>Ga0247727_10018596_pt1 | contig 10898 bp, 7 predicted proteins | sample WisWelCaveWW1625_FD_202498 | JGI IMG/M metagenome (GOLD analysis project Ga0247727, IMG submission 202498) | Biofilm microbial communities from Wishing Well Cave, Virginia, United States - WW16-25 | ecosystem: Environmental > Aquatic > Deep subsurface > Groundwater > Cave microbial mat | place...
ACGGGCGGTCGCCAGAATGCCCGTCATCACCTTGTCATCCTGCGCCAGAAACGCCTTGTACTCGTTAAACGTCAATTCGTCGCTGTAGCGGGCAAAGAATCGCTCCGCCGCTTTGTCGTTCGCCCCGCCCAGCGCGTTGAGCAGTTGCCGCACGTTGCCCAGATGCGCGACGCGCCGGTCCTCGACCTGGCTCAACGCCGACAGGCACACGAAGATGATATTGGTGGCCGCCATCGTCCAGAATTGATCGGAATGGCTGCCGCTCGTGGTGAGGGCAAGAATGGCCGCGAGCTGCCGCAGATTCTGCCTGGTGCGAAGGTGGGAGAGCGGATTGAAGCGCAGTGAGTGGGCGAGGTCTGCCGGTTGGATGACCTGGATGTTATAGCCTTGAGAGTACAGGTGGCCGGATGACTTCTCGTAAATCTCGCCGGACGGGTCGGTGATGATCGCGCTGCCGCCGCACAGCAGGACGTTAGGGATAACGTAGCGCGTCGTCTTGCCGCTGCCCGTCGGGGCAATAAGGGCAAGGTTCTTGAAAGATTCGTCAGGCGAAAGCCTGCGGTATGGGGACAAGACAAGGCCGGTGTTCTTGCGAGAGAGAAACCGCCGCTTTTCAAAAAAGCCCATCCAGCGCGCCTTGCCGTGCAGGGTGGCGCGGTTGTGGTGGATCCCGAGGAGAAACAAAACCGGCGTGGTGATCGCTCGCGCGATGGCAGAGAGAATGGGCATTGATGGGCATTCGTTCCATTATACCAATTGCGCGCCTGTCCGATAAGGTTTCACAGTTTCCCGTCTCTCTGTAGTGCCCGGGCAGTTGTGTAACACGGGCATTCGTGAATGCCGGCGCGCCAGCGGCGTCAAAATCTCGCGCGATCGGAGCGCGAATGGTAGAGTGGTTTAATCCGCTTTTATTTCCTCATCTCTCCCTTCAGTGGACAAGCCAGACATTCCAAGCGACGGCGCACAAGTAGGAAGTGTTGAAACGCTGCGCACACGGCTAAAACAGGAGTATGACCTTGTAGAGTATCCACAAAATGGCGTGGTGTGGGTGTGTAAAGATGGCAGATGGGGCTGTGTGGACTTGGACGGCAGAGTCGCGCTGCCGCTGCAGTACCAACGTCCTGGTCATTACTCCGATGACGTCTTAATCGTAAAGCAAGATGGTAAACACGGCTGCGTGAACAAACGCGGCCAGGTCATCACGCCGTTTGTATACGACTACATTGACGACTTTATAGAAGGGATGGCCGCCGTGCAGCAAGGCGGGAAATGGGGCTTCATCAACACCAACGGCAGCCTCATCGTGCCTGCGGTTTACGATTACGTGTGGGAGTTCAAGAACGGCGTGGCAAAGGCGCTAAGCGGAGAGCAAGAGAGGTATCTGGACATACTGGGCCGCACGATTCAGCAGTTGGTTGCGCCGCTCGCTACGGAGGCCGCCATTGCGCCGGAAAAGACGAACGCAAAGAAGGGAACGACAATCATTCTCAAACAAACCGATGGCTCAGAATCTTTGTATGAGGTGATCAGGGGAACGGCTGTCTTACAAGGTGGTGAATGGGTGATGAACTATCACAACGCTGAAATTGTTGGACGCTTCAAAAAACGATCGGGCGAGCGAATGAGTTATTACGAAGAAGCAAAGCGTTTCGAGACTCAAGAGTTCCCCGCGCTCGATTTCTCCAAGCCAAAAGCCGCTGCTTGACGTTTTTACCCCTTCTCTTCTCCCCTCTATGGATTCCTCGCTCGAAACCGGCCATCACTGGGAAATCATCAACCCGATAAAAAGCCGTGTCGAGATCGCTTTCGATCTCGGTGTCGATCCGGCGAAAACGAATGCCGAGCAGCTCCGGCGCGACCTGTTCGCAACGCTTAACAACGACGTGCTGCCGCAGATCGCCAAAGCCGCGCCAGGTAATCCTGACAATTATCTTCCCGGCTCGATTGATTCGGACTTCGACGTTTTCGAGGTAAACGCTGAAGTTCCCAAAGACGGCTTCAAGGGCGAGTGGAGAAAAGAAGCCACTGGGAATACCGTCCTCAATGGCAATGTGAGGGTTGATCTCACCGCGAACAACTTCACACCCCCTGCCGATATGCTCCAAACTATGCGCGCCAATGTCGCCGACGACATCGCGGAACTAATCGCAAATAGCTATAGCAGCTTCGTGAGCAGCAAAGATGCGCGGCCCGCAGCCAAAACGAGAGCGAAGGTAACGGAACGCAGCACTCGTGATCGTATCAGCGCATAAATCTACGCCGCACTGCCAGCGCCAGGAGCGCTGCTTGTGCCGGGCCAAGCAACGTTTCCAACCGAACGAGCCACTTCGCGGCTTGGGTCAACGGCTTTGGTTCCGGCTTTTGCAAGAGAATCACATCAACGGAGTAATTGATTGCCTCAACCAAACCGAGCGGCTTTCCTTTCGTGGTCGGTAGCACTGGTGAGGCTAGCTGCATCTGCGCCCCGCTGATTTCTATGACCTTACTCCCTTGTTCGAAGCCGACTCTCGTATATCCAAAGGAAAAGAGGGCGATTAAAGCGACAAAGACGATAAAGGCGCGCACCACACTTTCGCCGTACCCACTTGCCAGCCAATACCACCAGTCAAGACGCCAGGGCACGAAACCCCAAAACTTCTCGATCCGCCGTGCCTCAAAGGCGTTGTAACGGAAGCGTGATGCTTCACGGTAACGATGGTTCTCTTCGGCATTGACTGCCAGTTGCCGGTACGTGATCGCCAGCAGCCGGTGGCGCGCGTTATCCCTAGTATTTCTCAGTGATTCTTTCAATCCGTCATTCCATTCGACATCAGTGAAATCGAACTTGCGCGGATCAACGTTGATAAACCAGTGCGGGCGTAGCTGAAGCCTATGGAACGAGAACCGGTCAGGTTTTTCGATATGAGCGAATTGCAGGTCCAAGAGGGGCTGCTTTCCAAACATCCTCTCTTCTACTGAACCGGCGAAGTGTGTGTAGTCTTTGAAAGTGGCATAAGAGAGGATGGCCTTCGCGTCAAACGTGGTGAAGGTAAAGTCAGCCTTCGCGCTGAAGGTGGCGTTGTGGAAGTTGACCAGCGCGCAAAACGTAGCACTGTAGAAATTAGCATTCGCTTTGAAAACGGCTTCGCTAAAGCTAGCCTTTGCGATAAAACGGGCCCCTCCGAAATTAGCCTTTCCGGTAAAAGTGGTCATACCGAAATCAGCCATTGCATCAAATCGAAAGGCTGAAAAATCTATTTCATCAGGAAACCATACGCCCCGAAAATCAAAGTCCTGCGCTTCAAGTTTCTCATTGAGAGCAACCCGGAAAGCATCAATCTTGTCTTGGGCAGGGTAATGAAATACGCAGTAGTGATTGCCTTCGTACTCTTTGAAAAAATCGACATTACAGCCGCGCACCCATTGCTTCCCATTCCAACGAGTCCAACTCTTTCTATAGTCGCAACCAGGTTGTTCTGGTTGTGTTTCCATATTTTTAGTCCCTTCTTTTCCCGTATTGCCCGGGCAGTTGTAACCAACGGGCAATCCCCTACCCTTTCAAAATCGCTCGTGCCTTCCGCTCGTGATCCTGCCAGATGGGAGCGGTGGCGATGGTCTCTTGCGTGACCTGGTTGGCGTCCGTGACCCATACCAGCTCCGCACCGTCAACGCCGGTCAGGAAATGCCGGATGTTTTCTGCCCGCTTCCTGCTGTTCGTCTGCAGCAGCACCACAAAGGCTTTGAACTTGCCGAACTTGGCAAAGACGTTCTGCTTGAGATACAGACTGTAGCCGATGATCTTGTCCTTGATGACGTTTAAGCCTTCCGTTCCTCGGTCAATCTCCACGAAGTAGAGCCGCTGGAATTGCTCAAGGCTTCCCTTCCCTTTCAGGGTGATGAGCGCGTCGGGATAGACGACGTAGCTCTCTTTGCTGACAGGGTGCGCGACTTCGTCAAACAGCTTGTACCGCTTCTTCCCTATTGCGCCCGTCGTGTGCGCCTTCACTTCAAAATCAGCCGTGAAGCGGTGGATTTCAACGACGGGATGATCAGCCAACGCAAGCTCTAAATGGACGCGGAATTCCGAAATGTCGAGCGCGTGATCCAGGAACTGGTGCTTGACCTGACCGCCAAAGGCATACGCGCCGACCTCTTCCCCGGCCTGCTGTAAAACATCACGGCCTGCCTTGTCGAGATAGTAGGCCGTCTCGCTCGATCCCTCGCCGATCCGCACGAACGGCATCACCCGCCCCAGGTAGCCGTTATGGAAAAGATACTTGAGACGCCGGCGCGCGCTCTGCTCCGTCGTGTTGCCGGGAAAGACCAGCCGCTTGATTTGTCCGGTGCGCAAGTAGCGGTAGCGGTTCACGGCCTTCAAGATTTCCAGGTCTCGATCCGTCAGCACAAAGGCAACCGGCTTCATCGCCCTTTCGTGTTTTGGAAGATAGGCCTTCGTCATCCGAATGGGTCTTGCTCGTCTTCCTCGATGCGCCGCGCCTCAATGTCAATCGCGCCTTCTGAGAGCAGCGGCCGTTCGTCAAAGCGCAACGGCTCGCCGAAGATGCGCCGCTGCCGCTCCTCGTACTCAAGCCGGACTTCCAAAAGCGGCGTGTAATAGCGGCTGTTTTTCTCAAACACTTTCTGCCGGAAGGCGTCTATCCGTTTCGGCGTGAGATGGCGGCTGTACGGCGCGGCCTTCACGTGCTCAACCTTCACGCGCACGGGCGCGTTGCTGCCAACCCGGATGAACGCTTCGCCGGTAGCCTGGTTCTTCATCGCCGCCATTTCCATATAGTGCAACTCGTCTTTCGACCAGAAGGTTCTACTCGTCAGCTCCGTGTACGCTTCAGGCCGCAGGAACGGCACAATCGTTTCGCTCTCGCCGCGCGTTTCGCTCTCACTCGTCCCGTGCGTCGTGCCGCGCGCCGTGCCGCGCATCTCGCTTGCGCTTCTGCTCGTGCCGTGGCTTTCCTGCGTTGATTCGGCGCGCGAGCTGCTTTCACCCCACGTCTGGCTCGTTCCGCGCTGGTGGCTTTCAGTGCGCGTTTCGCTTTCTCCGTAGCCTTCCGTATGCGCTTCGCTGTCTGTGCTGGTCTCGGAAGAACTGCGGCCGATTGCCTGGCTGCCGCTCATTCCTTCCGTGACTCCTTCGCTGTGGCTTTGCTGCTCGCTGATATTTCGCCCCGCCGTGCGGCTCTCGCTGTCCGTCTCGCTCGACCCTTGCGTGTGGCCTCGGCTGTCGCTCTGGCTGCGCCCCGCCGTGCGGCTGTGGCTTGAGCCGTGCATTTCGCTCTCGCTCTCGCTGATGCTCGATGAGCCGCTGCGCGAGGTTGGGTGCTGATAGCCGGATTGCCTGCTCTCCCCTTCGTTATGGCTGCGCTCCTGCACCTTGAAGCGGTCATACACCGTGCTCTCTGTCTCGGCGAAACCTTCGCTTCTTCCTTCCGTCTTAGACCAACCGCTCGTATTGGTTTGCCCGCGCTGCGTCGTGCGGCTGTGGCTTTCTCCATCAGTTTCGCTCTCGCTCGACCCTTCGGTATGCGTGAAGGTATCTGACTGGCTGCGGCCGTGGCTCTTCCCTACCGTCTCGCTTTCGCTGCGTCCGACGCTTGAGCCTCGCGCGTCGGTCTGCGTACTGCCGCGATTCCATCCTGCGGTATTTGTTTCGCTCGCCCCTTCGGTGATCCCGGTTGATTTCCCGCGCGTGTCGCTGACGCTGCGCTGCGTCCCACGCCCGATGCTCTCTCCCTCTGTCTCACTCGTCCCTTCCGTGTGGCTTTCGCCGCGCGTCTGCGTCAGTCCCTTGCTCTTCCCTACCGTTTCGCCTTCGGTTCTCCCTGTTGATTCACTCTCCGTCAACGATTCGCTCTCGCTCGTCCCGTGCGTCACGCCGGCGCTTTTACCTCGGACGATGCGCGTCTCTTCGATCTGGCGCACCTTCGTCGCATACGTCTCGTCCTTGATCGTCTTGAGGTTCACAAAGCCCGTGACGATCTCGTCCGCCATCACTTCGGCGTCCTCCCTGGACAGGCCGCCGAACACCACCTTGTTTTTGCAGTTCGTCAGGACTGAGGCGTACAGGTATTCGTCGTCTTTTTTCAGTTGCGCCAGGTGCTGGTGCGCGAGAATCATAAAGAGCTTGTATTTGCGGCACTCTTCCAGCGCCCGGGCGATGTCGCGGGTGATGAACTGGCCGAACTCGTCAATGTAGAAGTAGAACGGCTTCATTTTCGGGTCGCGCGGGTCCCTGAGCTTCGCCACGCGGAAGATTTCGTTGACCAGCATAATCCCCAAAAGCTGCGCGTTCTCGTGGCTGATCTTGCCGCCGCTCGCAAGATTGACGAGCAGGATTTTTCCTTCGCTCATTATCCGCGCGAAGTCGAGCGCACGGCTTCCCTGCCCAATGATGTTGCGGATGATTTCATTGCTCAAAAACTTCTGCAGGCGATTCGCCGCGCCTTCGATCTGCTGTTGCTTTTGCGTCAAGGGCAACGACTCAAACGTGAGCCAATCACCGATGACCAGGCTGTTGCTGATGCCTGCCAAGAGGGCTTCGCGCTCATCCTTGCTGTAGGCGTCCACGAGCGGCGCGCTTTCCAGCAGCGTCAACCGTTTGGCGAGGATTGGGTAGAAAACGTTGCGCAACCATCGGCTAATGCGCGGCGTGGTGTCCGTGTTGTCCTGCCCCCACGCCTTGAGGCACGCGGAGATGAGCGTTGACAGCGTGTAATCGAAATGGGTGATGTCGGCGGGGATCGGGTTGAATCCGGCGATCTGTTCGTACTCTGCGGCCGGATTGAACAGGATGAAACGATCTGCCAACGTCGGGCGCGTCTGCGCGACATAGGCCACGATCTCATCATAGAGTGAGCCGTGCGGATCAATGAGGCACAGGCCGCAATTACGGTCGGTGATGTCCTGCCGGATCAAAAGCTCGATGAGCTTGCTTTTGCCCGTGCCGGTTGAGCCGATGATGTGCGTGTGGTTCTCGCGGTCTTTTTTCGTCAGCGCAACCTTGCGTTCCTCGAAGGCCTGCCCGACGGTCCAGGCGCGGCTTTCCTTTTTGCCAATCGGCTTGATGGATGATGTCAGCGTCAGGCTTGAGAGTTTGATAGGTGTCTTTTTCTCGTCGCTCATCTTTTCCCCTTTCACGCGCCTTGAATCTCGGCAATCTGCCGGTTGCGCAGATCGCGCCAGTACGCTTTCTTCTCTTCCCGCTCTTCGTCGTCCAACGCTTCGTCTTCCTGAACGCGCTGGATTTTCTCACTGTACAGGTCCATCAGCGTTTCGACCTGGTTAAGCTGCTTGTGGTGCTCCGGGATCCGCTCGCGTTTTTCGAGCGGGATTTTGCTGGCGGATTGCAGCGCGGCCTGCAGATGGAGGTACAAGTCAAAGACCCTGTTCTCTTCCTCGCCATCCGCGATCCACCGCTCCAGCGTCTCGGCCTGCTGGATAAACGCGTCAATATGCGCGGAAAGCGGATATTCCTTCAGCTTGTTTTGCCGCTCGATCTCGGCGGCGGCAAGCCGCGCGGTTTCTTTCTTGGCTTCGGCCTGGTTCTTCTTCCGCTCTTCCTCGGCTTTCAGTCGCTCCGCTTCGGCCCTTTTCCGTTCCTCTTCGGCCTTCTTCGCCTCTGCCTGTTTCGCAAGCGATCCCGTCTCTTTTTCCTTCGCGGCGGCGGTCGCTGCGTCGTGCTTGACCTTGTCTGCCGCAGCCTTCGCCTTTTCCGCCTCGGCCTGTTTCAATAATCGTTCCTGCTCTTTCTGTCTGGCCACGGCCTCGGCTTTCTTTCGTTCTTCTTCCGCTCTCTGCCTCTCTGCCTCTGCCTTCTTCGCGTCTGCTTCGGCCTTCTTCCGGTTCTCTTCAGCCGCCTGTCGCGGCGCTTCCGCTTGCGCCGCCTTTGCTTTCTCGATCTCCGCTTGCCTCGCCCTTTCTTCCGCTCTGGCCTTTGCCTGCTTCGCCTTCATCCGTTCAATTTCGGCTTCCTCTTCCAGCGCGTGCTCCTGGGCGGCGTACAGTTGAGCGTGCTTGCGTCTGTCGTGCAGCTCCTGCCGCTTGGCGATCACCGGCGCGGCGCTTGCTTCCCAAATAATCGGAGCGAAAAACAGCGCGACTCCAAGAGCCAGAATCCCCAGCACCCACTTCCCTACTTTCCAGATCAGCGCGCGCCATTCGTCGGAGTTTATGCGGTTCTCTTCCGCTTGTTTGGCTTTGGCTACCTCGATCTCGCGCTGCGCCTGGACGGCCTTCGCCTTCTCGATCTCCTTTTGATTCCAGGTTGCCGCGGCCTGGGCCTGGGCGGCGTCCTTGCGCGCTTGCTCAGCCTGCGCTGCTGCTTCGGCTTTCTTCCGTTCCTCTTCTGCGTTCTTGCACGCGGTCTGAAACAACACGAACGCAATCGCTATCATTCCCACGGCAAGAAGCAGTGCTTTTTTTCCTGGCTGCATTTTCGGTTCTCCTTGTGGCTGTCGGGTGGCTTCCTTTCGTTCTTGCTCGGCCTTTGCCTGCTGGCATATAGTCCGGCTGCGGTTGACGGAAAGCGCGCGCCGCGCTCGTCTTGACCGACTGCGGCCCAGCTTCGCCGTGTGGATACTTTATCCCTTTGCCGTCTCGCGCTCCCGTCACGGCGGGAATGCTTGATAGGCAACTCTTCTCTGCCCTTCCCTGGTTCTGCCGGTCAGAACAGGGGCTTAGGAGTAGAAAGAGCCACCGAATAACGGACGTCGTGAGCCGTCCCTAAACTCTCACCGAAGGCCAGACCTGCAAAGGCTGGCCTTCACCTTTTCTGCGATGACGCCGGCGCGGTGAGCGATAACAAGGGCGGCATTCCCGCCGCTCCGAAGTGGAGCGAGCTGCGCCGGCGTCACGTCTTCCCACAGAAACAAAACCGGTGAGCGAGAGCGGACAAGCGAACGAGCCGCCGTCGCCCGAAGAGAGAGCCGAGTCCCTGAAGCGGCGAACACGAGGGGGCAAGGCGAGCAAGCGCCGATCCGCGTATGGCGAGCCGGTTTTGTTTTCCGCCTCTTCCTTTTCCACAAACGGCGAAGGTTGGTCGGAGCGGCGTCGCGAGCAGTGCGCAGCAGGCGCGATAGGCAAACCGAGCCGTTTTCCTCTTCCCGCATCGGACAAAACACACAGCCAACACGCAAACACAAAAGAGCCTGCGCGGCGATTGAGCGCAAGACACGCAAACGGGACGGCGAGCACGACCGCAAAATAACAATGTGTGAGCCGTCCCGTTTTCCTCTAGCGCGTGAGGTGTCGGGGCGATAGCCCTGACCCCGTCCCGCGAGCGTAATTGACGATTGGCGCCTGAAGTCTTGACCTTTGGTAAATGACGAAGGGCAACGAAAGCGAGCGGGGCGGGGTCAGGGGTAGAGGAATGACAATGACGAAAGCCCCTGACACCTCACGCGCTTAAAAACCAACAACTTACAGAAAAATAAAAAGACTGCGGGTATAGCGTGGAATGTTACAGGCAGATTATAGGCATTATTAGAGGGCGAATGGAAGAAAAAGCCGTCCGCCGCGGCGGACGGCGGGGGAATTTTCCGAAGCGAAGAAAAGAAAAGCGGAGCAATCAGTCGCCAGCGGCCGCGAGCTGGTGAGGGGCAATCAGCCCTTCGATCGTGGACGCGATCGCGGCGAGCTTCGCCGGGTCGGTCCGCTCGGTGGCCTTGCGCCGCTCGATCCGCCCAAGGGCGAAGTCGGCCATTTGGTCGAAGTCGTAAAGCTCGACCTGGGGCAATTCGTCGGGGGTGATAAAGCAGCAGTAGAACATCCTGCGGGTGTCCTTGCTCCTGGTCTTTTCCCCATCAGATTTGGGAATGGAGAGGAAAAGACTATATCCCCCGTCCGCCGCCTTCACTTCAAATTGCGGGGGGTTCTTGGGGCGTCCCTTTTGATTTGTCGGCCTAGGCTGAAAACTGCCTGAGGGGATGACAAGAACGGTTTCCCCCGGAGCGGCTTTGATCTTCACGCTCCCATTTTTCGACCTAGGCGGAAAATGCGGTTGCGCCGGCGTTGCGGGACGATCTGCCGGCGCGGTTATTTTGGGAGCGCGCCGCGAATTTCCCGCGCCTCGTTGATGGCCTGCTGCTTCTCGAAATCAACGAGGGCATTTTTCACTTCGTTGCTGCCCAGCGCCTTCATCCTGGCCACGTGCATCGCCTGGGCGAGGCCGTTTTGATATTCAAGCTCGGCTTTTTGCCGTTCAAGCTCGAGCTGCATTTGCTCCACTTCCATTTCGTGCGCCGTGCGCTGCGCCTCGGCATTCAGGGCGGCCTTTTCCTCGTGCTGCTTCACGATGGGGTCAAGGTGAAAAATCAGCATCCACGCGCCAAGCGTGAGTAGAAAGGAAGCAACCAGCCCGATTTTGAGATACAGCCGCATTCCCCCTGACAAGGCCCCGCCCGCGTTGAGGGAAGCATTGAGCGACGTATTCACGCCGATGATGACAAAGAGCAGGATGTTGAAGAGCGCGGCGACAACTTTTTGCTTGGAGTCGGTAAACCAGACGATGAAGCCGACAAGCAAGAGCAGCATCGAGCCGTCCAGCAACACGGCGGGGATGACGGCCACGAGCTTCGATGTCGTCCATCTGCCGTACAGTTCCGTGTTGTGATAGCCGGTGAAGATCGCCCCGACGACGATCAGCAGGCTTGCAAGAACCATCACCACGAGGGCGACGGGGTGCATTTTAGAAAGCTCGTTGACTCTCTTTTTCACCTGGTCAACGGCTTTTTGCGACGCCGATTGATTGCTGAAAGCGAACACATTTTGAGCAGGCATTGCGTTTTCCCTTTCCGGTTGAGGCGAGAGGGAAGGGAAGCGGGAAAGTAGACTACGGGCAGGGGGCAAGGGATAATCGCCCGGAGTCGCGCCGCGTTCAGTTTCCAGACTCTCGCGGTTGCGGTTCG
>Ga0247727_10018597_pt1 | contig 10898 bp, 9 predicted proteins | sample WisWelCaveWW1625_FD_202498 | JGI IMG/M metagenome (GOLD analysis project Ga0247727, IMG submission 202498) | Biofilm microbial communities from Wishing Well Cave, Virginia, United States - WW16-25 | ecosystem: Environmental > Aquatic > Deep subsurface > Groundwater > Cave microbial mat | place...
GCACCAAAGTTTGGCCTTTTGTACCAAAAACAGTTCCCAAAAAAACGTCTTTCATGGGAATCGGTTTTTTGAGCCGAAAGCGTCTTTGGCGCATACGGTGTTTTACCACAAGAAGGAGAAAAAAAAAGGGGATGGTTGCCCATCCCCTTTTCGTACACTTCGTACAACTTGAAGTGATTAATTCACCAAACGTCCTGTGGTGCCTTGTGCGGCTCCAGTCCGAACGTTGGCCAAATCACTCACATTGCCCAAGCCATTGAATAATGTGCAAGTCGCAGGCGTTGTAAATGTGGTGAGCGAAAATCCCGCAGTATCTACAGGTGTACCCACTCTTGAAATAACGTCTTGGGTCAGCCCACTGCTTGGAACCAAGTAAATTCCACCAAACGCGAAATTAACAAATCGATCGTTGGAGATCGCTGTTGAAAAGTTTGGTGTAACCGTGACGGTCGTTCCAGCAGTGTCAATGGATACAGTGACAGATTCAGCATCATCGTCATTGGCATCCGTTGTCAACGCCGGTGCTGTTCCATCAGCAACAGTTCCCGCTGTCACAGACCCATCTTGACAGTCTGTAGTGCCTGTATACACCGATGCTGCTCGGTTGAGCACAATCGTTACAGGTCCGCTTGCACCAATGGCTTCTTCTGGATCGTCGATGTTGGAAAACAACGCGACCAAGCCATCGGCAGCTTCAGAAGTCAATGCCAACGTCACTGTTGGATCACTGATTCCAGCAATAAAGGTTCCACTTCCTGCACAGCTTGGGGTTTTGCTAATGACATCTCCATTTAGCGGATTCGTTGCGTGAGCACCGCATCCGTATTTCCCACCTTTGGTTAAGCTAGATCCCGCAAACGTGACTTTGCCGTTTGAATCTGTTGTACCACTCACAATAGGATTCGCATCGGTTTCGGGACTTAGAAGGTTTGATGGTGAGGCGGCGCCTAGAACATCTAAGCTATTCCCAGAGCACAACACGCAGCGAACCGACACATCGGCCACGCCAACAACGTCTCCAGATCCATCAAAAGTTGTCTCTACGACCTGATCGTAGTTTACACCTTTGGGAAACAGTTTGATGTTTCCATAGGCTTGTGGTTTATCTGCAAACACCGGCCCTGTTCCCGACGATCCAGGAAATGCAGCCGTAGTCACCGTGGGATCGATCGTAAATGAGCTTGCAAATCTCTCATAACTCGAGTGTGTGACAAAAATCGGCAATTTCGCCCCAGTTGGAAGATCGCCTACGGTGTAGCAACCAGCCTGCAATGAAAGATCTTTGTCTTCCGTGCCACAAGGTTTGGCTGAGACAATGTTTCCATCGACAAGCACCCAAATTTGATTGACTCCGGAATTATCATCCTTGTCATTGGTAGTCTTGCCTTCTGGATTAAAAAAATTCACCGAATCACCAGACTTCGCGTCTCTTACAAAACCGGTCAAACGGCCTGATTTATCAGCAGTACTATCTCCTTGCGCTGTAGTCTTGCCATCGCACCCTAGGTTAGCTCCTACGAGCGCGAGCACCGGCAACAGCGCCAGTATTCTCTTTTTCATGTTAAACCTCCCATTCAATTGAAATTTTCTTAGTTAGTTTTAAATACAAGTTTTCTACAAATGTGGAGGTATTTTGACCAAGATTGGTCTTGTGTCAAACAATTCGTGTAAAGAAAAATAGCGCCAAGCTTGCCTTTTCCCTTTGGCTCTGCTTAATGTTTAAAGTTTTCCCGTGCATCTTCCTGAAAATATTGAGTTTGATCGAGAAATCGAGAAGATCATCCAGAAAAAGCTCGACCAATTTGATCCCTCCTTAACACAGCCTTTTTTGGACCGAGTGAAAGAAATGGTTGGAGCCAAATGTGAGGCCATTGTGGTTTATGGATCTTGCTTAAGCGATGTGACTTGCTCTCCCACATCAACCCCTGATTTTTATCTGTTGGTGAAAAACTACTTTCAATTTCATACATCTAAGTTTCACGCTCTTCTCAATTATGTGTTACCTCCCAACATCTATCACTTTGAAATCAATGGACGCCAATCCAAATTTAATGTGATAAGCCTTGCGGCATTAAAGAAGCAAACCTCGATACATGCCTCAGATACCTATCAATTGGGGCGCTTTTCTAAAAGGATTGCCATGGCTTGGGCCAAAACTCCCGAGATTCGAGCTTTCATTGCCAAGATCCAGGCATCTGCCATGAGTGTCGTCGCCCAAAAAACAATTTGTCGGATGTCTAATCCATTTAATATGGAGTCTTTTATTCAGGAGGCCCTACGTCTAAGCTATTATGGAGACGTAAGGGTTGAGGCTCACAACAAAATTCAAAAACTTTTGGAAGCGGAAAAAGAATTTTATCAAGCTGTGTATGGTAAAGTTTTAAAAAAAATGGAGATTGCGAATTGGATAACATATGAGAAAGACCCCTCTACGTTTCGAAAAGTAGACCGAGGATGGCTTGATTTTTTGGATCGTACAAAAGAATCCTACTTTCTTTGGAAGAGTCAAATTCGCGCTCAGTTGCGCTGGCCTAAAGGGATTTTTACAGTTCATGGATGGGTCGATTATCTTTTGACCAAAATTGAGCGGACGCAGGGTATTCGTATTCAATTAACTCCACACCAAAAAAAATTATGGTTTATCTATGGATGGAAATATTTCTTCTCGCTGCGTCGAAAAAATCTACTTAAATAAAAAAGACAGGGGTTCACGTGCTCAAAAATAAAAAAATTGGCTTCATTGGTTGTGGGAATATGGCTCGCGCTCTTATTTCAGGGCTCTTGCATGGAAACCATGCTAAAAAAACGGATCTTTGTGCCTCCAACCACAAAGAAGAAAAGGCAAAAGCTTTTGAGCAAGAATTCGGAATCTTTACGACCTTACATAACCCTGAAGTTGTAAAAAGGTCGGACATTGTGGTTTTTGCAGTTAAACCCCAGGTGTTAGACCGTGTGCTTCAAGAGGTTGCACAAGCTTTCACAGGCAAAAAACTAGCGATTTCTATTGCCGCTGGAGTTCCCATGGCTTCAATACAGAAAAGGCTTCCTCCAAACAACCCGATTGTCCGTGTGATGCCCAACATCACAGCCATTGTCGGGGCTGGCATGAGTGCCCTAGCGACGTGCGAAAACACAAATTCTGAGGACCTTCAATTTGCAAAAGCCATTTTTGATTCGGTGGGCAAAACAGTGGTTGTGGAGGAAGACCAACTCGATGCGGTCACTGGGTTATCGGGAAGTGGCCCGGCCTATATCTTTTTGATTATTGATGCACTCGCTGATGCTGGAGTGAAAGTGGGGTTGTCACGAGACACGTCTCTTTTGCTCGCAGCGCAGACTGTCTTAGGGTCTGCAAAGTTATTAATTGAAACGGCCGAACATCCAGGCAAACTGAAAGATATGGTCACCTCTCCAGGTGGAACCGCTATTGCTGGAATTCATACGTTGGAAGAAGGCGGCCTTCGAACCACGCTCATTAATGCCGTGGAACGAGCTACGCATCGGGCTCGTGAATTGGGACTTAAATTTAAGTCCCCCCATGAATAAAGACAATTCATTTATACCAACGCGCTTGACGCTTCTTTTCTTTTCGTTTGAGCTTAGCTTTTAAACGATTGGTCTTTTTTCGATTTCGGGTTTTTCCTTTTTTATATGTAATCGCCATATACGCTCCATATACGCTAATAAAGCACACGCCACAAAAAGAGTCCATGGGGAGGTGCGCTTTGCCCTGCTTTTTGTCTCTTTTTTGAATCCAAGATATCTGTGATCTCGTCTGAGGTTCTTTTACCTAATCCTACTTCCGCTAAAGTCCCCACAATGTTTCTTACCATATGCTTTAAAAATCCATCGGCTGTCATTTCAAAATAATAAAGCCCACATGGGCCCTCTTGAAACGTCAGTGCCTTTACCGTTCGGATAGATGTTTTTGTGGTTTCCGCACGGGTCCGAAATGCTGAAAAATCGTGGGCCCCTAGCAAGGATTGAGCTGCGTGAGACATTAAGTTGATATCCAGTGGAGTTTTCCAATGCCATGAATACCGTCTTAAGAAAACTGAAGAGTGCGGTCCAAATTGGAAGAAATAACGATACGTTTTCTCTTTTGCATCGCCATTGGCATGAAACCAGAGATCAACTTCTTTTGCTTCTCTAACACGGATACTTTCGGGAATTAAAGAATTTGCTCCTTCCATAAATGCTCTCATCGGAGCCTTTGAGTCTTTTAAAGAAAACGAGGCCACTTGATGGAACGCATGCACTCCTGCGTCCGTGCGACTGGCTGAAAAGAGAGTCACTTTCTCTTTTGCTATTTTGGTCAGAGCACTTTCTAATAGGCCTTGAATCGATTTTCCTGAAGGCTGTCTTTGCCATCCCACATAGTTTGTACCTTCATACTGGATATCCATCCGAATCGTACGAGTTGTTCCTTTTGGAGGTCCTTTTCTCTCAAATTTTGACAATGTTAGAACTCAATTCCAAACCCTGGTTGAAAAATCCAACCCCCAAAATCCAATCCATCGCTGAATTGATGCCGATAGGAGACGATGCCTTCGAGATAAAAATGAGAAATCCCCAACAAATCTTCTGGATCATTACTCATAGCAAACTGTTCCAGCATGATTCGGATCCCTCCTTGCGCGCTAAAAGCATGTTTAAGTCCACTGACAGAGTTTTGGGGTTCACTGACACTGAAATAAATAAGGTCATATCCAACTCTCGCAAAGGGAACCACAATTGGATCCTCTCCCAACCACACATTATATTGAGCTGAAAATTCGGTGGGGACCAACGTGAGATGGCTTTTTTCTCCGCTTTGCCTACCGCTACTTACCCCTACAAGTCTCGATGTCTCTCTTAAAAATCCTCCTTCGACTCCAAAATCCCAAGACTTCACCACCAACCCAAAACGGAGTTCAAGCAATTCATTTCCCAATTTACCTAAAGCATCTTTTAAGACTTTATCTTTTGGAACCCACCATCCCACACGAAATTCTGTCGAAGCTCTTTGCGGGCTCGAAAGATCATTCTTTGACACAGTTTGCGCGTGGATCGCTTTTGAAAAAAATACGATCCCAAAAATCAAAGCGATCTGCTGACTTCTTTTAAGGCACTGTCGCAGAATTCGATTTTTTGGCGCTGTTGCAAAATATCCCAGATACGAGGCCGCAGCGAGGGAGCCACCGGAGCGTACTTTAAAAAGTACGTGAGGATGGTGAGCGAGCGAGAACAAAGTAGATGGGCATTTTGCAACAGCGCCTTTAAAATTCCGAAATCTGAAAAGAATCATGAAGGTAGCCAAAAACAAAAGGTGTCCTGGATATCCTGGGCGATCACTTGCACACCCCCCTGTTTCATTCACACGTCCCAAGATGCCAATCGTAGCTTCTGCAGTTTCTGATAAAGTCTCGGTAGCCCCACTCATATTCCCACTGTTATCTAGCGCCACCACGTTTGCAAAAACCGTGGTGCCATTTTCCACGGGTTCAAGTGTGAAACTCAAGTTCCCTGACGAAGGTTGGTCAACTCTTTGAGGAGAAGTAAGGGTTCCAACGCCTCCATCCGCAGTTTCAGTTCCAAAAAAGAGAAGATAATGACTGATATCGCTTTGTTGTAGCCGCTTCCATTTTGCAAAGATTTTTTGGTTTCCAAAAGCAAGACGAAATCCAGTGGGAGTTGAAGGAGGTGCATCTTTTGTAATGATAGCGGCGGCTCTTCCTAGAAGCTCACCGTTTTTTAAAAAAAAGGCGATCGTATTTTCACCTTCCTCCAATTTTTCCGTAGAAAACGTCACATTTGTGTCTGTATTCGCTTCAAGAGTGGCGGTCTCAATTTCTGTTCCTAGTGTGGTTGAGACAGCAGTGGTGCTTTCCCCGGTATATCTCAAAATAGATAACGTCCCACCGATATTAGAATGAAGCGACACTGTCACATCCTCATTAACAACTGTATCTGACGAAACAGATTGGATATGGAGAAACGGTTGGTCTGTGATCACTGAAAGGACTGATCCCGATTGATTTGCGGCATACAGATATCCTTCAGATGAAGCCGCCATCCCATGGAGTGGGACATCTGTTACGTCAGAAATCGTGTCAATCGGTTCCATTTTAGCAGAGCTTCCAATGTCGGCTGTATCAAGGACTGAAATCGTTCCTGAAGTGCGGTTGCTTGCAAATAGATACGTAGCGCTTGCGCTAGCATCATCCTTGGCTCTCTTCACTTGGGTGATGAGTGAGCCACTTGGTGCATCACCAACAAAGATGGGTTCAGTCGTCGTGGTCGTGCCCGGGTCTGCATCCACTACAAAAAGGTTAAAATCAGTGTTTACCATATTGACAAGAAAGAGTTCTCCCAAGCTAATGGAATTCGCTACAAACCCAAAAGCACCGGCTCCAATGTTTGCCGTTTTTACATCAAGAAAATTGGCGGAACTTGTAAACGCTCCTAAGTTTAAACCGGCGCCTGCTTGACCTAGGGAAGAAGTGAGATACGTCCTAAGTTGCCCATCTGATGCACAAACCACTATTCTAAGGCCATCTGGGGTGGTGGCAAGAGAGACAGGTTCAAAAGGAAGATCTATATGATCGATAGATCCATTGAATCGAAGGCTTTCGGTAAATCGATCAAAAACATAGATTGTGTTTTCCGTTCGACTGGACAAGATGAGAAGATCCTTGTCACTAGATCCAGGACCCACTACAAATTGATCAAAACTCACTCCACTGGTTTGGAGGGACAATGTGGATGGAGATGGAAGAGTGCTTGGATCTTCAAGGTCGACCAGATTCAAAACATCCTGCTGGCTTGTTAAAACATAAAGCGTTTTTCCATCCATGCTCAAAGCTATACTTTTGGGTACCCCAGAAAAGGAAAGTTTAGATGTCTCCTTAAAAAAAAGGGTGTCTACTACAGATAGAGCACCTGTTACATTATCCAATGCGTAGAGAAAGCGATCTGTTGGCAATACAACGACAGCCTGCGGTTGTATGGTAAGAGGAATAGTCCCCACAACTTCATTTGGATAACCACATAGAACCATAGGAATAAAAAGAACAAACCAAATCAAATATTGAAATAACCACATCGGGAAAGATCATAACACAAGGCTTCTGGTATAATCAGACCATGCACAAAAAGATTTTACCGGTTCTTTTTTCCCTTCTTTGTCTTTTCATATTTGAAGGATGTGCCCAAACGACTGTGGCGTTTTTAGATGCCAGTGTCACGGCTTCCGGGGATACATCAGGAGCACAGTCGTCTCGAGTCAGAGTTAATTTTACAAATTTTGTTGGTTCTAAACAGGGGGACAATTTGAAGTTATCGTTTTCCAATCCTGAGGGAGACACTTTGGACTTTGTGGTTGCGCCTCAGAACGGATCTTTTCCGGTGGCAAGTTATGATATTGATGGAAAAAGCGCGAATGCATTTAGCGCCAAAGTTACAGTGATCTCTAATCTTACACCTCAAACACTTACTCTTACTTCCTCCAATGGGTTCGTTAATATTCTCGCGATCAATATTTCGGACGGAACCCTCGTCTCAGTTGGGGGAAATTTTAAGGTGAATATCGATGGTGGCGGAGCTGCGGAAGGCACATTCAACACAGCTTCCAACTGAGTTTTGGTCTTTAAACCAAACCTTTTCCAATGAGATGCTCGGCAATCTGAATTCCGTCTAAAGACGTACCTCTATAGATGAGACTAAAATAAAGCTAATTTTAATTTGGTCTTGACTAAATTAAAATACATTTTAAAATAGTCAAATTGGTATCATCAAAATGTCTCGTTACTTGTTCCAATCCATTGTTCAAGACCTTCAAAAGAAAATGGTCTTTGTAGCGGGGCCTAGGCAAGTGGGAAAAACGCATATGGCGCAGAAAATTCTTACCCATTTTCAGTCGGATCAATACTATAACTGGGACCGGAGGGAGCACCGACAACTGATTCAGAAGGCTGGATGGGATCGTACAAAAAAGATTGTTGTGTTAGATGAGCTTCACAAGTATCGAAAATGGAAAAGTTGGTTAAAAGGGATTTATGATACTGAAAAGCGAGGCCCTTTCATTCTTGTAACTGGAAGTGCTCGTCTTGATGTATATCGAAGGGGAGGAGATTCCTTACTAGGTCGCTATTTCCATTATCGACTTCATCCATTTAGCTTAAAAGAGTTTGTTTTGCATTCCAATCTGTCCAAAGAAGAGGCTTTCCTAAGACTTTGGAAGCGCGGAGGCTTTCCTGAACCTCTTTTGGCTGAAACTGAATTTGATGCGGCTCGATGGAGACAACAACGATTGGAAACAGTGATTCGTGAGGATTTATTGTCTATCGAGCAAGTCCGCCAACTCTCAGCCCTTGAGTCTCTTGTTGATCTTCTTCGCGAACGAATCGCTTCTCCTCTTTCATTTCAATCCTTGGCCCAAGACTTGGAAGTTTCTTCCCCTACGATCAAAGCATGGATTGAGCTTTTGGAGAGAATGTACGTGCTGTTTCGAGTATTCCCGTATTCTCATTCCCTATCCCGAGCGATCCGTAAAGAAGTAAAAGTTTACTTTTATGACTATTCCGATGTTCCAAATGAAGGCGCGCGGCTTGAGAACCTGATTGCATCTCATTTGTTAAGGGAAGTTCATTATTTACGAGATCTTCAGGGACAAAAGATCGAGCTTCGAACTCTCCGTGACAAAGAAAAAAGGGAGGTTGATTTTGTTGTCATCAAAGATGGAGCTCCGATTCGTCTTGTTGAAGTGAAAACTTCAGAAACCACCCCGACACGTTCGATTTTATATTACAAAGAGAGATTTCCTTCTGCCGTTGCTTATCAAGTGGTTAAAGATCTTAACCAAAGTCATACCCTAAAAGGAGTCCAGGTGGTTCCCTTGACTCAATATTTGATGTCTTTGAATTGTTAATCGTTGAACTTAAATTAAACCCTTTTCGATAAAGTACTCGGCAATCTGAATTCCGTTTAAAGCCGCACCTTTTCTTAAATTATCTGCCACGACCCATAGGTTTAAACAATTCTCTCGGGAATCATCTTTTCGAATTCTCCCCACATAAACTTCGTCCTTTCCTTGAACCTCTGTAACGAGGGGATATAAATGATCAGAAGGCTGATCAGCCAAAACAACTCCCGAAGCTTTGGAAAGAATCTTTTTTGCATTCTCAGGGGACAAAGGCTCCTGGGTCTCCATGTTAATCGACAGCGCGTGGCAATGAAAAGTTGGGACTCTCACGGCTGTGGCCGAAACCCCGATCGTTGGATCCTCAAAAATCTTTTTGGTTTCCGCACAAATTTTTGCCTCTTCTACAGATGAAGCATTTTTTTCAAAACCGCCGATCTCTGGAATCAGATTAAAAGCAATTCGATATGGAAAAGCGTTGTTCGCTGTTGCTCGATAGTTAAATAGGTCGCCCACTTGCCTGGCTAGTTCTTCCATCGCCTTTTTCCCAGCCCCTGACGTGGATTGATAAGTCGATACAACAATTCTTTTTATTTTTGACGCCTTGTGAAGGGGGAAAAGAGCCACAACCATTTGGACGGTAGAACAATTAGGAACAGAAACGATTCTTTTTTGGGGAATTTTAGATAGAACATGGGGATTTACTTCAGGAACAGCCAATGGAACATCCGGATCCATTCGAAAAGCGCTTGTATTGTCGATCACTAAAGCGCCAGCCTTGGTTGCCATGGGAACATATTCCTTACTCACAGGAGACCCAGCTGAGAAAAAAGCAAAGTCAGCCCCTTCAAATGCGGATTGTGAAAGCGCTTGAATAGGCAATTCGTTCCCTTCGAAAGTCACAGTACGGTTTTGAGATTTTGAGGAAGCAATGAGGCGCAATTCTTTCAAAGGGAATTTACGGCTACTTAAGATGGAAATAACTTCTTTACCCACAGCACCTGTGGCGCCCACCATGGTAAAAATATATTTTTTGTCGGCTTTGTAAGCCATGGGGAAGGCAAAGTAACTGCCTAAGACTTAGGTGTCAAAAAATGTTTATCGATGCACTTTTGTATCAGCTCCATGGGCATGCACACCAGCAGCATGTGGAATTTCTTTACTTTTTCCATCGGGCAACCCTTTTTTCCCTGCATACATGTTTCGCATCTCAATTAAGTAGGCCAAGGCTTTTCGCGCACGTTCTCCATTTGCCCCAGCCTCAAAAGCACCAGCCTCTATTGCAAGCGATGCATTCGATGGAACAAGATCAGGAAGAATCAAATTCGCTCTGAGTTGAGCATACATTGCCAGAAAATATTGAACTTCCATTCTAGAAAGTGTAGCCAAACGTTCTGCCAATTCCGGTCTTCGAAGTGGCTCTGCACCCCAGACCTCTCCATTAGGGGCTGTTACCACTGCCAAAAGGCCTTCGTTTGGTCTGTAAAAACTTTGCCACACTAATGCCTGCAGCGCAGGATCTGTTGCCATACCCTTTAATCTTTCAGCCATCGCATCCATCACTCGTGTCAAACATTGGGTAGTGCCACAGGTGACAGCTTCTACCGTAATGATAGGAGCCACCAAATTTCTAAAGGCAGTGGCCGCTTCCGTCAATTGAGCATGCCAGTCTTCCTTTTGCAACATGACCATTTGAGCGATTGACTCAGCATTATGGGGGCTAGATGCTGTGATATGGAGTTCATTTTTGACTCTTTGGTCTCGTGTTGTAACAAGTCCTATATAAGCATCGGACACATGACTCAAAGGATGAGATCCACCACTATTAGAGAGAAACCTTGCAATCATTCCTTGAAATATGGCAAACACAGTTGGAGCCACGTGAGAATCTCCATTTTTGTAAGTCTTTCGAGAGGCGTAATAGGCAAGACGTTCCGCCTTCTTGTCTAGAGGAGCCTTTTCTATTTGATCCATTTCCCAGTCTGCTACAAACAATTTC
>Ga0247727_10018598_pt1 | contig 10897 bp, 5 predicted proteins | sample WisWelCaveWW1625_FD_202498 | JGI IMG/M metagenome (GOLD analysis project Ga0247727, IMG submission 202498) | Biofilm microbial communities from Wishing Well Cave, Virginia, United States - WW16-25 | ecosystem: Environmental > Aquatic > Deep subsurface > Groundwater > Cave microbial mat | place...
AAACAAAAAAGCCACATCGCCTCGGTTTGAAGCCGAGTGAAGTGGCGTTCTTTCAAATTCTTATCGCGTGTTCGAGTGTCTTCGCGCCAAGCAATTCGCGTCAACCCGATTCGGCAAGGCTCGGCAATTTGCCGAGGTGGTTCGGCAAAGGTGACGAAGGTTTGCCGAAAAATTTGAGGAAGAAAATAAGCTTCATTTTAGAACGCGAAAGGCGATGAACGCGCCCCTCGCCCCTCTTCTTTCACTTTTTCATCTTCAACTTATTCTCAGACGCCATTGCGCCGACGTAAACCTCATTGAGGCGCTCGATCGGCGCATTGTGTTTCTGCATCAGGATGCGAACATAACGGCGGGCAATGGGCGGGAAAGTGATATTGTCGATGCCGCCATCGCCGGCGTTGTCCGTATGAACCGTCTTCCAAATGCCGCTCGCGGGGTTGTTGGAGACTTGAATCTTGTATTGCTTGGCGTAAAAGCTGTCCGGCCAGGCGATCATCACGTGATCAATGTTGTAGATCGCGCCCAAATCCACGCGCCACCAAGCCCTCGCGCCGCGGCTCAACACGTTGCTTCGCCAATGCGTGTTGGTGCTGTCATCCACGGCTTTGCTGGGCGGATGCGCGCCCCTCCAGCTTGAAGCCCGCGCTGTTTTGTTGCGCGCCACGTTCGCTTTCGTGGTCACGGTCACTTTATCGGTGGCAATGGCATTGAACCCATCCGTGACGGTGAGCGTATAGGTGGTGTTGCTCGTTACCTGCGCGATGGGATTCGCCACGTGCGGATTATTCAAGCCCGTGGCGGGAGACCACGCATAAACCAAAGGCGGCATGCCACCGGTCGCCGAGGGGCTAGCGCCAAGGGTTGTGGGCGTTCCCAAAATGATGCTCCGATTCGAACCGGCATTAGCCCGCAGGGGAAACGGATACGGAACCGTGACACGCTTCGACGCATGGCCGACATTCTTCGTTGCGCCGTCGGTCACGAGAACTTCCACCTGCAAGGGAGATTCGGGGTCGCCGGCTTCCACCTGCACGGAACTGTTGGTGTGGTCGCCGACGATTTTGCCGTTCGTCACGGCCCAATGATAACTCGGCTTGCCGGCTTCAGTAGTGACGGCGTAGGTGTGCGCGGAACGCGGAAATGCTCGATCATCGCCGTTGATGCTTGCCGAAAGCAATGTATTGGCCGTAACCGGTATAGTGGCGGCTAGAGCAACAGGAGGAGGGGGAGCAGAAGGCGCGGCACAAGCAATTCCACTCTGCACGCCGCCCGGCGCGACCCAGTTGGAGGTCGTACCGGTCAGAGCGAAATTGTTGAGCGTGCCATTATGACGACCACCGGCAAAATCCGTCAGCGTGGTCACAACAACGTTGTCGCCGCCGGCAATGCCCTGGTTGAATTTGTAGTAGGCGACGAGATTGGGTTCCGTGCCGGTCAGCTCGCAATTCATATTCAGCTCAATATCGACCTGGCTGCGCGCCACACTCCAAAAGCGGAATTCGTCGATTGTGCCATTGAAAAATAAGCCGTTTGGCGCGGCGCCAATTCGAAAGTTAGATCCACCCACTTGCGTACCATAGGTCACCATAATGCCATAAAACACAGCGTTACCATCCTTATACAGGGTCATATCTGTCCCAGTACCTACAACGGCAAGATGCGTCCAAGTGCCAGTTTGAAGGTTGTTTCCTGATTGAAAACCAAACCTCATTATATTTTTTTCACCTGGCGGTACATATATTCTGTCATTATTTAGGCGGATTCCTTGTCCATTTTCAGCGGCAAAAATCATTTGGTCACTTTCTGTTGAACCAGCCCACTTCACCCAAGCTTCTATCGTAAAGTCAGTCGTAGTCGTGGATAAAAAATTAGATGACACATAATCATCCACCCCGTCAAACGCCAGCGCCGCGCCACGAGGCGACACCAAGGACGACACCAAGGGCGTTTGCCACAGTCCTCGGCCAAAGGTGGCTGCGCGCAGATTGCCACTTTGTTGATGAACTTCAAGCTCCTTGATCTGGACATGGGGCAGAAAAGTGGCCGAGCCGGGTTGACTTTGATAAGGCTCCCATTCCGCCATGGTCGCATCTCGGTAATACACGCCGACATCGGCGCCGGCATAGAGCGCATCGTTGCCGCCGTTATTGTGGTAGACGATCGTATTGATCGGCAGATTCGGCAGGGTGCCGGAGGAGTAGTCCGTCCAAAACGCACCGCCGTTATTCCAGGCCCAAACTTTATTGCCGCTGTTATAGCCGGACATCGCAATCCATATTTTGTTCGGATCATTGCTGGCAACGGCGATTTGCGTATAGGCCGCTCTTGGAAGGTTGTTGGTGATGTTGTCGTTGCTCCATTTGGTGCCGTCGTAGATGAGGCGATAGACTAAGTTGCCCTTAATGTAGTAAATATAATTCGAATTTGAGGGCGCGACTTGCAAATCTAAAATCGTAATAGCATTCAAGGGGTTCGCAGCAACCGGATAAGTGGTAAGCTGCATCCAATGCAATCCGCTATCGATGGTCTTCCAGACATTTTCATAACCGGCGTACAAAGTCGTTGACGTTTTTGGGTCCATCGCAAACGGCGCGACAAACTTACTCTTCTCAGTGATGTTTGTTGTGATGGTTGGGAAATTGGCGCCGGCATCGGCCGATCTATTCAAATCGCAGGCATGTTTTTTCCCGTTATATATTGAAGTGTAAACGATATTGGATTTGGTCGGGTCAACAAAGCATTCGCCGCCATCGCCTGCGATGAAACTCTCCCAGGTCGACGAGCCGGTGTAGCGGCTGATGGCGTTATCTTGCGCGCCGCCATAGACCAGATCGGCGCTCTTAGCGTAACTGCCGATGCGATAAAACTGCGTGATGTTCAGGCCGTTGCCCATACCGGAGCCCTGTCCCCGCCAGGTGGTGCCGCCATTCGTCGATCGAAAGAAACCGCCGTCGGTTCCGGCGTATAATTCAGGTGGGAGATCGACATCGACATGGAATCCCAAGTGATGAATGTCAGCATGAACATAAGCCGCGGGATCGGTGCTATAGAGCCAATGGGTCTTTCTTTCCCAATGAACACCGCCATCGATTGATTTCCAGATATTGACGCCACCGGTATAAATCTCCTCGGCATTTTTTGGTGAAACCGCTAGGGCTAAATCATACCATCCGAAACCACCGGCGTCGGGCTTGTTGTTTTGGCTCGGCTCACAAGGGGCATAGGGAGGTTGGGTTAGGCCACATTCATAACCCAGGATATTCGGGACTGTCGACTGCAGGGTAAATGAATCGCCGCTATTGGTCGAGCGATACAAACCCAGAAAACCGTGATTGTCCGAACGGCTGGCGAGTAAGTAAACATAATTCGGATTGGCAGGGCTAACGCCGATCTTAAATCTTTCGACTACGGTAGGCAAACCGTTCGTAATCTTTCTCCAGGTTTCGCCGGTATCGCTTGATTTCCAAAATTCTGTGGAGGTCGCCACATAGACGGTCGCTGGATCGCCCGGCTTGAACTCCACATCCTTAACAGGGCCGATAGTTATAGGCGGCCCAATGCTAAGGACCTTTTGCGACCAAACATCGCCGGCATTCTCGGTTTTATAAACGCCATTGGAAGTGGCTGCCAACAAAATCCTGGAATTTTCTGGATGCATGATCAGCTTGTAGATTCTTCGAACTTGAGATTTTTCCCAATCAAGTCCAGTCTTGTCCCAATTCACGCCGCCGTTGGCTGATTTCAGCACGCCGATAGATGGAGTATGGTTCGCATTATTATCGCCGGTGGCTATGTATATGATATCCGGATCGGAAGGATTGATCACAATACTCGAAACCCCAAGCACTGGGAGAGCATCGGTGTTGGTTTGCCATGTAGTGCCAAAATCCACGCTCTTCCATAAACCGCCGGCCGGCGTGCCGAGAAAGATGATGTCATTGGTCGGATGATAGGCGATCGCTGAGATGCGACCAAGACCAGGCGTCTCGCTGTTAGGCTTGGGATTCCACATGGCTGGGCCCAAGCTGGCCCAATTGGCCGCCGGTATGACCGTACTCACAAAGGCAGGGATAGCGGTGCCGGTGAAGCGCACACCCAGTTTCTGCAAATAATATTGAAAAGCCCTGGCGTTTTGGTCCGGTTCCGGCAAGACGCCGCTCGGATAAACGCGCGGTTCCATTTCATATTCCCAGCGCTTGAACTGCGTATAACCCGCCGGCTTCCCCTGATCCTCAAATGTTTCCTCTTCAGATATCCGTCCTTCAAGCCTCCGTCTCTCCAAGTCTCCGTAGAAACTGCGCTGAATGTCATAGAAATTCGCGCCTTGTTCCTGCAGCCGGACCCACTCTTGGGCCGAGCCGGTTCCCAACATTGCAACCAGCCATGCCATCACAGCCATGGCGGTCACTCGACGAAATACTGTTTGTTTCATACCGCCTCCTTAAAAATTGTTACGTAGTGAATAAAGCGCATTACGCTTTCTTAATCCCGAACTTCTGCATGCGATAGCGGATGGTTTTTTCGTGCATCCCCAAATCGCGGGCCGCGGCGGATTGGTTCCAATCATTTTTGATCAGCGTTTCCAACAGCATTTTTTTCTCTTGCTCATCGCGTTTGTTTCTGAGGCTATCGGTTCGTGCCGAGTTCATCTCGTTATCAAGCACAGCCGCAAGTTGAATTTCGGTGGGAAGCAAATCTCGCGTGATGTACTCATTATTCGGTTCAGCGAGAATGACTATGCGCTCGACGACGTTTTCCAATTCACGCACATTGCCGGGCCACGCATAATCTTCGAGATCGGCAATCACCTCCGGCGCAAAGCCTTTGAGCGGCTTGCGATGCCGTTCCATCATCTTCGTGAGAAAATGGCCGGCGAGAATCACGATATCTTCTTTGCGCTCGCGCAGCGGCGGCAGTTGCACATCCACGACGTTGAGGCGATAAAAAAGATCCTGCCGGAATTTGCCCTCGCTCACGTGCGCGCGCAAATTGCCGCTGGCTGCGGAAATAATACGCACGTCGACCTTGCGCACTTGCGTCGTGCCGAGAGGCCGAAACTCACCCTCCTGAATCACGCGCAGAAATTTAACCTGCACCTCTTGCGGCATGTTTGCAATTTCATCGAGGAACAACGTGCCGCCGTGAGCTTCTTCAAAGAGACCTTTCTTATCCTGCGCCGCGCCGGTGAACGCGCCTTTCGCATAACCAAACAACTCACTCTCGAGCAGACTGGCGGGAATCGCGCCGCAATCGATGGCGATGAAGGGGTGATCTTGGCGCGGGCCGTTGTAATGCAAGACGCGCGCAATCCGTTCTTTGCCCGTGCCGCTTTCGCCTTCGAGCAACACGCGGCCATCGGTCGGCATAATTCGTTCGAGCAAATTAAAAACCGCTTGCATTTTGGCACTGTGGCCGATGATGCCGTGAAAGGCGTATTTTTCCTGAACCTCTTTGCGCAGACGCGCGGTTTCCGTAAACAACTCTTCGTGCAGCCGGGCGTTGACGATGAACTGCGCGCATTGGGAGGCCAGCAGTTGCATTAAATTTTTCTCGCGATCACTGAAGAGGTTGCCGCCGGTCATGGAAACCAAGTTGATCACGCCGATCATCGCGCCGCGCCATTCGAGCGGCACGCTCAAAGCCGAGCTGACCTCACCGTATTTCGGCTGAATAATTCGCGCTCCAAAGGTCTCGCTCAAATTCTGCGACAGTAACGGCGCTCTGTGATCCGAAACCCATCCGGCAAGCAGATTGTTGAGAAAATGGTCGAGCTTTCCGATTTCAGCTTTCGCCTGCCGAATCAGCGTCTTGGCCGCTTGATTTGAAGCCGGATCGAAAAGTATGATGGAACCCTGCTCGGCCTGGCATAGCCCAATCGCTTCGATGATAATGCGCTGCAGAATTTCATCCACCTGCAACGATGAACCAATTGTTTGCAAAATGCCATGCAACCGCTCGTAGTCATCAAGCTGCCGCCGGAGATTTTGGAGCATGTTGGGTTCTGATTCGTTCATGAGGGGTGATCTTTATTTTTGATTGTAAGGCGAAAGCCGAAGGGAGATTGGCGAAGAGCGAAAGGCGTCCCTTCGCTTTTCACCCCTCGCCCTTCACCTATCGCCTGTCATTCTTCATTCCAACCTTATCCAATATCGCCGACAATCGGGGGTCCTTGCGCTGATAGCTCGCATAAGAGAAGACTTTATCCCACAAGAGATAGATGCAGCGTTGCGCAAAAGCCTTTTCAAACCATGGGAACGCCTCATCTTTTTCGCCCAGCGCAAAATGAATCATGAAAAAGAAATAAGGTGGAACGTAACCTTTCTTGGCACGCTGTTTTAATTCAAGCAGGATTTTTCGTGCTTCATCAATCTTTCCCTGCAAGGCATAACACCTGCCGAGGTTCGCCAGGCCTTCTGAAAATTCCCCTTCAAGCGCACGGGCATTTTCATACGCCGTGCAAGCTTCAGCAAGCCGTTCGTTGGTTTCGTGAACGACTCCCAACATCAAATGCGCAAACCAGAAATTGGAATCCATCTCGAGGGCGTTGTTGAGCTGCGCGATGGCAAGCTCCTTTTGGCTCGTCATGCTCAAAATCCATCCCAGGAAAGTGTTGACCTCGGGAGAGAGTGGCTCGATCTCATAGGCGCGTTTCATCACCGCAAGGGCCTCGTCAATTCGTCCCTTCGCCACCCAGTAGTGCGCATAATACACGTAGGTCGTGGCATAATTTGAATTGAGCTGAATGGCGCGCTTGAATTCCCGTTCTGCCGCGGGCCAGTCCCAGTCATAAAAAAAATAAACGGCGCCCAGCGAAGCATGCGCTTCCGCCAGCGATTCGTCCAATGCCAGGGCCTGCATGGCGGCTTCTTTCGCCTGCGGCAGAGCCTCCTGCGGCGACATCATCCATTCCAACGAGTTGGCATAGTAATAAGCCAGCCCATCATACGCCAGAGCATAATTCGGATCCTTTATAACCGCCTGGCGAAAATACGCGAGGCCTTTCTCGTAGCCGTCCTTGTTATACCTGGCGGTATAATAACGCCCTTTCAGATAGAGCTGATAAGCTTCGAAGTTGCGGGGGGAACGCGCGGCCAGGCGTTTCTTTTCTTCGCCGGCCAGGCGGGGTTGTAATTTTTTTGAGATGGCATCGGTGATCTCGTCTTGCACGAACAAAAGATCATTCAGCTTGCGCTCATATTGTTCTCCCCAAATGTGGCGATTATCCTGCGCGTCCACCAACTCCGCGCTGATTAACAGCATATCGCCGCGCTGGGTGACGCGCCCAACGAGCACAGCCTCTACCTCAAGCTCTCGTCCGATCTCCTGCAGGTTTTTATCTTTTTCCTTGTAACGCGAAACCACGCTGAACGACATCACTTTAAGGTTAGACAATTGTGAGAGACGCTGGATAAGACTCTCGCTGATGCCATCGGAAAGATATTCCGTGTCGGAATTACCGCCAACATTAACGAAAGGCAGGACGGCCACAGAGTCAATATTCTGAGATGGTGTAAAAATACGAAAGAAGCCAATGGCCAACAATAAAACCACGATTCCGCCATAACGATAGATTCGATTCTTGAACAAGCGTGGTAGAGAGCGCGGTTGTTTTTCCGCATGGCCGGTTTCGATTTTGTTTTTAAAACTTCTCAGCTCATCCAGCGTTTCATTCATGCCCTGATAGCGTTCATTTAAGTCTTTCTCCAATGCACGCCAGATGATCGACTCCAATTCTTTCGGTAGTTCTATCACCGATTGCGGCTCTTTGCACAAAATCGCATACATGACCGCCTGCTCGTTTTCGCCTTGAAACGGAAGTTTGCCGATGAGCATCTCATAAATCACCACACCGAGTGACCAAATATCCGCGCGCTGATCAATGCTTCCGCCACTCACTTGCTCGGGCGCCATGTAAGCCATCGTGCCCATCGTCGCGCCCGTCTTCGTGAGTGTATTTCGCCCGACGAATTTCGCCAGCCCGAAATCAATAATCTTGACGACGCCCTCTGTCGTGATGATAATGTTCGCCGGTTTAATATCGCGATGAACGATGCCATGCTCATGCGCCTTCGCCAAACCCTGCGCCATTTGAATCGCGATATCAATCCCACTGTTTACTGATAATTGATTACTGCTCACTTTCTTTTTCAGCGTCTCCCCGTCATAATACGCCATCGCAATAAACAATTGCCCGTCTTCTGTCGCATCGATTTCGTAAATGGTGCAAATGTTCGGATGATCCAGCGCCGAAGCGGCTTTCGCTTCCTGAATGAAGCGTTTTTTCTCATCTGCATTCGCGTCAAAATGCGACGGCAAAAACTTGAGCGCGACAAAGCGCTCGAGCTTGAGGTCCTGAGCTTTATAAACGACGCCCATGCCGCCGCCGCCGAGTTTTTCGAGAATTTTATAATGCGAAATGATTTGGCCGATCATCGGATTTTATCCAGGCACAAGTTAGTTGTTTAAAGAATAAAACCTTTGCGCGCAAAAGCAAGAGTATTTTCTGATCAAAAGGCGATACCGACAGGGAAGGTGGGAAAAAAGGTTTTAATCCGGACAATTCGGGAAATCCGGATACCGAAAGTTTTTTTGTCTGACGACGCCGGTTGGTGGTTGTTGTGACGGGGGCTAAAAAAGTCAGGCCTGCGATTGCAGCCCAGAAGTCTCTGAACCACAACCGCAGGCCCGGTTGTAAAATCTTCGCCGGTTACTTCAGCGGTGAACTGCGAAACTTTTTACAAATTCTCCCTCCGGCTGTCGTCGATCAAATCAGGTTGACTTCATGACGAACAACGCGGGTTCCGTAAAAAAAGTCAATTCGTGCCAGATGAATAGCCATTCACTTTTAGCGCGAATTTCCTTTCTCGTCGCTCACAAGCAAAGTCTTCAGCTCGGTGAGGGCTTCGTGATTGTTGCTCGCCTGCGCTGCAGCTTTGTTTTCCAACATAATGCGGTCGTAAATCTCGCCGCGATAAACGCTGACTTCGGTAGGTGCTTCGATGCCAACGCGAATCTGCTTGCCGTGGATATCGACAATCTTAATGACGATGTCGTCTCCGATGACAATCGTTTCACCTAACCTCCTTGTCAGGACCAGCATAAAATCTCCTTCCTCATGAGTGCACGTCTAGGTGTTGAGAATACGGTGCTTGGTTGAATAGCGATCGTCAAGGAGCACCAATTGTTTACCGATTCTTTGTTCCCGGTTGATTAAAATAGGCCCACTCAGATTTGCAGTCGCTGAGTGAGCATCTTGTTGCACTGTTATTATAGAATACATCTGCAAGCTTTGCGGATTTTCCGCTGAGATTTCGCTTAAATCGCGGCGAGTGATGTTGGGGTTGTAGTCCGTACAGAAACGTTTGGGATCAAGCAGGGGGAAAGACAGGCCGGGATTATCCACGCTCACCATCCACACGAATGGCGCCGCGTTCTCCTTTTGCAACAACAGATAGCGTTTGAATTTTAGGAATCCTAACAAGCCGAGCGGAAAGGTGATAACATCATCCTCACCATACGAGATGTTGCCGAGATAGTGATGATGAATCTCCATACGCCTCCTTTTCTGTTATGGGTGAGCCACAACTCGACCCGACTGCGTCCGCAGGATTTTCCTTAAGAAATCAACCAGACGGCTCGGGGTCTGTTAAATTTATAAAAATCTATATAAGAATAGCAAGGCCTTTTTTCGCATCATCGGAATCTTTTAATATACAAAATTTTTTTATGAAAAGGTTAAAAAAAATTAACATAAAAAATTATTATTATCTTTGAGATTTTTCGGCATGACAGTTGATACCGGTCAAAAACTATGGTATTTTTTATTGCGCGCCGTTTAGCGAGGCGAATCAACCAGCATAATCCGCAAATCCATGACGTTGGTATTGGTCGGGCCGGTGATCATTAAGTCACCGAGTTGTTCAAAAAAAAGATACGCATTGTTTTCGGAAAGAAAAATCTGCGGTTTTAGACCCAACGCCGTCGTGCGTTCAACGGTTTTGCCATCACACAGAGCGCCCGCCGCGTCGGTGGGGCCATCGGTTCCATCTGTGCCAGCGCTCAAAATCACCGTAGCGGGCCATCCAGAAATCTCCAGCGCTGCCGCGAGAACAAATTCCTGATTGCGCCCGCCAAGGCCGTTGCCTCGCAACGTCACCGTTGTCTCGCCCCCGGAAATCACACAAGCGGGCGGTGAGAGAGGATTTCCGGAAAGACAAATTTCTTTTGCAATCGCCGCGTGCATCCGCGCGATCTCGCGGGTTTCGCCTTCGATCAACGTCGAAAGTATTAAAGTTTGATAACCGCGCTTTTGCGCTTCAGCTTTTGCCGCCTCAATCGCCTGTCGATTGCCGGCGACAATCAGATTTTGCGTTTTCTTAAAAATCGGATCGCCCACTTTCGGCGTTTCCGGCACAGCGCCGGCGAGACCTTGGGTGATATGTTTTTTTATCGACGCCGGCAGCGACGCCAAAATATTATATTTTTCAAAAATAAGTTGGGCTTCCTTAAAAGTGCTTGCATCTGGCACAGTCGGCCCCGAAGCGATAACATCAAGCGGATCGCCAATCACGTCCGAAAGCAGTAGCGTGATCAGCGTCGCCGGATAAACCGCGCGCGCCAGTTGCCCGCCCTTCACCTGCGAAATATGTTTGCGCACCGCATTCATCTCATTGATCGTCGCGCCGCATGCCAGCAGCAGTTTCGTCGTCGCCTGTTTGTCTTCCAGACTAATGCCCTCAACCGGCATCGGCAACAGCGCCGAACCGCCGCCGGAAATCACGCCGATCACCAGATCATGCTCATCAGCCTGGTGAAGCAGCGCGAGAATTTTTTCCGTCCCCCGCATGCCGGCCTCGTCGGGAACCGGATGGCCGGCTTCCTGAATGTGAATTTTTTC
>Ga0247727_10018599_pt1 | contig 10897 bp, 9 predicted proteins | sample WisWelCaveWW1625_FD_202498 | JGI IMG/M metagenome (GOLD analysis project Ga0247727, IMG submission 202498) | Biofilm microbial communities from Wishing Well Cave, Virginia, United States - WW16-25 | ecosystem: Environmental > Aquatic > Deep subsurface > Groundwater > Cave microbial mat | place...
CTTTTTTGCGCAGCATCTGAGTAACGGTGAGAACCAGGTCCGTGGCGGTGGAGCCTTCCGCCAGCTTGCCGGTAAATTTGAATCCCACCACTTCCGGTATCAGCATGGAAATCGGCTGGCCTAACATCGCCGCTTCCGCCTCGATGCCGCCGACGCCCCAACCTACCACACCGAGTCCGTTGATCATGGTAGTGTGGGAATCGGTACCGACGAGGGTGTCCGGATAAGCGAAGGTTTTGCCATTTTCCTGCGCGCGAAAAACTACTTGTCCCAAATATTCCAGATTCACCTGGTGGCAGATGCCGGTTTCCGGCGGCACCACCCGGAAATTTTGAAACGCCTTTTGTCCCCAGCGCAGAAACACATAGCGCTCGCGGTTGCGCTCGTACTCCTTGTCGGTGTTGAAGCGGATGGCAGTGTCGTTGCCGAACATATCCACCTGAATGGAGTGGTCGATGACCAGATCAACCGGAATGAGGGGGTTGATTTTCTTCGCATCGCCGCCCAATTTTTTGATGGCGCCGCGCATGGAGGCCAGATCCACCACCGCGGGGACACCGGTGAAATCCTGCATCAGCACCCGCGCGGGCATGAACGCGATTTCTTTGTCCGATGGCTGACCGTTCCATTTAGCTGCTGCTTCGATGTCGTCTTTTTTTACAAAGGCATTGTCTTCGTTTCTCAGCAGATTCTCTAACAGAATTTTCATCGAAAACGGCAGGCGAGAAATGTTGAAGCCAGCATTTTCAAGGGCACTGAGCCGAAAAATCTCATAGTTTTGTTTTCCAACTTTAAGGGTCGAACGGCTGTTAAAACTGTTCACTTTTTTATTCATGCTATCTCCTTTAACGAGTCATGCGTAACTCAATCGTCCCGATTGATAATTTTCGTAAAATATTTTTCTAAATTATAGTGAAACGAAGGGTGGAAAGCAACTACTTTGTGGGAGGTACAGTTGCACTGGTAAAGAGTTGAGACTCATCTCAGAGATGAGTCTCAACCAGATTAAGCTAAAGATGTCACTCAAACGCACTCAAACGTTTGGCAATGTCGGTACTTGGCTTTTTTTACCACCTCTTTTGCGAATTTAGTTTAGTACTTTATTCCATTTCCTTTGCCATGGCGTACAACCTGCTAAGCGCTTCACTAATCAGCGCGCCTTACTTGCACGCTCGGCAGGCCTTCAAAAATTGAACGAACATCAGTAAAGATTGGACTTGCTTCGGCGGTAATTTTTGCCTTTCCATTTCCAAAAACTGCTGCAATGACACTAACATCGGTTATTGGTAATGGCCGCGGCGGCATCGGTTGTTCATCTGGCTCAGTACCACCACCCTCGCCAGCGCCACCACACACACAAACCATACCCTGTGCAACAGCTTGGCTATCCGGGCCACAATTAACACTGGCGCAAGCATAAGTAGCCATCTTTGCAGCAAGTTGAGCCTCACCGCCCGGGTGACCTTCGCATCCACAATCAGGATCAGGGAGTAAGAGTGGGCCAGCACACTCGACTACTGAATTGCATTTCTCCGGATCTTTATTTAAGGTCTGAAAATCAGCACCACAAGTTTGCATCCCTAGCGCATCAAGGGGTTGAGAATCAGGAGCTGGATTAATAACTGGGTCAAGTGGACGACGTTTTGGCAGACTCCAACCAGACCAGTTTTTTACTACGATTTGTCGATGCAATTCACTCGCGGCATCCATGCATGCTTGGCTTGGTTTGCCATAACCCTCGGGATCGGAGAATCCTGGTTTTTTACCTTCCGCGTCTTCCGCTGCATTTTTTTCTTTCACCTGAGCTGTCTTTAATTTTGCATCTGTTTCCCTTTTTTCCTTTTCTAACTTTTGCTTCTCATCCTTTAGCTCTTTATTTTCTTCTTTCAACCCGTTTTCCTTATTCTTCGCTGCATCCATTCCTGCTGGATCGTTGTTTGCCTGTGCGTTTCTGTAGTCCTGCTGTGCAGCTGCAATGCCAATATTATTTGCAACAATCTGAGTTCCCAAGCTGTTTATCTTGCTTTCAAGTTCCTTCGATTTAGCTTCAAGACCTGCAACCTCAGCCTTTGCGTTTGCAGCTTCTTTGACTGCGTTACCATATTCTTTCGCCGCCTGCTGTTTGTCTTGGGAGCTGTCTCTCATCCATTCGCGAACAAACTTTGCAACTGTAACAGCAGCCACAACTCCTGCAATAACAATAGGAATGACAACCGCAGCACCGGCCGCGACATTTGGAATAGGTTCTCTGCCTTCCTGTTTAGCAAAGCATTCTTCCCTTACCCTCATCATTGTTGCCAATCTCTCGAGATCGCTTAGCGTCATTAAATTGCATCCAGAGCCAAGGAAGCGGCCAAGCGTGCCTCTAGCAGTGCCTTCGTTTTTTGAACCCGCTGACCCATGGTCATCGCAGTTCTCTTGTTTCCTGATGTCGGCTTGTGAAGTATTGCCCGACTGATTTTTCAAAGGAGATTGATCACAAAGCGCGCTCTTTGCTGCATCCGAGTCTAAGAGATCCATAAGTGACCGGAGTCCCGATCCTGCAAGACTTTGCAGCAGTGTTCGTATGGCATCCGCGCGAACATTGAGAACAAGAATAGAAGATATTCGGCCAAGCGGTACAAACATGTTCGGTGGAGTTACAGGACTAAGGAATTTTATTTTATTCTTGAGTGAAGCAAGCGAAACCTGCGCAAGGCGTTTACTCTCCGCACTCCCGAGTGTGGCGATACCATCGCTACAGGCGAGAACCAAAGTCTCGATGCCGTCCGCGCCGTTCTTCCGGATATCAGCGATGAGTTCATTAAAAATTCTCAACAGCGCTTTCAAATCCGCGCGACGAAACATCAGAAATGCTGCAAAGACTTCCAGCCGATACGTGAAGTTATCCCTTGCCATATACGCAACGCGAAGCTTTGCTGCCGTTTCTGCGGTGTTGAATTTTTCCGTCTTCGACGATTTGAGCCACTTACAACCATATTGTAAACTGAAAGTTCCTGCTATAAAAGCTGAACTGATGAAACGTAAGGTTTGGCGTCGCGACATCGGAACCGCTATCATCCGCGAAAGGTTGTCAAAAAGCGTACTCATGGCTTACCTCCTTGATTCCTCACATAAAATGGCCCAACTGCAATGAAAACTGCGCAACATTTTTAATCATGCCCGTTATCTTCGACAGCGACAGACATTGATGCCTGTATAGTTGCTGCTAAACGAGTTACAAGTGCCTTAATCGCATCCACGCCCATGGCCGGTGGACTGCCGATTCGGCCATCAGAGCGTACGAAGACCGCCGCAGGCGTTGCTCTAACTTTGTAGGCTTTTGCAACCTCACCGTCGTTCTGCAGAAGCATCCGCGTAATCCCCGATGTTTCCATTGTAACCCGATTGAGCTCCGAATTGCCCTTACTTAAAAGGGTGAAGGAAAGTAGTGAAGCATATTCGCGATGCCAGCGGCTGATTTCGGGTAGTAACGCGGCACAGGGACGACAATTGGGGTCCCAGAATATCAGCACAACAGGAAGTTTGTCCGCCAGCAAGCTTTCAAGTGTAATCTTGCGACCGTAAAGATCCTCTAACTGAAAAGATGGAGCAAGGTCGCCTACAGCTAATCCTGACTGAGATGGGGCAATGTATGCCTCGAGTGCGTCCATTCTCAAAAGTAGTCGTCCATTTTGACGCATCAAGTTTATAAGTAACCAACCCTCGACAATCAGCAGGCTGAAAATGATAATGCTTATAACAAAAATTATTCGCTCAACCTGCGTTAGATCACCAAACCAAGCAAAAGCGCTTAAACCCACCTGATTTTGTCCTTGCATAACAATGAAAGCTGCAATCGCGGCCAAAACAATGTTACGAATTAATGTTGACCAACCAATCGGTTTGGAGTGTAGTTGGCCAAAGCAGTGGCATTCGGGTGTTTTTCCTTTTATCAAATTTATGCTAATAACGATGATGAACGAAAGAAAGAGTGTAAATGCAAGAACAGCGCCCCACCAAACCGATGTTACGGGAATGAGTGAGATTGCAATCGTGATTTCGAAAAGCGGCAGTATAACTCCAAATGATTTCGCAGATCTTTCCGGAACACCGAAGTCGATGAGAGTCTGCTGTGATCCCTTACGATCGGCAAGTTTAGCAAATCCAGCAACCATAAAGACTGCTGCGATAAGTAGTCGTGCTGCAAGTAGAATTATGTCCATGTGGGAGTCTCCGACATCACATGGACCCGGCCGGTTTCCATCTCTTTAATATTATCCAAAGTAATTATGGTGTACTAAATTGCAGACTGCCAGTAAAATTTCGTTACTATCTATTGAGACAGATGTAATCTCTGTTATCCGCCGGTAGCGAATGTGGATTTGCAAGGATGCAGTTCGATTGGTATGTGATGTTTCAATCTGTGAATAATAGATAATAATATGTGCGTGAGCGTTTGTCAAGATTTTTATTTTTGAACTTCATGTAACTTGGGCACGTAAGTTGCAAAATGGTGGGTTGTATTCAATTCTGAGGTGGGGACGTCACTTCTTCGAAGTTTTAAAGTCTCACAATTCACATCAGTCGAAAGACCTCGTTTAAATCCACTTTGAGATTTGGAAACGCCTGCGGCGAAATGATTTGTCCTTCATTGTAAGTTTCAACCACGAGGTATTTTCTGCCGGCGGGCTGTCGGTACATTTCGACCCGCTTACTCGCCAGCTCCCAAATCCACACTTCGGGGATGCCGGCTTTGGCATAAAGCGGCAGCTTCAGTTTCCGATCCGAGTCCGCCGAAGTTTCAGCCACCTCGATGATCAACAAAACGTCTTGCGGACCGGGATGGGCGCTGGCATAGAAATCTGCCCGCGGCTTCAATAGCGCCAGGTCCGGCTGCGGTTCAGAGCGCCAGTCAAGCCGAACTGGGTTTTGAACGCTGATCACAGCTTTGTCATGCAATAACTCCATAAGAATCTTATTCAACCGGGTAACACAAGCGGCATGGCGACTGCCGATCCGGCTCATCTCGATAATTTCTCCGGCCAGCAACTCCACACGGTCGTCTTCGGAGAGGATTCCGGCGCGCGCCATTTCGTAATACTGGTCAACAGTAAAAAGTCGACGGGATACGGGTACGGACATGACACTACTCCTTCTAAATTGCGAACTTCGTAGTTGAGACTCATCTTGAAGATGAGTCTCAACTAACTCTTAAAACAGCGCAGACGTAAATGCGCGATGATATTTCCGGGTCAGCGCGTGTTCCGACCCCAGCCACGTAAACAGCGCCACGCAAGCCCGCCGCGGGCCGTCGTCATCGATGGCGCGTTGGATGGTGATCGCCTCGATCCAGCTTACAAGCGCTCGCTCGTATTCCTGCTGGCGCAAAGCTTGAATGCCGGATAAATAGGCATTCCAGGCTGCGGCCGGCGCCGGGGAGTTTTTTGCGGATTGCGCGAGCGTTTCGAACTGCATCATCAAGCGGGTTAACGTCAAAATCGCTTCGGCCTGCTTATAAAGGGGATGTTCGAGTGGGGTGTCTTTAACCAACTGCGCGGCCCTGTCGGGTTCGGATTCAAAGATAAGTTCCGCCAAGTAGACGCGGGCATCGTAATTGTTTTTATCTTCCTTGAGCGCGGCTTCGAGAAGTTCTCGGGCGTGCGCTTTCTCCCCCTTCGCCAGCGCAGCGCGCGCTTTTCCAATTAGTTCTTTGGATAGAGTCGGAAGATGATCATCCAGCCAGCGCCGCACCTGCGCTTCTGGCAGCGCGCCAATAAACTCGGCGATCACCTGACCGTTATAAAACATCTTCACCGCCGGAATGCCGCGGATGCCGTACTGCATCGCCAAATCCGGGTATTCTTCAGTATTCACTTTGACCAGCTTCCAAGTGCCGTCGGCCTGGCTCGCCAGTTTTTCCAGCACTGGTCCGAGCAGACGGCAGGGCGCGCACCATTCCGCCCAGAAATCGACCACGATCGGTGTTTCGGCGCTGGCTGCAATCACCTCTCGTTGAAAATCAAAATTATCTTGCATGGACTTCTCTCTTCCAAAATTATCATTCACACAAAGAAACGCCTGAGGGGTTGTTAGGTTCCGGGGGCGCAGTACACCAAGGTCGCGTGCGGTTCGGGTTCTTCTATCAACTCGCTATCGGTGGCACACTCGCTTTTTGTGTTGTTCTTGCCAAACAGACGATAGCTGTACAGTGATCACGATCACTTGACAGTGCTAAAGAGAACCTTATTAATTGTGTCGAGATTTTTTTAGTACGGATGGAATGACAATAACCCGATCACTCCACCTTCATCCCATTCCCAAAATACACCGTGTCGCTCACCGTCTTGTAAACATAGATCAAATCGTACAACGTGGTGTCGGTTTTAATGAGCGTGTCGGCGCGGAAGACGTGCACCAGATCATAGGTGACCACCGAATCCGGAACCGGCGGAGGCGGAGGCGCATAACTCAAAGCCAACTCGTTGTACCCCCACATTTCGAACGTCACGCCTTTCTGATCGCGCTCAAACAAAATCTTGATTGGCTGGTCGCGATAATTGCGGTTCACCCCTTTGAGCAGGCCGGCCAGAATACCCTGAGCCGCGTTCGGATTTGGCGAGGCTTCGAGTTCTTCCGGCTCGCGATGCTCGGTGACAATCTGAAAATTGGCTTTGAACTGCCAGCTATTCATGATTTTTTGCGCGCTGTCCGAGGGCGCGGGGAAATAGATGGCCTCGGACGGGTAGGTTTTAACCAGATCATCCTCGCCAAAACCGTTGCCGGTGGCGTCAATAATGTCCAGGCGCGTGACCAGCGTTTCGGCGATAAAAAATTCGAACATGAAAAAATCGATCAGGGTCGGCTCGGTGATCGAAACCACCGTCACCGACATTTTATCGACGGCGATTTTGGAGCCTTCCTGGGGGAAAATTTTTATGGACAACAATAACAGAACCACCCAAATCGCCAGTCCCAATAAAATGGGGTATTTGATTTTCATCTTGTACTGCTCCTCAGATTGTTTCTTTGTAGAGCCACCCACTTGGTATAATACGCGCGTGCCTGATCGAACTGACCGCTGCGCTTGAGTGCCTCTACCATGAGCTGATAGGCCTGTAACTGCTCGTTGCGATCCAACTGCTCTGCTGCAAGTAGCGCTTGGCGACAATTTTCCATCACCACTTTGGGATTGTTGCGCGAGAGCTTGGCCATTTCCAAATAACTTTTGGCCCGGCTTTCCCAATCAATCGCGACCGCCTGCTGGAAATAGGTGAACGCAAACTTGCGGTTCTTGTTAAAATTTTCCAGTCCCAAATTATGGCACATGATGCCGTAGCTGTTAAAATATTTTTTATACGTCGTGTCGCCGGGCGCGCCATGTTGATCTTTGGGCGCCAGGTGCACGACGTGCTTGAGGCGATCGATGCCCTCATTTTTGCGGTCGAGGTATTGAAACTCCAGCACCGCCAGCCTCCAGACAGTTTCGTCGATGGCGCGGCGGGTGCGCAGCTGCGGAGTCAGTTTTAGAAAGCCCGCCGCCGCTTCGCGGTATTTACCTTGTTCCTGCAGCGCGAGGTATTTGTCTCGCATTTCCACCGCTTGCACATTGCCGTCGTCCCAGTTGATCCAGTCGAGGTAGCTCTGGATATCCGCTTTTTCTTTTTCGCTGGAGGCATAGGTCAGGGCTCGCTTCAAGCTTAGAATGCCGCGCTCGGACTGGTGCATTTTGATTTCGGTGTCACCCTGATAATAGACGTAATAAAACAGCGCGGAGCTGTCGAGCGCCGCATTTTCAACGTCACTGGCCGAAGAGAAATCCAGCCCCACGGTGTTGCGCAGCACGGCCTCGGCCTCCGCGAAATGGTAATTGGCTGGTTCCCAGTCTTCGAGGGCGTAGTAACTTTCCGCCAGCCGGGCGAAAAGAGCATGCTCGCCTTTCTCCAGGCGCGTCAGATTTTCCAGAATTTTGATCGCCATCTTGTGATTGTCGTCATCCAGAAAGCGCACTGCCAGACTTTGGTACACGCGCGCCAGCCAGCTTTTGGTTTCCAGATCGAAGGGGTTGAGCACCAGCGCGCGTTCAAAATTTTTGCTGGCTTCTTCCAATAAGCTCTGCATCCTGATTTTAAAAAATCCCGGAGAAGAATTTTTTTCCGGACCCTGTTCTAATTGCGCCAGCTCCTGTAAATTTTTAGCGCCCGCATTAAAAGCCTGAATCGCCTGCATGGAATCGTTCTGCGAAACTTTGAAGGACGGCTCCAATTCGCTGGCGAGATATTTCCAAAGCGTATCACTCTGCACGGTACTGCGTTTGCCAAGTCGCTTGTGGGTTTCGGCGCGCTGCTCACGGTCGATGGAAACGAACAGGTTGTCTGCCACGGAATCGGCGGCCGCCGCCACCGATGAATCCACGCCGGCGGGAACGAGCAGCCGGGTTGGTTTCTTCTTCGCCGCGGTTTTGTAGTTGCCAGCACAGGCGGAGAATATTAAACAGCCGATTAGACTAAGTTTTAAAAATTTTTGGTACATCACGGCTCCTGATGATTTAGGTATAGGGTATAAGTTAAGTTGAAAACGTTTACTAAACCTTTAAAGGTTTAGTAAACGTAGGTCAATTGCCTACTGCTTCACGCTCTCCCACCACGAAAGAAAAATCTGGTAAAACTGTTCGGTGCGCTGACTCGACGCCGCTTGCCGCACGGTGCCAAACGCGAGAATTTCCCCGCTGCTGGCCCGGCTCACGCTGCCGATTCTCAAAAAGCTGCTTTTTTCGTTGAGTCCGCGGTCAATCAAATATGTGGAGTCGTTCCCTTCCAGCAAGCAGATGCGAACCTCGAACAACTTTTCTTTGCACATTAAAAACATCTGAAACTCGCGGCCGCCGATCCGAAAATTAACGATCGCGGTTAAGTCACCGGGCGATTTTTCCATGAATCGCTTCACCACTTCAGAAAATTCCGCCGGGTGGCTCTTCATCCACTCCACCAGCTCGTGATAGATGGGGGAGAGGTTGGAGAGGTCGTTTCCGAGTTGCGACATATCGACCATAGCGACTTGCGCCGCGCCTCCGCCCACCTGCTTGGTTTGCGGCGCGCCCAAACTCGGGGTGCCGCCGCCGTAATCTCTATCGCTGCCGGATTCTAAATTTTTTCCGCTTCCCAACGCCAGCGAGGTCGAGCTGCTGCCGCCGCCCCCGCGGCGGCCGGTCATCGGCAGTTTTAATTTTTGGGACGACTCACCAGAGAGGGTTTTTAATCCTCCCAGCCCCGACCCGGCGGAGTTTTTTAAGTCGATTTTCGTCTGCGCGGAAGCGCCCGCAGCTTCTTTTGTCATGGCCTTTTTATTTAACGAAGCCGCCGGTTTGGATAGCGACTCGAAGGTCGCGTTTTTCAGCGTGCTCAAATCGACTTTTTCCACCGCAGTGGGTTTGGGCGGCACCGCCGGTTTGGGTTCAAATTTGACGGGCTGGTCGATCTTTACCGGCTTCGGCGCTTCCACAATGGCTTGCGGCTTGGGTTTGAAACGCGTCCAGTTGATTTCATCGTAAGTCTCGGTTTTTTGTTTGAGCTCGGGCAAGTCCGTCCAGCGCATGCCATAATACAGCGCCATCAGGAAAAACGTCGTCACAAAAGCCGCGACCAGTTTATCCGTGTTCGATTTGGTAGATTGCAGCACGTACATTAGAATTCCACGCTCTCGTAATTGATGTTCATCGCAATCTGGTTGCGTTCGCATATATCCATGACATCGACGGTGCGCTGGATAACCGAATCCGGGTGCGGCTCAATGAGCACGATGGTTTCGTTATTCGGCGATTCTCGAACCAGTTCCAGCAGCAGACGCTCCAGCTCTGCCAGATCGAAAGTGGTTGAAAGCACAACGTCATGCTTTTTTATCAGAAAGCTGTTATCCGGGCCGATCTGCACCCGAATCGGCATCGGCTCGGTTTGCGGCTGCGGTTGGGACTGTTCCTCTTTTGCCGGCAATTTAATTTGTGCTTGAACCTTCAAATCGCTGATAACAATGAAAGCAAAGAGGATATTCATCGCCACATCGATGAGTCGAATGATAATGCCGCCTTTGCTCATATCATACTTCCTCTTAATTAGGACACGGAGAAATGCAGTAATGGATTATTGGATTAATGATAACTTAATCATCCTAAAACTCCAATCCATTGATCCAATAATCCAGTAATCCAACAATCCATCAATTGGTTAATTTGCCGTCACCCTCCGCACATCGATCCCCTTCGGAATATTCAACTGATCGCACATGTCCGCAGCCGCCATCACGAATTTGATGGGGGTATCGAAATTGGCTCGGATGCGCACCCGCAGATCCGTTCCAGTATTGGCCGCCGCGTGCGCCGCGTTGCTGAGATACAGGTAGAGCGTTTGCGTGTCGTCGATCATTTTACTTTCGTCCTCGACCAGATACGAACCCTGCGAGTCGATTCCGACAAACAGCACCCGCTCCTTATCGGGATTCGACGGCGGGGTCTCGGTGCTCTGCGGCAGCTCTATCCGGCTGCGCTTGTTGATCTCCGAAATGCAAATGAAACCAAACAGCAGGATGAACACCACGTCGATTAATCGGATTATGCCGCCACTTCCCATGGGCGCTTTCTCTCCTTTTAACTTTTAAGGTACAAAGGAAAGGTATAGGGTATAGGGTATAAGGGGGGATGTTTTCTGTCCGTATACCTTATACCCTATACCTGCTTCACAGAACAACCGCGGTGGAATTCGCGACCCGTCGTGATTCTTCCTGTCCCGCCGTTGCGGGACGAATCCCGCCGCCTCCTGATGCTGGGGTATCGTTGGATTTTTTGTTGCGCTGATGAATAATCGCCATCAGCCAGAGCCGGAATTCATCGGCTTTAGCGGAGACGAGTTCCATGCGCTTGTTAAAC
>Ga0247727_10018600_pt1 | contig 10897 bp, 7 predicted proteins | sample WisWelCaveWW1625_FD_202498 | JGI IMG/M metagenome (GOLD analysis project Ga0247727, IMG submission 202498) | Biofilm microbial communities from Wishing Well Cave, Virginia, United States - WW16-25 | ecosystem: Environmental > Aquatic > Deep subsurface > Groundwater > Cave microbial mat | place...
CCATCGGTGCGCTCGGCGGTAAGAAAGAAATCATGGATTTGTTGGCACCGCTTGGTTCAACTTATCAGGCCGGAACGCTTTCGGGCAATCCCATTGCAGTGGCTTCCGGTCTAACCACTCTGAAGATTCTTTTAAATAAAAAAATTTATTCTCAGCTGAATGAGCGAACAATAAAACTTGTAGAAGGAATCAGAAAAAATTTAAATCAAACCGGTATTTCAGGGGTTGTTACACAGTTAGGATCTATGTTTACGCTGTTTTTTAAGGACCATGAAATTCGTAATTATCAGGATGTCTGTAAAGCAGATTCTAAACGCTATGCTTCTTATTTCCATGCAATGTTGAATCAGGGTATTTATCTTCCCCCATCCGCTTTTGAGGTCAATTTTGTCGGCCTAGAGCACTCCGTACAGGATATTGAGAAGACACTGCAAGCCAATATGCAGGCATTAAAATCGATAAATATTTAAATTTTTATTGATTATGCATTTTCAAAATAAAAACGTTTTTATTGCATCCCCTTATCCGGCAGAAACCAAGTTGTTGACGGAGCTATTGTCTGAATTAGGTCACCAGGTTGTTCTGACCAAGGGTAGCGATGATACAATCCATAAAATTTATGAAATAAAACCGGATATTATTTTGATCGATGCGTATCTTCCCGACATTGATGGCTACGAGACTTGTAAATTGATCAAAGAAAAGGAACTTTATAAAGAAATTCCAATTATCTTTATTCTCGATCTGTCGCAACGTAATTCGGTGATAAAAGCTTATAGCGTTGGAGGGAGTGATTATGTCGCAAAACCCATGCGTAATCAAGAAATGCTCCTCAAGATCAATCATCATCTGAATTATTTTTTATTACAAAGGGAACTGAAGAACCAAGTTGATGCAAAAACACAGGAAGTCATTTTTACCCGTGAAATTGCGATTAAAGCGGTCGCAGGATTAGCCGAGACCCGTGATCCGGAAACGGCCAAGCATCTGTTGCGGACTCAACTCTATGTGAAGGCTCTGGCAGATGAACTTGCTCATGAGGTTTCCTATCAAGACGTGTTGAGTGATACTTATATCCGGAACTTATATGATGCCTGTCCACTGCATGATATCGGAAAAGTGGGAATCCCCGATAATATTTTGCTGAAAGGAGGACGATTAACTCCGGAGGAATATCAGGTCATGAAAAAACATACAGAAATCGGGTATCTGGCCTTACAAAAAGCCCGCAAAGGGACTGGTCAAAATGATTTTTTTAATATGGCGACAGAAATAATCCGCTATCATCATGAGCGTTACGATGGTGCGGGTTATCCGGAAGGTTTAGCAGGTGAAGGAATCCCCCTTTCAGCAAGACTCATGAGTTTTGCTGACGTTTACGATGCCTTGCGAAGCCGCAGAGTCTATAAACAAGCCTTTTCCCATGAGGAGACCGTAAAAATTATGTTTAATGAAATGAAGGGGGCATTTGATCCAAAAATTATTAAAGCTTTTATGCGCGTAGAAGATAAGTTCATTTGGATTGCGAATGAATACAGGGATGAAGTGTGACGGGGCTTAAATAGAAAAATAAACTGTAATTTAGAGAATCAAAATTTGACTGATTGAATAAGATCTGATCGAAACGGGTTATTCCATTTAAATAATAAGAGGTTCAATGATTAGTCCTGAACAAACTTTTGAGCAAATAAAAGAATATTACGGAAAGACATTAAAATCGAGTAAGGATTTAAAAAATAGTGTCTGCTGTCCTGCTGAAAAAGATGCGTATCCGTATCGTGAGATTTTAAATCTTATCGATGAGGAGATTAAGGATCGATTTTATGGCTGCGGTTCCCCAATTCCGCCTGCTTTAAGCGGCTGTACCGTCCTTGATTTAGGTTGCGGAAGCGGACGCGATGTTTATTTGGTTGCGCGTCTGGTTGGTGAGAGGGGGAGGGTGATCGGCATTGATATGACCGCGGAACAACTAGCAATAGCCGAAAGACATCTTTTATCCCAAATGACAAAATTCAATTATTCTCAGCCGAATGTGGTTTTTCAAAGAGGATATATTGAAGATTTGAAAAAAGCAGGAATTGAAGATCGATCGATTGATGTTGTCATTTCAAACTGTGTTATAAATCTTTCGCCAGATAAAAAGAGAGTTTTTGCAGAAATATTCCGGGTCTTAAAACCTGGCGGAGAGCTGTTTTTTTCAGATATTTTTGCGGATCGCCGTATCCCGGCGTATTTAGAATCTGATCCCAGTCTATATGGCGAATGTTTGAGCGGTGCTCTCTATCTGGAGGATTTTAGAAGACTTCTTGCCCAGAACGGCTGTTTGGATTACAGGGTCGTTACAAAATCTAAAATTACTTTGAGCGATCCGCTGGTCCAAGCAAAGGCGGGGATGATTAACTTTTATTCAATGACAATCCGCGTTTTTAATATTGAAGGTCTGGAAGATCGTTGTGAAGATTTTGGGCAGATTGCTGTTTACGAAGGTACTCTTCCTGAATTTCCCCACCAATTTTTATTAGATGATCAGCATGTGTTTTTTACAGGGAAGCCGCAGACGCTTTGTGGAAATACTGCGGCGATGCTAGAGCAATCCCGCTACAAAAAATATTTTAAACTTTACGGTGATCGCACGACCCATTTTGGTCTCTTTCCGTGCGGTTCGGGGGAAGTCATTCAGCCGGAAATAAACACTTCAGGAGCTTGCTGTTAGAGCGAGTTTTAACCGAGGGGTGACAATCCGTGGATATTTTAAGAGGATTTATTCAGGAGTGCTGGCGGTTACTGATCGAGATGTCACCGTATCTTTTGATCGGATTTCTGATTTCCGGATTTATGTCTGTCTTTTTACAGAAAGAAAAAATTTACCGGCACTTGTCTCAAAATAATTTTTTATCCGTTTTCAAGGCGGCTCTGTTTGGGGTACCATTGCCGCTTTGTTCCTGCGGGGTCATTCCTGTAGCAGCCCATCTTCGCCGGGAAGGGGCCGGTAAGGGGGCAACGCTTTCTTTCTTGAGTTCCGCGCCCACGACCGGAGTTGATTCGATTCTGGCAACCTATGCTTTGTTGGGTCCTGTTTTTGCTTTAATCAGGCCTTTGGCGGCTTTGAGTGTAGGAATTCTCTCGGGTGTCCTCACTATTTTATTTGATCGGGAGGAACCCGCAGGTTTCCCTACGCAAAAAATAGAGACTCGGAACAGAGAAAAAATCGGGGAGAAATGGACTTTGAAAATAAGGCGCGTTTTACATTACGGGTTCGTTGAATTAATTGATGATGTTGGGAAATGGATCGTCATTGGAATCGTGATTGGTTCGGCGATTGGTTTTTTAGTGCCCACGGAATTGATTCAAAAATATTTGGGTAATCCGTGGTTGGCCTATCCCTTGATGCTCCTGATCGGGATCCCAATGTATGTCTGTGCCACAGGGGCAATCCCGATTGCGTCTGCTTTGATTGCCGAGGGAATGACTCCTGGAGCAGGATTGGTGTTTTTAATTGCGGGGCCTGCTACCAATACAGCGACCATTTCTTTTGTTGCCGGAAAATTAGGGAAACAGTCTGTCTTCTTATACCTGATTTCTATTGGTATTACCGCATTTGTTTTCGGTTTTACACTGGATGGATTGTGGAGTCTAAGAGACTTAAAATTAATTCACAACCATGAGAATCTTTTGCCTGGGATATTCATGGAGGGTTGCGCGGTTGTTATCCTTGCATTAATTTTATTTTCATCGGTTAAAGCAATAAAAAAATTTTTAAGCCATGAGATCATTGCTGATGCTACGGAGCCGGTTCAAAATTTTTTAGTGCCTGGGATGAGCTGTGAAAATTGTACTGCCACGATTAAGCGGTCGCTTCATAATGTTCCGGAGGTAAAGCAAGTTAATGTGAATTTAAAAACGAAGACGGTCTCTGTCTCGGGGACTGTCGATGTTGGAATTTTAAAAGAAGCGATGAACAGAGTCGGCTACCCTGCTTCTGTGCAGATCCGCTAGCTCGCTTATTAAATTGAACAAGCCCTGCTTCCCCTCACGCTGTTGATGACCCATTTTTATTATTTTTTCTTTACAATAGAATGAAAAATGATTATTTGTTTTTTGTGAAAAAAATCTGCCTCTTAATCCTTCTCCAATTCACGCTTATTTCCATTTGCGTTGAAGCGGCTGTGCTTCCTCCCGAAAATCTTTCACGCGGACTGATTGCCATCCCTGCAGATAAGGGACAAATCTATCTTGGCTGGCGGTTATTATCGCTTGATCAAAAAAATGTTGGTTTTAATGTTTTCCGTGCCAAGGAGGCCGGAGGACCTTATGAGGGTCCCCTAAATTCACACCTCATCTTAAAGTCTACAAATTTTATTGATGCAACGGCTAAGGCCGGAAGCACTTATTATTATATCGTGAAAACTCAAGACGGAGAAATTTCAAACGAAGTCATGGTGACGGCTCAGACGAAGGGCGAACAGGGGATGTTTATTGCCAAGAAGGAAGGCGGAAAAATTTCTCGAATCATTGTAGGTGATTTAACGGGAGATGGAAATCTTGATTTTATTGTATCAGAGGCGCTTGTGCCGGATTATTACATTGAAACCTATGACGGTACGACAGGAAATTTCCTTTGGAGAGTTAAAACAGGAACCCCGCCCAAGGATGTTGCGGGAGGGGCTGAAAATTTATGGTGGGGGCCCTTTACGGTTTGGGATCTGAACGGAGACGGCCGAGCAGAGGTTTATACAACTTCATTTGACGGCGAATTGCATGACGGATTTCTGGTTCAATTGGACGGGTTGACAGGCCAGGAATTGAATCGAGTACCTTGGCTCGCCAAAAAGGGAATTGAAGACTATGATACAAATTTTTTGGGGATCGCTATTTGGAACAGTCATGCTCATATAATCGGTGGACGGGGAACTCAGGGGACGGGATTAAGACTGGCCGCTTTTGATGAATCTTTAAGACAGGAATGGGAATGGAAGACGGTTGAGGGTGAAGTGATGGCGGGTTCGGCGGGCCATACGATGGCCATTATTGATGGAGATCGCGATGGGAATGATGAAATCCTTTGGGGCAGCATGCTCTTTGATCACGATGGAAATATGCGCTGGTGCCGGGCGATGTTTTCGAATTGGCATGTGGATGTCAATGAAATGGGAGATTTTGATGTGGAGCGACCCGGAATAGAAATATATTATGCCGACTGTGTCATGGCGTATGGTGCGGGAAAGAAAAATGGAGCGGGTATTTATATGGTGGAGTGGGAAACCGGACTGGGTCCCTATCCATCCCCGTGGCGGGAAAAAGAAGCGTTATGGTGTAAAGCCTGGGATGAAACGGCCAAACGTCCTTATGCTCATCTGCATGGAGGTTATGCTGCGGACGTGCATCCATCCATCGGAATTGAACTTGTTACCTGGGATGATTATCAGTACGTTACAGGGACATTTCCAAAAGATCAATATCCGCTCAATCTGCCTCATCCCCACTTTGTTATGGATGTTCACGGCAAACATCTTTTTTATACGACTGAGAAAAAGTTAGCTTGGGGATCACCGATTCAGTTTGATGATGATTCTCTCTATGAATTAACTTCCCGAGAAGACGGCCTTAATATTTTCAAACTCAATGGGCCAACCCTCTTGGAAATCAATGGTCTCAGAGCCATGATGGGAAGCCAATTCGGAGGCCAGGATATCTTTGGTGATTTTCGGGAGGAATGTATTGCGATCGCTCCGGATCAGGAAGGGTTCTATGTGATTACCAATACAACACTTTCGCGGCGTCGGCAAGTTAGCTGGCTAGAAGACAGAGCTTATCGGGAAGGCCAGGCGCGTTTGGGTACTGGTTATACAAAGTCAATCCGGGCGGCAGGTTACGGTTTCGGGGAGATCGATCCCGGGAACAATAAACCGCGCGCCGTGATCGAAGCCGAAGGGAAAACAATTATCAATAATGAGATTAAGGTTGCGAAGGGAGAAAAAATAAAACTAAACGCTAAGAACTCGAAAGATTCGGATGGGGACAACTTGAAATATTATTGGGAATTCGGAGATGGACAATCTCTCAGCAAACTGTCAGCGATTCACCAATATAAGAAAACCGGGCGCTATACCGTCCAGCTTAGGATCTCTGACCGCTGATTTTTTTAGCTTTTTATCCGCCTCTCCTTCCAGCGTACATCAAAAAAAAACCCGCTGAAAGCAGTGATTAGAGTATAAATGATTTGAAAAAAATCTGTAGGAATAAAATACTTTAACCAATGCTGTAGTCTGAAAATGTTTATAAATTTTTTTATAAATATCCAATCAGCGACTATTTTAAGAAAAAACGATCCCGCCCAAACAATCATAAGGAAAGGATTGCTCCAGCCGAGGAAGGGAATTAAAGTCAGCAGTAGAAAATAAACATAAAAAGAAACGAGAAAAAAGGCATGTTTTTTATAGCCGAAGCGGGTGGATTTGGAAGCCCAACGGGAGCGTTGGGAAAAAAAATGTTTTATAGAAAGAGCCGGTTTCGAATGAATGATCGTATCCGTGTCCGTAGAAAAAGCAATTTTCCATTTGGTTTGTGCCACGACTTTTTGAAGAAACAAGTCGTCATCACCGGTTTTAATGTCATTGATTCCTTCAAACCCATGGACTTCATAAAAAATTTTTTTACGGTAGGCCAGATTACTGGCGTTACAGAAGAGGGGCGTTCCCCGGCCGATTAAAGCGGCACCAATGCCTGCGAGACCTATGAAATCTAAGACTTGGAGTCCGGTGAAGAGGTTCGGGGCGGAGCAGTGATCGAGGATTGTTAAGCCGCTCACCAAGCCGATGTCTTCTTTAAAATAAGGGCTCATCTTCCTGAGCCAGGCTGGCCCAACTCGACAATCGGCATCGGTTATAAAAATAATTTCATGTTTTGATTTTTGAACACCTTGTTCCAATGCATGTTTTTTTGAAGATCGAATTTCGGAAGGGACATTCAATAACTGAATGCGCGAGTCTTGATGCTGGTACTGTTCAACAATAATCCTGGTTTGATCGGTTGATTGATCGTTGACCACAATTATTTCATATTGATCGCTGGGGTAATCCTGTCCTAATAACGATTCAAGACAATCGGCAATGGTTAACTCTTCATTGCGGGCTGAAACAATGATGCTGATACTCGGAATCTGTGAAATTTTGGGCTGTTTCGAAAGGATCCTCAGGGCAAAGCCAAATCGAAAGATACTAAATAAATAGTAAATCGTTAAACCAACAAAGATAAATTCCAAACAAAATATAATCATCAGAGAATCATCAATTCTTAACTTTTTAAAAGTTTAGAAAATTAAGGAATTTGATTTTTGTTACCAAAAATTATTTAAGAATATTTTTGCGGTCCCCTCGTTTGTAAGTTATTAAATTCGTTTCTATTTGTTGGGGGTTAAGTATCCTAAGGTGTTCTAACTATCAAGAGGATTATTATGGATCATATCAAGGAATATAAGCGGCTGCTGAATAATAAACTATCATTTAATAACGCTGATAATGCCTTGTCCACCCATTATTCAAAAATCGGTCTTGCACACACCAGTGATTATTTCGGATTAGATACTATCTTTCTGTATTACAACCGAAAGCCCAGTACTCTTTCTTTGCAATTGCTACGTTTTAAACTCAATGGAGAATTTTTGAAAGCTCAAAATGCTTGTCAATTTTCCAGTCTGCATCAGCATGGAGAATCGCATGGTCTTAATTATGAGTTAAAGCACCATTTTATTGAGTCCGATCTCGTTTTGACCCGCATTATAATAATGAATGATTCAGATCAGGAACGGGCCTTTAAATTCCAGATTGTTCTAAATTTTTCTGCCCAAAAAGGATTTCTAAAGAAGGGGAGTGTTTACGGTGATTATCAGTCCTTTAGTCTTGCCGGTTGTATGCCGGCTCCGGATCGGCGTGACCCCGCACCGTCATTCCCTTTACGGACTGCTGTTTATTTGGCGAAGAAGGCTTTTTCAGCAACGGTGCAGATTGAAGGGAAGGAAGAAAGTGAATCCATGCCTTTTTGGGATCAGAAGTCCTCTTTTATGAGTAGTCTAGGAACGCTACCCGGAACGGTCCAAACGGATGAAGGATTAACAGCCCTATTTTCATTTGAAATTAATTTAACAAAAGGGAAATCGTGGGAACTTCCCATCTTTATTAAAATTGCACCTGGCGAAGAGGGTTTGCATCCTCTCTTCAATTCTATTAAAAAATATGAAAGAATCAATGACAGAGAGGTTGAATACCGTCAAGCCCAATTTTGGAATGAAAGTCTAAAGTCAATAGAATTGAAAAAAATTAAGAAAAATTTTCAACAGCCCTATTTACAGGCGGCCTACTCGCTGGTCAATAATCTGGTTGCCGGCCACGGACTATTGGGAGAGCATATCGCCAGTTTTCCTGCGCGAGGGGTTTATTGCTGCCATTTTCTGTGGGACACCATTTTTCAGAATTTTGGCTATATGCAGATGAATACGAAGTTCGCTAAAGATGGATTATTGATTTTGACGGAAAATTTACATCAAGATGGAAAAATGCCTATGTTTATTTGCGCAACCTGGCACCGGCCGGGCGTTTCACAGCCTCCGATTGTACCTTGGGGGGTTTGGGAACTTTACCAAAGAACAAGGGACCGTGATTTGTTGAGACAGGTCTATGAACCGCTGTCAAAAAATATGGACTGGTGGTTTCGCGAAAAAGACGAAAATAAAAACGGTCTGGTTGAATTTCACGATGGGTTTGAAAGCGGCTGGGATGATTCTCCCCGTTTTGATGAAGGTCCGATCGACGCTTTGGATGTCAACAGTTATCTCTATTATAGTCTGAATTGTCTCGCGCGAATTGCTCGTGTCTTGAGAAAAAAAGAAGAGCGAAAATGGATTAAAAAGGCTGAACAGTTGGGGAAATTGATTCTTGAGGTCCTGTATGATCCACTGGAAAATATTTTTTATGATTTGAATGTTAAATCCGGAGAACCGCTCAAGATCAAGACCCCCGCTTGTTTTTTACCCTTGTGGGCTGGGGTCCCCCTGGACGAAGGCCTTTCGCGAAAGATGATCGAGACCTACCTGCTTAGTCCGCAGCATTTTTTTGGGGACTATCCCTTCCCTTCGGTTGCCTATTCCGAAGAGAGATATCTGCCCGGCAAGTGGTGGAGAGGGCCGATCTGGCCATCGACGGCTTTTTTAATGCTGGAGACTTTAAAAAAATGGGGGTATCAGAAAGAATATCGGCAATCCGTATCAGCGCTATTAAAAATGATGCTGTCGGGATTTCCCCGCGAGAACTATAATTCTCAGACAGGTGAAGGGGGGGGAGCCAGTCAGCAGGGGTGGAGTTGCGCATTCCTGATGCATTTAGTACAGTCTTAATCCAAAAAGTAAATCAAATAACCCCATTTTTACAGAAAAACGGTTTATTTTTACTTGATCTTTTAAAAAACATTCTATATTATAATGTCAATAATGTGCATTTGAAAGAATGGTTGCTATGTTTATTCTGACTGCTTTATTTGGTTCGATTGTTCAAATCTTAACTATTTTTCTTTTGAGAGAAAATATAATCAAATCCATCTTTTGGGCTACACCGCTTATTTTGTTGCACCAGTATCTGTTTTTGTTTGGGTATTCAAAGGCTCCGAAATTTATTGTCATCTGGTTCATAACAGCAGGTCTGACAAATGGTCTGGCTTTTGTCGCAGGCTATTGGATCTGGAAAGAAAATGTTTCCTGGATAAATTTATTTGGTATCTTTTGCATCATGACCGGAATTAGTCTTTTGAAAGTTTCTCTTCCTTAATCATTCCGCCGCTCTTACGAAGGGGGATTCCATGGCACAATTACTTTGCTTATTCTTTTTTTATGTCTGTGAAATATATTGCCATGTTGACACGACCTCCCACACAACCTTTTCTCTCATTCAGCAGAAAATTTTTAACCAGCAATGTATCGTCTGCCACGGAGGGAACCTCCCTTCTGGTGGGATGTCCCTTGAGTCGGGGATGGCTTATCAAAATCTATTGAATGTTATGCCTACCAATACCGCTGCAGCAATTAACCAATTAAAGAGGGTAAAACCCTATGAAGCGGAGAACAGCTTTTTGTTCTTGAAAATTTCGAGCAACCAGGACAGTTTATTATTAAAGAATTACGGCAGCCGGATGCCCTATAACCGTTTCCCTTTGACTTCGGGAGAAATCGAATTTATCCGGCAATGGATTGAGGGAGGGGCCCTTGAAGCAGGGGATTATGCTGATCCCTCTCTATTGAATAACTCCAGTGATATTTTTACGCCGTTACCAATACCTGTTTCAGGATATCAGCTCCATCTGGATACCTTTTCTGTTCAGCCTCAGACCGAGCGGGAGATTTTTGTTCACAAAAGATTAACGAATCCTTCGATAGAATATGTGAATTCATTTGAAGTGAAGATGCGAAAGTTCAGCCATCACTTTATTCTCTATGATTTACAATACGCTGCAACGCTTCCTCCGGAGAATGTGATCAGGGACCTGGGTGACGGCGGGGCTATCCACAGCGGCCGGCGGTTCTTATTAGGAGCGCAAAGCGGTTACTATTATTACTCGTTCCCTCCCGATGTTGCTTTTACACTAAGAGCGAACCATCCTTTTGATATAAACTCACATTATGTAAATCATGAAGATACTTTGATCCAGGGAGAAATTTATGTCAATGTTAATACCATCCCGGCTTCTCAAGTCGAGCGGGAGGCGATTAGTTTATTTGACTATAATCCGCTGGTTGTTTTGCCGCCACAGGAAACCACGCTTGTAGCTGACCAGCATGTTGCCTGGAAAGAAGATACCGAAATTCTAATGTTAACATCACACACCCATAAGTATGGGATTGAATTTTTGATTT
>Ga0247727_10018601_pt1 | contig 10897 bp, 12 predicted proteins | sample WisWelCaveWW1625_FD_202498 | JGI IMG/M metagenome (GOLD analysis project Ga0247727, IMG submission 202498) | Biofilm microbial communities from Wishing Well Cave, Virginia, United States - WW16-25 | ecosystem: Environmental > Aquatic > Deep subsurface > Groundwater > Cave microbial mat | place...
GGGGGCGCGGCAGAGTGTCAGCGTGTGCGCGATCTGCTGCGCGTGAAATTGAATGAACTGGACGAGCGGATCGGCGCTATGCGGAGATTTCGCGGCACACTCGAGGATCATCTCGCGGCCTGCGAGCGTGAATTGAAAAGGCGCGGTCAGGCGGCCGAGTGCCCAGTGATCGTCGAGATCAGCCGCTCGCCGCAAACAGTATCGCGCTCAGAGAAGAAGCAATGGAAGAAGAAGTGAAGGATTCAAATCGGAGAACTTATGGGCTGAGCCTGGCGGCGATTCTTCCGGCGCTCGGCGTTTCGCTCACCTGGTTCTGCTGCCTGCCGTTAGCGGTGGGCATTCTGGGAGCAGGATTCGCGGCAGTGGGAGCGTCGCTCGCGCCGTTGCGTCCCTTTCTGATGGCGGCCTCGCTGGCGATGCTTGGCCTCGCTTTCTACCAGGCTTACAAACCGCGCAGAGTCGAGTGCGTCACCGGAAAGGGCCGTGGAATTGGAGGGAGCCGAGCCCGACAGCGAGCGCTGCTCTGGATCATCACCGTCATCACGCTGGTTCTGCTGACCACCGGCGACTGGAGCAGCTGGATCATCTACTGGACGCTCTAGCGTCCGAAGCGAAGGAAGGATTGAAATGAACGGAGTCTGTTTGAATGCGCTGGCGTGCGGAATGCTTGCCTGCTTTCTTTTCGCGGCGAGCGGTTGCCGGCAAACGTCAGCCGGCGCGGTCGCGCCCGCGCCGATTGCGATGCCAATTGCGAGGTTGGACGCGACGCCAGATGCGGCGTTGAAAGATTTGCAGAACCTCGATGAGTTGCGCGCGCTCTTCAACAAAGACAAGGATGCGCCACGGTTGATCCTGCTGCTTTCTCCGACTTGACCGGTCTGCGTTGCCGGCGCCAGGTGGGCGCAAAACGAGATACTGGCGAAGAACCCTTCAGCCAAACTGAAGGTATACGCCGTCTGGTTCAACATGTATCGCGGCGATGCCCGCTCAGCGTGGCCGGCTTCCCTGCTCACCGATCCGAGGGTGGTTCACTTTTGGGATGAGCAGAAAGTCGTCGGCACGTGGTTTGGCAAACAGCCGGATTACACCGGTCTCAGCAATGGCAGCGTGCTTTGGGACGCTTTTCTGCTCTACGGCGCGGAAGCGCGTTGGGATGACAAACCTTCGCACCTGATCAGCACGGGGCGAACGATTGTGGCGAAGCGAGAGGAGTTGCGCAAAAGCCTGCCTCCGCTATTGAACAAGTGAGTAGAGAGATGGATTGCTGTTTACCTCCGATACAAGACGATAATCCGACGAATGACACAGAAGGGGCCGGCGCCTCTGAACCGGGCGATAATTTCAGCCGGGACTGCCGGGGTCGTGGCTGCGCCAGCCGCTCAGTGACGCGCAAAACGATGTTGTTGATGCTCGAGCCGGAACATTTCGACCGCGCCGGCGCGGGCCATTATCGCTTTTGCACAGACCCGGAATGTCGCGTCGTTTACTTTTCCGAAGACGAGGGCGCAACTTTCACCACTAATGACCTGCGCATGCGCGTCGGTCTGAAAGAGAAGCGGAACCCGATCCCGCTCTGCTACTGCTTCGGCTTCAATGAGGCGGACGCGCGTGAAGAGATCGCTCGCACAGGCCGGACTTCGATCCCGCAACGCATCGCGGCCCTCTTAAAGCAGGGGATGTGCGCGTGTCCGGAGAGAAATCCTTCAGGCGCGTGCTGTCTTGGTGAAGTGAACAAAGCCGTCAAGCGATTGCTCGCGCGTTACCCGGAATTGAAGGACCGCCGGCGCGCCAGCGTGGCGGAAGCCTTTGAAGAGATCAAAAAAGGAGCAACATGCAGAACGTAATGCCAACTCTTCGGATCACAGACTATGAACGAAGCCGGGCTTTCTATGTTGATAAGCTCGGATTCGCCATCGAGGGGGAGCACCGCTTCGCGCCGGGGATGCCTGTTTTCCTCACCATCTCGCGCGACGGGCTGAGCTTCTACTTAACGGAACACGCTGGTGATTGTCAGGTTGGAGGCCTCGTTCATCTATACGTGCCGGACGTGGATGCCTGGCACGAGGAATGGCGAAATCGTGGCGTCCCCATTCACGAGCCGCCGGCGAACAATCTGCCCGGCCTGAGGGATATGACTGTAGTTGATCCCGATGGCAACCAAATCCGTGTTCTCACCCGGTTGGGGGAAGGAGCGTCTGCCCAAGGCTAGCCCGGCTATACAGCGCCGTTTTTCGTCCCTTCATCCGAAAATCCCGCCTTTCGTCAATCAACAGATGCTTTGCCGCGACGGCGCGACTATGCTCGCTCCCGCATCGGTCGCTTTACGACGACCGGAGGAGGAGGGAGCTAATGAACATATACGCCGGTCGAACGACGGCCTTCGGGCTGACGCTCGTCATTTTGTTGCTGAGCGTGGCTGCCAATGCATCGGCGCAGACTTCACGCGCCGCCACTGCCGCTTCTTACCTGCAACGTGGCCAGGTCTGGTTGGAGCGCGGCGAAACCGAACGGGCGCTGGCCGACTTCAATCTGGCTGTCGCGTCTGATCCGACGGCGGCGGCGGCGTGGCGTGCGCGAGGCATCGCGCGTCGTAATCAAGGCGATCTGGCGGGCGCGCTGGCTGATCTCGATCAATCGCTCGAACTCGATCCGCGATCCGCCCGGGGCCGTCTGCAGCGCGCCGCGACCCTTTACCTGCAAGGCAAGCTCGACGAAGCGGAGGCCGATTTGGACGCGGCGGTCAAACTCGATTCACGTTTTGCCGAGGCTTACAATGATCGCGGCGTGCTGCGTCATTTGCGCGGAGAAGTGACGGCGGCAGTCCGCGATTACGACGCCGCGCTCGGACTCAACCCCCGCTTCGCCAAGGCGTGGATGAATCGCGGCATCGCACGATTGGAACAGGGGCGGCGCGCGGACGCCGAAAGAGATTTCGCCGAATGTTTGCGTCTCAATCCGAAACTGAAAACCGCAGTGGAACTGCTACTTGAGAAAGGAGAGCAGTGATGCGAATTCAGCTTTCCAAATAGGCGGCTTTCCAAATAGGCAGCTTTCCGATTAAGCTGACGCGGCTATGGCACAACACACTTCGTCAGTTGCCGACAAACAATCAGCACATGCTTCCGCCGCCGCCCGCCCGGAGGCGCGCTTCGCCTCTCCCTTCCGGGTGAGCAGAGGTCTGGCCGAGCGGTGGAGAGCAAAAGCCTTGCTGATCCTGGCCGCAACGATTGCCTCGCTGCAGATTGATCTCATGATCAATGGCGAAAACCCCAGGCATTGGCTGCCGCGCTGTCTCCTGCACTCGTTCATCTACTCCGTCTGCATCGGACTGTTGTTGCTCTACTCTTTATCGTTATGCGGCCCCTACATCGCGCGCCGGCCGTTTCCGCTCAATTGGGCATTGCTGTTTCTGTCAATCCTGGTTCCATCGGCCATCGGCAATACGCTGAGCGGCCTGCTCTTGATTGCGCTCGGTCTGCATGCGCCCGGCGACTTTTCCAAGCTCACCGGTCCTCACAGCCTGCAGTTGACGCTGTTGCTCAGCCTGATCTTCGGCATCAGCTTCTACCTCTACGAAAACCTGAGGGGCGAGCTGGAGGCCACGACGCTGCAATTGCGCACGAAACAACTCGAAGAGGAGCGCGCGCGCAAGCTGGCCATCGCCGCGCAGCTTTCCTCGATCGAATCGCGCGTGCGTCCGCATTTTTTCTTCAACACGCTCAACTCGATTTCGGCGCTGATCCGTCAGAACCCGGAACGCGCCGAGCGGATGGTCGAGCAGTTGTCGGCGCTGTTGCGCTTCTCGCTCGATGCGAATCATCACTCGACCGTGCCGCTGCGCGATGAAGTGAAGCTGGCGACCGATTATCTGGAGATCGAGAAGATCAGGTTCGGAGAGCGGCTGCGTTTCGACATTGCCGTGCCGCCCGAATTCGGCGCGCTCGCCGTCCCGCCGTTCACGCTGCAAACGCTGATCGAAAACAGCGTCAAATATGCAGTCGCGCCGCGCCGCGCCGGCGGCGCGATTGGCGTGACTGCGCGCCCGGAGAACGGCGCAGTCAAACTGGAAGTCCGCGACGACGGGCCTGGTTTCACGGCGGAGGCGATCGCCGCCGGCCACGGCCTGGACAACCTGCAAGCCCGGCTGGCGGCGCTCTTTGCCAATCGAGCGTCGCTCGACATTCAAGCCGACGGCCACAGCACGGCGGTCACGATCACACTGCCGCGTGGCTGATCGTCCGCGGTATTTTGTATTCCGCCCAGGTACTTATGCCATGCGAGTTTTTCTTGTTGATGACGAAGTGTTGGCGCTCGAACGGCTGGCGCGAATGCTGCGCGCGACCGGGCGGGTCGAGATCGCCGGGCAGGAGACCGATCCCGAGACCGCGCTCGAACGGCTTAGCAGCGAGCCGCCGGAAAACTACATTGACGCGCTCTTTCTGGACATTCAGATGCCGGGGCTGAACGGCTTCGAGTTGCTCGCGCGCCTCGCCTGGCAGCCGCCCGTCGTCTTCACGACGGCTTATGATGAATATGCGCTGCGGGCTTTTGAGGTCTATTCGATTGACTACCTGCTCAAACCCATCGAGTTGGCCCAGCTCGAACGCGCCTTGAACAAGCTCGAACGGCTCGTCGCCGCCTCGAAAGAAACCGCGCCCCCGGATTTCAGCCGTGTGCTCGCCCAACTCGCATCGTCGCTGCGGCATTCTTCGCAAGAGGCTTCGCAACAAGCTTCGCAACAAGCGCAGCGCGGCTATCCCGCGCGCATCGCTTCGCGCAGCGGCGAACGAGTGCGCTTCATCGAGCTTTCCCGGATCACCCATTTCTTCGCCCGGGACAAGCTCACTTACGCCGCCACTGCCGACGGCCAGCACGTCGTTGATCGCACGGTGGCCGAGCTGGAGCAGGAACTCGACCCCGCGCGGTTCGTGCGCATCCACCGGGCAATGTTGCTCAACACCGATTTCATTGACGAAATCCATTCGTGGTTCGGCGGCCGGCTGCTGGTGCGGTTGAAAGACGACCAGCGCACCGAGCTGACCGTCGCGCGTGATCGCGTGCGCGAGCTGAAAGACCGGCTCAGCTTTTGAAACCGCGCGCTTCTTCAATCAGGAAGTCATACGCAACCGCAGCGACGCGACGAGTTGCGGCAGATTCACTTCCTGCTGTGCAATCGCGCCGTAACAGATCGCGGCGCCGGCACAGGTAATGACCAGCGCGCTCGAGACCGGCATCGCGCGCACAAGCAGTCCCGCGCCGCCGAACGCCGGACGCTCGACAAATCGCCGCGCGTGGATGAAAAGCAGCCCCACGCACGTGAGCGCTCCCGCCAGCCCCGCGCTGAAGGCCAGCACCAGTCCCAACGCAAAGACGCCCGCCGTATGCGTGACCGTCACTGTCGGGCCGAGAAAGGCCGCGTGCCGGCCTGTGCCGCGCGAGCCGATCAGATAAGCGCCGACCACCACCTTGCCGTGCCCCGGCGAGAGCGCATGCAGCCCGCCCAGCATCGCCGCGATCAACAGTCCCAGGAGCGCCGTCTGCCAGGTCAGCGCCGGCACGGCAATCAATTCCGCCAGACGGTCGCGCTGTTTCACCTCAACCGGGCGACTATCCTGCGTGCGCAGCGGCGCGGCGCCTGATGGAATTTCCCCTTGAATAAATGACATCTCCGCGATCCGTTCATTGGATTTTGCTGTATTGAAACTTCCCTACAAAACGAATTTGACGCGAGCGATACGTCGCAAATCAGGCAAAACCGAAAGAATGAAAAATTGCCGCCTCAACACCTCATCTGCTAGACTCTCGTGCGGTTCTCAATCCATCAACAAAACTTTCATTAACCGAGAGGTCAGCAGTCACAGAGAACATCTCTGACGAGCGGATTCTTGAGATTATTTGAGGAGATTTGCCGCGAAATTACGGTGGAGGAGATGAAGCAGGAGAAAACCGCTGGTCAGACGCGCGCCGCAAATGTGCTGATGACCGGCGCTAACGCTTACACCGGAAACCTCGCGCGGGGCGGATGATGTAAGTCAATCACAACAATTACCCTCGAAGGAGGACGAAATGCCAATAAGCATCCCTAACGGAACATTTAGTTTGAGCTTCACTGGCCCGCTGCAACAAGGTCAGCCCGAAGACACGACGATGGGCGCGCTTACAGTTGGGCCGGGGGCCTGGTCATTCAGTTTGGACGCTGCTTCACAGGGTGACACCCCCTACTCGGAACCTATCACCCCTGGCGACGGTGGCACAGAGTTTACAGTCCAAATCCCCGCTGGAAATCCTTTTGGGGTGGCAGCCGGTGACTACGTGTTTACGGCGACGAGTCTCACGCCATCTCCTGTGCTTACGATTAGCGGGACGTACACGACACCTGATTCCTTGGAAGGGGACGAAGACGAGTGGATAGCTACCGCCAGAGGAGCAGATACCGATTATCAGTGAGCCTCGGTGTCGCAATCTGTTCCAGTGCGGATCAAACTCGACGACGTTCGCCTCTGTAGTCAATTTCTGGATAACTCTGCTCCGTAGGAGCGCAATGTTTGTAGCTCGGCGTCGTATTTACATCCCAAGCTCCGTAGGAGCGGCATCTGGCCACGCGCAGATGCCGCTCCTTGGAGCTTGGGATCATAACGCATCGCATAGCAATAAACATTGCGCTCCTAAATCAGGACAATCAACATTGGCACACTCGATTGAACTATAACAATCGGGAGACGGCGTTGCAGAGTACCGACTTCAGTCGGAAGCGTTTGGTAACGGAGCTTTCCGACTGAAGTCGGTACTCTGAACGCCGTCTTCTGAATCCTGCAGTTTCACTCGATGTACCAATGTCGCCTGTCTCGATTTAGGAGCCGGGAAATTTATGCCAGATTTATTTTGCCGACCAACTTACTTTGGAAAGGAACATTCCATGAAAAAGTCGAAAGCTGTCAGTCTAATCCTTGGCATCGCAATGTTCTTGAGTGTGATGTCCATGGAAGGATCGTCCTTTAAACACTTTTCTGTTGGCCAGGCTGGTGTTGCGCCGACAGACAATCAACCAGACCACACACGAGTTGGATTGCGTAACCCGTCCACAGCGATCACCAACAAGGAAGGTAACCATAATGGCATTTACATCTCAGTGACCGGTAGCACTCCATCTCTGAATGGCACAATGGTTATTTCCGGCTCAGACATCAGCTACTCTTGTGGCTATGGCAATTGCCAGGTGTCCGACATTCAGATAACCAGCAGTACGGTTTCCTTTCGAGCGACCTGTGGCGCCACCGCATACACGTTTTCGGGAACATATGTGGTAAACCCCAGTGGCCCGAATTACTATACAGGGACTGTGAGTTGGCAGAGTTCTGCTGCTAAGTCAACTTCTGCAGGCGACCGCTCATCGCGGCGGGACGAAGACGAGTGGACAGCTACCGCCAAAGCAGCTTAGTATTGAGCATGGACCAGATATTTTTCACATCAGTGATGTGAAAGATATCTGGTCCAGCAAAACTCGTCTTGGTTTCAGGAGTATGGTTATGGCCCAACGCATTAGTTGCCACTTGATTCCAGTTATTTTGCTCCGACTATGCCTCCTATGCTCACTGATAGCGATCAACGTGCTGTCGGCGACGCAGGCTCCTCAAAAAAATGTCACCACGCTCGAGCCGGGACTACCTATTGAGCGGGATTTGAAAGGCGGTGAAGCCCATACCTTCCAGGTCAAACTGGCTTCAGGACAGTTCTTGCATGTGGTTGTGGACCAAAGAGGCGTTGATGTGGTCGTTACACTGCTCAGACCGGGTGGAGAGCAGGTAGCCAGGGCGGATAGTCCGAATGGCAGTTATGGGCCGGAGCCAGTTGTGGTGGCGGCCGCGGAATCAGGAGACTACCGGTTAGAAGTCAGTTCGCCAAATAAGAACGCCCCCGCCGGTCGCTACGAAATCAAAATCCTTGCCTTGCGAGAAGCAACACCGACGGATAGTAATCACGTGGCAGCCGAAAGAGCATTCGAACAGGCGCAGAAATTACGCGTGCAGGGTACGGCAGCGTCCCGACGCGAAGCTATTGAGAAATATCAACGGGCGCTACAGTTCTTCCAGGCTTCAGGGAATCGTTACAGACAAGCTCTCACGCTCTACATTGTAGGTAATACCCACGCCGCATTAGCCGAGTTTGGAAAAGCTCTTGAGTATTTCGATCAGGCCCTCCCTCTCTTTCGAGCCGTGGGAGATCGTCTCAGAGAAATCTCTACACTTAACAGCATAGGTGGAGCTTACGATACTTTGGGCAATTTACAGGAAGCCCTGAAGTATTACGAGCAGGCGCTCTCAATGTCCAAACATGATGGAGAGCGGTATGTACAAGCCGCCATACTCAACAACATCGGCAAGGTACATCACGACCTTGCCGATTGGCAGAAGGCGCTGAATTACTATAGCCAGACCCTGCCGATTTTTCGAACTCTCGGAGACCAACGCAAGGAGGCTAACGCGCTTCACAACATTGGCGCAGCCTATTGGGGATTAAACGATGCAGAGAAGGCTCTGGAATATTATCTACAGGCGCTGCCGCTGCGAAGTGCTGCCGGCGATAAGGCAGGTGAAGCCTATGCGCTCAGTAACATAGGCTTAGTCTATGCCAGGCTCGGGAAGGCGCAAACAGCGATGGAATATTACAATCAGGCCTTCCCGCTCTGGCGGGCCACGGGAGATCGTGTTGGAGAGGCTTTCACGCTTGATTATGCCGGAATGGCCCACTCTGCGCTGGGCGAGCGGGAGAAGGCTTTGGAATTTCATCGGCAGGCGCTTCAGCTTCAGCGGGCAATCGAGGATCGTCGTGGTGAGGCTATTACGCTTGGGAACATCGGTTATGTTTACACTTTACTAGGCCAGCCGCAGAGTGCAATCGAGCACTACAACCAGGCCCTCACAATTATTCGGGGCATCGGCGACCGGCAGAATGAAGCCAGGATGCTTCAAGGGATTGCGCGCGCGGAACGTGATCGCGGCAACCTCGACGAAGCTCGCAGGCAGATCCATTCGGCCATTACGCTCTTCGAAGAAGTCCGCGCGCGGGTGGGCAGCGAACAATTGCGCGCGTCTTACTTCGCTTCGCGGCAGGACGCTTATCAGTTTTACGTCGATCTGCTGATGCGGATGCACGCCCGCGAGCCTGCGGCTGGTCACAACGCCGTCGCGCTGCAAACGAGCGAACGCGCCCGCGCGCGCAGCCTGCTTGAAATGCTCGCCGAAGCCCGCGTTGACATCCGCCAGGGAGTTGACGCCGCACTGCTTCAGCGCGAGCGCGAACTGGCGCGGCAACTCAACGCCAAAGCGCAACGCCTGACCGGGCGCAACACGCCGCAACAGCGTGATGAGCTGAAGAAAGAGATCAGCCAGCTCGAAACCGAGCACCAGCAAACGCAGGCGGCGATCCGCAAAAACAACCCTCACTACTCCGCCATCACTCAACCCGAACCGCTCGGTCTCGAAGAGATTCAAAAGCAGGTGCTGGGCGAAGGCGTCCTGCTGCTCGAATACGCTCTGGGCGAAGAGCGCAGTTACCTGTGGGCGGTGACCGGCAACTCGATCACGAGTTACGAGCTACCCGGTCGCGACCGGATCGACAAAGCCGCTCGCCAGGTCACCGACCTGCTCGTTGCACGCAGCGTGCGCAAACGCGGCGAAACACAGCAGCAACAGCGCGAACGCATAGCACAGGCCGATGCGCAACTGCCCGCGGCGGCAAGACAACTGAGTGAAATGGCGCTCGGCCCCGCGGCCGGGCAATTGGGCGGCAAACAATTGCTCATTGTCGCCGACGGAGCATTGCAGTATGTGCCGTTCGCCATGCTGCCGGAACCTGAGACCAGGAGACCAACGCCACTGATCGTGAACCACGAGATCGTCAGCCTGCCGTCGGCTTCGACTCTGGCTGTGTTGAGAAAAGAATTGTCAGGTCGCAAAGCAGCGCCGAAGATGCTCGCCGTGATTGCCGATCCGGTATTTGCGGGCGACGACGAACGGTTCAAAGCCCGCAACGTCAAGATCGAGGGCAAGGTCGCGGCGCAGACTGAAACGACCGCAAACACACGTATCATCGAACACCTTGCGGAATCGGGCGGAGCGACGACCCTCTCCGGCAAACTGGCGATCCCGCGATTGCCTTTCACCCGAGCGGAAGCCGACCGCATACTCGCCGTAGCGCCGGCGACAGCCAACTTGAAAGCATTGGATTTCAAAGCCAACCGCGCGACGGCAATGAGCGCGGAGTTGGGCGAGTACCGCTATCTGCATTTCGCCACGCACGGGTTGTTAGACAGCGAACGCCCCGGTCTTTCCGCGCTTGTCTTGTCGTTGGTTGATGAAAATGGCAGGCCGCAGGATGGATTTCTGCGCGCACACGAAATCTACAACCTGAACCTTCCCGCCGACCTGGTCGTGCTCAGCGCGTGTCAGACCGGATTGGGTAAAGAGGTCAAAGGCGAGGGGCTGATTGGATTGACTCGCGGGTTTATGTACGCGGGCGCGGCTCGTGTCGTTGTCAGTCTGTGGAATGTGAACGACAAAGCGACCTCGGAATTGATGGCGAAGTTTTACCGGAAGATGTTGAAAGAGGGGCGGCGTCCCGCGGCGGCGCTCAAATCGGCGCAGGTCGAGATGTGGCGACAGAAGCAATGGCAAGCGCCGTATTACTGGGCCGCGTTCGTTTTGCAGGGAGAATGGCGGTAGCGGGAAGCCCTAAAAAATTCATTCTTCTTGAGGGAATTTCTTCAGCCGAAGCCGAATGTTCCATGTCTGATTCTCCATTTGAACATTTGGACGGCAGAAGGCTTTGATGAAGCCGCGCGCTGGGAGCGGGTGAAGCAGTTGTTCCACGCGGCGCTGCAAGAACCATCCGATCAGCG
>Ga0247727_10018602_pt1 | contig 10897 bp, 7 predicted proteins | sample WisWelCaveWW1625_FD_202498 | JGI IMG/M metagenome (GOLD analysis project Ga0247727, IMG submission 202498) | Biofilm microbial communities from Wishing Well Cave, Virginia, United States - WW16-25 | ecosystem: Environmental > Aquatic > Deep subsurface > Groundwater > Cave microbial mat | place...
ACCAGTAAGCCTGTTAGCGGCACTATCCGCTTTTTCACTGTTAGCCAACCTTACCTCCTCTCCCTCGTTTCAATTGTGGTACAAAAGTGTTATAGAGTCAACAAGCCTCCTCCCGGAAAGAATCCGGGAGTATTCTACATTCTGATCGTTTACTGTGAGCGCAGGATGGAGAGCGGTTTGCGATTCAGGACATCGAGACTCGATAAAGCGCCAACGAGTGTCACGAGCGCCACTGTCACCAGAAGGCCGATGGTGTAAAGACCTGGAGAGAGCTTCCAGGAAAGCTCGAACACATGTTCAGTGACTGCGTACGAGAGAGCAATTGCAGCGATAGCAGCGACAAAACCGGCAACGAAGCCGAGCAATGCGTATTCTATCATCAGGATCGAAAGTATTGTTTTTCTGCGTGCGCCCAGAGTTTTCAGAACGGCCGATTCATAAATGCGCTGGAACTTGGTCATTGCGATGGAGCCAATAAGGATCAGGGCACCGCTGAGAAAAACAAAGCCTCCAATAAAAGATACTCCAAGCGTGATGGTATTAAGAATTTTCTGGAAACCCTGGATGAGATCTGCAACATCGATAGCGGTCACGTTCGGATAACTGTCAACAATCTTGCGCTGGAACTGCGATCTGGCCGGTTCTGACACGGGCGCATCAAGCGCGGCCACGTAGACATTCGGCGCTTTTTCCAAAACACCCGGACGAAACACGACGTAAAAGCCTGTCCGCGCGTTTTTCCAATCGACACTGCGTATGCTTGTAACACTCGCTGTAATTTTTCTGCCGAGAATGTCGAAAGTGATCGTGCTTCCCACATCCAGGCCCATCATTCCTTTCAAGCTTACATCGATAGAAACTTCGGGTGATTCAGACGGCGTTTTGTCCCAGAACTTACCCGCGGTCACCGTTTCCGTTTCGTCCAGAGTATCGCGGTACGTCAGAGTGTATTCGAAACCGAGACGCCCTCTGTCCTTTTTGTATTCATCGCTTTCGGGATCAACCACTCTTCCGTTGATTGCTGCGATGCGGGCGCGTACGGTAGGCAGGATCAGAGGCTTTTCGTTTGTCGTTTCGCGGATTATTCTTTCGACTCCATCTTTCTGGTCCGATTGAATATCGATCAAGTACATGTTCGGTAAATTTTCGCGGCTCTGGAAGTCCATTTCGCGAAGTAAATTCGATTGCAGAGATTGAGTCGTGATGATGAAGAAAGCGCCGAGACCCACCGCCATGACGATGACATGTGTTTGATTGCCGGAACGATACAGACTGCCGATCGCGTGCCGCGCCTGGAACGATGCAATGCGGCGCAACTTTTGCACGACTCGAATCAGCAGGCGGGCCGCAAAATGAAGAATGGCTGCGGTCAATAACAGACTGGCGAGAAAGAAAACGCCGATTCGAAATGAACCCGCCTGCCAGGATGCCAGCAATATCAGTCCGGCAAAAACGCCGCCTGAAGTGATCCACCGGACCGCGTCGATGCGTGTCCGCAGGGGTGTTTCCGTTTCTTCCCGAAACAGGACATTCGGCTTGATATGGCGAATTCGGAGCAACGGCAGGGCTGAAAACAGAATCGTTACCAGCAGTCCGAAACCGAATCCCTGCAAAATTGCAGACCATTGAAGCTGATAGCTCATCCGGGCCGGAAGCACAGCTGAATAATTCAACGAAAGCAAGTGCATGGCGAGCTCTGCCAGCAAAATGCCGGCAAGACTACCCGCGATTCCCAGCAAAACAATCTGCAAAAGATAAATTGCTGTGATCCGGCCTCCGGTCGCACCCACGCATTTCAATACAGCAATGCTCTTTCGCTTTTGCTCGATGAATACGCGTGTAACGCTGGAAACTCCAATCCCGCCAAGCACAAGAATGATAAAGCCGGTGAGCGCGAGGTAATTTTCCGCGCGCGCAAACTGGTCCCCCATCCGTTCCTGCGACTCTTTATACGTTCGCACTGAGGCAAAATTCGCTTTCAGCTCCTTTCGCAAATTCTTTGCAAGCGCATCCACTTTTTCTGCCGGTAATTTCAAAAGGATGCGTCTTCGCGCGCGGCTTCCGAAGCCGGTGAGCTCCGATTTTTCGAGAGCGTCCACCGAAATGATGACTCTGGGTCCGAACCGGAATCCACCCCCGGCGGCCCCGGGTTCGCGGTCTATAACACCGCGAATCTGAAAAATGCTGCTTCCAACTTTGACGCTGTCTCCGACTTTTACATTCAGTCGCTCGAGAACAGTCTGCGCTACAAGAATTCCGTTGTTCGCCAGAAGTCGATGCGAAAATGTCTGCTTGTGAGCAAGCGTAAATTCTCCGTAAAACGGATACGGCGCTTGAATGCCCTTCATCTCAACTAGAATGGCGCGCTGGTTGGATGCGTCTGCGGGTCGAAGCATGGTCGCTGAATCGATCATCTCCACGCGTCCCGGTGATTGAACTTGCGTCAACCGTGAAATCCTCTTCAGTGTTTCCTCGTTCCATGGTCTGTTGGAACTGATCTGGAGATCAGCGCCCAGAATCGCTCGCGCATCATCGGTCATCACATGATTGAAGTTGCGGATGATGGAACGCAATGCGACGATGGCGCCGACACCGATGGCAATACACAGGAAAAAGAAAATGAGTCTGCGCCAGGAAGACCTGACCTCTCGAATCGCCATCGAAAAAATAAACCGCATCAGGTTCCCGCGCTCCCGGTTTCCGTCAATGCTGCTTGAGTGTCAAGAAAAATGCGACCTTCTCTCAAATGGATTTGCCTGTCGGAATAATCTGCGAGCTCCTTTTCGTGCGTGACCAGAATCAATGTGGTTCCACGGTTGCGATTCATCTCAACCAGCAATTCAAAAACATGTTTGCCGTTTTGAGTATCCAGGTTGCCGGTGGGTTCATCCGCAAGAAGTATGGACGGATTGTTGGCGAATGCCCGCGCGATCGCCACCCGCTGTTGTTCGCCTCCGGATAATTGTGACGGATAATGATGCGCGCGCGGATTCAACCCCACGTCTTCCAACAGACTCCAGGTGCGGCTTTGGGCATTCCGCGCGCCGGCAATTTCCATCGGAACCATGATGCTCTCGAACGCGGTCAAGGATGGAACAAGATGAAAGGACTGAAAGACGATCCCGATCTTTTTGCTGCGAAGCGAAGCGAGATTGTCTTCATTCATGCGTGTAATGTCTTCGCCGTCAATTAAGATCTGTCCTGATGATGGGTAATCGAGCCCGGCAATTAAACCGAGAAGCGTGGATTTGCCGCTTCCGGAAGGACCCAGTACTGCTAAAAACTGCCCGTCGGAAATCGTGAGATCCAGTGAATGCAAAATTGTTAACTGTTCTGTTCCCGAAGGTACCGTGCGTGAAACTTTATACAATTGAATCATGAGTTGCGTCTGGTCTGATAAGTTTTTTCTGACAGGAACTATAAAGAAGAAGTAAAGTTATCCAAGATTGACGCATTTGGCAACAGCCAACCCTGGTATCTCTGAAAATCTCGCCCGGCTCCGGTCATCGAAAGAATTGCAGATTGGAACAGTACAATTTAAGATTGGAACTAATGAGAAAAATCAACAGGAGTACGATCAATGTCACGATTCCGACACATAGTATTTAGCCTTTTGCCGGTAGTCATTCTCATTGTCTCGACCGGATCTTACTTGCAGGCAACAGATTTCACCGAATCGGATGAGCTGGAAATTAACAAGTTTCGATTATCAGAGCAAAAGCTTGAGCAGTTCGCGAAGGCCACAAAAAACCTGGTTTCAGCACTGCAAAAGAACCCGGGACTTCCCAGTGAATTTTCACGGATCAGGGGAGAAGAGGAAAGCCTTGCCTCAGTGATTCGTTCTTTTGACAGCATTACTGATGCAAAGAAAGCCGTCGAGCAATCAGGAATGACAACACGCGATTATGTCTTGTTTCAGTTCGCCACACTGTACGGAGCATCCGGACATTTGATCTTGAAAGCAGGGGGGACGCTTCCCTCCGGATATTCAAAAGAGAACGTGGATTTCTACCGGACTCATGAATCTGAGTTCATGAAACTAAAACCGGATTTTGAGGTCCTGGAAAAATTGACCGACTCCGACTCTGATGAAGATGACGAGGATGAAGAGGATGAAGAGGATGAAGAGGAAGAGGTTCGGCTGCCACATTTTTATGATTTTACGTTCGGTTCCATAAACTGAAAAAAAAGCCGTTACTGAAAACGATAATCCACAGGCTCATAATTCTTCTGTTTCAATACATCAAATTGAAACCTGAAAACACGTCAATAAATTCCTGTTTGATTTTCTCTCGCCCGACTGATTTTTCTGCCCATGTCACAAGCTGGTAGCTGTACGGGCCGTACACGAAGATCCAGTGAACATATGTATATGTTTTTCCCCCTTCCATCGCCTCATGAACAAGCAACACTCCCTTGTAACCATTTAACTCAAACAAGTTTTCTTCCACAATCCAGGAAGTTTCAGGCGTTTTTCGCAAATTCTTTACGGCCTGTTTTACCGCATCGTCAAGGCGAAGGCTGCCCCAATAAGTAGCCTTCCAGGCGATTATCATGGAGAATACTGTTGGTCTGGTTCTTAAAAAGGCAAGGCATGCGTCTTTATTGATTCTTTTCGTGCTAAGGCTCGTCCAGGGTTTTGCAGGAGGTTTGAAACTCAACTTATATTCGGGAAATTCTACTGCCGGACCGGGTTGCACCTCTTTGGATGGGGGCTTCGTATCCTCAGGAACCGTTTTCACCGTATGCTTTTTCATGCCGGCAGCAGGTTGTTGAGGAATATGATAATCGGTGGATCCGATATTCGGCAGTACTGAGCGAAGGTCGGATGCGAAAAGGAATATGAATACAAGTGCCAGCACAATCGAAGTAAATGCTTCAAATTTCCCGGATCGATACTTGATCACAGGATTGAATAAGTCCGCCAGGGCCACAACTGCAAGAAAAGAACCTAGTGTGACCAGAATGAAAAAACAACAGAACAGTCCGAAAATCAGTTCTACAGGCCAGCGCAGCTCAATATGCAACAAGCCTGTGATGCCGATGAGAGCCAGTCCCGAAAGAGTCAGAATCAGCGCGACGCTCGACTTCCTGTGATGTTCCCGGTTCTGAAAACTTCTTACGCAGTGGAAACTTCCGATGATTAGAAGTACAAGTGGAGTAACCCGAATCAGGTTTTCCCTGTCAAAGATTGCTTCCATTTAATTACTTTTTGTTTTCTCCAGTCGTTTCTTTACTTCGTCCCTTCTTTGTTTAAGTGCCTGGCTGTCCGGGAAAAACTTCTGGTATTTTTCAAGCCACTGAAGAGCTTCTTCGGGTTGTCTTGTCGCTAGATAAACGCGACAGATGCTGTCCAGTATCAACTGATCTTGTTTCAGATCGAAAGCTGTTTTCAAATACTGGAGGCTCTCTGGAAACTTCCCTTTGTTGTAAAACAGTTCTCCCATTTGATTAAACACCTGACTGTGAAAAGTTTTTTCTCGTTCTGAAAAAGCCTGTGTGTTGATTGTCGGCGGACTTTGCTTGAACGCTATCAATGAGTGAGCCTGGTTCAGTATTCGATTTTCGACACGAATCTCTCGAGCGTATCTCAGGCCGACCCAGTAGGCAAATCCGTTCTTCAAAATAAACCGATCTTCGTAAATCATTTCGCCACTTCTGAACTCTGACTGCAGGGACGCACTGGATTCGGAATACTCAAAATATTCGGCAAAAGCATCTACAGTCTCGGAATCTAAACCATCAGCTTTCATAATCGCTCTAGCGAAGATTTCGTGTGAAGGCTCAAACCCCATTAAATAGACCGGCAGTATAAAATAAACGGCATCGATTCCGATATGAACCTTGTCGTATTCGGGATCAGGGGAAAATTCCCATGGCTCATGGGCCCGTAAGGAGTAGCCGAATTTTGAATATCGGACATTCGCGTCAGGAAGAGTTTCCGTTGTGGCAGTCTGCAGTTGAAGTGGACTTCCCGTTCCGGTTTGAAATCCCGAGAAGGCGCTGTCGAACTCCTGCAGCAGCCATTCTTTCGGGGTAGATCGTTCGGTCCATGCAATGAGCTGGTATGCGTATCGATCCGCCACGTGCAACCAATGTACATAAGTTACATCCTGTCCCTGCACTCTTGCTTCTGTTACGATTCTTACTCCTTCTCTATTTTTCAGCCGGTATGCCTTCTCTTCTAGAACCGAACTCCAGTCTGCAGAGCTACGAAGATAAGCTTTGGCAAGCTCCGTCAGCGCGATAAGATCTATGCTCGAGCCGGTATTTTCTCCGATTATCATGCAATACATCGCGGGGCGTGTGCGGATAAATGCAACACTCGCTTCCGGAGCTATTTTTTTTGCATCGATCATTGTCCATGGTTTTTGTGGAATCGTTATCCTAAAATTGAGATCAGGCGCATCATAAATCTGAGGTGAATTCGAAACGCTTTTAGCCGGCGTAACAAACGGAATTTTTCTGACTTCCGGAAGAGACTCCGGTTGAGAAATTCTGGTGATGCTTCCGTACATGTTCGGGAAAACAACAACAAGAAGTAGGACACTGTTTATAATGGCCCAGGATGCTTCTTTTTTCCCGGTTTGTCGCCTGTAAATCGGATTTGAGAGGTCTACAAGTGAATTTACTCCTACGAATAATCCAACAAGAACAAGCAATAAAGTAACAAAAGTGAACGCGGCCGATTCCGTACCGGGAATGCTCGCATATTGAGACAGGAGGGAAAGAAGGACAGCGAGCAACCAGGCGATGAGTACAATTGCGAGCGCTATGCTTGACTTCCTGTATCTGTTTTCACGAAAGCTGCGAAGACACTGGTAAAAGGCAAGAATCAGGAATAATAACGGAATCAGTTTTGCCAGAAACTCGTTGCCGCCACCGGAAAGGTACGTGTCCATTCAGGTTATTCCGCTACGAAATTATACACCGTTATCCGGTCACAGAAATCAGAATCGAATCGGAGCATTTTCCGCATGATAGAATTTAACCTGCAACCTTGCTTCAGTGGTCCGTTCTTTTGACGGCATTACGGATGCAAAGAAAGCCGTCGAGCAGTAGGGAATGACAACACGCGACTATGTCTTGTTTCAGTTCGCGACACTGTACGGAGCATCCGGACATTTGATCTTGAAGGCTCCGACTCTGATGAAGATGACGATGACGAAGAGGAAGACGACAGGTAATGAATCATGGGATGCATCCGCGTTGCTCTGATCAGTTTTCTGCCGGTGCTTTTCCTGACTTCGTGCCGGAGCAACGAGCCTTATAAGTCAGTTACAGTATATGAAAAGGAAGAGGCAAAGTTACCCAGGATTGTCGCATTTGGCGACAGTTTGACGGCAGGACTTGGCCTTCCTGCGAGTCAGAGTTATCCGGCTATCCTGCAAAAACTCATCGAAGCAGACGGCTATAAATACGAGGTTGTGAATGCCGGCGTTTCAGGCGATACAACGGCAGGCGGGTTGCGTCGCATCGAATGGTCTCTGGATGGAGATGCGCGTTTCCTGATTCTGGAGCTCGGCGGAAATGACATCCTGCGTGGACAACCCGCCGATCTGTTGAAACAGAACCTGGTTCAAATCATCGAAAAAGCTCAATCAAAAAACGTGAAGGTGCTGCTCGCCGGAATGGAGGCTCCCGTGAACGCAGGTCCCGAATATCGGGAACAGATCCATAGGGCCTACGAAGACCTCGAAAAGAAACACCAGGTCGTATTCATTCCTTTTGTGCTGAAAGATCTGGTCAAAAGTGAGAACCTGATTCAGGAAGACGGCACGCATCCTACAGCAGAAGGCACTCGCCTCATCGCAGAAACAGTGTACAAAAGCCTTAAGCCGCTGCTGTGAAGAACACAGCACTCCGGTCCGAATCCTAACTGTTATAATGAAGACGATGCCGATCCAACCCGGGCGGATGTTCGGTCCGTATGAAATCCTGGCTCCGCTGGGCGCCGGCGGCATGGGTGAAGTCTACAGTGCCAGAGACACGCGGCTGGACCGGACCGTCGCGCTCAAAGTCCTGCCCTCACATCTTTCCTCAAACGCTGATCTGCGCCAGCGGTTCGAACGCGAGGCGCGTGCGGTTTCCAGCATCAACCATCCAAACATCTGTACACTTCACGATATCGGCCATCAGGACGGCGTCGATTATCTTGTAATGGAATACATCGAAGGGGAAACTCTTGCTTCGCGTTTACAAAGAGGGCCTCTTTCTACTGTAGACACTCTACAGTATTCGATTCAGATTGCCGATGCCCTGGACAAAGCTTATAAACGCTCTATTGTGCATCGCGACTTAAAACCCGGAAACATCATGATAACGAAATCAGGCTTAAAGCTTCTCGATTTCGGATTGGCCAAGCTTACAGGAGATGGACGCCCAAATCCGGACAGTGTTTCGCAATTAGCGACAGCACAGGGCCTAACCCGGGAAGGAACGATCCTGGGAACACTTCAACACATGGCGCCAGAGCAACTGGAAGGCGGTGAAGTGGATGCAAGAACCGACCTCTTCGCGTTCGGAACGGTGCTGTATGAAATGGCAACTGCGAAGAAAGCTTTTGAAGGAAAGGGCCAGGCAAGCTTGATTGCTGCAATCCTTAAAGAAAATCCGAAACCGATATCAGAGCATCAGCCGTTGACTCCTGCGAGACTGGAACGCGTGGTAAGAATCTGTCTGGAGAAAGATCCGGACGATCGATGGCAGACTGCGCATGACTTAAAACTGGAGCTGCAGGGCATTCTCGAAAGCATGTCCCGTCCTGAATCTTCTGCAGCACTTCCCGTTCGAGCACGCAAGAGAACGGGCCTCGCCTGGCTTGTTGCCGCGGCGTGCGCTCTGATCGCGATTGCTTTTGCGTTTGCGTACTTCCGTCGCGCGCCATCAGAGAATGAGCAGCAAATCGTAAGGCTGGAGATTGTGCCTCCGCATGAAGATGCATTCTTTTCAGGCTCAGGGCCTCTGTCGGTTTCACCGGACGGGAAATATATCGCCTTTATCGATAATGCAGATGGGCGGAGAACTCTGTGGCTTCGCGCGCTTGATTCCTCCGAAGCCCGGCAGCTCCCGGGAACCGAACACACAAGGGATCCTTTCTGGTCACCCGATAGCCGCTTTCTCGCATTCTTTTCCAGAGGGAAGTTGATGAAAATCGATATCACGGGTGGACGTCCTCAAGTCCTTTGCGACGCCGAGTTCAACCGTGGAGGATCCTGGGGGACTTCCGGAATCATCATTTTTGCGGAACGCCCCTATGGTCCCATTTTTCAAGTGTCTGATTCCGGAGGAACACCGAAGCCGGCTACGAAGCTGAATCAATCGCTGGGAGAATTCTCGCATCGCTTTCCGCACTTCCTGCCGGATGGCAAGCGCTTCTTGTACCTTGCTCGGGTTACAATAAAAGACCAGGCGCTCTACGCGGCTTCACTGGATTCGTCTGAAACGAAATTGGTGATGAAAATCAGCTCCAGGGCCATCTTTGCGTCTCCCCGGTTTCTGTTGTACCTCAAAGATGGAGATCTGATGGCTCACGGAATCAATCTTAAATCTCTGGAATTGGAAGGAGATCCTGTTCTGATTGCAAAAGAGGCTGGTCTTTCCGCAACGGGTCAGGCTGCAATTTCCGTTTCCAATCATGGTCTTCTGGCCTACTGGAATGGAAGCCTCGCGGGTTTTCAACTCCTGTGGTTCGATCGAACAGGGCAACAGTTGAACGTTGCAGGCGAAGGAGGATCTGCTGCCGATTCGCGACACCACCGGCTTTCGCCGGATGGAACCCGGGTCGCATGGATGCGTCCGGACCCTGATCTTTTATCGCCCGATATCTGGATTACAGATCTTACAAGGACCATTTCCACACGCCTCACTTCTAACATGGGGTTCGATGAAAATCCCACCTGGTCACCCGATGCAAAGAGCGTAATCTTCAACAGAGGTAGTGGATTGGGAAACCTCAACATTTATCGAATGTCTGCCGGCGGCGCTGGAGAAGAAGAAGTATTCATAAAGGATGGAGTGATCCTCAATGACTGGTCCTTAGATGGAAATTTTATCATTGGAGAGAGAACTGGACGGAGAAGCGATCTGTGGGTTGTTCCTGTCTCCGGAGAACGGAAACCCTACCCTTTTGCCCACAGTGAATTTTCTGAGTTTCAGGGCGCCTTCGCGCCGGACACAAGATGGATTGCATATACCTCCGATGAATCAGGAGAATATGAAGTCTACGCGCAATCCTTTCCATCTTCCGGTAAGAAGCTGCGTATTTCCAGCAATGGTGGCGCCCAACCGCGATGGCGTCGCGATGGAAAAGAGCTGTTCTATTTATCCTTCGAGCGAAAAGTGATGAGCGTGGAACTGAGTGAAAAAGATGGAGAACTTCAAGCGGGTGTTCCTCAGCCATTGTTCAAGTCGATGATCGCTTCACCGTATTATCCTTTTGGTTCGGACTATGACGTCTCTATCGATGGGCAACGCTTCCTCACTTCAACCAACACCGGGCAAACCCGTGGTCCGATCAACGTGATCCTCAACTGGACACAGCTTCTGAAACGCTGAGATATCACGGTACAGCAGCTCACTTCATTTTTTCGTTCCTGATCTGATCCAACTTCGTTCCCGGACTCAGAGCCATTGATTCAGTCTCATCACAAACGGTTCAGAGAATCAAAAGAAGAGGACGTACACTGACTTGCCGGATCAAATGCCGAAAAAATTGCCACACATCACAAAGTACACAAAGCGCACCAACTCTAAACCACAGAGACGCGGAGACACAGAGGGGTGCATCCACGATTTTGGGGGTATGGAGGCCCGGCAGAGCGCTGGACCCGTAATGTTTCAGGCCTGTGACTGCTTGCCTGGCCTTGCAGGGCTCAGGTTTGATTCAAGCAATGGG
>Ga0247727_10018603_pt1 | contig 10896 bp, 10 predicted proteins | sample WisWelCaveWW1625_FD_202498 | JGI IMG/M metagenome (GOLD analysis project Ga0247727, IMG submission 202498) | Biofilm microbial communities from Wishing Well Cave, Virginia, United States - WW16-25 | ecosystem: Environmental > Aquatic > Deep subsurface > Groundwater > Cave microbial mat | place...
TGAAACCACGCAGCGTGGGCTGAAGCCCACGCCGGCACGCTGAAGCGTGCGCCACGTCGCCTCACATCCCAGCAAACTCCCCAAAACGGTTAAGCACACGGCTGGCCGCCGCGGCGCAGACGGCGCCGCCGGCGACGGGGTTCGACCATGCCGCCTGGGACGGCGTGTTGAAGAAGCACGTCAACCAGGCCGGGGAGGTCGACTACGCGGCCTTGAAGGCCGCCCGCCGGGATCTGGATGAATACATCCGTTTGCTAGGCGAGACCAGCCCGGCCAGCCGCCCGGCCCTGTTTCCTTCCCGCGCCCACCAGTTGGCCTACTGGATCAACGCCTACAACGCCTTCGTCATGCGCGGCGTGGTCGACAGCTACCCCACCAAGAGCGTGCGCGACCTGGGGGCGCTTTACGGCTTCTTCCGCCGCAAGGATTACACCGCCGGCGGGGTGAAGCTGAGCCTGTTGCACCTGGAAGACGAGATTCTCCGCAAGCAGTTTCGCGATCCGCGGATCCACTTCGTCATCGTGTGCGCCTCGTTGAGCTGCCCCTTCCTGGCGGCGGAGGCTTACACCGGCGAGCAGGTGGAGGCCCAGCTGGAGCGCGCCGCGCGACTCTACGTCAACCAGCCCCGCAGCCTCAGCATCGATGCCGCCGCCAACCAGGTCACCCTGGGCGCCGTCTACGGCCTGCGCGACTACGTGAAGGATTTCGAGGCCACCGGGGTCTCGCTGCTCGACTATATCCGCCGCTATGCCAGCGAAGAGAACCGTCGCGCCCTGGAAGCCCTAAAACGGCCGCGCTTGAAGTTTCACGACTACGACTGGTCGATCAACGACCCGGGATCGCGGCGGTAACCCAGGCAGGAATGCCTGTGCTACCGCCGCCACTCTGCGGTAGACTGGAGGCATGGGGAAAACGCTCACCCAGGCGCCCACCTTTGCGCTGCCCGACCTGAACGGCGCCAGCCATTCCCTGGAAGGCCTCCTGGTCCAGGGACCCGTGGTGCTGGCGTTCTTCAAGGTGTCCTGTCCCACCTGCCAGTACACCTTTCCATTCCTGGAGCGGCTCCACCAGCTCGGGCCGCGCATCGTCGGCATTTCCCAGGACGTCCGCGGCAAGACCGAACAGTTCAACCGCGAGTACGGCGTCACCTTCCCGGTGCTGCTCGATCCGGAGGACGAGGGCTATGTGGCCTCCAACGCCTACGGTCTGACTCACGTCCCCACGCTGTTGCTGGTGGAGCCGGATCGCCGCGCGGCGCTGGTCAGCGCCGGCTTTGTGAAGGCCGACCTCGAGGAGATCGCCCGGCGTTTGGGTCCCGTCGAGTTGTTCCACCGCGACGAGGAGATAGAAGCCTTCCGAGCCGGTTGAGGGTCCAAGAACTAGGCTCCGGTTCGGAGCCACCGAAGAGCAGCCACCCATGAGCAAAGCTCCGGCGCGGCGGCGGAACCGGTTTCGGGTGGACAAGGAAGTGCGCAAGCTGGCCCGGGAGCGCGTCGGCAGCGCGCCGGCAGGCCGAGTCCTCACCCCCAAACCCCGCAAACCCCTGCGGCACCCCAAGCGCGAGCAGGAGAGCTGGGTGGAAGATTGAGGATGCCCGCCGGGAGGCGCTGTCATCAACGCAGAGACGCGGGGGTCCCAGAGGTCGCGGAGGCTGAAAACCAAGGATCTTCTCGGCGACTCTACCGCTTCTGCGGTTGGACTTGGGCGCCTGCTGGTTACCGGTCCTACGGCTGCACCAACCAGGCGCGGGACAGCACAATGGTCAGGATATTGAGGAAATCCGACAGCACGCCGCCCACAATGGGAATTACCAACATGGCGCGAGGGGACCGGCCAAAGCGCTGTTGCAGCTCCTCCATGCCGGCGAAGCTGTTCGCCATGGTTCCAATCATGAAGCCAAAAAAACCGGCGGCCATAACGGCGGAGTCAAAGGTGCGTCCAACGAGGCGGTAGGCCACCCAGCCGACCAGGGCGGTGACCGGCAGTTGCACGAGCAAAATCAGCAGCAAAGGCGCCGCCAGCCCGGCCAGTTCCCAATACCGCAGAGTCCAAAGCGCCAGCGGGATGAACCAGGTCAAAGCCACCATGCCGATGAAACTGTTCCATGCTGGCGTGGAAGCAAGCCGGAACCGAATGCAAGATGCAGCCAGCATGGCGCCGGTGTAAGCCGGCAGGGTAATGGCCAGGGGGCGGAGCCAGAAGTTGAGGGCCAGGTTGAGCAGGTGGCCAAGGGCCATGGCCACCGAGAACAGCAGAAGGGCGCCGGGCAGATCGACAGCCCGTTGTTGGGGCGGCGTCCGGGCGGCAGCCGAGGGATCGCGGGAAGCGCCGTTGGGCCGCAAGCGATCCTTGTGAATCAGGAAGGCGCCGAAAGCGCCGGTGGTGAAGCCACCGATGAGTATGCCTGCGATGGCCAGAGCCACCGCCGCCGACGTGGCGCCCGGCGCGCCGGCCAGTTCCAGGGTCGGTCCGAACGCCAGCGAAGTGGCGGGACCGCCCGCGAAGGCCACCGCGCCGCCGGCGATCCCGAGCAGCGGATGAAGACCCAGGCCGCGAGCCAGTGTCACGCCGACTCCATTCTGCGCCACGGCGCCAAGCCAGAAAACCGCCAGCAGGATCATCACCGGCCGGCCGCCCCGGCGCAGCGCTTCGCGATTGAGATTGAAGCCGACGGAGGTGAATAGAGCCACCATGGCCAGCTGCTGAAGCGTGCCGTCCACCTCCAGCAGGATCCCCTGCCGCCGGAGCAAGAGGGTGGGCGCAGCCAGAATCAACCCGGCCAGGATGGGCGGCGGTATCAGGCAGCGCTGCAAGATCGGCAGGCGGGAGTGCAAAGCCTGACCCGCGGCGATGGCGGCCGCGCCGCAGCCGAGAACCAGGAAACTATTGACGGGGATTGGCACGAGCACCTCAATGCGACACGGCCACCGTCCGATTTGACTACTTATTATAATGGGCGGATAGGATACATGAACCTGCCCGAATCCGTCCGGTACTGCATCATCGGAGGCGGCGTCCACGGCCTGAGCACCGCCTGGCATCTGGCCAGAATGCTGAAGGCGAAGGGTCGCGGCGACGGTTCCGAGATCATCCTGCTCGACAAGTCGGCCCCGGGCGCGGGGGCATCGGGAATCGCGTGCGGGGTGGTCCGAAACTTCTACGTTGCCCCGGCGATGAGTGAGCTCGTGAAGCTCAGCGTGGAGGTGTGGGAAGAAGACCCGGCAGCGTTCTCCTTCTTTCGCGCCGGCTATATCGCAGCCGTGCCCAGGCAGCAAGTGTCGGATCTCGAAGCCATTCACAAACGCCAGCAGGAGGTGGGGTATGCCTCGGAGCTGATGGTGGGAGAAGCGGCGTGCGGCAGACACCTGAGGAGGCTCTACTCCGACTTCCACGGGGAAGGCATCGAGGCCGTGTTGCACGAGAAGAGCAGCGGATTCGCGGTTCCCAGGAAAGCCATTGAAGGGCTGACGGGCAAGGCCGAGCAGCACGGCGTTCGTATTTATCGAGGCGTCGCCGCGACCGGCTTCGACCTGCGGGGGAACACGGTCAGGGCCGTCGAAACCACTCATGGCGACATCCGCGCTGACATGATCATCATTGGCGGCGGACCGTGGGGCGGCCGGCTTTGGAAGATGCTCGGCCTGCCGATGAACGCCAGCGTCAAAGGCGCCGATGGACAGTCGATGGAGCGCCCCTTATTCTCCTACTGGAGATTGCGCGAGGGGAGTCTCCTCACCGGCAAACCGTTTTTGCAGGACGACGGTCAAACAGGCCCGGTGGTCCATCTGGATCACACCATCCCTCTGGTGGATCCCGCGACGGGTGAGCAAGTGGACCCGGGGCCGTGGGGCATCTACTGGAAGAGGGAGGCTACCGGGGTGCAGGGCGGCGGCGTTCCCATACCCTTGGGCCCGGAGGCCGAGATCGAACCCTACGGGCGCGCCAACCAGGAGGTCGACACCGGGTTCCAGCGCTATTTTCGCGCTGGTCTTGCCTGGGCCCTGGGCCGCTTCCGGCAGGCCGATCACCGGGTCGATGTTGCTCGGCCCAATGGCGGTGTGGGCTGCTTCACGCTGGACAACCACCCCATCATCGACCTGGTCCGCTCCAATGTGTACTTCGTGGCCGACTCCAACCACGGGTTCAAGATGCTCGGGGTGGGCAAGGAAATCGCCGCGCACCTGGTGGAGGGTGCGCCCCGGCGGGTGCTCGAACCCTTCCGCCTTGCCCGCTTCGCCGAAGGCGATCTGCACCGCAGGTCGCAAAGTCCCTTTCCCTGGAATTAGGTCATGGCAAGACTTGGAATCCTCGAGCGGCTCCAGAACGGTCCGGTGTTGGGTGACGGCGGTTACCTTCTGGAGCTGGAAAAGCGCGGGTACGTGCAGGCGGGCCCCTTCACGCCGGAGGTTGCCATCGAGAATCCGGAGGCCTTGCTTCAGCTCCACAAAGAGTTCCAGCGGGCTGGAGCGGAGGTTTTACAGACCTGCACGTTTTACGCGAGCGAGGACAAGCTGCGCGACGCCGGCTTGGCGGACAAGGTCGAGGAGATCAACCGAAGCGCCGTTCGGCTGGCACGCCAGGCTGCCGGGCTGGATGGCCTGGTGGCCGGCAATCTGTGCCTGACCTGGGTGTACGATCCCGACAGCCCGCCGGCCAGAGAGCGTTCCCTGGAGCTGTTCCGGCAACAGGTGCGCTTTCAGGCGCAGGAAGGCGTGGACTTCTTTATCGCCGAAACGTTCGCCTGGGTGGGCGAAGCCGAGCTGGCTTGCCGAGCCATCAAGGAAGCGGGTTATCCGGCCATGATCACGATGAACTTCAAGAACCCGCCGGTCAGTCGCGAAGGGCATTCGCCCGCGGAATCGGCCAAACGGCTGGAAGCGGCCGGCGCCGATATTGTAGGCGCCAACTGCGGCCGGGACCCTTACTACATGTTGCCGCTGGCCGAGCAAATGCGAGCCGCCGTATCCTGTTTCGTTGCCTGCCAGCCGGCGGGGTTCCGCTGCCGTGAGGACATTCCGTATTTCATGGGCCTGCCGGAGTTTCCCCTGGCGCTCGATCCCTTGCAGCTGGCGCGAGAGGAAATGGCGGACTTCGCGCGAAGGGCGCGCCAGGCGGGCATCCACTATATTGGCGCTTGTTGTGGCGCTCCGGCATCGCACATTCGCGCCATGGCGGAGGCCTTGGGACGCCACCCGGAGGGGAGCGCGAAATCCGCGAATCTCAAGATCCACCCGATTCTGGGCCAGCACAAGGCCCCGCGCTGAACCTGGATGAGTGTCCCCGACCGCCGGTAGTGGTCAGTTTGAGGTATGGCGGGCTGGGCCGCTACTTCTCAGAACGTTGTTTCGGGGGAGTCTGACGGTGGGTGGTTCACTTCTACGGCTGGCCGACTATTCGGGCAAGGGCCTGAACGGGATTGACCGTCTATACGGCAGCGCCGTATAATTGGGTGTGATCGCCGAAATCGTGAGCCTTTCGGGTTACGAATCCCAGGTATCGGCGCTCCTGAATGAGGAAGAGCGGATGGCAATGGAGTTCTTCATCGCCTGCGCGCCGGAAGATCATCCGATCATCCCCGGCACCGGCGGCTTTCGTAAGGCTCGCTGGGCTCAACCGGGCCAGGGCAAGAGGGGAGGCTTGCGGGTGGTGGCGGCCGATCAGAACGTGCTCGCAAAACTTGCGGCACAGATCAAGAAAGCAGCAATGGGATGGTGATGATCATGAGCGTACGCAAACAGATCACCGCAGTCAAGCAACGAACCAAGTTTGGGTTGGCATTGGAAGAGAGCGCCAAGGAAATCCTAGCTCACGTGAAGGGCGAGGCGAAACTTTCTACACGGCGGATCGTGCTGCCGGATGAAGTCGATGTGAAGCGTATCCGCAGTCAGGCGGGAATGTCGCAAGCCGAGTTTGCGCGCGCGTTTTGCATCAATCCAAGGACGCTCCAGGAATGGGAGCAAGGACGCAGAAAACCCGATGCAACGACCCGCGCGCGTATCTCGCGGTCATCGCCAAGAATCGTGAGGCGGTTTTAGGCCAGATCGATGAAATGGACGACATCGAGAAGGAGCGGTGCCATGCAAGCATTTTCTAGGTCGATCACGGCATGATCTCCATCCTCCTGCCCTGCGCAGATTACGTTACCCGGCCAAAAATCTCCATGGATAAGACCCGCCGCCTTCGAGATAGCCCTCAAAGGTTCTAAGCGGGGAAACACGGACGCTGCCCGAAGAGCTGGGGACGACGTGGAGCAAGCTGCGGGGGGAGTTCGCTCGCTAGCCAGAAGCGCCTTGTGCCGTCGCTCCTGGCGGCGTAGCGGCAATGGGGTTCTGCTGACGGATGAAGTCGGCCAGCTCAGCCAGGTTCTCGGCGACGGTTCGGCCGCTGAAGAAAGTGTACGTGAAGGCGGCCGCGCAAGCGCCAGGCCCTGCCAAGCGGAAGTCGATGCTTAGGAAGCTCGCTTCCGGCGCCACCGCTTCTTCGACGCCGTCAACTACGACGCGCATCCCGTCCACGTCAATGCCACGTTGGACTGCGGCGGTCATGTCAGCGATGAAATCCAAGGCGGCCATTGGTACCCTTAGGTTTCTTCGGCAAGAATCAGAAATACATTAGAGTTGGGTCGTCCCATTTCGCTGGCACTGCATTCTGCAAATTTCCCGACTCGGCGCGTCTTTGCACCCTCCGACTTCCACAAACTCTCGAAACGAGCCGTCCGTACAATCGTACTCCAGGCGATATGCGGTTTGCGAGACCCAATCGACATAGACCTCATGTGAGGGTACATGAGACGCGAAAACTGTAACCAGTCCGGATTAGCCCTCGGCTAGCCGTCACCGCACCGCTACGGTCACCGGCGGGCTGGCGCGGTCGCCCTGGCTCAGCACCAGCGGAACACTGTTGCCCGGCGCCACTCCTTCCGGCACAAGGGCGTTCACCTGGTAGAGCCCGGTGAACCCCGGAGTGAGGCCGGCGAAGAACACCTGGGCCTCCAGGCCGCCAATCGTCACCCGGATTCCCTCCGGGATCCGCGCAAGCGGGTCCACCGGAGCCGCCGATCCGGCAAGCGCGCCCGGCTCCACGCTTCCCAGGCCGGCGCAATAGATCACGATGGCATCACCGGCGGTGACCCCGTTGCCGGGCCCCACGATGGACTGCGAGCCGTCCGGAGAAACTTTGATGACGATGCCCTCGCCCTGGCCGGTCGCGCTCTTGGTGAACACCCCGGGCTGGGAAAGCAGGATCGAGACCGGTTCCGGCACCGAGATCGCCGTCCCTCGGCGCACGACCAACTGGTGAGTCGCGTTGATGGGCATCTCGAACGGAAGCACGGCGTTGACCTGGTTCGCGCCGGCAAACAGCAGAGCGAGAGGACGGCCAGCGAGGACGGCCGTCGTGCCCCCCAGGTCGATCGGAAGCGGCAGGGCGCCGGCTACGGCCTCGCGGTCGGCCAGCCGCGTGCCGAAGATGGCAACCAGGCTGCCGGGGGCCATCGGTGACCGCAGCGCGTAACTGGCGGCATTGAGCACCCCGCCCGGGGCCACCTCAGGAGGCGGGTTCGCGTTCGCTTGCAGACCCCCGGTTACGTCGGTTGCTCCGGACAACGTCGGGTTCCGGGTCTCGGCTCGAAGCGCAATGGTCACCTGGCCGCTCCCGCGCCCCTGCCAGGTTCCGGCCCAGCGGCCATCTTGCAGAGAGGCGAGGGAAACGGGGGGGTCGCCAGTGGAGAAACTGGCCGCCACGGAGCCCGTTGTCATCGCGCGGCCGCAGTCGTCCACCACCCGTACCTCGAGCGGCGTGGGCCATCCGGCTGTCACGCTGAAGCCGGCCCCCAGCGAAGTGAACAGCGGCAGCAGCCGCGTGGGGTTGCATCCTGACTGCGCCACCAAAGGCCGTCCCAGGGCCGGGGGACCGCCCCCGGCGGACAACACCAGCAGCGATTGGACGAGCTTGGTGGAGCCGTCCGAGAAGGTGAAGGTCACGGTGGCGTTATAAACGCCCGCGGCGAACCCGCTGCTACTGGGTCGCAGTTCCACGCGAGTGCTCGGACCCGGCCCCACAGTTCCCGAGGAAGGCTCGATGGTGAACCAGGCACGGCCATCCCCGAACGATGCCGTGGCGCGGAACGTCACCGGCTGCCCCGCGGGCAGGGAGAGCGCCAGGGCCTGCGGGGCGGGGTTGGCGCCGCCAGGGGCGCCCACAAAGATCAACCCGGCGGGTTGTATGGAGACGCCGGCGCGCGAACCTGCCGCGAGCACGCTGAGCACCACGGTGATGGACTGCGGGGAATTCGGGGCGCTCGCCGCCCGAACCTCGACCTGGCCGTAGTAGTCGCCGGCCGCCAGCCCCGCGGGGTTGACGCGCGCGTCGGCCGCCGATCCCGCTTTGCCGGATTCGCTCGCCCCGGTCGCAGGCGCAGCCGAGAGCCAGCCCTGGCCGCCCGAGACGGTGGAAGCCGCGGCGGTCCAGTTCAGTGAGCCCTGGCCTCCGTTGACTACGGTAAAGCTTTGGGTGGGCGGGACGCCGCCGCCGGCCACCGCCGAAAAAGTCAGGCCCTTCTGCGAGAGCAGGATCGACGGGCTCGGGCCCGCCTGGACCAGGCGCACCCGGTTGTTGAACAAGTCCACCACGTAGAGGTTGCCGGCCCCATCCACCGCCAGGGCGCCCGGCAGGGCAAAGGCCGCGCTCGCAGCCGGACCGCCGTCGCCCGAGAACCCGTATCGCCCGGCTCCCGCGTAGGCGCTGATGATTCCCCTCGAATCGACTCGCCGCACCCGGTTTCCCGTGCTGATGTAGAGGTTGCCCGAGGCGTCCACCGCCACCCCGGACGGCGAGTCCAGTTGGGCGTCCTTGGCCGGGCCGTCGTCGCCGGCGGACCCTCGCTCCCCGTTGCCCGCGAAGGTGGTGATGATTCCGCTGGTGTCCACCTTGCGCACGCGGTGATTGCTGGCGTCGGCGATGTACAGATTGCCCGACGGGTCGAACGCCAGCCCGTTGACCAGCCCCAGTGCGGCGCTGGTTGCCGGGCCGCCGTCGCCGGAAAAGCCCAAGGGTCCTGAACCCGCCGCGGTGCTGAGGCGGCCGTCCGGCGAGACCTTCTGTACGCGCGAAAGCAGGCCTTCGTCGTTGCCGTCAACGAACCCATAGTACAGGTTGCCGTTGCGGTCCACTGCCGCATTCCACGAGCCCCCGCGGTCGGGGCCCCGGGTAACTGTGGTGATCACCCCGGAAGGGCTCACCTTGCGAATGCTACCGTCTACCGTGATGATGTACAGGTTTCCCGAAGCGTCGACCGCGAGGCCGGCCGGCTCGGCTATCGTAGCGCGGGTGGCCGGGATCCCGTCTTGATAATTGCAGCACCCCTGCTCGTTGGTGCCGGCCACGGTGGAGATCACGCCCCCCGGAGTCACCTTCCGGACCCGGTTGCTGAAGGTGTCCGCGACGAGGAGGTTTCCCGACGGATCGACCACGATGTGGGTGGGGCTGTTGAGCCGGGCGGAGACTGCCGGGCCGCCATCGCCCGAGAACGCCCCTCTGCCTGCCACCGTCGAGATCGTGCCCGCGGTAACCCGGCGCAGCCGGTAGTTGCGGTGATCCGAGATGTAGACGTTCCCCGAACCGTCCACGGCTACCGCCAAGGGGCTGTGAAATCGAGCGCCCGCCGCCGGACCGCCGTCGCCCGAGAACCCCGTTTGGCCCATTCCTGCGATCGGCGTGAAAATGCCCCCTGGTGAAATGCGCCCGACGCGGTGGTCTACCAAGCTGACGTAGAGGTTGCCGCCCGCGTCGATGGCCACCGCGCGGGCACGAAACGGTAGGGGCCCGCTCGCCCTCGTAAAGGCTCCGTTAGGGGCCACTCGCAGGATGCACGTGCATTCCTCGGAGGGAACGTAAACGTTGCCTGCCGGGTCTGCTGCGATGCCTATGAACTCGTCAAGACCGAAAGGAATGGCGCTGCTCTCAAAGCTTGCCAGGAACGTCGCAAGGGCGGCGTCCCCTGGGGCTTGAGTCGAGATAACCCCGCTGGCGTCTACCTTGCGCAGCCCGCTGCCGAACACTCCCAGGATGTAGACATTGCCCGCGGCGTCGACCGCAAGGCCTTCGGGGTACGCCAGCAGGGCGCGGTTTGCCGGACCGCCGTCGCCCCCGAAGCCGGCCTGGCCGGTCCCGGCCAGGGTCGTGATAATGCCCGAAGGGCTGATCTTGCGCACGCGGTGATTCAGCGTCTCGCTCACGTACACGTTTCCGGCAGCGTCCACCGCAACCCCTCTAGGCGCCGCCAGCGAGGCGGCCCGCGCCGGCCCCCCGTCGCCTGCGAACCGGCGGAGTCCGTTGCCCGCCAGCACCGTGAGGATGCCCCGGGCGTCCAGCTTCATCACCATGTTCAGGAATGGTTCGGCGAAATAGACGTTGCCCTGAGTGTCGGCAGCCACGCCGGCGGGACCGGCCAGTCGTCCTTGCACCGCCACTCGCCCGTCGTCCGGGAAGATCCAGTCCGTGCCGGCGCTCGTCGTGATGATTCCCTGCGGCCAGAGTCGCGCGGCGAGCAAGAGCAGAACGACACTATGGAATCGGTGTGACACAAGCTTCCTCGCAAACGGACTCGAAGGATAACACACGAAGCGTGGCGACCAGTCTTGACCCGGACCGATTTTTTTTCCGACTGCCTCAGGCCGCCCCGAAACCACCGGTTCTGGCCGTCCGGGGTAGGGGGCGCACCCGGACAACCTCTTCCCGAGGCCATTTCTCAGACACTTCACCATCTGGAGCCTCCTTTCTGAACGATTCTCTGGCCCTAACCGCCTGGACTACCCCGCCGGCACCGGCAGCGCCCAAATCCGCCGCAGCATCGCCCCGAACACCCGCCGCGTCAGGTGTCCCTCGGCCAACAGGAGC
>Ga0247727_10018604_pt1 | contig 10896 bp, 7 predicted proteins | sample WisWelCaveWW1625_FD_202498 | JGI IMG/M metagenome (GOLD analysis project Ga0247727, IMG submission 202498) | Biofilm microbial communities from Wishing Well Cave, Virginia, United States - WW16-25 | ecosystem: Environmental > Aquatic > Deep subsurface > Groundwater > Cave microbial mat | place...
TCGCTGAGATCAGCCAGGAGCGGCATGCTCGTCACCCCGGCCATGGCCTGATCATCGCGCCAGATCACCTCGCCGTTTTTACCGTTGAGAATTTTCAATGAATGTGTTTCGTTGACAACAACAATGTCGGCGGCGCCATCCTTGTTAAAATCAGCCACGACGGGCGAGGAAATCCAATTGGCGCTGTCCGGTTTGGTTTGCCACATTTCCGGCTGGCGTTGGCCAACCGTGCCGCGCCCGCGAAAAGCTTTGAGGCTGCCGCCATCTGTTAAGGCGACGACGTCGGAACTTTCATCGTTATCCAAATCCGCCAGAGCAAACGGAAAAGCAAAGCCTGTTTCATTGTTGTGGCCACCGGCTAAAGCCGCCCACCACAAGCTGCGAACCGCGCTCGTTTGCGAGGCGTTTTTATCAACCAAGCTCACGCAAAGCAGATTGCCGCTCTGGCTCGACATGATCAAATCCGGCGTTTCGTCGCCGTTCAAATCCGCCACGCCGATGGGATGCCGGATCGGATTGTCCTCGAAGAAACTGCCTTTCAGCTTGTTCAATTCTTCGTTAAAATCAAATGTTGTGGTCACGCGGCGCTCGGTGCCGTCGTAAATCAAAACGATGCCGCGTTCGGTGCCGATGATGATTTCGTCGCTGCCGTCGTCGTATAAATCCGCGGCGGAAAGCGGCGCTTGGCAGTCAAGCCCGATATCGACCTCCACCCATTGCATGTTAAAAACCTGCGAGTAGCCGACGTTCAGCTTTCCCTCGACGCTGATAACCGCTACGTCGGTGTGGCCGTCGCCGTTGAAATCGGCGACGATGGGCGGTCCGATCATTTCCTTTTCAAAAAATGGACTCGTCCAAATTTCAGCGCCAAAGAAGCCGTCAATCGCCGCCAGGTGGCCATCCGCGGTCAGCGCGATGACATCCGCCATGCCGTTGCCATTGATATCCGCCGCCACCGGCGCGCACGATCGATTCAAGATAATCGTGCTGGTTTCCCAAAGAGGTTTGCGCGTTTCACCGTTGAGCGCCAACAAAACGCCGGACGCTTGCGTGATCAAAATATCGACTTCGCCGTCGCCGTTAAGCTCAGCCAACACCGGCGCCGGGACGAAGTCGCGGTCGCGAGCTGACGGCCTGATTTTCAGCGTTCCGGCCATGTTGAGCTTGGAAAATGTTTTAGCCTCCGCCGTAAATGGATCCGGAACATTGGTCATGATCGCGCGATTTCGCCAGGCGATGAGGGTGAAAATCAATCCGAATAAAAGAACGGCGGCGGTCGCCGCGTTTATCGCCTGCATGCGATAACGCAGCCACCATTCACCGGCGCGTTTCGGCAGGGAAAAATCCCAGTTTCCTTCGGAAACAAAACGAAAAATCGTGCTCTGTTGGTCGCTGACAATTTCGATTTCGTCGCCCGGCATGAGCCGGACTTCATCGGTTTCGGCAACCTTTTGACGATTGACGTAGCTGCGGCTCTGGCTGCGCTTATCCGTAAAATAAAATTTGCTGTCACGAAACGCGATCGTCGCATGGCGGCGCGAGATGCTCGGATCGACTTCGCCTTTTTGATTGAGACGAATGACGATGTCGTTCAATTTGCTGTCGCGTCCGATTTTGGTCTCGCCGAAATTGAGTTGATACTTTTTCCCGAGATAAGGACCGTGGATGGCGACGAGATAATAAGGCAATTTTTTATACGTCGTCGAGGTTCGCGACGATGTGGATGCCTCTCGCCGCACGCCGGCTTTGTTCAAAACCTCGGAAATTTCTTCTTCAAGATCGTTGACATCGATATCGTCGGAATCGGCGCGATGGTTTTCTCCCGAATAAGACGCGGTCTGAGCAGGCTCGGCTCTTCGAAATTGGTTTTTTGTTTCCGCTGCGATTGACGGATCTGTAACCCGCGGGCGTTTGATCGCCTCACTGTCGCCGGCCTTCATCACCGCCTCTTTGACGTCATTCAAAAACCCGCCAACCGGCTGGCCGGCATTACCCTCATTGTAAGTTGTCTGCTCAACTGAATTTTGAAAAACCAGGGTATGTTCGCCAATCTGAATCACATCGCCGTCATGAACCTCCTGAACGCTGCCAATCTTCGTGCCGTTGACGTAAGTGCCAAAAGCGCTTTTGAGATCCCGCACAAAAAACTGCTGGCTTTGACGTTCAATTTGAAAATGCGTCATGGAGACAAGTTTGTCCGACACCACGACGTCATTTCCCGGCTCCGAGCCGACCGTAAAGGCGGAATTGGCGCCTTGTAGTGGAAACTCCCGCAACACCTCCGCCTTGCGCTTGAGAATCAGCTTCGGCATCAACAAACTCTTTCTTCAAAGACTGTTACTGCGCTGTTAATTTGAAAACCACGCGATTCTTGCCGTTCGATGTCACCGAGAAATCTTTTGTGGCCTCGCGATAGCCGGCCTTTTTTGCCATAAAACGATACTCGCCCGGCGGCAATTCTTTGGCTGTAACCCCGATTTCATCGGTCTCGCCAATGTTCATTTCACGGCCAATCGACGGAGAATGATAACGAATCTGCACCTCCGGCATAGGTTCGCCGGTGGCATCGTCCACCACCAGAATTTCGACGGCGATATCAATGCGTTCCATCCTGGCGATGACGACTGATCCGCTGGAGGGGATATTCAACACGAGATCTTTATACCCGTCTTTGCGCAGCAAGGCGGTATATTTGAACGGCTGCAACGTGAATTCACAGGGCGTGGTGGCCCGCACCCGGGTTTTGTTCGTTTCGGAAACGAGCTGCAGAACCGCGGCGCCGATATCGCTGTTGTTCGCGCTGCCCGCGTCTTTCGCAAGAATTCTCACGACGCGCGACAGCGATTCGTGATACTTCTCCGGTGAATTCTCGTCGAGCAGGATGGTAAACGTTTTCGGCAAAAAATTCTTCTTTTGCAAGGAAACGGTATGGGCGCCTATCGTTAAAAGCAAACGATTGGTAAAACCCGTCACCCCAACCGGCCGGTTGCTGCCGTCAACATAAATCTCCGCATTGGTCGGCGTCGAAGTGAGGACAATCGCTTTGGCAAATATGCCTTCAACGGCGTAATGCTCGCGGTTTTCTTCAATCCGTTGAAAACGCCAGAGCCGGCGGTCTTCGATGCTCTCGATTCCCTCCAACGAATTAAACGTAAAGCCGGCCAAACGCGCCAGCCCGGGTTTATCCATTTCGATCTGGAGCGGGGAGCCAACTTCCCACACGACGCGGCAGGGCGTGGTTTGCGTATATTTGACGCCGTTTAAATACACCTCGGCCCCGGAAGGTTTGGATGACAATTCCAACGTCGTCTTAAACCGGAAGACGTAAGGTTGATCTTCCTTGGGCGAGTTTTCGCCCTGCACCACCGCTTTGCCTTTGGGAGGAACTTGAATCGAACGCACAATCGGATCGAAACGCGGCAGCGACAGCATTAATTTATGGACGCCGGGCGAAATTTTTTCGATGGCGAGCGGCGTGGTTTGCGGCAGCAGCTTGTCATCCAAAGAAACCTGCGCATTGGGCGGAAACGAGACGATTCGTATAGCCGGCGGAAAAAGCATGTTATAAATGGCGGAACCGTAACCCGTCCATTGCATCATCACGTCGAGAATAGAAAACAACAGGAAAACGCTCAGCAAACCGCCCAGCGCCGCCAGAATCATTTTTTTGTGCGATCGGGTCGAGATGCGAATGACGTCGATAATCGTGCGAATCTCTTCTTCATCTTCCTCATCCTCCTCAATAACCTGATAATAGGGAACGTCCTGAATCGGCGGCTCGGAATGTTCGGCGTTGCCGGCGTTTTCGGTTGGATTCTCGTAGACTTTAAAATTTTCCGGCGTTTCCGCTGTTGAAACGGCAGCGGTGTGATCGTGATTTATCGCCACTTGAAAATTCGTTTTAAGCTCGAGCTGCCCCAACGCGGGTTCTTCTTCGACGATGGTTTCGACTTCAACGGCGTCAATATCGCCGTCAATGTAAGCCGCTGAATCCTTATGGACGCCGTTTTCAGGCGTTGTCGTATTGTATAAATTTCGCAAAGCTTCCGTTGAGGCTTCCTCATTGAGCGCTTCGAGCTCAAGCTTTTCACCCGGCGCCGCCCGTCCGACAAGATCGCTCAATTCGTTGGCGGGATCCGGCCCGGATTCCTGGGTGGCCAGATAGGTCATGAGATCGAGATACATCTGGTTGGCGGTTTGGTAGCGGTTTTCGGGATGCTTTTGCACGGCGCGTTGCACAATCATCTGCAGCGCGTCCGGCACTTCTTGCGCGGCGAGCTGATCGAAATTCCAGCCGCCGGTTTCCAAAATCTCGACCACTTTGGCCGGATCGTCATTTTGCAAGAGACGGTCGCCCGTTAAAATTTCAAAGAGAACCAAACCGATCGAAAAGATATCCGAGCGGCGATCCAGGTTTTTCGCGCCGTTCAGTTGCTCCGGAGCCACATAGGCAATTTTGCCTTGCACCAAAATCTCGCGTTTGCGGCCCCGCTGTGAGTTTGAGCGCCGCCGCGCTCCGGCCATGCCGAAATCGATGATCTTGACTTCGCCCAGCCGGTTGACCATGATGTTGCCCGGTGAAATATCTTGATGGATGATGTTCAAAGGTTGGTGGGTGTCCGGATCGCGGCGCGCGTGCGCATAGTCCAGACCGGCGCAGCTTTGAGCGATGACATAAGCCCCGATGTGAAAAGGCAGGTCAATAACACCCTTGCGTTGGGCGCTGATTAATTTCCCCACATCAACGCCGTCGATATACTCCATGATGATGTAAAACTGGCCGTCTTCGGTGCGCTTGATGTCATAAAGCCGGACGATGTTGTGATGATTCAGGCGCGCGACCGAAAGCGATTCGGCCTGGAACAGATCGACGTATTTGGCTTCGCCGAGCAAATCCGGCGAGATCGCTTTGATCGCCACCGGCTTGCCGAACAAGCGATCGCGGCCATAATAGACGACACCAAACCCTCCACGTTTGATTTCGCGCACTAATTCGTACTTCTCGTCTAATATTTTGACGACATCCATGACGTTGGCCTTTCAGACACGAGGCATTTTCAAATTTGGTTTCGGCGTTATCCGGATCGGGTATATAAAAACACCTATTGAACCTTAAGCTAATTTTTACTATACCGGCAGAACTCTCAAATTGCAAAGATATTTATCGTCAACTGATAAAAATTTCTATTATAGATTCGAGCAGTTTTGAAGGGGGGAAACGCTGAAGGAGAGAGGGAGATTTTACGGCGTTTTTTGGGGGAAAACAAAAAATTATCGTAACGGATTTTAACTTATTTTAAACTTTTTCGGCATGGATTTGCTGTTGGTGGCCTAATGATTTTTGAAAGAGTGAATTGTCGGGCTTTCTCAACAAATTTTCCGCGCAATAACCAGGAAAGTCGACTTCCACAAGATTCTTTCGGTGAGATTGCGCATCAAGAAGCGCTTGAGCTTGGATTGGTTCGGGCGAACGTGATGACCGCTGCGCATATAGAGAACCTCGAAGCCAAATCTTGAAAGCAGGTTTTTCAACGCGCGCGGCGTAAAATACCAAAGATGATGGCTCGTGTCGTAATAAGCGCCGACGTTCTTTCGTCTCATTCCGAGCTTTTCCAAATAAAATTTGAAAACTGCGGAGCGAGAACGAATGTTGGGCAGTACGAGAAAGAAAATGCCTTTTTCGCGTAAGATTGAATGGGTAATTTGCAGATAAGGCACGGGTGACTTAAGATGCTCGATGACGTGATGCATGGATACGACCTCGAATGATTGCTTGGGCCATTCCTGCTTGGTGAACTCACCGCAAAGAATATCCACCCCAATTTTTTTGCTGACTCGCTGTGTTGAAGCACAGGCGACGTCGTAACCTAGTGGCAACCATCCTCGCTCTCTTGCCACCGACAGAAGATGTCCATTGCCACACCCGATATCAAGTAACCGGCCGCGATTTAGAGTATACTTCTCAACAAGTGATAGGTAAAAGTTATGGCAATAATAAGAAGGCTCGTCCCAATGAGGCTCGTCCGTGATGTAATGCGAATAAAATTCATCAAGGTACTCCTGCGTATACTGCGGATTCATAAATTGAGTTTTACAATCTGAGCACTTGAATATCTGAATGCCCCTGGAGGTTTGATGATATTTGAAGATTCTTTCCGAGCCGCATAGCTCACAATTGGTTCTCGGCAATTCAAATTTATTCATTGGGGTCGCACTGAATCGAGAGAATATGGCCCATGCCAACGATAATGCGGTTCAACCTTTTACTTCTTTAATCGCCGCCGTCAACGCCGGCACCACTTCAAAGAGATCGCCCACGACGCCATAATCCGCGAGATCGAAAATCGGCGCGCGCTCATCCTTGTTGATCGCCACGACGACGCGCGAGCCTTTCATGCCGACGATATGTTGAATCGCGCCGGAGATGCCGACCGCCACGTAAAGTTTCGGCGCCACCGTTTGGCCCGACGAGCCGATTTGCCGATCCATCGGCAGCCAGCCGTCATCACAAACCGGACGCGATGCCGCGATCTCCGCGCCGAGCGCTTTCGCGAGCTCTTCAACAATCGGCAATTTATCTTTCTCTTTAATGCCGCGCCCGACCGAGACGATAACCTCCGCTTTAGTCAAATCAACTTTGCCTTTCACGCCTTCAAAAATTTCCAGAACCTTCGTGCGAATGGACGCGCCGGAAAGATTGACGCCGGCATCAGCAATCGCCGCGCTGCCGCCTTTCGCGAGCTTGTCGCTGCTCACCGCGCCGGCTTGAAAACTCACAAAATTTGGTCTCCCGCTTTGCGGGAAAAAAGAAAAATCCGCATTGATTTTGCCTTGAAACATCTGCCGGATAAAAACCGCCGCGCCGCCTTCGAGGCGATAGCCGACGCAGTCGCTCATAAAAACGCGGCCAAAGGCCGTCGCCAGCTTGGGCATGTAATCACGCGCTTGATACGAATGGCCGGCAAAAACATATTGCGGCTGCATTTTCTCGATGACTTGTTTCGTTGCCGCAGAAAAGCCGTCCGGCGTGTAATTCGCCAACTCGCTGTTTTCAGCAAACCACACTTGATGAATTTTCGTCTCGGCCACTGCTTTCGCGGCGGCTTGGGCATTCTTGCCTAAAACGAATGCGCTGATTGTCTGATTCAATCCCGCGCCAATTTCCTGCGCCGTCGCCAACGCCTCCCAGCCGATGCGGCTCACTTTGCCGTCATTTTGCTCGACAATCGTCAAAATTCCCGAAGCCATTTTTATCTCCATTTTATAAGAGCAAAAACCATGGCAAAACTATTTTGGGCAAAATGATGAAAAAATTGTTTTGCCCAAAATCGTTTTGCCTTTATGCTTTCGGCTTATGCTATCAAATCCAAAATCAGATAACTTTTGCCTCATTCTTCAATTTTTCGGCAAGCTGCTTCGCCACGCTTTTCGCATCGCCTTGCAAAATCTGCGTCTGCTTGCTTTTCACCGGCACGTACATTTTGCTCATCTTGACGGCTTCCGCCATTTGTACGCCCAGTTCCGCCGCGGTCATTTCTTTCAGCGGTTTTTTCTTTGCCTCCATAATGCCCTTGATCGTCGCATAGCGAATCGGCGCGTAGCCGGATTGCACCGTCAAAACAGCGGGAGAGGGGAGCTCGATATATTGAAACCAACCGCTTTCCAACTCGCGTTTGATTTTAAGCTTGTTATCCGCCGCTTGAATTTCCATAACCAACGTCGCGTGCGGCATGCCCAGCAGTTCCGCGAGCACGACGCCGGTTTGGCCGAAACCAAGATCGTCGCTCTGCAAACCCGTGAGCACGAGATCGGGATTCTCCGGCTTGATCGCTGCCGCCAAAAGTTTGGCGCTCACGAGCGGATCCATAATCGCCTTGTCGTGATTGATCACCAGCGCGCGATCCGCGCCTTTCGCCAGCGCCTGTGAAATCGCCTGTTTGAGCCGCGCCGCCGGCCCCATCGAGATCACGATCACTTCGCCGCCGTGTTTCTCTTTCAAACGCAAACCGGCTTCCAGCGCGTAATGATCACTCTCGTTGATTTCATACGTCAAATTTTTTTCGTCAACCCAGACGCCATCCGCCGTGATTTTAAGCTGCGAATCTTTCAATGGCACCTGCTTCATGCACAGAATGATTTTCACGCGTTGCTCCTTTATTTGCCGTTTGCAGACTCTAATTCGACCTGCAATTCATAGTCATCGAAAATTTCATGGAAGAAGTTTATCTCTGCTATACTTTTGCTCCTACTTCAAGCTCTGCGGTTTCCTGCTCTTCTTCGTTCAACAGCCCCGCTTCTTCCATTATGTTCTCGATGTCATCGAGCATGCCTTCCATCTCGTCCGGCGTATCGCCAAAAAGCCGCTCGAATTCTTGGGCATCGAGCTTATTGAGCGCGAAATAAAAAAGCTCCCGATAAGTGTCCAATTCCGATTCGGAAACTTCCACCGTAAAAAGCTGGACGCTGGCAATTTCGCGTTTACTGAGAAGATTCATAATGCAAAAATCGTCGGCCTCGTTCCTTCCCGATGCCGTTGCTGGCCATGCACAGTTCGCCGCTTACTTCTTCCATCAGCCATCTCAACTCCCCTTCAAGGTTTTGGATAAACTGTTTTCTTTCAAGTATAATAATAGCAAAAATAAACCGCAAGGAAAAATTTTAAACAACGAGCAACCAGCAACAAGCGGCCAGTTCACACATTCACTTTAAACGGATAGCCGTTTCGTTCATACACCATCTCGCAAATCTGCTTGCGCTCGCGGTCGATATTCTCGTCGATTTGGCGATGGTTGCGCCTCACCCGCCGCCACGCCTCTTCGATAAACGTTTTGGCGACGAGCAAATCCTGTTGCGCGTCGTTCGCATTGGTTTTGAGCAAAGTATCGACGCGCGAGATAATGGCCACCATTGCAAACAGATCGATCACCATATCGGCGAGCCGGCGTTGAACGAATTGCTTCAGAATAATATCCTTGCCGTGCTTCATCAACACGCGCTCGGTGGCTTGATGCAAGGCTTTGGCATATTCATTGAATTTCGCAGCTTCCTCACTCAACTTCGGATGAATGCCGTCGAGATGATCGTGCGCGACTTTGTCTTTAACTTTTTGCACGGCGTATCCCGTCAATAAACCAAAACCTTTGATCGGGTCGCGCAACGCCTTGCCGATTTTTTTGAGATACTCGCCGGGGCCTTGGATGCCGGATAAAGCGACAAAGGCGCGCAGAATTTCATTGGTGCCTTCGAAGATTAAATTGATGCGCGAGTCGCGCAAAATTCTTTCATACGGATAATCGCGCGAGTAACCGATGCCGCCGGCGATTTGCATCGCCTCGTTGGCCACCCGCCACACCGCTTCGCTCACAAAAATTTTGCTGATCGCCGATTCGAGCGAAAAATCGACGCCCTCGCGATCCGCCAACGCCGTTGTGAGATAAACCATGCTCTCCGCGGCGTACGTGTCGGCGACCATACCGGAAATTTTTTCCTGAATCATCTCAAACTGCGCGATAGGCTTGCCGAATTGTTTGCGATTCTTCGCGTGCTCGATCGTCAGCTTCGTTAGCGCCTTGCACCCGCCCAAGCAGCCGCTCGCAAGCCCGAGTCGACCGACGTTCAAAATTTCCATCGCGACTTTGAAGCCTTTGCCCATCGGCCCGAGCATATTTTCAACCGGCAGTTTGACGTTGTCGAAATTCAGCGAGGTCGTGTTGGAGCCGTGAATGCCGAGTTTCTCCTCCGGTTTGCCCGAAGAAAAGCCGGGCATGCCGCGCTCGACGATGAAGCCGGTGATCTTCTCTTTTTTCTCGCCGCCCTCCATCATTTCGGTTTTCGCAAAGACGGTGTAAACATGTCCGATGCCGCCGTTGGTAATCCAAATTTTTCCGCCGTTGAGCGTGAAAAATTTCTTGCTCGCATCGAGAACGGCTTTGGATTGAATGCCGGCCGCGTCGCTGCCCGCACCGGCTTCGGTCAATGCAAAAGAGCCCATCCATTCGCCGCTGGCCATGCGCGGCAGAAATTTTTCTTTCTGCTGATCGCTGCCATACATGATGATGCCCTTGCTGCCAATCGACAGATGGCCGCCGAGCGAAACGGCGAGCGAAGCGTCATAGTTGCAAATTTGCTCGAACACGCGGCTGTACGCGGTTTGCGACAACCCCGCGCCGCCGTATTGCTCCGGAATCGACAGCCCGAAAAAGCCAATCTGCTTGAGGCCGTCCCAAACATTTTGCGGAATGTAGCCCAGCCGGTCAATTTCCTCGGATTTGATATTGTCGCGCGCAAATTCGTTGAACGCGTCGACAATGGTTTGCAAACTCTCCTGCTCGTCCGGCTTCATCTTGGGATATGGAAACACCATCTCCTGCTCGATTTCGCCGGTGAAGAGAGACTTTAAAAAGCTGCGGGATTTTTCTTCAGTTGGCATAGTAGGTTCTCGAGTTATAGAAGTAATTGGCTATTTTAATTTTTCGGTTGCATACAAAAAACTTTCTTGCTATCTTTCAACAACTATAAAAATTGTACAGGTGATTCGCATGTCCAATACAACTTTAGATCAAACGGTTGCCTCATTAAGTGTTAGCGAATTACTCGAGCTCATCCGTAAAACGATTCGCGACGAATTTGCCGAGTTATTCGCAGCAACGAATAGCAACGATATGCAACCAACCCCACCGCCAATTCGCGATATTGATACGATTATCGCCGGAATGCAAGCAACCGGCAAATATAATAAGAAATTTCTTGCCTCCTTGCGCAAAGGCATGGAACGCTCTCAAACGTTTGGCCTCAAAAAACAGGCGGAGAGATGAAGATCTTGCCCCTGCGTGAGGATTTGGAACGCTATCTGGATCGACACCAACTTCGCAAAAAGTGGAATAAGCAAAAGTGTTT
>Ga0247727_10018605_pt1 | contig 10896 bp, 9 predicted proteins | sample WisWelCaveWW1625_FD_202498 | JGI IMG/M metagenome (GOLD analysis project Ga0247727, IMG submission 202498) | Biofilm microbial communities from Wishing Well Cave, Virginia, United States - WW16-25 | ecosystem: Environmental > Aquatic > Deep subsurface > Groundwater > Cave microbial mat | place...
AGCGCGCGCTCCTCGAGGCCTGCAAGGCCGCGCTGATGGAATCGGGGGAACCGTGGGCGCACTCCGTTCGAATGGAGGTGGTCGCGCGATGGATCGCGGCGATCGAGACCTCCAAGCCGCAGCTCACCGGCAACCCGTTCGAGCGCTACACGGACCTTCGCGCGCGCCTCGCTTCGCTGCTCGAGGACCGGCGCGTCCTTTTTGTTGAGCGCCTCTCGGGCGAACTCGCGCGCCGCGCCGTAACGCCGGAACTCCCGCCGGGCGGCCACCATCCGAACAAGCGCCCGGAGACCGACTGGAACAGGTTGGCCTACGAATTTGGCAAGCAGAGGAAAGTAAAGCCCGTGCGCAAACTGCTCGAGGAGTTCCCGCTCCAATTCCTCAGCGTGGCCCCCTGCTGGCTTGCGTCGCCCGAAGCGGCGTCGGATGTCTTCCCGCTTGCCCGCGGGCTTTTCGACTTGGTCGTGTTTGACGAGTCGAGTCAACTTGCCGTCGAGCGCGCGGTGCCCTCCGTTTACCGCGGCAAGCGCGTGGTGATCGCGGGAGACGAGAAGCAGCTCCGGCCGTTCGACCTCTTTCAACTCGCTGGCGAAGGGGAAGAAGCCGACGGGGAGGACGCAACCCTTGAGGCGGAGAGCCTGCTTGTCCTCGCGATGCGCACGTTCCCTCCGCGGTACTTGAGCTGGCACTACCGCTCGCGCTACCAGGAGCTCATCGATTTCTCGAACCATGCGTTTTACGAGGGTAACCTCCAGATCGTGGCGAACGTGGAGCGCTCGCTGAGGACGCCCCCGATCGAGTTTGTCCGCTGCGAAGGCAAGTGGGAAGACCGGCGCAACCTCGCCGAGGCGGAGCAGGTCGTGGGCATCGTCGATCAGCTGCTCAAGGACGGCGTTGCGCGCGGGCGAATCCCTTCGGTTGGCGTGATCACGTTCAACGATGCCCAACGCGACGCAATCCTCGACAGCATTGACCAGCGCCGGCGCGCGGACGGCGAATTTGAGAAGCGGTTCGCGGCGGCCGACGCCGAGGAGCGCGCGCTCGATGACCGCCCGTTCGTGAAAAACATCGAGAATGTGCAGGGCGACGAGCGCGACATCATCCTCTTCTCGGTCGGCTATGCGCCGGGCAAAGACGGCAGAGTGCGCGTCCAGTTCGGCTCGCTGAATGCAGAGGGCGGCGAAAACCGGCTTAACGTTGCGGTCACCCGCGCGCGCGAGCGTGTGGTGCTCGTCGCGTCGTTCGACCCAACCGTGCTTGATGTGGAGGCCACCAAGAATCAGGGACCGAAGCTGCTGAAGCAGTACTTGTTGTACGCCGACGCGGTCTCGCGGGCGCGACGCGACGCGGTGGCCGCGCTCCTCAAGGAACTCGACCCGTCGGCACCCCTTGCCAAGGAACCCAATCCCGTGCTTGCCGGCACCAAGACGCTCGAGGCGCAACTTGGGGAGGCCCTCGAGGCGGCGGGCCTTGCGGTCGAAACGCATGTGGGTTTCAGCGGCTACAAGCTTGACCTCGCGGTGGTCGACCCGACGGACGGCTCTCGGTTCACACTCGGCGTCGAGTCGGATGGGCCGATGTTCCACACTGCTTCCTCCGCGCGAGAGCGTGACGTCGAGCGCCAGCGAATGCTGCAGGCGAGGGGGTGGACGGTCGACCGCGTGTGGAGCCGCAATTGGTGGCGCACGCGCGAGGTGGAGGTCGAGCGGATCAAGGCGCGCGCCTTGCAGGTGGCCGCGCTTCGCGACGCAGCGGTGAAGGCGCTGCGCGGTGCGCCGTAGCCAACGTATATGTTGCGCCGCCCGCTCTCGGCGCTTCGATCGGCACGGCCGAACCTGCCCCCCAAACCCAAGGAAGCGAGGCCGATGCGCGCGCGCTTTTGCGCGCCCGCATTTTGCTCTACGCTTCCCTCGCCGTCTTTACTGCGGGGATTGCCTTTGGCAGCGCGTGGGACCTCTACTGGCACTCGATCCACCGCGTTGACAATTTTTTCACCCCGCCGCACCTGTTCATCTACTCCGGCGTGGCGGCGGCCGGCGCCCTTGCCATCACGTTGGCCGTCCGCCCCGAGCTTTCCCGGTGGTTCGGCCCGGCCTACCGCCTGCCCCTCGTCCCCTTCCCCGTCCCGGGCTCCATCATGATGCTCGGTTTCGGGGTCGCGGTCACTCTCATCGCGGGCGGGCTTGACGACTGGTGGCACACGAGCTTCGGGCAAAATGAGACGCGCTGGTCGCTTCCCCATGCAATGCTCGCGTGGGGGATCTACGTCGCGATGCTTGGCTTCCTCTCATGCCGTCTTGCGATGCGCGCTCATCGCCCGATGTCACGCTTTTCTCCCGCGATGTACGGCGTGCTCTTGCTTGCGTTCTCGATGGCCGCGCTCCTCGGCCCGCTTTTCCTTAACACGACGCCCGAAGCCATGGCTCGCCTTGCGACGATGCAGGGCTTTTCGGGGGCCGAGACCCTTCACCTCTTCCGCATCATCGACAAGTACGAAATCACGCGCGCAAACCCGTTCTACCCGGCGCTTGCGGCGCTCTGGGCGGGCGCAGGCATCGCCGTGATCCGCGCCTTCGACCCCCGGCCGCGGACGATCCTTGAGGTAACGGCGCTCGCGACAATCCTCTACACGGCTTTCGGGCTGCTTGCGGCAAGCTACATCGGCGCCGTCGAGCCCTGGGGCACTTGGTTACCCCCCGTCGTGCTCCCGGCCGCGGCGGTTCTGCTCTACCTTGACGCCAAGCGCCTGGACGCGAAGCTTGTCTGGTTCGCCGCGGGCGCGGTCTTGGGGGTGCTCACGTTTTTCACCTACGGCTGGGGTCCGCTCGCGTTTGCCCTGTCCTTGCTCGCAGGCCCGATGATGATCGCTGGCTGGTGGGTCGGCGAGCGAATTTTTCGAGTGGTGAAGGATCCAACCCCGGCGGGGGTGGGGTGGCTCGTGCCGTTGTTTGGGGCCGCCATGCCGGTGCTTGTCGGCCTGCTTGACCTCTACATGCGCTCAACGACGGCTTGATTACGCCGCGGTGGTTGGGCCGCTTCCCATGAAGACTCGCGCGCCCCGCCCCCTTTCAGCGCGGGACTTCTGGAGCGCCTCGCGCGGGTTCAGCCTCGTGTGGCTCGCCCACCTCGGACGCAGGCACGGACTCCTGCGGGCGCTTGCCGATTCGCCCGGGCCGAAAACGCCGGAAGCGATCGCGCGGCGCGCGCGAAAGGACAGGGGGGCTGTCGTCCTTTGGTGCGAGGCCGCCGAGGCGCTCGGGCTTCTGCGCGGATCAGGGGGAAGGTATTCACTGCCGCGCGGGGTGGCGGCGCTCCTCCTGCGCGAAGACCGCCCGGAGTACCTCGGCGGACACCTCGATTACCTCGCCTTGCGCTCGCTCGACTACGACGCGTTCGACGAGTTCTTCGCGGACGGGCGCCCCTCCGCGCGCAGGCCGAAGCACCTCTTGGAGGCGTTTGGAGAGGCGACCAAGTGGGACCACACGGCGTTCCTCGAGGTGTTGCTCCCCGCCGTGCCGGCGCTCCGGCGCGCGCTGCAAAATGGCGCGGCCGTCCTTGATGTCGGCGCGGGTGCGGGTGCGTGGGACTTCCGCGTTGCGCGCGCGTTCCCGCGCTCGCGTTTCGTGGGGGTCGAACCCGACCGCACGGCGCTCCGCCTCGCTCGAAGCGAGGCGCTGCGCCTCGGGCTGGACGGGCGCGTGCGGTTCGAGCCGCTCTCGGCGGAGCGGATGCGGTTCGCCGACCGGTTCGACCTCGTATTCCTCGGCGAAGTGCTCTGCAATGCACCGGATTCGCGCGGGGTCCTTGAACGATGCAGGAAGGCGCTCCGGCCCGGCGGCTACTTGGTGGTCGCCGAGGGTCTCGTGGACCGCGGCGCGCCGACCCAAGACCTGGGGAACGCGCTCGTCCTCGCGATGCGCCTGGAGTTTGCGATCCAGCCCGCCGAGCTGCTTGAGAAAAAGCAACTCTCTTCGATGGCCCGGGCGGCAGGCTTCCCGCGCCAGCGCCTCCTCCCCGCCGGCGGCGGTTTCTGGTTCTTGGTTTCCCAGCGGCCCCTACATTGAACGGCGCGTCGGCTCTCGTCTCCAACCGACGCCCGCTCACGGCAGTCCGCCGACCGACCACTGGAACAGCACCACGAGCGCGGCGATCGCGACCGCTTCGCCAACGACGCCAAGCAGTAGCGCGATGACGGCGCGCTTCTTCGGCACCCCGAACACGTACGACACCAGCCCGCCCGTCCATGCGCCGGTGCCGGGCCCCGGGACCGCGACAATGAGCGCCAGCAAAATCGTGGCGCGCCGGTCGCGCCTTGCTTTCGCTTCGGGCGTCGCGTTCTTCTTGCGCGTCCAGGCGAACGCGCGGTCGAGGAGGCGGTCGAAGACCTTGACCTTCCGGAGCGTTGGTTCGAGCCGGTCTAGGTAGAGGGCAATGATCAGCCCGGGCGCGAGGCTCACGGGCCCCGTGAACGCGAGCGCGACGCCGAGGTCCCACCCAAAGATGAGAACCGCCACCGGAACCGCCCCGCGCATCTCGATTAGCGGCGTGAGCGCGATCAAGGTGACGACGGCCCAGGGCGGCAGGTGGAGAGCGTCAAGCGCCTGGGTGACACTCTCCGCAAACCCCATCTGCTGCCACGCGCCTGTTGCTTGACGCCCGGCGCACGCGCCCTGCGGCGGAAAAAGGTTCCCGCGCGAGGGGCTTAGAAAGGCGGTGTGACGCGTGGCCGTTCTTCCCGATGAGGTGTGGCTGGCGGTCATCCTCGCGGCCGGCGCGACGGGCGTTGCCTACTATGGGTACTCGAGCCACAAGATCGGGCAGCACTTCGGGATGGTCTCGGTGCCGTACGCGGCGGTATACGCCGCGCTGCTTGTCATGACGTTTGCACCGGCAATCGGGACGATCGACCGGCCGGCGGCGGTGGTAATGTCGCTGGTCTCATGGGCGCTGTACACCCGCGCCCTTCTCGCCTCGAAGGTCGTGAAGCGCCACATCGCCGTGCAGGGCGCCGCGGTCGCCGTCGGGTTCCTCGCTCTCGTTATCTTCCCGCTCTTCCCGCTGCTTGCGCCCTCCTCGCAGGGCGACTTGTCGACCACACTGAACGCGCTGTACCGCCTGGCCGCGGTGGTGGGGTGGACTGTCGGCGCGCGCCCCGGCTTCGGGCCGAAAAAGTAGGGCAGGGGTGGCGGCCGTTTCGGCCGCAGGACAAGGAGTGCCCGAGCCGGAATTCGAATCCGGGTCTGTAGCTCCGCAGGCTACTAGGATGTCCAAACTACCCCACTCGGGCGAGGCTGGAGTCGTGCGGGTTTCGGGCAACCCGGCGCCCTCTATTAAAGGTGCGGTGGAGGGCTATTTGCGTCGGCGGAGAAACCCACCGCGTTTCGGCTCGGCAGCGGGCGCCTTAGGTGACGGGTCATACGTCGGGTCCGCCGACGGTTGCGGGCTTGGGTCGTACGCGCCGCCGCGGGGGCTCGGGTCGTAAGCGGGCTGCGGAGGGCTGGGGTCGTACGGTAGCCGCTTTGGGCTCGGATCGTAGGTCTCGGCCGGCCCCTCGGGTGGCGGCGCGGAAGTCGCCTCCGCCGGCAGAGTTGCGGTCGGGTCCTTGTGCCCTTCGGGCACGGTGGCGGATTCCGGATTCCAATTCCTTAACTCGAGCTCGAGGGGGTCGACCGGCGGCGATTCCAGGGCGCGCTGTTCGGCAGGGGCTTCGGCGGGGACGGGGTCCGGCGTCTGCCGCGCGGGCTCCAAAGGAGGTTCGACGCGGGCGATTGGGCGAGCGCCCGGAGGCGGCGGTGGTCTCCATCCCGGAGGCGGCGGCCCGCGCATCCCCGGTGGGGGCGGCCCACGCATTCCGGGGGGTTGCGGACCGCGCGCCCCGGGTGGCAGCGGGCCGCGCAAGCCGGGAGGAGGTGGCGGGCGCATCCCCGGGGGCGGCGGACCCCGTGCGCCGGGGGGCGGAGGGCCACGCATGCCGGGAGGAGGCGGTGGGCGCATCCCCGGGGGCGGCGGACCCCGTGCGCCGGGAGGCGGAGGGCCACGCATGCCGGGAGGAGGTGGAGGACCTCGCGCGCCAGCCGGTGGCGGCCCTCGGAAACCCGGGGGCGGCCGGCCACGCGTTACGGGGGGCTGGAGCGGCCGAGGAGCCTCGTGTGCGGGTTCCGGCGGCGCGGGCGAAACGGCGGGCTCCGGCTCTGCCGGGGCGAGAGCTTCAAGGGCGGGGGAAATCGGCGGCACTTCAGCGGCAGGCGAGGTCGGCCCGGGCGCCATTGGCGCCTCCCCTTGCCGCTTCACTTTCACGGTCGCTTTCACGCGTTTCCTCGGTACCGTCGGCTCTGATTCCCGCGCGAATTCGATGATCGGCCCTTCAGCAAGGACGGCTTGGGGAACTTCGTCCGGCGACGCAAGGGCCGGAAGGTCTCCGCCTTCGGTGTCCGAGTACGACGGCGGAGCGTACAGGGTGGCTGAAGGCATTCCCGATGACCGGTAGCCCTCCGTAGACAACGGCCTCGGGGCGGCGTCCGGCCGGTCGCGCCACGGGCAGTCCCCCGAAACCTCGGCGTTGATGCGCGCGCACACCGTGCAGAACGAATGGCGCGGTTTCACCGCGCAGTGGTACCTCGGCAGGTCGTTGAGGAACTCCTCAATCGCCGTCCATCGGGGAGCAGCCAGAGCCGTGCCTCCTTGAGGCCGCGCGATTCGGCGGATTCAAGATAAAGGCTTGGAGCCTGGGGGCGATGAAGGCCAAGGCAAACGCCGCGGCCCCTTGCGGCGCGGGGACGTTGAATCAGCGCCGGGCCTCGCACTCCCGGTCCGCAGACGCTAGTGCAGCAACTTCTTCCAACGGGCGTCCTCGTCCTCATGCACCCTTCGGGTGCGAGAAGGCCGGGCCGCGCGCACGCCTGTCAGGGTCGACCACACGGCGCGCCGCCCGAGATCGACAAGCTCCGGGAACCGCCCGGCAAAGAACGCCTCGACGGCAAAAACGACGAGCGCGGGCGTCGCCAGTGCCAGCCCCACGATGAGCGCTCCGACCCAAATTGCGGTCGATGAGTCGACCTCCCCCAAAACCGGCAACCACGCGCGGGCGCCGCCCGCAGCGAAGACTTCCCGCAGGCGGTCGCCAACAGCGGCGGCGGTGAACAGGCAAAGGACGGTGTAAACAACCGGCAGCGCGGCGATCAGCTTGTCGAGGGCGGTGAGCGGCACCTTGGCGGCGATCGCCGTGCGCCGGAGCTCGAACAGCCACCGCGCGGCGAGGACGAGGAACCCCGCCGCCGCGACGAACCCGAGGAACTCGAAGGTCGCCATTGCGTCACTTCCGCCAAGCGGGCTCAACGGCCCGGGGTGGGGCCGGGCGCTCCCTGCGCGCGCCGGCCCTCCCTCCCCCTCGCGCTACGCGCGCGGCCTCCCGGCCGGAGTGCCCTCGGCGCGCCGGGCGAGCTGCCACCGCCCGACCTGAAGGCCAAGCACCCCCGACGCGGCCGCGAACGCGAGCGGCGCGAGGATCTGGTAGCGGGTGTGGCTCGCGAGGGCGGCGATGCGCGGGTCGTGCACCGGATCTGCGACGTCGGCGGTGGGCGCGACGGCGGCCACAAGCGCGGGCCGTCCCTCGGCCGCCTTTTCCGGAGGCCTCGTTGGTGCGCGCGGACCGGAAGACGCGGGCGCAGGCATCGCGGCCTTATCGACCGCCCGTCGGCAAGAGTATTGAGTAAATACCATTCAACAGAATAGAATCAACGCGGCGTGACGAAGAATCTTAGGGCGGGTTAATTGGGCGCCAATGGCGATGGCTAGATTGGGGTCGGGATGCGCCCTGGCACCGTTCTCGATTTTGTCGACCGGCGAACCCTGCGTAGGGAGGGTGCGTTCACCCGGCGGCTGGGCGAAGCCGCCCCGCAAGTTTCATCCGGGCCGCCCAAGTACCTTGGGAACGTGATGCAATCCACAAAGGTCACAATCCTGGACGGCTTCATCGACGAACCGTCCATCTTCGGCGTCCCTCCGTACATCGCGCCCCAAATGCGCTCGGCGGCGGGAGCCATCTGGGAGGCGGCGGAAGAGAAGGGCGTTGATGTCGACCTGCGCTACCAGACGATCGAAGACACGCGGCGCAGTGCCCAGCTTCGCCGGCGCGCGCTTGACTCGGACATGTTGGTCATGATTACAGGCGCGCTCGTGCCTGGAAAATACCTGCGGGGCCACCCGATCTCGATGCGCGAGGTGCAGGAATTCGCCGAAGCCTGCCGCGGCAGCTCAATTCTCGGCGGCCCGATCTCCTACGCCGCCGATAAGAAGGCCATCAGGCACGTCGACATCTTCGCGGATGGGGATGTCGACGCCGCCCTGAAGGGGCTCATCACCGGCGAGGCAGAAAGGCGTCTCCGTGTTCTGCAGCACGGCGACCAGCGGTCGATCCTCGGCATGCGCTCGTTCGCGGAGTGGCAGCGATGGCTCGTTCGAGGGGCCCCCATCGTCTCGCAGCACCCGGATTTCCCGGAACCGCTCTTCGCGGAGATTGAGACCTACAAGGGGTGCGTCCGCTACATGAACGGCGGCTGCGCCTTCTGCAGCGATGTGCGCTACGGCGTGCCGAAGTTCCGCTCGCCGGACGCGGTGGCCGAGGAGGTGGCCGCTCTGGCAGAACTTGGAGTGCGGCACTTCCGAATCGGGGGCCAGACCTGCATCTACTGCTACGGCTCCAACGAGGTGGGCGTGACCGAGACCCCGCGCGTGAACCCGGAGGCGATCGACGACCTCTTCGCGGCGGTGCGCGGGGCAGCGGGTCCCGGCCTCAAAGTGTTGCATGTCGACAACGCCAATCCCGCGGTGATCGCATCGCACCCCGAGGAATCCGAGCGCGCGACGGAGGCGCTCGTAAGACACTGCACGCCGGGGAATATCGTGGCCTTCGGCCTCGAGACCGTCGACCCGGTCGTGTTCAAGGCGAACAACCTGAATTCGACGCCCGAACAGATCGTGACCGCGGCCACAATCGTGAATCGACACGGCCGGGCTCGCGGCGACAACGGCATGCCGAAGCTGCTGCCCGGCTTGAATTTCGTCTGCGGCCTCAATGGCGAAACGGAAGCGACCTACCGCATGAACCTCGAGTTCCTGCGCGACCTCAAGCGCCGCGGGCTGCTGTTCCGCCGCATCAACATCCGCCAGGTGAACCCGGTGCGGCGCGCGTTCTCGACGACCGTGCCCAAGAGCGTCTTCCGTGAGTTCAAGGACAAGGTCCGGACCGAGATCGACCACGCGTGGCTCCAGGAGGTGGCGCCCACCGGCACGGTGCTCACGAACGTGTTTTCCGAGGCGCGCGAGGGCGCGCTAACGTTCGCCCGACAGGTGGGCACCTACGCGCTGCTCGTCGGGCTCGTCGAAGAGGTCCCCTTGCGGGCGTGGATGGACGTGGTCGTGGTCGGCCACGGGTACAGGAGCGTGTCGGCGCTTGTCCACCCGATCGACATCAACAACCTGCCGCTGCGCGCGCTCGAGCAATTCCCGGCGGTCGGCAAGCGGCGCGCGGCTAGGCTGGCGGCGAAGCGCCCGTTCGCCAACTTCGAGGAGATCCAGGCGGCGCTCGACGAGTCCATGGCGCTCCAACCGCTTGCGGAGGCCTTCGCGTTCCGCGCGCGCGCCAAGGCAGGCCACGGCGCGCGGCGCGAAAGCGGAGGAAACCTTCTTGAAAGGCGCCCCGAATCGCGCGGCCGGGCCCAAGCGGCCCCAAGGCGGCGCGCATGATCATCCTGATTGGCGTTGGGCATGTCTTCGCCATCCGCGACCGCCTCAAGGAAGAAATCCACCGTGCGCGGCCCTCGGTTGTCTGCCTCGAGCTTGACAAGCTCCGGTGGGACCTCCTCCTCCAGGAGCGGGAGCGGGCGCGCCGCAACCAAAAGAGCAGCCTCGGGGGGTTCGACTGGCGGACGATCGGGCGCGGCGGCCTCATCTTCGCGCTCATCGCGTGGAAGCAGGGCAGCCTCGCCAAGTCGTTCGGCTCGACGGTCGGCGACGAGATGATCGCGGCAAAGGAAGCGGCCGATGAGGTGGGCGCGCCCACGCGCCTCATCGACATGGACACGCGCCAGTTCACCCAGCGGTGGATGGGCAGGCTCTCGCGGCGGGAGCGCGCGAAGCTGTTCATCTCGGCCGCCGGGTCGGTCTTCGCGACCCGAAAGCGCGTGGAGAAGGAGCTGCAGGAGTTCTTCGACGATGAGGACGCGTTCGTGCGCGAGCTTGCCGCCGCATTCCCCCAGACCAAGACAGCGCTCATCGACGAGCGCAACGCCTACATGGCGCGTGGGATCGAGGGCGCAGGGGGGCTCGGCCCGGTCGTCGTCGCGGTGGTGGGAGCCGGCCACATCGCGGGTATCCGCGAGGAGCTCGTCAAGGGTGGCTCGCCCCTCGACGCCATCCGGGTCATCAACCTCAAGGACCTCCAGGCGCCCTCGCCGGCGCGCGAGGCCCCCTCAAACGCCGAATTCTCCCTCACGTTTGACCCGCCTGGCGGCCGTGGGCCCGTGTAGAGATCCCGCGCGCTCAGCCTGGGAGCCAGGCGCGCCATATGGGTACGGAAACGTTCGAGCCCCGTCTGGATTGGTTTATATACGTAGAGGCCCAAGTCAACCTTACAGGGTGGCAATAAAATGCGCAAGATGACCAGTGTGATGCTCGGCCTGACGATGTTGCTGTCGGTTCTCCCGGCGGCGGCGGCGTTTGACCCGACCGACCCCCTCGACGGCGCTCGCGACAGCGACGGCGACGGGCTTTCGAACTACCAGGAATTCCTCCGCGGGACCGACCCGTCGAACCCCGACTCGGACGGCGGCGGCGCGAACGACGGCTGGGAAACGAACTTCGGGCTCAACCCCGCCGACCGCGGTGACGACTACATCG
>Ga0247727_10018606_pt1 | contig 10896 bp, 9 predicted proteins | sample WisWelCaveWW1625_FD_202498 | JGI IMG/M metagenome (GOLD analysis project Ga0247727, IMG submission 202498) | Biofilm microbial communities from Wishing Well Cave, Virginia, United States - WW16-25 | ecosystem: Environmental > Aquatic > Deep subsurface > Groundwater > Cave microbial mat | place...
TATCGAAAAGTATCTGCGCTATAATCCACCGCGATGAACGCCAAAACAACGTCAGAGTCTCGACTGACTCTCAATCAACTGATGTTGCCCGAACACGCCAACACCATGGGCAACGTGCACGGCGGCGTGATCATGAAACTGGTGGATGAGGCCGGCGGCCTGTGCGCCACCCGTCACGCCCGGCGGCCGGCTGTCACCGTGGCCATTGACTCGATGACGTTCGACAAGCCGGTGCATGTGGGCGAACTGTTGGAGCTAACGTCGGAGGTCACGTGGACGGGACGCACCTCAATGGAGGTCGTCGTGAACGTGGTGGCTGAGAACCCATTGACGGGCGACCGCACGCCGACCAACTCGGCTTATCTGGTGTACGTCGCCCTTGATGCGCGCGGGCAACCGACGCCGGTTCCGCCCCTGCTCCCCGCAACCGACGCCGAACACGAGCGCATGGCCGCTGCGCAGAAGCGGCAGGAATATCGAATCAGACAACGACAATTGAGTCGGCGGAGCGTGTGATTAACCACGAAGACGCGAAGGCACAAAGTTTCACAAAGATTTCTTTGTGTCCTTGCGATTTGTGGTAAAAACTTCCAGCATGGCAACCGTTTCCTCCCTGGTTCAACTTATTGAGCAAGTTTCGGCCAAACGAATTTTGGAAGCCGCGCCTTCTGAAGATCGCGGACTGGTCGAACTAATGCCCTATCCGTTCATGGCCCTCGTCGGCCAAACGGAAATGAAGACCGCCCTGCTGTTGACGCTGATCAACCCGGCAGTCAACGGCGTGCTCCTCCTCGGGCCGCGCGGCACTGGCAAGACCACGGCGGTGCGCTCACTGGTGGATCTGCTGCCAATGGTGCCACGCTCGTTGTGCCAATACGGGTGTTTGCCTGAAGACGTTGAGACGGGCGGCATGGATGCCGTTTGCCCGGACTGCGCCAAAAAGTATGGCGAAGGCCAGCCTCTCACCCGGCCCGAAAAAGTGGCGCTGGTCGAACTGCCCCTCAACTCGCGGATCGAGGACGTGGTGGGCGGCATCAACGAAATGGCCGCCGCCCACAACCGCATGATGCTCCAGCGTGGTATTCTGGCCCGCGCCGACCGCAACCTGTTGTATGTGGACGAGGTGAATCTGCTGGCGGACGAAATTGTGGATTCGATTTTGGACGCTGCTGCGCAAGGGCAATACACCCTGCGGCGCGGGCCGTTCAGCGCCACCTATCGCGCCCGCTTCGCCCTTGTTGGCTCGATGAACCCTGAAGAGGGCCGCTTGCGCCCGCAAATTTTGGATCGCTTTGGCTTGCGATTGATGGTGCGCGGCCTGACCGATCCGGCCGAGCGGCTCGAAGCCTATCGCCGGGTGCGGGCTTACCTGACCAACGCCCGCGCCACCCTGGCCGAGTTCGAGGAGCAAACGGCCTTTGCCCGCGACGAAATCCAAACCGCCCGTGAGTTTTTGCCGCAGGTGAAGTTGACGCCGGAAGCTGAGAATGCCGGGCTGGAACTCGTCCATCAGATGAAGATCGATTCGCTCCGCGCCGAGATCACAATGTTCGAGTCCGCCCGGGCCTATGCCGCCGCCGATGGCCGAACCGGGGCGGCGCCCGCCGATGTGCGCGCCGTCGCCCCCATGTCCCTTCGCCTGCGCCGCTCGACGTTCATGGAAAAGTATTTTGAGGATCAGGGGACGGAGGAGAAAGAGATTCAGGCGGTGATTGACAGCGTCATTCCTAATGACGCCGTCACTCCGAGTGAAACCGCCCCCTCTCCATAAAACGTCAAACGACAAACGTCATTGGATTTGACGTTTGTCGTTTGTCGCTCCGCGATGCGCTTTCTGAAGTTACCCTACCTCCCCCTCGCCCTGGCCTGGGTCGGCTATTTCACGCCCTGGCTGTGGCCGGTTCCGGCGGCGCTCCGACTCTCCGGTTACGATCTGGTCGAGTGGTTGACCTTTGCTCAAAGTGTGCGCGACGGCGCCTATTCGATCACCCGGCTCGACATGCTGTGGCCGCTGGTGGGGATTGCATTGCTGACTGCATTGACGGTGCAGAAGAGTGAACCGCAAAGGCGCAGGCGAACTCGTTCGCACGGACACGAAGAAAATAAAAAAAGATTCCTTCGCGATCTTTGCGTCTTTGCGGTTAAGAATTGGCTGCCGATTCTGTTGGCCCTGTTTGCCGCCTTCCTCATCTTGCCCGGTTACCCCTTCATCCTCACCGCAATGGATGATCCCGAACTGCGCCCGCAGATGATGGCTGGGATCGTCACGGGGATCGCAGTGGTGGGGGCCGTTGCGTTAGCATGGCTCCGCCCCAATTGGGCCCGATGGGCGAGCGTCGTCATCGCCCTGCTCTCCCTCGTCGCGGCACTGCGCGCCTTCCTCATCTCCCGCCAACCCATCGCCGACATCCTCACTAGGCCCGCGCCGATTGGGTACGGTGTCGTGTTGTCGGTGGTGGGGTTTGGCTGGTTGGCTGTTGTTTGCCTCATCAGCCTCTGGCGTGGTAAAATGCCGACCACTGAAGTGCGGGTGTAGTTCAGTGGTAGAACGATACCTTCCCAAGGTATATGTCACGGGTTCGAGTCCCGTCACCCGCTCCAAGAATGAAAGCGGACTGCCAGTGTTGCAGTCCGCTTTTGTTGTATATTGGCCGCTTTCCAGTATCCCGCTGTGAGTCAAATGTTGTTCTTGGGCAGTCAAAAGCCGTCCTCATCGAGGGCGGCTTTCTTGATCGCTCACACAGCAATACAGGAATCGTAAAGGCCGATTGGAACGACAGTGTCTATAGACAACCGTCTAGAGCCATCCAGACGACGCTTTTCTTTACAATTTTCAAACCATCTTAATACTAAATCAGTACCCAAGGTCATTGGTTCCGGCCTGAATTTCCACTAATATCATGATGCCTATCACATGTCCTGTGGTCGGCCAGGGGTAGCCAGAGCTTAACTTTTCTGACCAAACAAGTCGTATATTTAGCCGCAGCGTTTTTGCCAACTCAACAGTGTAAGTGGAGGAATGAGTGATCGTGCAACCTGGGCGGCCAACCGTGTCCGTCGTCATTCCGACGTTGAACGAGTCGAGCAATCTGCCTCTCGTTCTGCCCTATCTCCCACTCAATTGGGTTGATGAAGTGATCCTGGTTGACGGGCGCTCCACCGATAACACGGTGGACATTGCGCGACGCTTGTTGCCCACCATCAGGGTCATCATGGAGAAAAAGCCCGGCAAGGGCGCGGCCATGCGGGCCGGGTTTGCCGCCGCCAGCGGTGACATCATCGTCACCATGGACGCCGACGGCTCCAATGACCCGCGCGAGATTCCGCGTCTGGTGAAACGGCTGCTGGAGGGGGCCGATTTCGTTAAAGGAAGCCGTTTTGCGCCCGGGGGCGGCACCACCGACATGCCGCGCTACCGCAAATGGGGCAATGGGGCGCTCCGAAATCTGGTCAATTTTCTCTTCAACGGCACCTTCACCGACCTGTGCTATGGCTATCATGCCTTTTATCGCCATTGCCTGCCGGTCATTGACGGCACCATCGCTGACGGCTTTGAGGTGGACACCGCCATTTACGTCCGGGTCTTGCGCCAGCGCTTGCGGATCGCCGAAGTGCCAAGCTTCGAAGGCTATCGTTTTTATGGGGTGGGCAAACTACAAACCATCCCTGATGGCTGGCGGGTGCTGATGACGATCCTGCGCGAATGGGTCACCGAAAAGAAATGCCTGGAGCAGGACCTGTACCGGGGGTTTCGGGGCTACGAGCCTGAACTGCAGTTGGCCGACCCGCACCTCACCCCGGTGGAGTTAATCTACAACCTGAGTCATGAATTGGTGGTACAGCGCAGTCTCCACGAGCGCCTGGCCTGCGTACTGCATCGGGTCACTTCATTATTGGGCGCGGCCAGCGGTAGTCTGTTGGCGCTCGACGAGAGGGGCCAGTTTAACGAGGGGGTGATGACCTACCAGGGCCGGGTTGACTCGCTCGCGGTCCCGGAACTGGCCGATATCCTTCAGCATGGCCTGGCGGGCTGGGTCATCGCCCATCGCCAGGCGGCGTTGATACTCAGCACGACCGACGATCCGCGCTGGGTGCGCCGTTCCTGGGAAGAACCGGATGCCATTTCGCGTTCAGCGATTAGCATACCGTTGATGCTCTACGACCGGCCTATCGGTGTATTGACTCTGGTGCACGAAGACAAGCGGCAGTTCACCCAACACGACCTGGCCGTGCTGACGGCCATCACCGTCGGGCTATCGCTCAGCGCGGCGGCGTTCTTGCTGCCGAAGCCAACCTTAGCCACAACTGGCACAGAACAGCTACAAGTCGATGTTGTTGAGCATGATCAAGTTTTGCCCATCCAAGATCTCAGTAAGAGCGCCGTAGCGCAGGTTAGCGCTTGAGTATCACTATGTCACAACAGGCTTCAGAAAAGCGCCATGTTTGTGTGGTGGGGGCTGGCACCCGTTTCATGAGCGGGATTAGCTATTACACAATGAGATTAGCTAATGCTTTAGCCGGGGAACATCAGGTGTCGGTCATTGTCATGCGCCAACTCTTGCCTACCCGCTTCTATCCAGGTCGAGAACGTGTGGGTGCTAAGCTCACGAAGCAGGATTACCTGCCGCAGATGCCTGTGTTTGACGGCGTGGATTGGTATTGGCTCCCGAGCCTATTCCAAGCAATGGCCTTTCTGATAGAACAGCGTCCGGAGATCGTCGTATTCCAATGGTGGACGGGGACAGTCTTACATTCCTACTTGATGCTTGCCCTGGTCGCACGCATTCTAGGAATGAGGATCGTTATTGAGTTTCACGAAGTCCTCGACACCGGTGAGGCGCGCCTAGCGCTCGCGCAAGCGTATGTCAACTTGATTTTCCCTTTGTTCATGCGTGTAGCTTCGGGTTTCATCGTTCACTCGGAATTTGATCGAGCGGCACTGGAAAAAAAATACGGATTTCGCCGTCAATCAGTCGCACTTATCCCTCATGGCCCTTACGATCATTATCAAACGACTCAGGAGCGCAACTCCCGTCTTGCAATGTCTAAGTCTGCCTGCAACTTGCTATTCTTTGGAGTGATCCGGCCATTCAAGGGTCTTGAGGATTTGATCCAGGCGTTTGACTCAATACCACCTGAAGAGATCGATCATTATTGGCTTACAGTGGTCGGCGAAACCTGGGAAGGGTGGATATTGCCCAATATTCTCGTTGCTAAGAGCCGCTATCGCGACCGAATCACATTCGTAAATCGTTATGCACATGATGAGGAAGTAGCGACGTTCTTCGCGGACGCTGATGTCGTAGTCCTTCCTTATCATCGTTCTTCAGCTAGCGGGCCCTTGCATGTTGCGATGAGTCGCGGGTTGCCGGTTATTGTGACTCGCGTCGGAGGCCTACCCGAGGCAACTGTAGGATATGATGGCGCTATCTTTGTCCCACCTCAGAATCCGGAAGCCTTGCGTACTGCTATCCAGGCGGCGTTGCCACTGCGCGGGCGTCGTTTCCAAGATCCACACTCCTGGGAACGCAATGTTGCGCTTTACCATGATCTATTTGTCGCAGTGGATCAAAGGCGTTATAGGCCCAGGGCAACCTCGCCAGAATCGGTCGAGTACCATGCGCAAGATACGTGAGGCCCACATGGCGACAAAACACCCAGTGCCGATTCTTATGTATCACAGTGTCTCGCAAACAACCAACCCGGCCTTCCAGGCCATCGCCATGCCGCCACAAGTTTTCGCTGAGCAGATGGGTTATTTACAGCAAAACGGCTACACATCCTTGACAGTCACACAGTTCGCGGAGGTTATTCGTGCGGGTGGAATGGGGCTTCCTGAAAAACCTGTGATTCTAACCTTTGACGATGGCTACGCCGACTTTTACACCGACGCTTTCCCGATCTTACAGAGATACGGTTTCACAGCAATAGTGTATGTTGTCGCAGCCTATGTAGGATACACGAGCCGCTGGCTTAGACAAGAAGGTGAAACCAACCGACCACTGCTCAACTGGGAGCAGCTTAGAGAGATTAGCGCGGCTGGCATGGAGTGCGGTGCTCACAGTTGCAGCCACCCTCAGCTTGATGTGATCCCGCTACGAGCCGCGTATGACGAGATCGTCCGATCGAAGGAGATTTTGGAGAATGAGTTATCTCGTCATGTTTTGTCGTTCGCCTATCCTTTTGGGTATTACACGCCGGAGATTTGCCAATTGGTTCAGTCTGCCGGCTTTTCTTCGGCCTGTGCGGTGAAGTTTTCGATGAGCGCGTTGGACGATGACCTGTTTGCTCTGGCCCGACTGATGCCGACAGGAGATATGAACGGCGACCAATTTACTGCGCTGGTTCAAGGGCATGGACAGAGGGTTGCGCTCAAGCGAGAGCGGTTGCTGACAAGAGTGCGACGGCAGTTGCGAAGGTGGAGTTGGCGGCAACAGCACTCGGATGTCAGCTTGTTCAACAGACGCAGGGCCTAATATGCCACATCAGTTGCCCCGGCCTCGCATACTCTTGGTCCCTGCGCGCTACCTGCCATACCAGGGTGGCGTGGAGATTCACGTTTATGAGGTTGCAAAGCGCTTGGCGCAAGAAGGTGTTGAGGTGGCGATATTGACAACTGACCCGGATGGGCGACTGCCAAGAGAGGAGCTAGACAATGGAGTGCTCATCCAGCGTGTCCCGACCTGGGCGCTAGGGGATGATTACCATCTCGCGCCAGGGATTTATAAAACCATCATGCGCGGTCGGTGGGATATTGTCAACTGTGTGGGGTACCATACCTTCGTGGCGCCGTTGGCCATGCTCGCGGCCTGGCAGACGGGGACGCCCTATATCGTTACACTGCAGAGCGGCGGTCATTCGTCTCGCCTGCGCTACGCGCTACGTGTGGCGCAATGGGAGTTTCTGGGGCCACTTATGTCGCACGCCTCGCGGTTGGTAGCCATCTCGAACTTTGAGGCAGAGTTCTTTTGTCGGCGCTGGCGATTCTCGCGGGAACACTTTGTGGTCATCCCCAACGGTTCTGATTTGCCTCCCATCGAGCCGCCGCAATCCGGTCGCGACGAGGCACTGATCGTTTCCGTGGGGCGCCTCGTCCGCTACAAAGGCCACCATCGCATGATCGCCGCCTTGCCCAAAGTGCTGGCGCACTTTCCGACGGCGCGCCTGCAAATCGCTGGCAGCGGCCCGTTTGAGCCAGAGTTACGCCGGTTGGCGGCAGAGCTAAACGTGGACTCGCATGTAGATATTGTCTGCGTGCAGGGTGCTGACCGAGTTGGAATGGCCAGGTTGTTGTCTCGGGCGCGGCTGGTGACTCTGTTGAGTGAGTATGAGTCGCAAGGCATCGCAGTCATGGAAGCGCTGGCGCTGGGCCGGCCAGTGCTGGTCACGGATACCTCGGCCTTGAAAGAAATCGTTGCGCGCGGCTATGCGCGCTCTGTCCCGCTGACCGCGAGTACGGATGAAATCGCAACTGCGATACTGGATCAACTGCGGCGGCCCTTAATTCCGACGGTGAAGGACCTGCCGACCTGGGACCAGTGCGCAAGCGATTTGTTGCGACTATACCGGGAAGTCGTGGGGTTAGGCTGATGCGCATCTTGATGCTCACCGATCACTATCCGCCGATAATTGGTGGGATGGAACGATTCGTCCATAGTCTCAGCACTGAGCTTGCCTCGCGCGGTCACAGTGTATCCGTAGCGACGCTGTGGCACGAAGGTATGCCGGAGTTTGAGGTCGAACGAGCGGTGCGAGTCTATAGGATCCAGGGCACAGCACAGCGGGTGCGTGGTCTATTCAGCGACTCTGGCCGACGGTACGCGCCGCCGTGTCCTGATCCCGAAGTGGTCTGGTCGCTCCGGCGCATCATCGAGTCGGAACGTCCGGACATCGTCCACGCTCACAATTGGATGATTCATTCATTTCTTCCGCTCAAGCCTTGGAGTGGAGCCCGGCTCGTGGTCAGCCTGCACGACTATGGCCTGGTCTGCGTCAAAAGGGATCTCATGTACCACGATGAGCCCTGCACCGGACCGGCGCTTACAAAATGTCTCGGATGTGCCGCAAATCACTACGGTTTCGCCAAAGGAGTACCAGCGCTAATAGCAAACCGGATCATGAGCGCGGTTGAATTGGCGGCTGTGGATACGTTCTTACCAGTCAGCTATGCCGCGGCGATCGGCGCCGGCCTGGCGGGAAGCAATCTTCCTTTCCGGGTGATACCGAACTTCATACCCGATGATTATGGCCACGCCCCCTTCGATTGTGAATCGTATCTAGCCCAGCTTCCAGAGCAATCTTACCTGCTTTATGTCGGCAGCTTCGCAGGTCACAAGGGAGTGGATGTGTTGTTACGTGCCTACAGGGAATTGCCCGGCAGTACGCCTCCGCTGGTTTTGATCGGATTCGGTGGATCTACACCACTGCCAACACACTGGCCTAACGTTGTGGTTGCGAGGAATTGGCCTCATTGGGCTGTCATGCGGGCGCAAGAGCGGTGCCTGGCGGGCATTGTGCCCTCCATTTTCCAAGAAACGTTCGGGATGGCAGCACTGGAAACCATGGCCCAGGGGCGACCTGTCATCGCTTCTCAAATTGGCGGCCTGCCCGACTTAGTTAGCGACGGCGAAAACGGCCTGCTGGTAGCGGCGGATGACCCCGAGGCACTGCGGCGGGCAATCCAGCGCCTTTTAGCTGACCCAGGACTTCGAAATCGAATGGGACAAATGGCACTACTAAGGGCCGGCGAGTTTCGCGCCAGCGCCGTCGTACCCCGCTTTGAGCAGGCCTATCAGGATGTGCTCGGGCCGTTGGACTCGATAAGGGGCCACAAACTGGGGTCACGAAGCGAAGTGGATCTATGACGACTCAGATCCGTTCAGTCGGGCTGGTCTCGCCCCGTTACCCACCGGCCGTCGGTGGGCTTGAGCGGCACGTCGAAGCGCTCGGCCGCGGGCTGGCCCGATTGGGTATCAGCGTGGAGGTGATCACGACCGATCCAACTGCGAGCCTGCCCGCGTCGGAAGAGTGCGGCGGAGTGCTGATCCGGCGATTCCCGACGGTCGGGCGGGATGCCGTCTACTTTGTTGCGCCCGGTCTTGGGTGGTGGTTGTGGCAACATGCCTCACGGTTCGATGTGCTGCACGCGCACTCCTATCATACACCGCTGGCCTTGCAGGCCGCGATCACCAGCCGATGGAGAGGCGTCCCATTGATTATCACTCCCCACTATCACGGGACCGGGCACTCCCTGGTCCGGCGCGCGCTGCACCCGCCGTATCGTCTGGTCGGGCGCTGGATGTTGCGGGAGGCACGCCGCGTGGTCTGCGTCTCAGAAAGTGAGCGCCAGTTATTGCACCAGCACTTCGGCTCAAACTTGACGAGCGTAGTTATCCCAAATGGCGTGGACGCCGAGGCGCTGGCCGTCGCCCTTCCGCGCCAAAAACTTGATGGACGGGTGATAGTACTCACGGTCGGGCGGCTGGAGCATTACAAGCAGACCGAGCGCCTGGTTGCAGCGTTGCCGTACCTGCCGCCCGAGTATGAGGTGGTCGTGGTCGGCGACGGCCCGGCCCGTTCGGCGAGTGAGCGGCTGGCCCGACGGCTGGGCGTGCAAGGCCGGTTGACCATGTCCGGCCGGGTGGCGCAGACCGATCTGTTAGCCTGCTATCGCACCGCCGACATCTTTGTCAGCCTGTCGCGGCTGGAGTCTTTCGGGCTCACCTTGTTGGAGGCGGCCGCGGCAGGGTTGAACATCGTCGCCAGCGACATCCCCGCGCATCGGGAGGTAGCAGGATACCTGCCAGCCGGGCGGATCAGGCTGGTGAGCCCGGAGCAAAGTCCTCACGAACTGGCGGGGCAGATCCAAGAGATGAGGGGTTGTGACCACGCCGCAGACGGCGAGCAGTTGCGCCTGCCAAACTGGGACACGGCGGTTGAGGCAACGCTGGAGTGCTACCGGGCGGCGCTCAGAGATGGAGGGGTGGGTCCGGAGGGCAAGGCACTGGTATGAAATGGCGTCGACGGGCACAGATCAACCAAGCCAGCGCAAACGGGCCGACGTCGCAGGCGACAACTGGCGCTGTGCTGCGCCGGAGCGAGCGGACGACCTGGCAGGCAACCGAATGGGGGTGGCTGCCGGCGCTGAGCGTGGCGGCCGCGTTGGGGTTGTGGCTGGTGAGCCTGGCAGATGCCGGGGCGCGCAACGCTTCGGCCTGGGCCGTGCCAATGTTCTGGGCCGGCCTGCTGGTGGTCTTCGCGCCGCTGGCGGCCCGCCTAGCCTCGGCTAACGCCTCGCGTACAGAACGCATCGGGCTGGTTATTGGCCTGAGCCTCGGTTTCTTTCTGGTGAAGGTCCTTCACAACCCGGTCGCCTTCATATTCTCAGACGAGCTATCGCACTGGCGAACCCTCAAGGACATTGCTCGGAGCAGCCACCTGTTTACACAGAATCCCCTGCTGCCGGTGAGCGCACTCTATCCCGGACTGGAGATCGTGACAACGGCGGTGATCAGCCTGAGCGGGCTACCGGCTGTTAGCGCGGCGTATCTGGTACTGGCGGCGGCGCGGCTGGTGTTCGCGCTGGCGCTTTATCTCTTCTATGAACAGGTCAGCCGATCACCCCGGGTGGCGGGGATCGCCACGGCGTTATACATGACCAACCCGAGCTTCCTGTTCTTCGACGCGCAGTTCGCCTACGAGTCGCTGGCGCTCCCCATTGCGATGCTGGTCCTGGCGGGTATGGCGCGGGTGGAGCAGGTTAATGGCCAGGGCCGGCTCGGGTTTAGGCTGGTGGCCCTGCTCGGCATCGGAGCGGCGATCGCCACACACCACCTCACCTCGTACGCTCTGGCGGCCTTCCTCGCCCTGTGGGGCCTGGTGCTTTTATATCAGCAA
>Ga0247727_10018607_pt1 | contig 10896 bp, 11 predicted proteins | sample WisWelCaveWW1625_FD_202498 | JGI IMG/M metagenome (GOLD analysis project Ga0247727, IMG submission 202498) | Biofilm microbial communities from Wishing Well Cave, Virginia, United States - WW16-25 | ecosystem: Environmental > Aquatic > Deep subsurface > Groundwater > Cave microbial mat | place...
GTGCGGGCTTGTGGATGATCGTCCCCGGGATGGGGTTGGGCAGCTGGCTCGACTGCAGCATCCAAGTACGCACGGGCCGCACGAAATCGGCGTGCTTCCGAAGCTGGCGTGAGGTCTTGCGTAGCGGAGCGCCGGCGTCACGAGTCCGATGATCTTGTGGTGCTGTGTCTTCACGAGACGCAGCGCCTCTGCGAGGTCGGAGTCGTTGGAGACAACGAGTGCGCAGTCGTAAGCGTCGTGCCATGCGTCGTTCAGGACGTGAAGCGCAAGGTTCACGTCGGAACCCTTTTCCTCGTTCTTCCGGACGGCGACGCTGGGCGGGGGCGGATCGGCGTGCTCCATGGAAACGCGGTGGCGCAGGAAATGCCCGTAGTGGAGTTCCAGGCGAGGGCAATGGGCGTAGAGCGCGCGCAGGTAGGCCTCCTGCCGCATGCTGGCGTTCGGATTGCCCGGCGAAGGCTGGACGCGCGCGGTGAAGTACTTGACCTTGACGAGATCGTTCCGTGCCCCGAGGACTCTCTCGAACAGGGCCACCGGATCCAGCCACTTCCACGGCGTTCCGCGGACGGCTCCGTAATAGAAGTTGAATCCATCGATGTAGACGATAGTGCGGTGGGGTGGATCGGACGCGCTGACCATCTTCCGCGCCCCAAAAAGCAGGGGCCTCCCGAAGGAGGCCCCGCGCCCGACAGTCGAAGCCATCGGGGTAGTAGGCCCCTAAAGTAGCGACCACACCAAACCGGGCCAAGTCCTGGCGGTCAATGCCTTCCGGATCATGAAATGACGCGGCGAGGGCGGAGGTGGGCGTCGATCAGGAACTTCACGCGGCCGAAGTGAAGATGGTGGCGCACCTGAAATCGCATTCGCGCGGTAAGGCCGCGATACTGCGGCGATAGCGGAGTTGCGATTCGAGCGGCTGCCCCCAAAGTTGCCCCCACAACTTTCGTCTGCCTCTGACTGTGCTTTCAGAATCGTCCGAGGAGGGTGGTCGTCACACCTCGAACTCGGACCGCGGGATCGCGGACTGACGGATGATCGAGAGCAGTGTCCCGATGCGAAGCTCAGCGTGATCGGGGACAGGGACCGTGATCGTCGAGTTCGCAACCGTCTTCTGCATGACGACGTGGCTGCCGCGTCGGCGCACCTCCGCGAAGCCATGGCGCGCGAGAATGCCGCACACCTGCTGGCCCGACAGGACCCGCAGTTTAGCCAACGGCGACCTCGACGCGGGTCACGTAGACATCCTCGTGAAGCCGCGTCGCGATCTCTTCCTTGGACGCCGTCTCGAAGAAAAGTTCGAGAGCCTCGCGAAGGTTCTCGCGGGCCTCCTCTACCGTCGCCCCTTGGCTCGCGATATCGAGTTCCGCGCACAAGGCTACGTAGCCGCTCCCCTCGCGCTCGATAATCGCCGTCAGTTGCTTCCGCATGATGTGACTCCTGCCGACCGGATCTGCTCGGGGAAAAGCAGGGACCTCCCAAGAGGCCCCGCGCCCGGCAGCCGAAGCAACCGGGATAGTAGATCCAGACCGTAGCAGGCAACGCCGGTGAGGGCCAAGACTGTTTCGCTACGGGATCGTGCCGGAACTGCGCAGGTGCCGCGCCACAGCCTCAGCGAACGCTTCAGTGTCCGGTCGCTCCGACGGCCGCGGCTCCCCGAGCCCGTGAATGATCTCGCCCTGCCGGTGGGTCGCGACGTAGCCGTAGCTGTAGAACGTGGTGAGCACCTCCTCGTGCCCGAGGTTCTGGCTCCATGCCTTGAAGTCCTCCGGGGTCCGACAAGATTTCTCGGCGAGGTGCACCAGCGTGTTGCGCAGGCTGTGCGGGTTGAAGTACGGCAGACCTGCCGCCTCGAACGCCTTGCGGAAGATGTCGCGAATCGGTCCGGCACCGCACCAATGCTGGCGCTTCAGGCCGGCCACCTCGAAGTGCTGCTCCCCGCCAACGATCATCTCAGTAGCCGGGAACAGCGGATCGTCGTTTCCCCAGAGCTTCGTCTCTCGAAGGTAGATAACCCAGTCCGCGACAATCACGCGGATATCCTCGCCCACCGGGAAGAAGAAAGTCGTGAAGGTCTTGCTGAACTTGGTCTTCACCGCGCGGGCGTCCTGGAAAACGCTGCCGGCCGCAAGATCAACGTGCTTGAGCTTCATGGACGCGATGGCGCTGTCGCGAGCGCCGGTGAGCAGCGTGAACGCGATCAGGGCACGGTTGCGCCGCTCGATCTCCGAGCCAGCCGGCATCACGGCAATGACGTGCCTTACTTGTTCGATCGTCGGATAAGATTTCTCCCGCCGCGCCGTCGCCACGCGCGTGTCCTTCTCGGACAGGCTGAAGTAGCTCGCGTCCGAATACCGGAGGCGCGACTTGTAGCCCGGCTGACCGGCCAGCCACACGAAGAATCCCCGGAGGCTACCGAGGGTAGCGTGCATCGTCGCCTTGCTGAGCCTCTCCCCTGTCTTCTGACTGGTCTGTTCGGCCAGCCGTTTCTTGAACGCGACGGCCTGCTCATGCCGGAAGGACCGGAAGTCGCGGAACTTCGTGTCCGACTCGAAGCGCGACAGAGCTTTGGCCACGGCGTCCACCGTTGCTTCGCTGTGCCCCTTCGCCTCCTTCAAGTACGAAAGGTACTGACGCTTGATTCGTTCGTTAGTCGGGTTGTGCGCTGGCATGGTTCGATTGCTCCTGTCCGAAGTCACTGTTCACGGAGGGGTCAGTGCTCTCACCTATGTGTGAGGGTGCTTCCGGCATCATGACGTCCAGATTCCCTCGAACCGCGCCCAGCTTTGCCACGTTCACGCGCCGGTACATGTCGCACTCGCAGCACGGACAGATGCCGATCAGGTTCCCCAGCGTCGCCGTCACAGGCCGGTACTCGGCGATGTCATCGGCCGGAGTTCTCGGCGCGCGGCACCGCACGCAGTAGATTTCACCGGGCTGGCAGCGCCGCTTGTTCTTGGTCCGTCGCGCCACCAGGAAGACGACCAGCTCGTGCCCGAGGATCAGCACCGGTCGCTCCTGATCGATCGTCGGCAGGCCGCGCTTGATCCACTCACGCACGGTGTTGCGGTGAACGCGCAGCACTGTGGCGGCCTCCACCGCCGTGTAGTTGCGGTGGATCTTGACGAGGCGGGGGTTTGGGTGGCGAGTCGGCATCCGGCACCGGCCGCCTCACGACCTCGCCTTGCGGCTCTCGTCGATGCGCCGCTGTAGCCAGTCCTGAACCTCTTGGTCCAACCAGCCGACAGAGCGGCCACCCAAGCTGACCGGCTTCGGAAAGGTTCCCTCCGCCACGCGCAGGTAGATCGTGCTGCGGGAAAGTCCGGTGCTCCGTTTCACTTCGGGAAGTCTGAGGATCGCGTGCTTCATCGCCGAATCTCCTTGCGCGATCTCGGACCACGCAAGGACACGGTCGCTGTGCGATTTGGGCGTGGAAAGAACCACACGCGGCACGGAATCGAGGAGATTGACCGACGCAGCTATGCATCGTGCACACCCGTGCACGGGGAGGATCAGGGAAAATCGTGAGTGACGTCGCTGGTCTTCGGGCAGGATGGCTGGGCGCAAAAATTCGGCCCAACTTTTTTCACTTCGTCATGTGTTTTCGGATCGTCTCCGCCGCGTAGCGTGTTCCCGTCTGCTTGTCCGCAATTCTCTGGGCGTACCACCTGTTCGTCTTGCCGGGGTGCAACCGCCGCTCCTCCCGGTAGGCTTTCTGCCAGCTCGCGCGTAACTCGGCGGTGTCGAGCTTGCGGACCTCGTTGCGCGCGATAGACGGGACGTAGCTCGGGTCACCGGTTCTCGAAGCATCCACCAGACGAGCAATCGCGGGCTCGTCCACCTCGAAACCCTCGTCACGGAACTCGATCAGCTCCGCCAGCGGGAGTTCCGCCCCGGCCACGTTGATGATGACTTCTCCACTAATCCTGAGCGCGAGCATTTGCCTGCGGCGCTTTCCGCGCGCGATGCCGACATTGATCAGATTCGGCTCGTGAGATTCTGTGGCCGTGCGGCGCAGGCCGAGGCGACCGGCTATGAACCGAACCAGCGCCTCGCCGCTACTTCTCCACTGCCGAACCGCCGACTCCTGGATCGGCACCCGGCTGATGTCGCTGCGCTTGTCGCACACGACGAATCTCGCGCTGACCTCGCCGTCCGTCTCGATCTCGACTGGCATCAGGCATTGCTGCTCGCAGCCGGGACAGACCACGCTGACCGCGGGTCCGGCCTTCACGAGCAGCTTCTCCGTCGTCATGGCGGCAACCGCAGCGGCGGGCCACCGGCTCAGCTCGTCGTCACCGAACGTCGCGGCATGGGGATGGTACGCCCCGATCCGGCCGGCGAGCGCCGCGAAAGCGTCCTCGGCCGTCATGCTTCGGCAGCCTCGGCCCTGGTCGCCTCGCCAGGCTTGCTCGGCTCGATGCCGGAGTCGCCCAGCATGCGGCGCAGCTTCAGCCCGACATCGTCGTACTTGAGCGTGCACGAGTTCGGATGCGAGACGCTGAAGGTCACCGCCTTCGGCCGCTTGGCCGGATCGACGACCACACGCGCCGTCAGCTCCACCATCGTCACGTTGTAGGCGCGCAAGGGAAGGGTCGGCGCGATTTTCGCGAGCAGATCGTGGATCGCGAAACGATTGGTTGTGGTGTCGGCCTCCAGCGTAAGCCGGTCACCCTTCTTCAGAGCGGACGAAATCCGCAGCTTCTTCAGCCGCACGTCCACGATGCCGCTCGACGGATCGAGCACGAACTCGAAGTCACGATCTCGCAACGGGTTAAGGTCGTAGACCCGGTCGTCGCGCTGCGCGGGTGGGAGATTCGGCATCTTCAGAATCGCGGCTGCAAAGATTTGCTGCAACGGCTCCAGTGCCTTCGTCGCGCCGCGGCAGTACAGGTCGAGCGAGCCGTCCTCTTCCTTGTAGACGAAGATCACCTCGAAGGCCGGGTTATGCGGGCGGCGAGCAAAATGGCCCGACTCCCACTCGACGGCCTGCTGCGAGTAGTCCTCCGGGTATGCGAAGAAGTAGTCGCGCTTGCCGCGCCGGAACGGCTCGACCACGCAGTGCTTCCCGCGTCCCTCGGTGCTGTAGAAGTGCGAGCTGATCTCATGGGCCAGCTTTTCCAGCGACTCCGCGTCCACCGCCCCCGCAGTCTTGGGCAGGTCGGTTCGTTTGCGCCAGTACGAGAGCGAGTCCGCGTGGTGGAAGTAGACGGCACCACGCCATACCGCGGGATTGTCGAGGAAGGTCACCATCGCCCTGTCGAAATGACTCGGAAGTTCGGCGAGGTGACCGACAAGCGCGGTGCGCGCGCCCGGTTGATCCCGGAACTGCCAGTTCGCCTCGTCAATGATCGCGAGGAATCCAGCCTCGCTGGCCAGCACGAAGATGTCCTGGAACTCTGCGTCCATGATTCGGCGCTGGTCGTCGGGAAGAAGAAGCCAGGCTTCCACCAGCGCGTCCGGCTCGGCCTCCTTCATCCCGTTGAAGTCGAATCCGACGAGAACCTCTCGCTGCTCGAAGTAGCGGGCGAGCAGCGCGTTCGGCATCTGCCGAAAGAATTCCTTGGTCGAGTAGTGACGAGACATCTTTCACCTCCGCTACCAGAGTCTCGGGCGGCCGGCGGGACGGCGCTACCCCGTATCGTACTTCGTGGGACCGTCTATGAAGACTGCTCACGAGTCGATCACTGGCAATGCCATGTCGAAAAAAACCGTACGAGCACGACGAAGATCGCGGGCCGGCACCGAACAGGAGGTTCACACCGGGTTGGCGGACGGCAGCGCGATGATGGTCGGCCGGTGCGTAGCGGTGCACACGTGTGCACGATCAAACGGGAGCGGGCCGCATCATCAGGGCGTGGCGGGTGCATGCCGCGCAGTCTTCCGCGGCTCCGTCGGCGAAGCTGGCAGCGAGCGTGGGCGATGTATGCTCACTACGTGGCGACTCCGGCACGCACGGCGTCCGCGCCACTCGCCCTCGCGAACGATCGCGACCGACCAGCCTTTGGCAACGGCGACCTTCTCGTAGCGAGCCAGCGCACAGACGGGGAACCCGGCACCGAACGCCCACGGCCCGCGGGGCAGGGCCACGCGCCGCAAGCCGAGCACGTCGGCTGCAGCGTCGAGGAAGGGACCGCGAAACTCCACGAACGCCCCGACGCGGCAGAACAGCAGCGTGTCCGGTGCTGCCAGCGCCGCGAGCTTCCAATACTGCCGCCAGAGCCGAGTCTGCGCCGACGCGCCCGGTGACCAGCGGGAGCGGACGTTCCAGCCATCACGGGCGTAGAGAGCTGCCAGCCACGGGTTGCGCTTCCAGACAGCCTGCCACGCCTTCCACGATCCGCCCCAGCGCAGATGTCCAGAATACGACGCGAGCGTGGACAGAAGCGTCTCCACCGCCAGTCCATCACGCTGCGCGGACCCAGGCGGACGCGGCGTTCGCACGCGAAGGTCGATGGTCTCGGCGCGACTGTCGGCGGCCGGGTGCACCAGCGCACGCTCGGCCTGCCGCACTCGATCGGCGAAGGTAGCCAGGGTGCGCCGGCGAGGAGCGCGGTGCGAGGCCCACGTCTTCCAGCCCGTGAAGTCGATCCCGCGCGCGACGGGAAACGGGTCGTCACCGTCGGCGCGAAGACGCAGCCGCAGTCGATCGGCAAGAAAGCAGCGAATCTGTTCGCGCCAGACAAGCAGAATCTCGGGGTCGGGTGCGAGCAAGACAAGATCGTCCACGTAGCGGAGGTATCGCTGGCACCCTAGCCGGCGCTTCACGAACTGGTCGAGTTCGTTCAGGTAGCAGTTCGCCCAGAACTGGCTCGTCAGGTTGCCAATCGGAAGGCCCACCGCGTTGCCACGGCCGAACAGACTCTTGCGGGCCTCGACCGGATAGCGACCGCTCTTCGGATGCGGCACAAAACGCGGTCCCTTGTGGAACACGAAGTCGTGGGTCGGATCGTGGAACAGGATCGTCGCGGTCAGCCAGCGAAGCTCCGGGTCACGGATCGCGCAACAGAGAATGTCGTACAGCGTTCGCTTGTGGATCGACGCGAAGAAGCTCGCGACGTCGAGCTTGAGCGCCCACGCCGGACGCCGGCCGTTAGCGGTCGCCTGCCGGAGAAACCTCATGAGCCGGTCGCTCGAAGCGAGCACGCCCTTGCCCCTCCGGCATGCGTACGAGTCGTGGATGAACCGGCGCTCTAACAAAGGCTCGACGCGAGCGACGAGCAGGTGGTGCACGATACGGTCGCGGAAGTCGGCCGCGAAGACCTCGCGAGGCTTGACGCCCTCGGTCACGAAACAGATCGACGTGCCGGGTCGGTAGCGGTGCGTGTGCAGCTCTTCCTGAAGGTCGAAAAGGTTGGCCTCGGTGTCGAACTCGAACGCGAGCGCATTGAGCGTGCCGCCCTTGGTGCGCCGGCATTCGCGGTACGCCCGCCAAAGAGGCCCGAACGAATAAAGCTCCCTGCTCGTTCGGTTGCCGGCGGGCGGGGGAAGCGCCGGCCTTCCGTCCTCATGGAGGAATCCGAGCTGCTCCCCTCGCCCGCCGGCGGCGGGGCCGTCGTTCATGAGCCGGTACGAACAGCACGGACGTAGTTGCTATTCGTCTTGTTGTTGTTGTTCGTGTTCCCGTTGTTGAAGTTCACGTTCCACGCGTTGGACGGATTGCTCTGGTTCGTCGAGGACGACCAGTAGTTGTTCGACTGTAAATGCTCGCCGTAGCCCCCTACCGGTGGCTTCCTGATTTCTGCATTCTGCGGTCACCACGAATTTGGAGGTGACTGATCGATGAACGAAGATCTACGCGGCCGCGCGATTGCGGCGATGAAATCTCTGGGCAATCGCGGACGCACGAGCCGTATTCCTGCGCCGGTGCGCGAAGCTGTGTTGACCTGGGTCGAGTCGGCTCGGGGAGCGGCGAAGCCGTGGGACGAGATTTCGCGGGCGATCGGCCTTTCGACGACGATCCTGCAGCGTTGGCAGCGCGAGGCTGCGAATCACGCGGCGGGGGGAGCTCCGGCAACGATGCTGCCCATCGTCGTGCGCCAGCCGAGGCGCGAGAGCCTCGACCAGGACTGCGTCACGCTCGTCACACCGTCGGGCTTGCGGATCGAAGGCCTGGCCATCGCCCAGGCCGCCGAACTGATCGCCCGCCTGTCGTGATCGGCTCGACGCGTTCGGTGCGGGTGTTTGCCTACACCCGCCCGGCGGATTTGCGCAAGGGATTCGACGGCCTGCACGGCATGGTGGTGCGCGAACTCGGTCGCGATCCACTTTCGGGCGACTGCTACCTATTCGTCAACAAGAATCGTCGGCGCGCCAAGGTCTTGCTTTATGACGGCACCGGCCTTTGCATTTACGCCAAGCGTCTTGAGCAGGGCTCATTCGCGTGCCTGTGGAAGAGCAAGCTGCGCACCGGCGATGCGAGTTCACTCGAGCTTACGATGAGCGAGCTCGCGCTCTTCATCGAAGGAAGCAGCCTCGTCGGCAAACAACGATTGTCACCGGAAGTTTCTGTGCCCAGATCGCTTGAGGAGAGATACGCAGTCTGAGAAACTGCATGCGTGATCAACGTAGCCGAAGAACGCGACATGGGCCGCCTGCGGCAAGCTGCGATCATCCTGCAGCTCGAGAACGACCGTCTCCACAAGCGGCTGCTCGCGATGGCCGGCAGCGACGCGGCCAAGCTGCAGCTCGAGTTCGACAGGCTGCGCGAACAGATCGCCCGCCAGCAGCATGCACTGTTCGGACGCTCCTCCGAGAAGCGGCCCGAAGGCAGCGAGTCTGCCAAGCCGAAAGATCCTCCGCCCGCGCCCCGCACCGGCCACGGCCCCACGACGCAGCCCAAGCTGCCGATCGTCGAAGTTGTCCACACGCTGGACGAGGCCGATAAGGCTTGCCCGTGCTGCGGCGGCCGGCTGTGCGAGATGTCCGGCCAGTTCGAAGAAGCCGACGAAGTCGACGTCGTCGAACGCAGCTTTCGCATCGTGAAGCGCAAGCGTCAGAAATACCGCTGCAGCTGCGGCGCAATCGACACCGCGCTCGGCGCGCCCAAGCACATCGTGGGCGGCCGCTACTCGCTGGATTTCGCCATCGCCGTCGTGGTGGCCAAGTACCTCGACCACATGCCGCTTGCGCGCCAGGAACGGCAGATGCGCCGCCACGGCCTGGGAATCACGACCGCCACGCTGTTCGACCAGATCAACGCGTTGGCGGCTCACCTCCAGCCCACCTACGACGCCTTGCTCGGCCGTGTGCTCGAATCGCCGGTCATCGGAGCCGACGAGACGACCTGGCAATTGATGGAGAAGCACGCGTCGAAGAAGTGGTGGGCGTGGTCGGTGACGTGCGAGGACGCGGTCTACTACCGGATCGCGGCGACGCGCAAAGCCGACGTCGCCGCCGATCTGCTCGCCACCTATTCAGGCGTCGTCATGTGCGACGGTTACGCGAGCTACCCGAAGGCTCGCAAGATGTGTATCGAGCGCCGGGGCCGCGACGGACCGCCGCCGTTTACGCTGGCGCACTGCTGGAGCCACGTCAGGCGCAAGTTTGTCGAGGCAGAGCCAAACTACCCATCGGCAACAACCGCCGTCGAGATCATTCGTGGTCTCTACGAAGTCGAACGGGAAGCGGCGCTCTGGCCGGATCCAGCGACCCGGCTGGCCAGGATTGCCGAACTGCGCGAGGCCAGGTCGCGTCCGCTGACGCAGGAACTGCGAACGTGGATGATCGGCCAGCGCGTACTCGGCGAATCGGGACTCGGCCGCGCCATTGGATATGCGAACGGAGTCTGGGTCGGGCTTGAGTTGTATCTGAACAATCCGCGCATCCCGATATGCAACAACGGCACCGAACGCGGAATGCGCGGCATCGCCGTCGGCAGGAAGAATCACTACGGCTCCCGCTCGGTTCGCGGGACCGAGGTGGCGGCGCTGTTCTACAGCATGATCGAGACGGCCAAGCTGGCCGGCGTCGACCCGGCCACATACCTGCGCACTGCCGCCCTGCGGGCGATCGCTACACCGGGGACGGTCACGCTGCCCGGCGATCTCGTCGAAATCTGACGCCCACCGGCTCGCAAAAGGGGGCGCGGCGACCATTTACGTTCGACTGCGTAGCCCCCTCCACTTGTTCCCGACCGTTGCGGCACCAGCCGCCGCTATGTCCGGCCGGACCCAGCCTCCCGGCCCCGCCGAAGCGAGGGAGGGAGTCCTTGTGCCTCGGCCCCGGCGTGGGGCTCTGACGTTCACCGCGCAGACAGGAATCCATGCGGCGGGAGAGGGACCTCATGATCATGGCGCACTCGGCGAGTGCTCCGCAGCTTCCTGCAAAGCAGCACTACGATTCTGGCCACGGCCCTGCACATGTGCTCGCTGGCTCCTCAGCCAGCCCTCGTTCTGTTTGGCGATCTCCACGACGAGACGCGCTCCGTGCTCGAAGGCGGCAATGCCGTTGAAGCCCTGCGCGTCGTGGCACAGGCGGATCATCGCCTTCAGCTCCTCGACCTCCTCTCGAAGTTCGAGCAGCACCGGCGTCTTGTCCGTGCGCGCGTTGGCGCGTACGACGAGGCGCAGAATGCGGCGCGAGCCCTCCCGAAGATCGCTGCCGATCGCATACTTGTGGTAGCGGGAGAAGCGGCGCACGACCTGTTCGAGCCACAGGCACAGGTCGTACGCGGCCTTGTAGATTGGAAGGTGCTCGTTGCGCGCCATGATGCCTTCCTTTCCGGCAGCGCGGCGGCTACGCCACCGCGCAAAAATCCAAAGACAAAATTATCAAATCTCGAAGAGCCAAGTGATCAAGAGCCGGTACGAACAGCACGGACGTAGTAGCTAAACGTCTTGTTGTCGTTGAGCGTGTACCCGTAGTCGAAGTACACGCCCCACGCGTTGGACGGATTGC
>Ga0247727_10018608_pt1 | contig 10895 bp, 7 predicted proteins | sample WisWelCaveWW1625_FD_202498 | JGI IMG/M metagenome (GOLD analysis project Ga0247727, IMG submission 202498) | Biofilm microbial communities from Wishing Well Cave, Virginia, United States - WW16-25 | ecosystem: Environmental > Aquatic > Deep subsurface > Groundwater > Cave microbial mat | place...
CACCGCGCTCGTGCCGCCGTTCGAGTCCTTCATGGATCAAGAGATCAGCGCGCAGGAGCAGACCGCGCGCGAGGTCGTCACCCTCTTCCTCGGCGGCTCCGACGCGGCGAAGGCCCTCGCGGGTGCGCCGCCAGCGAGCGACACGCCGGAGATCGCATCACGGCTCGACACCCTCCGCGATCAATACGACGACGATCGCATCCAACGTCTTTTCCACGAGCTCGTCGATGTACCGGCGTTCCGCGCGAAGCTCGACGCTGCCCCAGCCCTGAGCGGTGAAACGTCTGGTGCGCCCGAGCTGCACTCTTCCGAGGCGGGCTTCTTCGCCGACCTGCTCCCCATGGCGCGCGACGCACGGGACACGAAGGCGGTTCACCTCCTCGACGCGATGCTCGAGGCCGAGGAGGTCCGCGACTACGAAGAGGTCGTGGAGCGCTTCGGCAAGATGTGCATCGACGCCATCTCGGCGCGCGGCCGCATCTACGTCATCTGCTGCGGGAGCTCGTATCACGCGGCAAAAGCTGCGAGCCAGTTCTTCAACGAGCTAGCGCGCGTGGAGCTCACGCCGATCCTCCCCGGGGAGTTCCGCGGGCAGTCGGCGCAGTCGCTGAAGGACGGCGATCTCGTCATCGCCGTGAGCCAGAGCGGCGAGACGAAGGACCTCATCGACGTCCTGAACGACGTCATCCTCTCCGGTCACGACGTGAAGCGCATCGCGCTCGTGAACAACGTGAACTCGACGCTCGCGCAGGAGAAGAGCGATCTCGTCATCCCGCTCCGCTGCGGACCCGAGATCGCGGTGCCCGCGACCAAGAGCTTCATGAACCAGATGGTCGTCTTCTACTGCCTCGCGCTGCACCTCGCGGAGCGAAGGCTCGAGACCATCGGCGGCGATCGCGAGACCGCCCGGAACATCGCGTCGCGGCGCGACAAGCTCCGCTCGCTCCCGGCGCTCGTGCGAGAGACGTTCGACAGCACGGACGACGATCTCGAGGTCGCAGCGAAGCTCCTCTATCTGTCCTCGAGCATCCACCTGCTCGCGACGCGCATCTCGGCGGTGGCGAAGGAAGGCGCGCTGAAGATCCGCGAGGTCGTGCTCAACCACACGGAAGGCTTCGAGGCGTCGGAGTTCAAGCACGGCCCGAACACGATCCTCGGGTTCAACACGGTGCTCGGCCCGCGCGAGGTCGAAGCCATGCTCAAGCGACTCGGCCACACGCTCTGCGATCTCGCAGCGCAGGCGAGCGGATTGGGCCTCGGCGCCGACTCCGTGCAGCGGCTCATCCAGGCGGCGACGGACTCGGTGCTCTCGCCCACACACACGCCATTTTCGCTCGGGCAACGGGAGCGCGCGCTCTTCGAGCGCGTCGTCGATCGCAACGACCTCGTCGAAGCGCTCTATTCGGACTACCCGCTCGTGTACATCACGGGACCGGACGAGCGCGACGTGGCGCTCACCGTCTCGCAGATCAACACGCACAAGATCCGCGGCGCGAGCTCCGTCGTCATCGCGGAGGAGCAGCCTGCCTTGCGCGGCGCGGCGACGAAGGCGCCGGCCGACAACCCGTCGTATCGCTCCGTGTACGTCACGTTGCCGCGGACGAACGACACCCTCATGGTGATGTTCTCTGCGACCGTCGTGCTCCAGCGCCTCGCGCTGAAGATGAGCGTGCTCAAGAAGAGCTATCTCGATCGGCTCGGCATCGCCGACCACGGCGTCCACCCGGACGTCCCGAAGAACGTCAGCAAGTCGATCACGGTCGACTGATCATTTCTTTCCGCCGCTCCCTCCGCATTGGATGGGCACGCCCGTCTCGCCGGGATCGAGCAGCTTGTTGGCGTTCGCGTCGTTCCACGCGACGTTGCCGTCGCAGACCGTGTTCTTGTCCTCGCCCACGGACACACCGCCACCGATCTCGTTGGCGACGAGGACGTTGTTCACGCCTCTCATCTCGACCTTGCCGAGGATGCTGCAGTCCGCAATGACGTTGCTGTTCCCTTCGAAGAGGACGTTGCCTTCGATCACGCAGCGGACGAGCGTCGCGTCGTTGCCGACGACGACATGCACGTTTCCCTTCACCGTCACGCCGCGCAGGGAGAAGTTGTTGCCCGTCGCCTCGACGTTGCCGCCGATGATGCTCACGGCGGCACCCTCGCCGTAGACGACGACGTTGTTGCCCGCGGCGGTCACGTTGCCTTTGATGTCGATACCGTCGTCTTTGCTGTCGATGGCGACGACGCCGTTGTTCTGCGTCTTGCCGAGCTCGACGCTGCCCTCCGAGTTCACGTTGGGGGGGGGTCGAGTCCGCCGGATAGCAGACGACGGCGACGACCTTGCCCTTCGAGTCGACGACGACGTCACTGCGCTCGCCGGCCGGACACTGCTTGGCATCGACGCACTCGCCCGACGGAAGGGTCACGCATCCGGAGCTCGCCTGCGCGCTCCCGGCGTTCGTGCCGCCGAGTCGCGTGGGCAAGATAGTTGTCGACTGCATGGATCTCGGCGGGCCTTCGTTCCTTCGTCGTTCACATGCCGGCGACGCCCTTGCCCTGCTCGTGCACTGCCATCATGAACGCCGTCGCGTTCGTCTCGTTCATGTGGAAGAACTGCTCGAGCACGTGCACGACGAACCACTTCGTCGTGTAGTCGTCGTTCCAGAAGACGACGCACCAACGCCGCGCGCGGGCCGTCTTCGGATCTCGCTCGAGGACGATGTCGCTATCGTCGTCGTTCTTCATGGCACCGAAGTATAGCCGTGCGCGCGTGCCGCACGATGAGGGGACCGCGGTTGCGTCTACTGGCGCACGAACACGAACGGTATCTGCACCGTCTTCGTCTCGCCCGGGGCCGGGAACGTCCAGCCGTGGAGCTGCTGTTCGATGCACTTCGCCACCTGCGGATCGTCGCCGGAGGTGTTCACGCCCTGCACCGTGCCGTTCGGCGCGATCGTGAGCGAGGCGGTCACCTTCGTCGTCGACGCGGTGCTCGCGCTGCGCTCGAGGCACACGCGTTTCACGCCCGCCTTCCGCGTCGCAACGACGCGCTCGATCGCTGCCTGATCGAACGTGCCGCCTCCCGGCGAAGGCGACGGGCCGCCCGGGTCGACCTTCGGGATGCTCGGCCCACCCATGAGCTCCGGAGGCAGCGGCACGACCGCGTTCGCGGCCGGGCCCTGGCGCGACTTCAGATCTTCGGTCGCCTTCTGCGCGCCTTCGAGGTCCTTCGCGCTCGCCACCTTCTTCAAGGTCGCTTGCACGTCCTTGCCGTAGGACGCGCGTTCCTCGGTCATCTGCTTCTGCAGCTCGTGGAGGAGCTTCGCGCTCGCCGCTGCCTCCATCGCGTTCTCTTCCGCCTCGTGCTTCAGGCGCTTCACGTCCGCGAGCGCCGCCGCGAGTGCTTGGGCGTCTTTGCGGGCTTGGGCTTCGCTGTCGCTCTTCAGCTTTGCGTAGAAGAGCGAGCCGCCGACGATGAGGCCGACGATGACGACGATCGCGCCCCAGCGCATGAACTGCGCTTTCTGCGCCTCTTTGTGGCTCGCGGTGACGAAGTGCTTCGCCGCGTCGCTGAGCGGGATGTCGCCGCGCTTCCATAGCTCCACGGCGGCAGCGAGGCGGCCCTTGCGCAAGAGGTCCGCGGGATCGCGCGATTCCACCCAGCGCGCCGCATCGCGCTCGATGTGCGCCAGGAGCAGTCGATCGTCGCGTGCGTCGGCGATCCAGCCGCGGAGGAGGCTCCACTCGCGGAGGATCGAGTCGTGGACGAACGTGAAGCCCGGCGTCTCCGACGCGACGAGGCGCGCCTTCGCGAGCGCGAGCACGGCGTCTTTGGCGGGGTTGCCGAAGCGCTCCGTGATTTTCTCGAGCGGCACGTGCGCGCGTGTTCCTTCGGGCGTGGTCATCGCGAGCAGCACCACGCGGAGCTTCTCGCGCGGCATCTCGACCTTTGCGATCGCCGCGTCGGCGTGTTCGCCGAGCGCGCCCTTCATGCCGTCCTTCGACGTGAATCCTTCGCGCGTGATCTTCTTGTCGTCTGCGCTGCGCGTGGCCCAGAGGCGCGTGAGCCCGAACTGCGCGAGCGTCATCGCACCTTCACGATCCTTGAGGTTCGCGAGCACGTCTTTGCGCAGCGCGGCGTCTTCGAACGAGTAGCCGTAGGCCTCGAGGCCCTGATCGACGACCTCCTCCCAACCTGCGCCGGTGAGTGGCCCGAGGAGCTGGATGCCGCGCGAGAGCGCGCGCGAGAAGTGTGGATCGACCGCGAGGACGCCGTCGAGGAGGTCGCGGCGGACGGCGACGATGACGCGAAGACCGACCGGCGCTTCCGCGAGGCGTGACAACAGGTCGAGCGCTTTTAGGCGCGCGTCGTCTTTCTTCGCATCGTGCTTGAGCACGACCTCTTCGAGCTGATCGACGAGGATGACGATGCCTTCGCCCTTCGCGTCGACGTCGGCTGCGAGCTGCTGCGCGATCTCCTCGGGATGTTCCGCGAGCGGCGCGCCGACGACCTTGGACAGGCTCTCGTCGAGCGCCTTCATGAGGTCGTTGCCGGGCGTGACGAGCACGCTGCGGTACTTCGTCGGCCAACCGCCGAGCGCGCCTTCTTCGATCGCGGGCACGATGCCGGCGCGTGTGATGCTGCTCTTGCCGCTGCCGGAGAGGCCGACGATGCCGACGAGCCCGCGCGTGCGACAGGACTCGATGACGCCCGCAACCTCGGCGGAGCGGCCGAGGAACACGTCGCGATCCGAGGCCTCGTAACGATCGAGCCCAGGGAACGGACCGCGATCCTCCGGCGGGAGCGAACGCTCGCGGCCCGCGAGCACGCTGCGGATGCGTTCGAGCGAACGGCGGACGACGTCGGCCGAGCGCGGGCGATCTTTGCGCGCCGGAGCGACGAGCGAGTCGACGAGCTTCGCGAGATCGGCGGGCGCGGAGGAGGCGATCTCGGCCAGCGGTGTCGGTGCTGCTTCGCCGGTCAGCACCGCTTTGTCGATGCCCTTGTCCTTGCCCTTCGCGACCGCGGGTACGTCCCCTGCGATGCATTGATAGAGGGTGGCGCCGAGCGAATAAAGATCGCTCGCCGCGGTGACGGGCGTGGTCGTGCGGAGGCAGATGGGGTCGACGTAGCCGATCGTACCGGGGACCGGCGCGGGCGCGTCGACGCCGGCTTTGTCGAGTGTCGCCGCCTTCTGCCCGACGGAGTCGGCCGACAGAGCGTCGATCGCGAGCTTGCGATCTTCGGCCTGGCCCTTGGACGAGGGCGCGATGCCGAAGTTGATCAGCTTGTGCGTGCCGTCCGTGTACATGATGTTCGACGGCTTCACGTTGCAGTGGACGACGCCGGCCTCGTGCGCGGCTTCGAGCGCGGAGGCGATGTTGATGCCGACCTCGACCGCGAGCGCGATTCGGCGCGCGTCACCACGCGGGATCCCCTCGAGCTGTCGATCTACGCTGATCCCTTCGGCGAACTCCATCACGAGCCCCATGAGGCCGCGCTTCGGATCGGTCGACAGCGTGTGGAAGCGAATGACGTTCGGGTGTTGGACGCGGCAGAGAGCGCGCGCCTGATCGACGACTTGGTTACTCTTCGACTTGCCGATGTCGAAGACCTTCACTGCGACGTCGCGAAGGTTCAGCCCCGCGTGCTCTTCGGCGGCGCGGAACACCGGCGCGGTGCCGGCCTTGTCGAGGAGCTCCTTGCACAGATACGGTCCGAGGCGTCGCGCATCGTTCGGAGCAGCGAGGAAGTCGCGGATCGCGGGGGTGAAGGCGGACATGCCGCGACGCTACCCCAGGTCGCGCGGCGCGTGTCCGGTTCTCGTGTATCCCGCAAAGATCTCACGAGATTTCCTGGAAAAGATCAGGCGGCGACGGCGAACTGGACGGTCCACTGCATCGTGAGGTGACCCGCAACGAAGAGCGAGAGCACGCCGCCCGCGAGGCGGCGCGCCGCCGGCGTCGGGAGCCACGCCGAACGTCCGTGCGCGTCGACGATCTCCACGACGAAGCCCGCCGAGATCATCGCGAACGCAACGTCGTCCGACGTCGACGGATCGTGCAGCCTCTCGATCGCGTGGAGCACTTCGTCGCCTGTCCACCACTGAGTCACGGCGCATGCCAACCGGGAACCGGACGAAAATGGGGCGGATCGTGACAAGGCGGGTGAATTTGGCGGTGGGCGGCCGTTCTACCGGAAGCCATGGGGCTGGCGGAGCCTCCTGTCGGACCGTCAACCAGGTGGCGTTCGCACTACGATGGGCGCGTGAACGCCGTCATGGCCCCGTGGATCGGTCACCGGTCCCATGCCTGATCGCACGCTCCTCGTCTCGGCGACGAACCTTCTCGCGCGCGGATTCCTCGTGGTGCCGACGGATCGCAAGTCGCGTTCGGGGGAGCCCGTCAACGCGCTCTTCGCGGTGGCGCGCGCCATCCATCGCGTTCTGACGTTCAAGACACCCGCCCGCGCGGTCGCCGTCGTCGACACGAAGCCGAACAGCGGCGCGTGGCCGCCGATCCTCAAGGAGCAGCTGGGTCCGCTGCCGGACCTCCTCCGCGCGCTCGGCCTCGGTGTCGTGGAGGCCGAAAACGAAGAGCACGTCGTCGCCAGCTACACGCGTGCGGCGCTCGATGCGGGCGATGACGTCATCATCGTCGCCGTCGACAAACGGTATGCGCAGCTCGTGAGCGATCAGGTCTGGTGGTACGACGCGAACAAAGACGTCCGCTACACGCCGGAGATCGTCCAGAAGCGCTTCAACGTTCCGGCGCCCGTCGTCGGACAGTGGCTGGCCATGGTCGGCGACGACAGCGGCAACGAGGTGCTTGCGGGCGTGAACGGCCTCGGCGCAAAGGGCGTCACGACGCTCCTCGAAGAGCACGGCTCGATAGAGGCGGCGCTCGCGAAACTCGAGACCCTCGAAGGACGGCTCGGCAAAGTGCTGCGCGCCGCAAAGGACGACGTGCCGCGAGAGCTCGCGCGGGGCCGGCTCGATCAGGCGCGCGCGTTGCCAGTGCCCCTCGATGCGCCCTCGCTCGTGTACCGCGCGCCCGACGTGCTGACGCTGAACGCGCTCTACGAGAAGCTCGCGTTCGCCGAGCTCCTCACCGCCGAGACCGCGTCCCTCCGCGTGGACCTCTGCGAGAAGGAAGGCGAAGCGCCCGCCGCGATCGCGAAGCTCGGCGTCGGACCGATCGCGATCATTGCGCTGTTGGAGGATCCCGCGCCGGTGCGCGCGGCGATCGCGGGGATCGGCCTCGCGAACGGAAATCGCGCGGCGTGTTACGTGCCGGCAGGGAGCGCGGCGTGGCCCGAGCTCGCCTCGTGGCTCGAGGATGCCGGTGCATCCAAGATCGGACACGATCTCGTCGCGACGACCGTCGAGCTCCGGCGTATGGGGATCACGCTAAGCGGCAGCTCCGGAGACTCGGCGTATGCGTCGCACCTGAAGGAGTCGAGCAACTGGGCGCCGCACGATCTCACGGTCGCGGCGAAACACGTGCTCGGGCGCGCGCTTCCCGAAGACGACGCGGTGCGAGGCGTCGGCAAGCAGCGCAAGACGTGGAAGGCGATCTCCGTCGGCCGCGCGGCGGAGCACGCGGGCAATCTCGCCGATGCATCCGCCGCGATCTGGCAGAAGCTCGAGCCGTCGCTCGAGCCGAAATCCCTCCTCGCCGACTATCTCGAGATGGGGGACGTGTGCGTTCGCATGGAGCTCACCGGCATCTTCGTCGATCCGGCTGAGCTGGATCGCGCGGAGGCAGCGTTCGCCGACATCGACAAGGAGCTCGACGAGCAGATCGAGGCGCTGGCCGGGCACCCGTTCAACATCAACTCTGGCAAACAGCTCGGCACCGTCCTCTTCGAGGAGCTGAAGCTCCCGATCGTGAGCCACACGAAGACGGGATGGAGCACGTCGATCGAGGCGCTGGAGCGGATCGAGCACGCGCATCCGATCGTCGCGCTGGTCCTGCGCTGGCGCGCGCTCCGGCGACTGCGCGACAACTGGGTCATCGCGCTCCGCAAGTGCATCGACACCGATGGACGCGTGCACTCGCGGTTCAATCCTGCGCGATCGTTCTCCGGGCAGATCGTGAACTCGAACCCCGACCTCGGTCGGGTTCCGGGACGAACGCCCGAGATGGCGCGCATCCGTCGCGCGTTCGTTGCGCCGCCGGGGCGCCTGCTCATGTCGGTCGACTTCAACCAGCTCGGGCTGCATCTCCTCGCGCACCTCACGAAAGATCCGGCGCTCGTCGAGCCGCTGCGTACCCGCGCAGACTTGCATCTCCTCACCGCATGCGCCGTGCTCGAGATCCCTATCGAAAAGGTGACGACGGAGCAGCGCCAGCTCGGCAAGGTCGTGAACTTCGCGACGTTCGCAGGGCAGGGCGCGAGCGCGCTCGCCTTGCAGCTCGGCATGACCGCCGCCGAGGCAAATGAGTACATCGCGCGGTTCGATCGCCACTACGCGAAGGTGCGCGCGTTCCAGGACGAGCAGCTGCGCCTCGCGAAAGAGGTCGGCTACATCACGACGATCGCGGGACGTCGCTGGCCCATCGGCGGGCTCGAGTCGCTCGACAACATGATCCGATCGTACGCGGAGCGGCTCGCGCGGCGTGCGACGCACGAAGCGTCGGTGCAGGACGTGTCGCGCCGTGCGCTGCTCGAAGCGGATCGCGCGATCAAGCGTGAAGGTCTCGACGCCTTGCCCGTGCTCCAGATCCTGGACGAAGTGCTTTTCGAGGTGCCGGAGTCGGAGCTCGAACGCACAGCGCGCGTCTGCGCGCACGCGATGAGGCACGCTTACGAGCTCGAGGTACCGCTCGCCGTCGGCGTCGAGGCGGGGAAGAATTGGGCAGACCTCGAGCTTGTGAAGCTCTGATCGCGCGCGTCGACAGCAACTCCACATCTGCTCCTCTGCGGTCGGCCAGATTCGCGAGGTGCCGTGGGTTGTCCTCGTACCAGCCGACGAGGCCGCTGAGCATGGGGTGCGCCATCGCGCTGGCGACCCGCGTCGGAATGGCCGCCATGCCCCAGCCCGTGCTGTTCGTCCCGCTCATCGTACTCACCTGGCTCGGTCGATGACCAGCGCCGCTGCAACTCATGAGCGTACGCTGTCGGCCAAGTGCCTGGGTGTGACGTCGCTGATGCTCATCGTCCTCGAGACGTTGCGCGGCACCAACGGCATCGTCCACGGCGCCGAGGTCGGCGGCCTGTCCTTCGTGGGGATCACACCTTGAGCATTGGCGGCATGATCCTGGTTCAAGTACTTGCCCGGCACCTGCGCTGCGGGCTTCCCGCTGATCTCCGTGATGACCAACGACACCCGCGATCGCGCGGTCAGCCGATCGCGCAACGGAATCTCGTCACTTGAAGCGCATGCAGCGCCCGCCCGAATAGGCCGCCTTGTATTCGGGGTATCTCATCGCGGTCTTGTTCTGGAGCGCGCGCGAGCTGTTGTAGCCGATGCCGCGATACTTGATCATGAACTCGCCGGTGAAGGTCGCGCCCGTCATGTTGAGCGCGATCTCCATGAGGTTGCCGTGCACGTCCATCCACGGCTCGTCGGCCGCGTTGATGCGGATGGTGTCCGTCGTCACTCGTCCCGGCGCCGCGACGCGATAGGAGCCTTCTCCCGTCGAGTAGTAGAACGGGTAGCGATAGATGATGGGGTTGTCGTTGCCCGAGTCGGACGTCTGCTGGATGTCAGTGAGCGGCGCGCACCGACCCGGGTTGACACAGCCCGGCTGTACCGCCGTGCATCCACATCCCGCCGTGCTTCCGAGGGCCGGCAGGCTGCCCGTGATGTAGTCGAGCACTTCGTCGGTCGCGAGCTGACCACCGTCCCAATGGCAGAACGCCGCGAGGATCGCGTCCAGGATGCAGGTCATCGACTTCATGTCGAGCTGCGCCTTCGCGCGCTCGCCCACGGTCGCGCCGCCCGCGGTGAGCGGCGGATGGAGACCCGAGACGGGATCGAGCTGATCGGAGACGGGCTGCACGCGCTCGAAGGAGCCGTTCGGTCCCTCCATCACGTCCTTCGGATACCAGTACGTCGCGAAGCCGTAGTTGCCGCCCGTCGTCGAGCCCATGTAGCAGTCTTCGCCGTGGACATAGACGTAACGCGCCGATCCGAACACGTTGTGAAGGCCGACGTTGTTCGTCGGGTTCACGCCGCTCGGCAGCGTGTAGTGCGGCATGTCCGTTTCGGTCGCTTCGATGTTCGACGTCGGCATGAACTGCGTCCATGACTCATCCCAGATCGGCGGCATGTTCGCCTGGATCCACGCGCGGATGTTCGGCTTGCCGCCGTTCATCGCGGCGATCGCCTCGACGAACGCACGAACGCGGCCCGCGGTGACCTCGTACTTGTCGAGATAGACCTTCTTCGCCGGGTTCTTCGGGTCCGTGTAGCCCTTCACCTCGAGCGAGCGGCAGCAGCTCTCGTGCGTCCTGCCAGCGTCCTCGAAGTTGCCAGCGCCGCAGGTGTCGCCACCGAACTGGGGCTTGCAGCTCGGCGACTCGACGCAGAGCTTCTTGTAGTTGCACACTGCGGTGCAGTCCCCGTCGACGCCGCACTTCTTCCCAGGCTCGCACTTCGGGCACGTCGGACCGCCGCAGTCGACGTCGCTCTCCGCGCCGTTCTGCACGCCATCGGTGCACGTCGGCGTGACGCACACCTTCTTGTCCTCGGGGCAGTACTTCTCCGCGCAGTCCTCGTTCGTGAGGCACGCCTTGCCGGCCGGGCACGCGGGCGCGTTCGGACCGCCGCAGTCGACGTCGGTCTCGCCGTTGTCCTTCACGCCGTTCGTCGGTCCGGGCAGGCCGACGACGCACTTGGCGCCTTCGCACTTCTTCGTCTTGCAGTCGTCGTTGAGCTCGCAAGGTTGCCCTT
>Ga0247727_10018609_pt1 | contig 10894 bp, 7 predicted proteins | sample WisWelCaveWW1625_FD_202498 | JGI IMG/M metagenome (GOLD analysis project Ga0247727, IMG submission 202498) | Biofilm microbial communities from Wishing Well Cave, Virginia, United States - WW16-25 | ecosystem: Environmental > Aquatic > Deep subsurface > Groundwater > Cave microbial mat | place...
ACGGAATAGCCTTCCGCCTCCAGGATTCCGGCCAACAGCTCGCGGTTGGCCTCCACGTCGTCAGCGACAAGGATGAGGACGTCCGGACTCGGCGAATATCGCAAGGGACACCCGCAGTGCCATCAGGATCATCGGGAGGGGGTCAACGGGAGAGGGAGTTGCGCCGTGCGGCCGCCGTCCGAAATTTACGTAGGAAGGGGTTTACGCAGGCTGAATATGTAACGAAACGGAACAATTGTCAAGCTCTTGTACTCGCCAAATCGCAGCATTGACATGGCGTCCGATGGGACTTAGTATGGCCCCGGATTTACCCTCAATCTTTTGGCGACCGGTCAGGCAATCTCGCACTATCGCGTCCTGGAAAAGCTGGGCGGTGGAGGAATGGGTGTCGTCTATCGCGCCGAAGACACCATCCTCGGACGCCATGTGGCGCTGAAGTTCCTGCCCGACGAAGTCTCCAATGACAAGCTGGCCCTGGAACGCTTCACCCGCGAGGCGCGTGCCGCCGCGGCGCTGAATCACCCCAACATCTGCACCATTCACCAGATTGGCAGCCATGAGGGCCGGCCATTTATCGCCATGGAAATGCTCGAGGGGCAGACCTTGAAGCACCGCATCGGCGGCAAGCCACTGCCCTTTTCAGACCTGCTGGAACTTGCCGTTCAAATTGCGGACGCCCTGGACGCGGCACACCTGAAGGGCATTGTGCACCGCGACATCAAACCCGCCAATATTTTTGTCACCACCCGCAACCAGGTGAAGGTCCTGGATTTCGGTCTGGCAAAGCTATCGCCCAGGCTGTCCGCCTACGCGGCCGAGGGGCTTTCGGCCATGCCCACCGCAGGCGCTTCCGGCGAACCACTCACCAGTCCGGGCCTCGCTTTGGGCACAGTCAACTACATGTCTCCGGAGCAGGCGCGCGGGGAGGAACTGGATGTGCGCACAGACCTCTTCTCCTTCGGCGCCGTGCTGTTCGAAATGGCCACGGGCCAACTCGCCTTCAAGGGCTCTACCGCGCCCGTGGTCTTCAGCGCCATCCTGGGTGGCCCGGTGCCGCTGGTCTTGAAACTGAACCCCGAATTGCCGGAGCTCTTCCTGCAAATATTGACCAAGGCGCTGGAGAGGGACCGCAGCCTGCGCTACCAGACGGCCTCCGACCTGCGCGCGGACCTGCAACGCCTGATACGCGACTCACAATCCGGGGTGACGGCTGACGTGGCCCGCGCTGTGGTCAGTTCGCTCGGGGTCTTGCCGTTTGAGAATTCGCGGTCCGACCCGGACACCGAGTACCTCTGCGACGGCATCGCCGAAAGCATCATCCACAGTCTTTCGCAGCTCCCCCAGCTCCGGGTGATGGCGCGCAGTACGATGTTTCGCTACAAGGGCAAGGAAATCGATCCGCAGGCGGTGGGGCGCGACCTCAACGTCCAGGCGGTGCTCACCGGGCGCGCCGCGCAGCACGGCGATGCCCTGATCATCGGCACGGAACTGGTGAACGTGGCCGATGGCTCCCAGCTCTGGGGCGAGCGCTACAACCGGAAATTTGCCGAAATCCTCGAAATCCAGGAGGAAATCGCCCGGGAAATCTCCGACAAGCTTCGTCTCCGGCTCACGGGTGAGGAAAAGAAAAAACTCGTCAAGCGCTACACCGAAAATACCTACGCCTACCAGTTGTATCTGAAAGGACGCTACTACTGGGGCCAGCGGACCGGCGACGGAATGAAAAAGGCGCTCCAGAGCTTTCAGGCCGCGGTCGAAGCGGACCCGCTTTATGCCATGGCCTATGCGGGCCTGGCAGACGGGTTCCTCTTGCTGGGCAGTTTTTCCCACCTCCCGCCGGAGATCGCCTGCCAGAAGGCCAAGGGGGTGGTTTCCAAAGCCATGGAGATTGACGATACCCTGGCCGAGGCGCACGCTTCCAGCGGCTTCCTGTCTTTCTTTTTCGAGTGGGACTGGCAGAAGGCTGATGGGGAGTTCCGGCGGTGCATCGAACTGAACCCAGAGTACGCCACCGGCCACGAATGGTATGGACTCTCACTTCTTCTGATGGGCAAGGTGGAGCAGGCCGACGCCGAGCTCAAGAAAGCACTCACTGCGGATCCGTTGTCGCTGGCGGTCAACTGGAGCTGGGGATTCGACCTGCACCTGAGCCGCCGCTATGAGGAAGCCATCGCGCAGTACCGCAAAACCATTGACCTCGACCCGAATTTTGTGTTGCCTCATGCCTATCTCGGCATGGTGCTGGCGGAAATCGGACAGTTGGAAGCCGCGGTCTCCGAGATCCAGACTGCGGTCCGGCTTTCCGGGAGCGCCGGTTACTATGTGGCGTTCCTCGGCTACGCCTACGGGCGCTCCGGCAAGACGGAAGAGGCGATGCGCATCCTGGGTGAATTGAAGGAAAGATCGCAGCAACAGTACGTCGGGCCGTACAGCCTGGGCCGGATTTACGCGGGGCTGAACGACAAAGAAGGCATGCTCGATTGCCTGGAAAAAACCGTGGCTGCGCGGTCCAGCGACTCCGTCTGGCTCAGAATGGATCCCACGTTTGATGCCGTGCGTTCCGAGCCGCGCTTTCAGGAACTGATGCGCCGCATCGGCTTCCCCCAATAGCCCCTGCTCTCAGCCAGCCAGATACTTCAGCGCCTTGATCCCCGGCATGAAGAAATAGGCGCCCGCGCGGGTGTGGACGAACCTCTGATACCCCGTGAACGTCTGGCGCACTCCCGGACCCGGGACCATGAACGTAGACGTGCCATCGGAATCGCCGGCGATGGGATCCTCGGTGTTATACAGCCCGTTGAAATGCTCGTCGTTAATCCAGCTCTGCTGGCAGAACTCGAACTGGCGGCGAAGATCGGCGTTCAAGGCCACAAAGATGAGCCCCTGTTCGGTCTTCCCCGTGGCCGCGTTGGCGGCCTGGTAGGGAGCGCCGCGCCGGAGCAGCCGGTGGTGACTGGACGCGTTGAGAGATTCCTGGGAATCGGGGGGCAGGGAATCGCGGGGGTTGCTGCGGCGCACGTGCGAGCCGATGGGACACTTGAATCCGTTCGGGTCCGTCGGCATATACAGAAACCTGTTGATGCGCCTGGGATCATCAGAGAATTTGGAATCGTCCTTGTCGGGCGACTGCACCAGCGATGTGCCGCTCGGCCACCGGCCCACCATCTTGGAAGCCAGCCAGACTCTTCGCTCCGCATCCGGCGTCCCGTCCGGCTTGCGCGTTTGGTCCTCGCAATACTTCCAGAACCCTTCCACATCCTGGCGCAGCTTTCGCACCACCACGTAGGTGCCGTTGCGGCCCAAATCCTTTCTGCCCGCATGGGCCGCAGACATCGGCAACACCCCTTGCGGGTCCGACTCCGCATTCACCTCTGGGCTGAAGGGAATGAAGTCGTACTCATTCAGATATCCAAGGATGAACTCCCCAGCGCGGGCTGGGGGTTCCTCCGAAGCCGTTCGATGGCCTCCCTCTACGTTTGGCTGGGCGATGCTGTCGCGAAACCCGAAGGGCTCCTTCATGTCCGTCCTCGGATGGGCCTGTTCGCGGGCCACTAGAATCAGGCCGCCGTTGGCGAAGGCTTGCTCCTGTTCTTTGCAGGCGGCCTCCAGCGTGGGGATATCCTTCGCATACAAAATCAGCAGGACGTGCACAGGCTTCCCGGCAGGGCTTCCCCACTCCCATTTGTCGGGACTGCTCTCTCCCGTGTCGCCCAGGATGCGCGCCCGCGCGGGCGCGCTCATTCCATTCGTGAATTCCCATTGGAAGGCGTGGAGGTCATCCTCCGGAAGGCCAATCGCTCGCAGGCCGCTGGCCGTGAAGGCGATGTGCAGCGCCGTGTCGGGCTTTGTTTCGTCCTTTTGGCGATGCCGCGCCGTCGCGATTTGGTCGCTGAGGGTACCCAGCCAGCGTTTGGCCTTCGCGCGGTCGCCGATTTGCAGAAAATAATAGGCAACCTGGGCCAGGTGGTTGTGACCCGAAAGAATCAGCGCCTGAATGTCGTTCATTTCCAAGCTCACCATAATATGTCCTCGACCATTTGCCGGTTTCCGCGTGCCGTTGTCGCCGCTCCTAGAGCCCGAGCCGGACCAGCCACGCCCTGGCCTCTTCCTCGCTCAAGTTACGGTTCACCTGATCGCGGATGGGAATGCTGTTCAAAACGTTCTGCACTGAATCCCGCGGATGCGCGCTGTACCACACCTGGGTGTGGATCTGGTGATCACGAGTCCAGAGCTTGAAAAGCTGTTCGTTCAGTGCGCCCCGGAATACCAGCAGCAGCGTCTTGGGAAACCCAACCGAATTGCTCCAGACGCCGGTGAGCCCCTTGCTGGCCTTGTCGATGAAGTCCCCCAGGTAGTTTTCCCAGGTGCCGTCAAAATTGCTGAAGAAAAGCAGCCGTTTGTTGTCCAGGATGAGCCAGCGCGCAAAATGGATCGTGGGGATGCCGCCCAGGGAACCCTGGTTGAACTTGTACTTGGCGAGCACATTGATCGCCCACAACACCAGGCGGAGAGTGACCAGACGGAAGAGGCCCGGCTTGATGTCCACCAGATGTGTGAGCTGGTTCTGGACCACGTGGTCTTCGTTCCCGATCAGCTCGGCCAGGTGCTGGTCTGGCAACGGCTTGCCCGGGTGCTCATCGTCGTGGAGCTCTTTGAGCCGGAGCAGGATTGCCCAGGGTATCAGCACTGGCAAAAGCACCAGCGCCGCGATCAACAGCGCGGTTGTCACAACTTTCTCTTTCAAGTTTCGAGATGCCGTGGTGTCCGGATAGGGCGTCAGGTCCAGGCCGGGTACGGTCGCCAGGTGCTTCCGAATTTCGGCGTGGATCTGCGTGGCCGAAAGTTTTTTGAAGGAACCTGCGCCGCGCTGGTCCAGGAATTTCTGGATTTCATCGCGGATGCGCGCATCGTTGCGGACATTCTGTACCGAGTGCCCGCGATAGGCGATGTGAAATGCCAGAGTTGGGGGCGCATGCGCCTCCACAAATTTCTGGAAGGCGGCGGCATCCTTGCCCGCACCCGCGGGATATCCTTCACAGTGGGAATAGATAAGGTCCAGGCCCTGCGCGCCGCAGCGGACCAGGTCGGCTATGTGCGCATCGAAGGGGCCGTCGTAATTCGTTTCGCAGGCCAGCACGGGCGCATAGCGCAGGTCATTGTCGAGCACAACCCAGCGCATGAAGTGCACAGTCTTCATATCCACAAACCGTATGTGCGGGTTGGAGTTCGGCTTGCGTCCGATGGAATCCAGAAGCTTCTTGAGCGCTGCGACTTGGTCTTTCCGGACAGGAACAATGATGTTCAGCGCATATTGAACCATGTTCAGCCTTTGCGAAGGAACCGCAGCAGACCGCGTCGCCTCAGAAGTTCTACACGGCGCTTTCCACGTTCAGGTCTCTTATACCGAAAGTAGAAGATAATGATTCTATGTAATGGATTGCCTTCGCGGCCTTATACTCGGTCCGTCAGGCAGATGTCAACATTCTTGTTGGGCGGCAGCCGGGTTCTTGCAGGCCTTCCATGCGGGCTTGGATTCCTGTGATTTAGAGCTTGACGTTCCAAACCGGCGGGAGCAGAATCCCGCCTCGTTGCCCTCTCCTAATCAAGTCTCGCGGCACTGATAACGGATCGAGAACTGAAAAATCTCCGCCTGGCATTCGGCGGATGACTGACTGCGGGGTGAGTTCCTTATGACAGCGCGCGCAGACGACGCTACGCCCCTGGAGCTCTGGCAAGTGCTCGAAGAGGAGTACACGGCGCAGGGCGGCCAACTGACTCCCGAGTACCAGACCCTCCGCCGCGACTACCTGGAACGCAGGAAAGTCGCCACCGAAGCCTGCCTGCGCGCCCCGGACGCTCCGGAATGCAAGGCGGCCCTGGCGCAGAAAGAGGACGCCGGCCGCACCCTTCTGAACTCGCTGTCTGGATTGCTGCACCAGGCCAGACGCTCGGCCCTGTGCTTCTCCGGTGGAGGCATTCGCAGCGCCACCTTTGGTCTGGGGGTCCTCCAGGGTCTCGCGCAGCGTTCCCGCACCACGCCGAATCAGCCGCCGGGCCTCCTGGGCGAATTTAACTATCTTTCCACCGTCTCGGGCGGCGGATACCTGGGCAGTTGGTTCTCCGCCTGGGCCAAGTGGCACCCCAAATCGGTTGCCGGGGTCATCGAAGATCTTTCTGCGCCGCCGCAGAACAAAGTGGACCCCGAACCCCCGGCGCTCCAGCACCTGCGCAGTTTTTCCAACTACATGGACCCGAAACTCGGCTTGCTCTCCGCCGACACTTGGAGCCTGGCCACCACCATGTTGCGCAACATGGTTCTAAATTGGTTCGTGATACTTCCCCTGCTCGTCGCCGCTCTGGCGATTCCCCGCCTCTGGCTCTCCCTGGTTTCGGCCAGCAGCAGTTGCGGGACGGGATGGCTGGAAACTCCGCTTTGGGCCGGCCTCGCCTTCAGTGCCATTGCCATCTGCTTTTTCGCCTACAACCTGCCCACGTTCGGAAATCTTCGCGGCAGCCAGCGCGCCTTCCTGTGGACCGTGCTGCTGCCGTTTTGTCTCTCGGCGGCCCTGCTCACTCTGGGTTTTGCCTGGCGCGTCAATTCGGGGTGCGGCTTTCCGGCCTGGCCGGACGTTGTGAAATTTGGCGTGGCCGCAACCATTGTCGGGACAGTCGCCGGGACCGTGCTCGCATTCTGGCGCAGGAGGATCAGCACCGCGCAGATTGGCGCCGCGCTGGGCAAGGCGTTAGGCTCGTTGGTCGCTGCCGGTTTGACCGGCGCGGCGGCCGCCCTGATGGCCTTCGCAATCGCCGCGCGCTTCTATGACCCGTCCCTCGGACGCATCCGCAACATTGCGGTCTACGCCTGCTTCGCATTTCCCGCGGTGGTGGCCATTTTTATGCTTGCGGGGATCCTGCTGTTCGGCCTGGCCAGCAAGCTGACCGATGAACAGGACCGCGAATGGTGGTCGCGCTGCAACGCCTGGCTGATGATTGTTGTCGCCACCTGGCTGGTGCCGACTGTCCTGGTGGTCCTTGGCCCGCCCCTGTTTCTGGTTCTGGACACTCAGTTGAAGCTTGCCATTGCCTCCGCGGGGGGGCTCGGCGGATTCCTGGCCAGCCGTTTGGCGTTGAGCACAGGCGCTTCCGCTCCGGCGGGAACCAGCAACGAAACTTCGCTGGGAGACTTGAAAGGATCGGCATTCTTCAAGGAATTGGCTGTCCGCCTGGCCGCCCCGGCATTCTTGGCCCTGTTCGTGGTCCTGATCTCGTCAGCAATCCATCGCCTGGCGGATGCCATTCCGGCGTGGCTGGGCGACGTAGCCTGGGTACACATCCCGGGTGTGCCGGAACTCCTGGTGATTGCCGCAGCGCTGGTCGCTGCGGGGCTGTGGTCGCTGACCATCGACGCCAACAAGTTTTCCTTGCATGGGATGTACCGTGATCGCCTGGTCCGCGCCTATCTGGGAGCTTCGCATCCGGGCCGGAATCCAAACCCGTTTACAGGATTCGATCCCGAAGACGACTTCCCTGTGCACGAGCTGCGCAGCGAGAAACCCCTGCACGTGCTGAACATGTGTCTCAATCTGGTGGGCGGATCAAACCTGGCCTGGCAGGAAAGAAAAGCGGAGTCGTTTACGGTGTCGCGTCTGCACGCGGGCAGCTTCCGCGTGGGCTACCGCCCGGCGGCGCTCTACGGCTCCAGGAGTGGCATCTCTCTGGGGACGTCGGTGGCCATTTCCGGCGCTGCGGCCAGCCCCAACATGGGCTATCACTCTTCTCCCCTTGTCACGCTGATGATGACCCTGTTCAATGCGCGCCTCGGCTGGTGGCTCGGCAACCCGGGAGTGTCCGGCAATAAGACCTGGCACAGCGCCGGCCCGAAGTGGGCGGCGCGGGCGTTTGTGGACGAAGCGCTGGGCCTGACCACGGATCAGAGTGACTGGATCTATCTCTCCGATGGCGGCCATTTTGAAAACCTGGCCCTGTACGAGATGGTTTTGCGCCGCTGCCACCTCATCGTCGTTTCCGATGCCGGCGCCGACCCGGATTATATCTTCGAAGACCTGGGCAATGCGGTCGAGAAGATCCGCGTGGACCTGGGCATTCCCATTCACTTTCCGATGGAAATCGCCATCAGCTCGGCCAGGGGTGAGAGCAACAAGCACTGCGCCATCGGCCGCATTTTCTACAGCGCCGTGGATTCGGGCGCGGAGGACGGCGTACTGATTTACCTGAAACCCTGCCTGAACAGGAATGAGCCTCCCGACGTGATGAACTATGCGTCGGAGGACCCCAGCTTCCCGCAGCAGCCCACTTCCGATCAGTGGTTCGACGAGGGGCAGTTTGAGAGCTACCGTCAGCTCGGCTGGCATGCGGTCAGCGAGATCGCCGGTTTTGGACAGGGCACAATGACGCTTGCGGAATTCGCAGCCCGCGCACAGCAGTATGTGAATCTCGCGCCACCCGCGACGCCCAAACTCTGACGAGGAACAAAGAGAGGTGCGCTATGGATACAGCTTCCAAGATTCTGGTGATCGGAGGGTTGCTGAACCTGGCTCTGGCTGTGGTCACTGGGTTTTTCCTGGCTACGAAACGCATGTCCAATCCGAAGGCACACCACTTTCTGGTGGTGTCCCACACTTCACCGCTGATCCAGGGCCCGCTCTTGCTGGGGGCGGTGTTCGCCGTGCAACTTTCGCCCTTGTCCGGCTGGATGGAAACGCTGGCCGCCTGGCTGCTCGTCATATCGGCACTGTTCCAAGCGGTGACCAACATCATGAACTGGAGGTTGGACATCCAGGATGAGTTTCAGGACAAGCCGACTCATGGGATCGTTTTCGGCCTGGCCTCCGCTGCGTTCTTCACTGCGGGAATCGGAATCCTGTTGGTGGGGGTGTTCCGGGGCGTCTAAGCCCCCTGGGGCTTTGGCTCGCGGAATCCCTCTGAGCCGCCCGCTCCCGCCTTCTTTGAACCTGGCGAAGGGCACCAGATCAAAGCCCTTGTCGGAGGGTGTTGAAACCCGTTGGGTGGAACTGATTGGTGTTGCTTCGTTCGTCTGGTACTTCCTGTCCCGTATTATTTCGAGTTTGATTCAGCGTGCGGCCGCAGCCACGCCTAAATCTACACTGCCCATACCTCAAAGGAGTTCACGTTCAGCCGAACCATCAGGGTCACCATGGGCAAGATCAACCAAGTAGCCACTCTCCCCGCCTTTTCAAAAAGCTCTTTCCATTGCGTGGACATTCGTGACGCAACGCTTGCCTTAGGGCGACCGCGATTCTACCGGGATCACTTGGACAGAACGAGAGGTGCTATCCTGACACCCGAGGGTTGCACGTAAATGCTGGAAGAGGATGGTCGGGGCGATCCACCTTCGCCCGCCGCAGCGGGCTACGGCGGACAGGGTGGATTTGCTGCTTGGAGTCCGCCGAAGTCTGCCATTCCTGATGGCGGACGGAGGCGGAAACCACCGACCTCCTGGTCCCGAACCAGATTCCAGCACTTGTTGTGGCGCGTTGACAGACGTTGGGTGGAAGTGATTGATGATGTTTCGTTTGCCTGGTACCTGTTGTGGTGCGTTGTATCGTGGTGTTTCAGGATGCAGCGACAGCCACAATTTTGCCCACAGTCGCAATCTCTCCTTGGATTGGCATGGGTGAGAATTCCAGAAATGCGACCTCGATTCGAATTGCGGACGGCCGAGAATCGAGTACCATGGGGAGCGGGAACAGCGATGCCAACTTCTAAGTTCCACCCCGCTCGCTCCGTCGTGCCCGCCGCGAAGTTGCCTAAGTCCACGAGGGCGTCCGCCAAGAAGACGACCGCGGCGAAGACGTCCAACTCCCCGAGCGCAGGGAAAGGCTTGACCCGAAAGGCCAACCCCAAGGCGGCGGCCGCGAAGCCGACCCTCCTCGCAGGCGGCAACCCTCAGATCGCGAAGGCCGAAGGGGACGCCCCCGTGCAGGCCTACAGCGCGGCCATGCCGGGCTGGAAATGCGACGTCGGGCGCCGCCTCGACGCGCTCATCGTGCGAACCGTCCCCGGCGTGCGCAAGGCTGTCAAATGGAACTCGCCCTTTTATGGGTCGCCGCGGCGACAGGGCCAGGGCTGGTTCCTCGGCTTCCATTGCCTCACGAAGTACGTCAAGGTGGCTTTCTTCCGCGGCACGTCGCTGCGTCCTATTCCCCCCGGCGAGTCCAAGCAAAAGGAAGTGCGCTACCTCGACATCCACGAGGACGACCAGCTCGACGAAGCTCTGTTCGCCGCTTGGGTGAATCAAGCCAGCCAATTGCCCGGCGAAGACCTGTGAATGATGCGGGTCATAGCTTCCTGCGCCGCTCGTCTATCTGCTTCTTCTGGTGCCGCCTGCAGGCCACGCCGGGCCGTCCGGCCGGACTCTTGCTAAGGAATTGAGCCGGCGGGGTTGACATACCTAACACTGCTATGCATAATGCTGCTACTGTCGCCGCTCGCAATTGAGATTCGTAGGCCGCGCGACGGGTGAAATTATGGGAATCAACAAGGACTTGGTAGCCGCCTCCTCGACCCCGCTTGTCCTGGCGATCCTGGCCGCAGGGGACAGCTACGGCTACGCCATCCTCCAGCGTGTTCGGGAGTTGTCCGGTGGGCGCATGCAGTGGACGGACGGGATGCTTTACCCCGTCCTGCATCGGCTCGAGCGGCTCGGCCACGTCGAGGCGCGGTGGAAGATTGTAGAGAGCGGCCGCCGGCGCAAGTATTACCGAATCACCAGAGAAGGCCGCGTGCAACTCGCAGCCCAGCGGGAGCAATGGAAAGCCGTGGACGGAACCCTCCGGGGAATCTGGATGCAGGCATGCACACTGTGAAGACCTTCGCCGATCAGCCAATCGAGGATCAAATCGCGCAGTGGAGG
>Ga0247727_10018610_pt1 | contig 10894 bp, 6 predicted proteins | sample WisWelCaveWW1625_FD_202498 | JGI IMG/M metagenome (GOLD analysis project Ga0247727, IMG submission 202498) | Biofilm microbial communities from Wishing Well Cave, Virginia, United States - WW16-25 | ecosystem: Environmental > Aquatic > Deep subsurface > Groundwater > Cave microbial mat | place...
CAATGGCGGTGCCTCAATAATTTCGAACGTAAATTCGTTGCTACAACCGTTGTCGTCGTTGATGGTGAGTACATAGGTTCCTGCAGGCATATTCCACGATGAGTCCGCACCAACACCGCTAACGCTCGCTGGATCGGGATTCCAGATATACGTGATATTGTCAAGGTCGCCCTGCGCATTGTAAACGGTGTCGACCATAGCGGTTCCATCGGTGTCGCCGTTACATAAAGGATGAGTAAGTGATAAATCAGCGTACAGTGCCGGCGGTTCAGTGATGACGATTACGAGCGTGTCGGTGCAGCCACTGGCGTCTACGACAGACACGGTAACGGTACCATCACCCAGGTTGTTGAAGGTTGCACCAGACACAGGATTTGTCGGAGACCAGGTGTACGTATAGGTTGGTGTTCCGCCCAGTGTTTCAACAGTGACCGAGCCATCGGTAAATCCAAAACACGTAGGGTCGTTCTGAGTAACAACATTCAGGTTGATGCCGCTGCCTTCGACAAGTGTAACGGAACCATTAAATGTACAGCCATTGTCATCGGTGACGGTAATTGTGTACGTGCCGACACCAAGTCCCGTAAAATCTCCGGTGGTATTGGAAGTGATTCCGATGTCAAAATTGTAGGGCGATGATCCTGTCGACGGTGTAAGGGTGATTGTTCCATCTGTCAAACCTTCGCAGGTTTCATCGGTGAAGTCTATGTCCACCAAAAGATCAGATCCTGCCAAAATAGTTAGGGTTGATGTGTATACACAACCGTTATCGTCGGTCACAGTTATGTCATAAGTTGCCGGAGGAAGTCCGGTGAAAATACCTGTTGTATTGGTTGCTGTTGCTATATCGTACGTCCAGGGCGAAGCACCGGAAGTTGCCGTAAGTGTTATTGTTCCGTCATTGGCACCAGCGCAGGACTCGTTCGTAAAGCTTTCATCGCAGGTAACTGCGCCTACTGTAGAATTCACTTCAACAGAATCGATAAAGGTTAAAGTGTCCGTTCCGTTGATGAAATTAATGGTCGCCACGTGCCAGCCTGAACAGAGTCCTGTTGCTGTTAATGTTGTAGCGCCACTCGGTGACCAAAGAATAGATTCAAAGATGTATCCGGTACAAACGGTTGTATCCGATGTTGCAGTTCCGTCGCATTCGGCGCATATCTCCTCCGTTGCGGACAGTGATGGTTCCAGAATAGTAGCACCTAATGTCATTTCTACTAAGAATTCCTCACCACACACGTACATCAGGCTTCCGTTGATCCTGATATCAATGACCGCACCAGTCATTGGAAATCCGCCGGTATGATTGAGAGAAGGGTCATAAGCAACCACACTATCCACCGTTCCAACATAAACTATACCGCAGTCGTCAACGGCAATACCGGCTGATTCTATAACTGGATGACCAAGAATGACGCTATCTACCATCGCACCTGTAAATTTGTTCCATTTCTTAAGATTGTCGCCATCGTAGGTATAGATATTATTAGCGTCCACGGCGATTCCGTTATAGGTATTGGGTCCAAATTCGAAGACACTGGCACTATAATCTGCATATTCTGCATTGTTCACCTCATTAAAAAGATGCCACGTAGAAAAAAACGTGGGTGAAGTGAGTAATGGTAAATTAGCGGTGACAATATCGTTGCCGTATCCGTTCCAAATGACAGGAGGTCCCGCTCCACCGTCTCCCCCGCACGCGAGGTAGTATATTTTTGAACCGTCGGGATCAATTTCTGTCATCACAACATCTTCTACGGTAGAGCCAGTCCACGGTAATAACTCAGTTTCTGTTTGCGATAAAAAATCTTCTGACAGCGTTCCCAAATATGAACCACCTAAAAATCCTCCACCTTTTCCAAGGATGACCTGGTCGTTTACTTCGTCCCATTCAACGCGCCATAACTCCAATGCTGCACCTGTAACGGAGGTTGATGTGACCAAAGTCCCCGCTGGAGAAATTTTACATACGTCGAGAAAAAAGGCTGGTGCGTAAAATACCTCTCCAGTGGTAGGGCGAGTCACAAAATCTCCATGAAAAAAAAACCTGCAGCACCACCAGTGTAAAGCCACTGGAATGCGCCGGTGTTGTCGTATTTTACAACTTCGTTACCATGTTCGCCAATGGCCCATACGTTGCCTGCGTTGTCATAGTCTACTTTGTAGAAATCGTCGAGAGTTGTAAAAGGGGAAACCACGATTGTCCAGAGATCGATCACAAGGGTCTTAGACTTATCGTATGTATCAGCCTTGAACGAAATTGTATTGGCTGAAATTTCGTGCAATACGTTGATTGCCTTTTCATCCTCTTGCAAAAAAGAAGCGGGAATAGATTCTTGAAAATGGAATTGATCATTGATCATTTCAACCTTTTGATTGGCTGTTTGACTTAACAGTGCATCCGTTGGGTAAATGAATTGAATGTCGTTCACATTTCCACCCGGATGCACAATGATGTCGTACTTGAAGCCGTTGTCATCGCGGAATTCAAACGCCATATCAATACCGGGGTAAATATTCTTGTAAATAATTTTTTGAAATGTGGGTGCTAAAATTGTGTTACCGGCTGAAATACCATAGTTAAATGTGAAGGATTGCTTGTCGAGTCCGTCGACTATAACTGCCGGATTTGAGTTTGCGAAAGTAACCGACCACGTATTTTTAGGTCGCGGTTTTATAGGTAATCCGCGCTCAGCTCTTTCGAATTCGAATCTTTCGTGTTCTTCGTGCGCATCAAAGTAGACAGCATATTCAGCATAATAACCCGATTTTGTAAAGAAAAAATCAACAGTTCCAATCCGGCAGCTGAAGAGCACGGCGTTTTCATCTTGGGAATTGAATTGCCCGTCATTTTTGACGAAGACATCTGGACGAAAATCTCCGACCGACCAGTTTTGCTGAGCAAAACAATGTGAGAGAAGAAACAGAAGGCTAAGTGATAACAGACTACGCATTGGTAGATGATTTGGTTGAATGTAAATCACTTGATTTGCGGATCAGCTAAGAGACGGAAAATTTCGTACGAAGGTTGCAGCCGGTTATCGTTTAAATGCAACTTGAAATCGACGAAAGTGTCGATGAATTGGACGAAATGACCTCTTGGTTATATTACAGTCGTTGGATTTCGAAAGAAGCAAAAAAAGAGAACTAGCCGAAAATATCCAATTCGCCCGTTTAGTAGCGGGAGGGTGGGGTGAACCCCCCGTCCGCCTCAGGCGGATATGAATCCGGTATTTTTAAATTTTAATTGTAGCGCGGGGGGGAGTTGAACCCCCGACCTCAGGGTTATGAATCCTGCGCTCTAACCATCTGAGCTACCGCGCCAAAATGACCGTCTAAACGGAACGGGTTGCAAAGATATAATTCCATCGGAAATGTGAAAGAACCACGATTTGAATTTCCTGAAAAGCAGTATTTTATGATTTTTCGAACGACGATCAATTCACCTTTTTGATCCAGACATTGTCCTGACCCGTTGCGGCGATTGCAGCCTGGGCGGCAGAACGGCTTTCGAAGGACTTAATGGAAACCTGATACAGCCCATTGAACTGGCCGAGAATTGAGGCCGGATAGCCTTTTGCCTTCATATCTCCTATGTACTTTTCGGCATTGGCTTGACTGCCAAAAGCTCCCCCAATCAGGTGATAAGCCCCGCCTGAACCGCTGCTGACTGGCGTGACCGTTTCGACGACTTCCTCTACAGTTTCTTCGGTTGAAGGGTCAACGGTGAGGGTGGAACTGTCGATTGCCATTGTGTCAATTTCGGCTACCTCCTCGATGATGACTTCGTGAATGGTATCACTTTTTAAACGGTCAATTTCAGCCACTGTGCTATCTCCGGGGATTTCATCTGTAAGTCCAAGATGCAGGAATCCGTCGATTTCGTAACGGTAAAAATACGCCGCTGTTCCGCCACCACCGAGGATTATGATAATGATCAACCAAGGCATAAAGGACCGCTTTCGTTTTCCTTTCTTGTTCTTTTTGTCTGCCTTGGCCTGAGCCTTATCTGCCTTCGCCTTTGCCTTGGCTTCGGCTTTTTCTCGAACCGCAATTGCTTTATCCGACTTAGCCTTGGCTTGTTTCTCAGATTCTTTTTGCTTTTTGTCCGAGCGTTTGTCTTTTTTCTTGTCCTCCGAAGCTTTAGCGGTGGAAGACTTGTCTACTTTTTCCGCTTCTTCCTGCTCTGGAACGAATTTATTTTGTTCCTGCAAGTTTTCAACTTTCGATGCAGTCGCAATTTCAATTTTCTGATCGATTTTTTTCGCTTCCTCCGAAACTTTAGGCGGCACAACGTTCGCAATTGGGGATTCAACTTGCTTGTCCACCGTAGCTTTAGCGTCGGTGGACTTGTCAACCAAAGCCTTGGCGCTGACGGAGTCCGCCAAACGCTTATCAGCTAGTTCCTTTTCGATTGCAGCACGTCGTTCATCCGAGGCCTTCTTTTCCGCGAGGCGCTTATCAGCTAGTTCCTTTTCGATTGCAGCACGACGTTCATCCGAGGCCTTCTTTTCCGCGAGGCGCTTATCAGCCAGTTCCTTTTCTATCGCAGCGCGTCTCTCATCCGCCAGAGCTTTAGCGGCGACGGACTCGTCTTCAAGGCGTTTCTTTTCTTCTGCAGCGTTCTTGTCCGCTATGGCTTTAGCGGCGGTGGAATCCGCCAAAGCTTTAGCAGCGGCGGATTCGTCTTCAAGGCGTTTCTTTTCTTCTGCAGCCTTCTTGTCCGCTGTAGCTCTAGCGATGGTGTAGTCCGCCTTAGCGGTCGCGGCGGCATTGACGGATTTGCTCTCCGATTTTTTTGTTGACTCCGCAACACCAGATTGCGCAATGGCATCGCCTGACGTCAACTCAAACTCTACATCAGCTCCTGCTTTGCGTGTAAATTTTCCAAAGCCAAAAATTTCGTATGGTGTGCCTTTCGATACGTCTGCTTCGATCTCTCTCACAAGTTTGGCAACCCTGTTCAATGCATCCTGTTCCAACACGCCTTCCTGTTGCGCAATAAATTTCGCCAAAGCCCCATCGTTGAACTTGAGCAAACGATTGAAACTGACAGCGCCGGTTTTTGAATTGGTGACCATCAACGCACCGAGTCCTGGTAGGATCACAGAGCCCTGAAGTTTTAGTAATTCAATGATGTACTTGTTCATAAAGCCAAAACGTGTAAGAAAGAACAGACAAAGTAATAATTTCCCCCGTTACAGTCTGCCTTTTTTAGCTAATTTCTTTCAAACTAAAAATTTGGTTACAGCGGATTCCCTTGTCGGTATTGGCGAGCGTGCAGCATTCATTTACGTCGTCGTGTTCGAAAAACAGGACAAAGTTCTCAGAAACCGCCTTTTCGAGAAATTTTCCCTTTTCGCCGAGGGTCAAAAGCGGCCGGGTATCATATCCCATTACGTAGGGCAAGGGAATATGCCCGACCGAAGGGAGCAGATCAGCCATAAATACAAGCTTTTTGTCCTTGTATTGAACCACGGGAAGCATCATACTGTCGGTGTGTCCGTCCACGAAAATGACATCTATACCCGGCATGGCTGAAACACTCTGGTCGCCGGTCCGTTCAATCATTTTCAACTGTCCGCTTTCCTTAATTGGAAGAATGTTCTCTGAAAGGAAGGAAGCCTTTTCCCGCTGATTGGGAACGGTTGCCCACTCCCAGTGTCGTTCGTTGCTCCAGTAGACCGCATTTTTGAAAGCCGGGCGCAGTTGACCCGTGGCGTCTCTTTCCACCGCTCCGCCGCAATGATCAAAATGGAAGTGTGTGAGAAAGACATCGGTTATGTCGTCCTTTGAAAATCCGTGTGAACGAAGGCTCTTGTCCAGATTGCCGTCACCGTGTAGGTAATAATGCGAAAAGAATTTTTCGGATTGTTTATTGCCAATTCCCGTGTCGACCAGCATCAGGCGCTTACCGTCTTCGATCAGCAGGCACCGAAGGCTCCAGGAGCACATATTATTGCTGTCGGCGGGATTGGTTTTTTGCCAGATACTCTTGGGAACGACGCCAAACATTGCGCCTCCGTCCAATTTGAATTTTCCGGTGTCGATGGAATAAAGGTTCATTTGATCGTAGATTGGGATCCAAAGATCAGGAAATAATCCCGCTTGTTTTCAAAACGGGTCTGCCCATCTCAAAGCGGTCATCCCCTGACATCTGTTGAAAACTATGCTCTTTCCAGCGCAGTCTTGCTTCGGGCTTATCTATCTTTAAACTGTGAGAGCACATTTCATCGCCATCGGCGGCTCAGCAATGCACAATCTGGCCATTGCGCTAAAACGAATAGGATATGCCGTTACGGGCTCGGACGACGAGTTCTTTGAACCCTCAAAGGGCCGGCTGAAACGAGAAGGATTATTACCGGATTATGAGGGCTGGAATCCCGCGGTGATCTCAGCAGAAATTGACTCGGTCATTTTGGGAATGCACGCACGGGCTGATAATCCGGAACTACTGAAAGCGCAGGAACTCGGTTTGAAAATATTCTCTTATCCGGAGTTCATTTACGAGCAATCGAAGGACAAAACACGTATTGTGATCGGTGGAAGTCACGGGAAAACGACGATCACGTCGATTCTTCTTCACGTGTTTAAGAAACTGAATGTGCAGTGCGATTTTCTGGTAGGTGCAATGCTGGAGGGTTTCGATTGTATGGTTCAGCTCTCAGATGCTGGCGTTATTGTCATCGAGGGAGACGAATATTTATCCTCGCCAATCGACCGAAGGCCCAAATTTCACCTTTACGCACCACACGTTGCGCTGATTAGCGGCATCGCCTGGGATCATATCAATGTCTTTCCAACATTCGAAAATTACGTGGAACAATTCCGGATTTTTACAGAAAAGATCGAACCTGGAGGGACACTGGTCTATTTTTCCGGGGACAATGAAATTGCCCGTATCTCAAACCAGCTTCGGCCGGACATACGCCAATTTTCGTATGAATGTCCCAATTATTCCATTGAAAACGGAACCACATTCATTATCCACAGAGGAAGAAAAATTCCACTTTCCGTGTTTGGCGAACATAATCTTCAAAATATTCTTGGAGCGAAACTGGTCGCGAATCAAGTGGGGATTACGGACGACGAATTTTACGCGGCCGTTCAATCCTTCAAAGGAGCGGCGAAGCGGCTGGAACAGATTGCGGTGGCAGGAAACGCAGCCGCTTATAAGGATTTTGCGCATTCACCCTCCAAACTGAAGGCCACTGTGGCAGCCGTTAAACAGCAGTTTCCAAAACGAAAACTTGTGGCCTGTATGGAACTGCACACTTTTTCTTCGCTCAAAAAGGATTTTCTTCCGCACTACAAAAATGCAATGGCCGGAGCAGACCAGGCGTTTATTTACTTCGATCCACACGTCGTGGAACACAAACGTCTCGAGCCAATCACCCCTGAGGAGGTCGCAAAATCCTTTGGTACTGCAAACGTCACAGTATTCACGGACAGCGGTGAGATGCAGCGACGTCTTCAGGAAATGAACTGGACCGAAACGAATTTGCTGTTGATGAGTTCAGGAAATTTTGATGGAATGAATCTGGACGAATTCGCTAAAAATCTTCTCGGGGCTACTGCCTGAGAACGATCTTTCGCAAGATGAGGGTCGCGAAGAAGGCGTAAAAAAGGGCGAAGAACATCAGGCCCATCAGATGGAAGATAAAAACCGTGAAAGAGGAATATGCATAAAAAATCTGGTCCTCCTGATTTTCGATGTAGGTGTCGTAACTTTTGTCTTCCCACGTGACATCGTTTTCCTGTAATTTCTGGTAGGCTGCTTCGTCTGGAACCTGCGTTTTCAATGCTTCCAGACGTTCCGAGGCAAGTCTTGTTTTGATGGAATCATCGATAACTTCGTGGTACAGATAAACAAAGCAGGCAATCATCAGCACGTAGATACCACCACTCTGCATTGCGGCCTTGAAGTCATCCGGAAATGGTTTTCTGTCAAATCCCGAGTCCTTTTTATGAAGGAACAGGCCAAGCGCAATGGCACAGAGCAGAAGAAAAACATTGACGAACATTCCGGGAACAAAACAGGCGTAAGAATATCCGAGATTGTATGCGGTCAGTGTGAAAATGATCCAAAGCAAAGCCACGAAAAAACCGACCTTGACCGTCCGTTTCATAACTCAGGCTCTGCCGAGGTGCTTCAGCATTCTGGCGTGGCTGATGATGGCGCTGAAAAAAGTAGGCTCAGTATGGTACGGAACTCCAAACTCCTGAGCGGTGCTCCTGACAATGGGCGCAATTTTTTTGTAATGAATGTGCGATACGTTAGGAAAAAGGTGATGCTCGATTTGATAATTCAGACCGCCGACAAACCAGGAAAGGAATCGATTGTGCGGAGCAAAATTTGCAGTGGTGTTCATTTGGTGAACCGCCCAGTTGCTCGCCACCTTATTGGCTTCCACTTCCGGAAAATTAACGTTCGGAACGACGTGCGCCAATTGAAAAACAACAGAGAGAATGACCCCTGCAACGAAGTGCATCAATACAATGCCAAGGATAACACCCCACCAGGGAATGTCCATTACAAGCATCGGGACAACAAAAACATAGGCGTAATAAATCACTTTCGAAATGATCAACTCGATAAAAAGCCGATGAAATTTTTCGTTTTCAATTTTGGTGAGGCCTAATTTTTTATATCGAAACAACTGTGTGTAGTCCTTTTGGGCGATCCACGCCAGCGTCAGAAATCCATATAAAAACCACGCGTAAAAGTGTTGGTAACGGTGAAGTTTTCTCAGTTTTGTCTTCGGCGAAAACCGCAGAATCTCACCGGGTGCATCAATGTCTTCGTCGTAGCCGGTGAGGTTGGTATAGGAATGGTGCAAAACGTTGTGTTGAATTCTCCAATTCACCTGATAACCTCCAACCAGTGAAAGTACCTTGCCGATGAACTTGTTGACCTTGTCGTTTTTTGAAATGGAACCGTGGTTTGCATCGTGCATAAATCCCATTCCGATGCCTACCATACCAAGTCCCATAATGAACCAGCACAAAGCGATCAGCCAGGGATTGGTGACTACGCCAAATATCATCAGGAAATAGGGAGTGAAGTAAAGGCTCATCATTGCGACCACCTTAACCACGAAAGCTGCATTAGCATTCCGTGATATTCCCGAATCCTTGAAATAAGCCCTTACCCGCTTTTTCAGCGTTTGCTCAAATTCAAGCCCTGGGTCTGGTGTAAATCGTAGTGAATGCGGAGAGATTGTGGATTTAGCCATTCATTTTTCCTTGCAGTGCAAAGGTACGAATTTATAGCGACAGCGGTGATTTAGTAAAGGACTTGATCATCAACCACTTGATCTTGATAAGTGGTCAGATCACCTTATTTCCCTTTGTTCTTTGTGCGCTCGGCTTGCAGTTTCTGAGCCTCTTCCAGCCGTTGCATAAACTTGGATTTTTTGCGCTTGGTTGGATTTTCCCGGTTGATCGTGATCTGGGCCATCAACTTATCTTCATCTACAATGAATCGTTTTATGGCCCACATAATTCCCATCGTCACGAGTGTCGAAATGAAGTAATAATAACTCAATCCGGAAGAGTAATTGTTGAAGAAGAAAATCATCAGGAACGGAAAAATATACATAATGACCTTCATATTCGGCATTCCCTCGGCAGTTGGCTGGGTCATATTCTGACTGGTGTAGTGCGTGTAAGCCAGGGTGGTTCCGGCCATCAACAAGGTGAAAAGCGAGATGTGGTCGCCGTAAAGTGGAATATAAAATCCAAAATCGTAAATAGAATCGTAGGTCGATAAATCTTCTGCCCAAAGGAATCCCTTTTGTCGGATTTCGATCGACGAAGGGAACAAACGGAAAATGGCAAAAAGTATGGGCATTTGAATGAGCATTGGAATACAACCGGCGAGTGGACTGACGCCGGTTTCCCGGTAGAGCGTCATAACCTCCTGCTGCTTTTTCATCGCGTCCTCCTTTTTTGGATATTTCTTCGCGATTTTGTCAATCTCTGGCTTCAGCAGTTTCATTTTCGCCGAAGACTTAAACATTTTGTAATTGACAGGACTTAGAATTGCTTTTACAATGAGCGTTAGCAACAGAATCGCAAGGCCTGCTCCGATTCCCCACGACATAAAAAAATTGAACATCGGCCGCATTGCATAGACGTTGATCCATCGGAATAGACCCCAACCCAGATCTACCACATCCTCTGCACCGTTGTCATATTTTCCGAGTTCTTCGTAATCATTCGGGCCGAAGTACCATTTCAGTTTGGCTTTATCGGATGCATCTGAAATTCCCAGGCCGACTCTCGAACGATAACGTTTGACATAGGCGCTGTCTTCCTCCGGATCAATGACCTCCACCTTAGCATCTTCAATGGGTTCGAGACCATCCTTGCTCATCAGGATCGCCGTAAAATAACTTTGTTTGTAAGCGATCCAGTCGGTTTTTTGCTCCAGTTCCAGTTCGTCATCCCCGACGACGCCCAGATAATCGTACCCGTCATCGCGGTATTTGTAAAACAGCGTGGAGACCGTTCGTTCCGATTCAAGGTGTTTTTCGGTAGAGAGTAGGCTCAGGTCGCAGGTAAATGCCATATCGGCCACTTCTTTGTCGCCAAATCCACCAAAATAAATTCCGTAGTCGACATCGTATTTTCCCTTGTTCAGGGCATAGGTGAATCCGATTTTGCGGCCGTTTTTTGTCATTTCCAGCCGTGCCGAACTGTTGGTGGATTCAATAAACCGGAAACAGAAATCCGAGGTATGCTTGCGTTTTCCGTCGAGATAAAATTCCATTCCAAAGTTGGATTTTTCATCGAGCAGCTGCAACGGCATGGTCTTTTTCGCCATCCAGTCGTCATAGGTGTGATAGCCTTTCAGATAAACAGCGCAGATGCTTCCGCCCTGGTTGGTAAT
>Ga0247727_10018611_pt1 | contig 10894 bp, 8 predicted proteins | sample WisWelCaveWW1625_FD_202498 | JGI IMG/M metagenome (GOLD analysis project Ga0247727, IMG submission 202498) | Biofilm microbial communities from Wishing Well Cave, Virginia, United States - WW16-25 | ecosystem: Environmental > Aquatic > Deep subsurface > Groundwater > Cave microbial mat | place...
ACCGCAATCACTTTCGTCTTCTTCCCTTCGGTGAAGTTCTTCCAGAGGAACGGGTAACTGAATCCAGCAAAGTTTGAGCCGCCGCCAACACAACCGATAACCATGTCGGGGTACTCGCCTGCCATTTCCATCTGCTGCAAAGCCTCAAGGCCGACCACAGTCTGATGCATAAGCACATGGCCAAGAACCGAGCCTAAGCTGTACTTCTTGAGTCCGCCCGAGGTAGCGGCAACTTCAACCGCTTCTGAAATGGCGATGCCAAGGGATCCCGGGGAGTTCGGATCCTGCGCACGCACCTTTTTGCCATATTCCGTGCGGTCTGTCGGGCTCGCATAGACGCGTGCGCCGAAATTTTCCATAATCACGCGACGATAGGGCTTCTGGTGGTACGAGACCTTGACCATATACACTTCGAGATCGAGACCGAAGAAATTGCAGGCCATTGCAAGAGCCGATCCCCACTGTCCCGCACCGGTTTCGGTCGTCAGCGCCTTCGTTCCAGCCTCCTTGTTGTAGAAGACCTGTGCCACCGCCGTGTTAGGCTTGTGGGAGCCTACAGGGCTGACTCCTTCATATTTGTAATAAATATGGGCCGGAGTGTCGAGCGCCTTCTCCAGGCGCAATGCACGGTACATCGGCGTTGGCCTCCAGAGCCTATAGATTTCCCGCACAGGCTCAGGGATCTCAATCCAGCGCTCTGTGCTCACCTCCTGCATGATCAGGCTCATCGGGAAAAGTACACTCAGAAAATCGGGCGTGACTGGCTGCATTGTCCCTGGATGCAACACCGGCTGGGGCGGGACAGGCATATCAGCATTGATGTTGTACCACGCCTTCGGCAGCTTGCTTTCATCGAGCAAGAATTTGCATTGATCTCTCATATATCCTCCTTACAATAAGTTACGAATTCAGCGCTTGGGTGATCGTCTCAGTCGAGCACTTGAACGATGCCCCGTGGTTCTCGCTGAATCGTGAATTCAAACCGAGCAGTGACTGGTTCTGCGGGGCATAGATAGAGATAACACCTTCCTCAAATCGTCATCAAGTCCGTGTAAATCCTTAACTGATGACTTGCTCGCTCTCCACTGCCTCCAAGAGAAGCTCGGCAACATCCTTCACCCGCACCGACTCAGTGGCATCTTTATCCTTCACACCATCGGTCATCATTGTCATGCAGAACGGGCATGCGGTCCCGATCACATCGGGTGAGAGCGAAAGGGCTTCCTCCGTCCGTTCAATGTTCACACGCTTCCCCTCACGCTCCTCCATCCACATCCGACCGCCCCCCGCACCGCAGCAGAAACTCCTGTCCCTCGACCGCTTCATCTCCACAAACTCTCCGCTTACCATATCAAGGATACCACGGGGAGAGTCATATTCATTGTTGTAGCGGCCAAGGTAACACGGATCGTGGAATGTGATCTTGGATTTCTTTTCAGCCAAAAGCTTGATCCTTCCCTGCGCAAGAAGGTCCATCAGATACGTCGTATGGTGCACTACCTCGAAGTCTCCTCCGAACTGCTTGTACTCCTTGCCGAGCGATTGCAGACAGTGCGGACAGGTGACCACGATCTTCTTCACTTTGTAGTTGTTGAGCGTGGTAACATTATCGGTGATGAGCATCTGCGCGAGGTATTCGTTTCCCATGCGTCGTGCAGGGTCGCCATTACATTTCTCCTCTGTGCCGAGGATCGCAAACTTGATTCCTGCCATCCTCATCAGCTTGGCAAAGGCTTGGGTCACTTTTCTATAGCGTGCATCGTAGGCACCGGCACAGCCGACCCAGAAGAGGACCTCGGCATCTTTCGCGTCCGACATTCGTGGTATGTCCAATCCTTCGGCCCAATCGGCCCGGGCGGAATGTCCGAACCCCCAGGGGGTGAAATTCCTTTCGAGATTGGAAAATGTCGTCTTCAGCTCCTCAGGAAAGCGGGACTCGTTCAGCACCAAGCCTCGCCGCATATCCACAATGGTATCCACGTGCTCGATCATCACCGGACACTCCTGGACACATGCCATGCACGTCGTGCATGCCCACAATTCCTGCTCAGTGATGAAATTGTCAAGCAATTGGTGTCCCAGAACCTTCTGACTGAGACCTTCGCCGTCAGCCTGTTTTGTTGCAGCAGCCACGAGGGGAGCTTTTTCGAAGGTCCGCGAACGGAGGTCAACAATGATCTTTTTCGGATTGAGAAGCTTGCCGGTCGTATGTGCAGGACAGACCGACGTGCACCGGCCGCATTCGGTACATGTATAGCCGTCGAGGAGCTGCTTCCATGTAAAATCCTCAACATCTGTTGCGCCGTACTTTGTCAATGTCTCATCAGCGAGATTGATTGGCTTGAGTGCACCCTTCGGCCCAAGATTCGAAAGATAGACATTGGGAATTGATGTCAATACGTGGAGATGCTTCGAATAGGGGAGGTAATTGAGGAAACCCAGCACCGCCAGCATGTGCCCCCAGAAAAAGAAATGAAACCAGAAGTCTGCTGATTCACTGGTGAACTGACCGGAGAGCAGCACAGAAACGACGCGGGCCTCATTGGTCTGTCCCTGACCGATCACCATACGTGTAGCATTCTGCCCAAACATCGTGACCATAACTGCAAATATCATCGCAAGGATGAACACAGCGTCCCACTTCGAATGCCCGGTCACTTGGAGCCGCTTTGGGGTTGAAACCAGGCGACGCAACAGGGATATCAGCACGGCAACAACCACAAAAGCACCAAAGATGTCTTCAAGGAAGATCAGCGGTGGATAGACAGAACCGAGAAAGGAAAAGGAAAACCCGGGAATGAGACCTTCACCAATCGATTCAAGGATCGCGCCAAGGAGTATAACAAATCCCCAAAAAATCAAGAAATGCAAAATACCGGCAAACGGCTCACGGAGCAGTTTCGTTTGACCGAATGCAATCTCCAGGACATTCTTGATCCGCTTCCCCGGATTATCGAACCGGTTTTCTTTTTTCCCTAACTGCAGGTAGGAAACAAGGCGCCTGGCGTTGTACGAGAAGAACCCGAGCGATCCAATGAGTACGAGCGCAAAAACGACTGGCAGGACGGACATGGGTCGTTCCTCTGTAGAGGGTTGGGCGGGTCAGTTGAGTGTGATAATATAGGAGGTAAGGGTGAAAAGCACAACCTTCTGATCAATTCTCAAGATGATTTCGGCGTCGAGGATGGATCTGGAATTTTGAGCGCGGTCAGCGTTTTGAGCTCCTTGATAAAGTAGAGCATTCCGTGCTGCGCGAAGAACGACTCCGGCGCGATCGCCGGGGAGTTCATATTCAGAATCTCGTTGAAGATCGCAGTGCCAGTTCGCTTGTCCAATAAAGTGAGAATATTGTTTAACAATGTCTTCTCCCCTGTGCCGACGTTTTCGTGGAAGCTAATGGCAATAACAGTTCCATATTTGAGCACTCCTATCGGGCCTGTGATTTTTTCCAAAGACAGATGTCGTTCAACCATCGCGACAAGATCGGCGTTATCCCTGGAGAACTGATCCAGCGGAACAGGGAGTTCCATGGTATCGTTCTCCACCTGGGTTGCAGCACGATTTTTCGCCTCCTGAACAATCTGTTCGTCGGTTCCCCACGATCGCTGCATCGTCCCAGTCCGAAAATGCAGCTCGATGAATACTTTCCCCTCAAGTGTCTTCTTCGACGCAAAGACCGAGTCATCGAGGGCGACAATGAACGTGAGTGCCTCATTCGACCAGAGTTCTTTCCCCGTCGGAAGATCAACTGCGATGATCGCTTTGTGCTCGGGGAGATCGGGGGTAGCAAAGTGATGCACGAACACGACGTCCCGATGGACAGCCTCCACGCCAATCCACCACTTTTCATCGAATGTACGTCTGTCCCACAATACTTTTCCTGTCAGTTGATTCAGACAGAAGAAGCGTGTCTCTTTTTTTTCAATATCCCGTTCCTCTCCCACGAGTTTTGCGCCAGGCGCGGGTGTCACGCGCCAGATGACCCCCCGTGCGGTGTATCGCCATATCGGTTGGAGTTTTCCACCCCTCAGAAAATCAAATACTCCCATGGCAGAGCTCTGAGTAGAGGCTATATTGATTGCAGATTTAAGATTTCAGATTTTAGATTGTCTGACTATTTCCTGCTGAAATATGTGTCCAACGTATCCTTCATATTCTGGATAGCTCGCGAACGGTGGCTCAATGAGTTTTTCTGAGAGGATTCCATTTCAGCAAGTGTTCGTGTATGGCCCTGCGGGACGAAGAGCGGGTCATACCCAAACCCGTGATTACCCCGAGGATATTCTATGATAGCACCATGGCACGTACCCTCCGCAATCTCTTCGACATCTGGACCCACCAAGGCAAGCACACACCGGAATTTCGCTCCGCGTCTTCGTGGAGGAACACCGCGCAGATTCTCAAGTAACTTCTTGCAATTATCCGCATACGTCGCATTGGGTCCGGCATAACGCGATGAGAGGACACCGGGAGCGCCATTCAAATACCCGACTTCCAACCCGGAGTCATCGGCTAGCGAGGGGAGTTGTGTTGCGCGGTGGACTTCGCGCGCTTTCTTCAAAGCGTTCGCCTCGAGACTGTCGCCATCTTCAATTATGTTACCAACGTCGGGAAACCGATCGAGGGGAACAAACTCGATCGACATTCCGGAACATATCGCGAGAATCTCCCCCACTTTGTCTTGATTGCGGGTTGCAAGAACGAGTTTGTTCATTGGTCAATTCATGGAAAAATGCTGTGTATGACATGAGCGTACCACTGCTCTCCATGGTGAGTATCAATGTCTCATTTGTCTCAGAAATGTCCCATAATCTCTTTCTAGGTTGGATGTTAGCGCTCACCTGAGATTTTTCACCGCTGTTAATTCACGCCGTAGTTCCGTGATGAGCTCCTCTTCAGTCGGGAGATGCAGCTTATAACGACTGACAAATATCTGCCGATTCCCTTTGCCAAGCGTGTATCGGACTACTGCGTCGTTCTTGTCAGTGCAAAGAATAAGTCCAACCGTAGGATTATCTCCTTCGGTTCGGCGATGCTCATCATAATAATTGACGTACAACTGTATTTGCCCGAGATCGCCGTGCGTCAGCTTCGCGACTTTAAGATCGATGAGCACGTAGCACTTCAAGATCGTATGGTAGAAGACAAGGTCGACATAGAAATGATCGCCGTCCAGTGTGAGCCGCTGTTGACGATCGACAAAAGAAAATCCCTTTCCTAATTCAAGCAGAAATTTTTGGAGATTATTCAGAAGCGCTTCCTCGAGCTTCGATTCGACCAGCCGAGGTACCTCGGGTACATTCAGAAACTCAAGCACAAAGGGATCTTTTATTGCATCTTTGGGTGTTTGGATTTCTTGACCTCTCCGGGCAAGCGCGAGCACCTCTTTTTTCTTGCGGCTTTTTGCAAGCCGTTCATACAGTAAGCTATTCATCTGCCGTTCTAACTCTCGGGACGACCAACGGTTTTTCGTTGTTTCAATTTCGTAGAACGACCGTGCGATGGCAGATTCTACCTTCGTCAGCAAGCGATAATGTGTCCAGGAAAGATTGGGATTCAAAATCCCCACGGTAATCAATTCGTCACGCGCTGCGTGACGAATCTGTGATGAGTTTTTCAAAGCCTTCGATCGGTCACTCACCGCGTGACGTTTTTCATTCGACAAGAGATGTGGATAAGCAAGATAAAATAGACGCATGTATTTGAGATTCGTCGGAGTGAAACCACGACCGAATTCGCCCTGCAAACGACTGGCGAGGGTTTCGATGAGTTCCTCTCCGTACGCCGCCCGCTCCCTGCCGCGCTGCTCCACTTCCACAAGTTCATGCCCGATGAGCCAATATGCGCGCACCATTTCCGTATTCACGGTGCGGACAACATTTGCCCGCGCCTCTTCAATAATCGATCTGATTCGAACATACATCGAATCAATACTTTTTGCCCTCACTTTGGTTTTTCTCATGCCCTTCATGGGTGTCATTCTTCCTCACCGAGTTCCTTCCCCATTCTATATCCCGCCTGCGGTGGGACGGCAAAAAGCGCCTTCAGTGCGTTCGCCTCGAGGGTGTCGCCATCTTCAATTATGTCACCAACGTTCGGAAACCGATCCAACGTAAGGAGCTCGATGGGCATTCCAGCGCACATCGCCTGAATCTCCTGGATCTTGTCTTGATTACGGGTTGCAAGAACGAGTCTGTTCATTCGTTAATTCTTGGAACGATGATGTGTAAAAACATGAGCGTCGCACTGCGTTTCGCGGTGACTACCATTCGTCCTGAGAGTCCAACACAACTCACCTCAGTGTACCCTCCCAAGCAGGTGTTTGAGCTCTTCCCTCGCAGTCGAGAGGACGGCAGACACGTCAAGAGAGGTGTGGACGCCGTTACGGTACAGCCATCGGCCGTCAACCATCACCGACCGGACATTTTCAGGAGAGCATGAATACACAATGGAAGAGTACATGCCGTCCTCGCGCTGATCAATGTATGGGTTCCATACATTCGTGAGATCGAGGAATGCCATATCTGCTCTTTTCCCGGGCGTGATGCTGCCGATCTCCCGCTCCATCCCGAGCGCTCGAGCTCCGCCGATGGTTGCCATCTCGAATACTGTCCGTGCGTTCATCGCAGAGGGCCCATGAAGGGGTTTCTGGATGAGAGCCGCAAGCCTCATCTCCTCGAACATGTTCAAGGTATTGTTGCATGGCGCACCATCAGCGCCGAGAGACACTGCAATCCCTCTTGAGAGCAGCTCCGGCACTTGTGCAACGCCTGAGCCGAGTTTCAAGTTCGACGAAGGACAATGTGCAACCTTTGCGTCCCGGTCCGCCATCAGCTGAATTTCCCGCTGATTCAGCCAGATGCAATGTGCGAGACAGGTATTCGTTTGGAGTATCTGAAGTTTTTCGAAATACTCTACATTGTCCATATGACAGCGTTTTCGAACCGCATCCATCTCTTGGCGACTCTCCGCCGCGTGAGTGTGGTACAGCATACCGGGGAATGATCGTGTCATCTCGTATGCTTCTTGCAGCAGTGCATCAGTGCATGAGAGGAGGAAACGCGGGGCAACGGCATACCGTATTCGTCCCCCGGCGGCATTGTGCCATTGTTCTGCATATTTGAAGGTAGAGGAAATCGCATCACGTGTGGATTCCCTTAGGCCCGTGTAGACATCGTTCTGATCGATCATTGACTTTCCGACGAATGCGCGCAGCCCTGTCTCGACAATCGCACGGATTACCTCCTCTTCGTGGTGGACGCTCCCCATGTCCATGATCGTTGTCGTCCCGGAACGAATCAGCTCAGCGATTCCAACCATCGCTGACGCATGCATGGATCGATCGTTATGCGCAGCTTCAAAAGGGAATATTTTCAGCCGGAGCCAATCTAACAATTCAAGATCGTCGGCAAGGCCGCGAAAGAGCGTTTGGCAGAGGTGGAGATGAGTCTGAACGAACCCAGGAATGGCAACCAATCGGCTGGCATCAACAATCTCACCGTCAAAGGAAATCATCTCCTTCAGCTCAGCCTTCGTCAGCAATCGCTCGATCGAATTTCCGTTCACGACGATACCACCGCCTTCCAGCAAGGGAAGTTCAGGGCCCATCGTGAGAATCGTGTGCAACTTAATCAGTGTTTTCTGCATTCAACGAGAATGATGACTTGACACGTGTCAAGACAATCTACGCCATCTGTCATGGACCCATGCATTCGGCAACCGCCTGCTCAAACGCATCGACCTGAATAATCTGGATATCGCCGCCAGGCGTGGCGGTTGTAAGGTTGTTCTTCGGGATCAGTATCCGTCGAAAACCAAGCTTCGTTGCTTCAGCAATGCGTCGTTCGATGTGACTGACGGTCCGGATTTCGCCGCCCAGGCCGATCTCTCCCACAACAACAAAGTGCGCGTCAACAGCGACATCACGCAGGCTTGACACTATGGCCAAGGCCATCCCGAGATCTGCAGCCGGTTCATATACGCGAACACCCCCGGCAACGTTGACAAATACATCATACTCGCCAATGTGGAATCCTACGCGCTTCTCAAGCACGGCAAGCAGCATCTGGAGGCGTTGCGTGTCGAATCCTGTCGGGGTACGCTGCGGGATCCCATAGCTCGTTGGAGTCACAAGGGCTTGCACCTCCAGAAGCAATGGACGCGTCCCTTCCATGCTTGCCACTACAGTGGATCCAGACGTTCCCGGCTTCCGTTCCGCCAGGAATACCGCTGACGGATTCACGACTTCGCGGAGACCTGCGTCATGCATTTCGAAAATGCCAATCTCATTCGTCGAGCCAAAGCGATTCTTGCTCGCACGTAAGATACGGTATGCATGGTGCCGATCGCCTTCAAACTGCAATACCGTATCCACCATGTGCTCAAGCACTTTCGGACCTGCGATCAACCCCTCTTTAGTGATGTGACCAATCAGGAACACAGGAATATCGCGTGTTTTTGCAAACCGAATGAACAGCGCAGTCGCCGCTCGCACCTGCCCGACCGTACCCGACGCACTTTCGAGGTCAGGCCAGTACATTGCCTGGATGGAATCGACGATGATCACCTCTGGTTCCGTTTTTTCAATTAGGACCTCGATGACTGCGAGGTTCGTCTCAGCAAGGATGAGAAGATTTTTCGATGGCTTCGCAGTGAGGCGATCGACGCGGAGTTTGACTTGCTGTATCGATTCCTCACCAGTGATATAGAGAATCAGGTGAGTGGTGAGTAGTGAAGCCATCTGCATCATGAGTGTTGATTTGCCAATACCGGGGTCACCCCCGACGAGCACAACTGATCCCGGCACGATTCCACCCCCGAGCACCCTGTCGAACTCCGAAATGCGGCTCGATATGCGCGGCTCCGGTACAGGGTCGACATCCGTTATCGAAACCGGGGTCGACGCACTCTTGATGAGAGAGGCGTGTCGGCGTTTTGGCCTTGCCTCTGCAATCTCTTCAACAAATGAATTCCATTCGCCACAGTTCGGACATTTCCCGATCCAACGGGCGGATTCGTAGGCGCATGACTGACAAACATATTTTGAGCGGACTTTGCCCATGGATTGATTCTCTCGAACGACCTTCGTGCAGCGGATGTCAGGGATCGCGCCTCTTCCCTACAGAGACATGGCCATTGCGTTTTTCATGTGGCAATCAGAGGTAGGCATCGCTGTCGTGCTGCGAGATCAATATACAGATGCGGGGAGAGAGATTCAACGCAGGGGAGACCTTCCGTCCACTGGTGTGCCCAATTTGGTACTGTCCTAACGTAATTAGGACAGCACCCCCAATTTGAATTCGTTGAAATATCTTCTCATATTGGGATCATGTACGTTTGCGTAACGACTTATCATTTCAGCAGGTCGGGCTCGAGGCACTCGTTTTTCGTTCATGGGGGGAACACGGGTTATGGTTCACTGTGACAGCTCCGGCAATTCCCATTTTCGCCAAAACATCCCGTTCCTCGTTTTTCTGTTTCTCGTCACGACCGCCATTGGCCTTGCAGCGAATGTCCCACCGAACATTCCCATCATCACTGAGCCCGCGACAGATGGCGCAATCGTCAATCCAGCCGATGTCCATATGGAAACAGCTCCGTTTTCAGATCCGGACACAGAAGATACACATGTGTGTTCGGACTGGGAAATCTGGACGGTTTCGCCCTCTGAGCGTGTCTGGGTATCTTCATGCATAGGCGGTCTGAATGCTGTGCACACCCATCTTGGCGACGGAACTTTCGAGAACTCGCACACCGGAAGGACCGAACTGATGAGCGAGACGGACTACCGTTTACTCGTGCGGCACCGTGACAGTAGTGGAGACCCAGCAACCGAGTGGAGCCCTTGGGCGGAGAGATTCTTCCGAACCGGAGCAACGTCGGTCACCTATCCATTAGAGCTCGACGATATCGCCAGCACGCCCGTCCCACAGTGGAAAGACGAAAACGGAAGAACCATTATTCTTCCCCCTGGAACCCCTCCTCCCTCATTACGTATTGAGACGCCGGCAGCCAGCCCCTTTCTTGAAATACGCAGACAGGACGGGATAAGCAATCAAGTCATAAATCCCCCGGCCCAGCAATACCATAAACCTGTGCGAGTTGTTATCAGCGCAAGCGATGCGGATATCACGCTCCCTCAATCGCAAGTATCATTTACAGACCAGAGTGGAATGGACCGTGTCGTGTATCTGCCTGCGGTAGTTATTCCCGCTTTCGGGCAAGTGTACTACTGGATCTCCACGATTGGGAGCAGTTACGTCGGCAGTACATCACAGAGCGATCCGAATTTCTTCAATGTCGCTCAAAGTGCGCCGGTACCCTGGTCCGTACGACAGGCGGGCTACAAAGTTGAAGTGGTACGATCGGGTTTCCAACTGCCGATCAACATCGCTTTCGTTCCCAAACCAGGAAATCAACCAAACGATCCTTACTTTTATGTCACGGAGCTCTACGGCACGATCAACCTGGTGCTGCAGAACGGAACAGTGATAACCTACGCCGAGAGCCTTCTGAACTTCAATCCCACAGGGAATTTTCCCGGTTCCGGTGAACAAGGCCTCTCTGGAATTGTTATCGATTCTACCACAGGAGACGTCTTTGCAGCAATGCTCTATGATGGCGAGCCGCCAGACGGACCGCATTACCCCAAGGTCGTTCGATTCCGCAGCGATGATGGCGGACGAACAGCATCATCTCAAACAACCATCCTCGATATGTCCGGTGAAACGCAGGGAGAATCCCATTTTATCTCCAATCTGTCCATCGGTCCAGATGGCAAGTTATATGTCCACATGGGAGATGGTTTCGATCCTTTAGCAGCTCTTGACTTGGACTCATTCAGAGGCAAGATCCTGCGTGTTAACCCTGACGGCACGGCTCCGCTGGATAATCA
>Ga0247727_10018612_pt1 | contig 10893 bp, 13 predicted proteins | sample WisWelCaveWW1625_FD_202498 | JGI IMG/M metagenome (GOLD analysis project Ga0247727, IMG submission 202498) | Biofilm microbial communities from Wishing Well Cave, Virginia, United States - WW16-25 | ecosystem: Environmental > Aquatic > Deep subsurface > Groundwater > Cave microbial mat | place...
ACCCTGCTGCTCGGGCCGGCCATGCTGATCGAGGGGCCGACATGGGCGCAGGTGGCGCCGACCGGACTCTTATTGGTGGGGTTGGGCGTGACCGGCGGGCTGGCCACCGGCGCGTTTGCCGTGCAGGTGTGGGCGCAGCGGGTCCTGCCGGCGCAACAGGTGGCACTGATCTTTTCCCTGGAGCCGGCTTTTGCCGCCTGGCTGTCCTGGTATTTTCTCGGCGAGCAGATGAACGTGCAGGGCTGGTTCGGCTGTGCATTGATATTGGCCGGAGTCATCATCGGCGGGCTGACACCGCAGGAGGCGCTGCCGGAAGACGAGACGCGTCATGCGGCACTCGAAAAAACGAATCAATAAAGTCTGTCTCCACGAATAACGGATAACGAATCACGAATAACGTCGGTAGACATGGCACAGAAGTTCGGAAACAGCAGATGGGTCAAGGACGGGTGGCTGGACAACCGTACTGCCGGCTGCGTCGTCGGACGCATCACCTTCGCGGTGATCGGGGTCGTGGACCTCTATCTCAAGGGCGACTTTCGCGGCGAGATTGCCGGCAAGGCCATCCGGTTCAATAATCCCAAGTTCGAAGACGACGATATGGCCGGCCACGTGATCGGCGACATGGACAGTCCCCAGGTCGGCGAAGTGAACCTCATCTCATTCGATCCGCATCCGAATCTCTCCCCGCATCCGTATATTGAGTGGTTTTCCATTCAAAAGAACCACTATCGCATCGAGCTGGCGCCGGAGGACGCCCGGATTCTGTCCGACGGCGAGGCGGCTGAACTGGACCGCGACAGCCAGGCGCTCCGCGACGCGCTGAGTTCGCAGGTCCGCTCGACACGGGACCGACCGGATTCAGATTGGGTCTAACGGAGATGCCGCTTAAACTGCTCGAGATGTTTGGCTAACATGCCGGCGACGAGGGATTTGTCGAAGGGCCAGGCGTAGCGGATGGTGGCATTCGTATGGGTACGCTTCAGTTTATCGACGGTCTCCGGAATTTCGATTTCGGCGTGCGAGCCGCCGGGGGTGAACATGGACGAGACCACCGTAATATCCTTCGTTCCTTCCCGAATTAATTCTTCGACAGCCTCCTCCAGCGTCGGCGCGCAGAATTCGTTGTAGGCAATTGCCAGCCGGTCGCCGTTCAAGAGCGGCCGCAATTGGTCCGCCAGGGCCTCCAGCCCTCCTTTATAAGGATCATTCTGCGGTGTCCGCGGCCAGCGGCGAATCTTCTGATCCAATTCCCGTTCTTCCGGCGACATCGGTGTGCCCGCCGCGCGCCGCTGGGCTTCGAGCTGCTTGAGCTTGCGGATCAGGTCGTGCGGGCAATCTTTGGGGACTCCGCCGTGTCCCACCAGCACGATGGCCCGCTGCGCTGCTTTCATAATTTGTTTCTTTTCCTGCGAATGACGAATAACGATTGACGAATGACGCCCTTCATCCCTGCCGCTCCAGTTCTTCCAATGCGGCGAACAAATCCGGATAGCGCAGAGTATAGCCCAATTCCGCCAGCAGTTTTCGGTTGCTGATCCTCTTGCCGGCCGTGGGATCGGCCGGCAACGGCTTGCCGGTTCCCCAGCGCGCGGCGGCGGCGTCCATGATCTCCGACCAGCGTCGTGGCGTGCCGTCGCTGACATTATAGATGTCGCCAGGCACGCCGTCTTCCGAGATTCGCAGGATGATCGCGGCCAGGTCTTCGACATGGATCAGGTTGACATAGCGGTGGGAATAGCCGACTCGGCCCTGGCGAATCCAATCCAACGGATTTCGTCCTGGACCGTAGATGCCGGCGACGCGCAGCACGATTGCGCCGGACCGCTCGCGCAGGGATTCCTCACCCTGCACGCGGGCAATCGTTCGATCGACGGGAGCGGTTTCATCCACCGGTTCGCCGCGCACGGCCTGGGGCGAACCGTCGTAGGCGGACGTCGCGCCGAGCACCACGAGACGTCGCAGGTGAGGGGCGACCTGCTCGCCAAATGTCCCGACGGTGTCCGGCGGCACAGCTGGAAAGGTCCAGACCACGTCTGCCTGCGCCGGGAGCGCGTCCCACGTCTCGGCATGATCGAGATCGAACCGGAGGCGCTGCTCGGGGGGAATGTCCTTGAGATTCGTCTCCGGTGTGCGGCTGGCGGCGAAGACGATGCGGCCCTCGGCCCTGGCCTGCCGAAACAGCACGCGGCCGGTGTAGCCGGTGCCGAGGATGACTAATACTGGTGACGACATGGAGCGGGCTGTTTAGACGCGATCACGTGAGTGGCAATAGTCGGACGCTCGTTTCAAAAAGTTCTTCAAGATGTTTGGATCGTGCAGTCGGTCTTCGTCTTCGACCGGCATGGCTGGAAAATGCGTCATCAGGGCCTGTGCGAAAAGGCCGACCCCCTCAGGCGTTTCAATGCCCTGGGCATTCATGAGAGGGACGCTTCCGATGCCGCAGCTCGGTGAGCGAGCTTTGAATACGTAACCGGAGAGCTCCAACCGTTCAAGTTCGCGCAGCCGGCGTGCTGAGAACTGCTGCATGGCGGCTGTGTGATCTACCGCGGTGGTGACGGTGGCGAGCCGCGGCGATGCGGCGGTGCCTTCCAGCCGCATCGGTTCGCGCGGGACGCCGAGCCCCGCTTCCACTTCCGGGCACACGGGCACCCATTCGACCTGCCGGCTCAGGGTATCTGCCAGCAAGGCGTCCCGCTTGTGCCCGCCGTCGTAGCGGACGTGGTCGCCGAGCAGGCATTGGCTGATCCCGATGCGAAGCGGTTTTATGACGGTCATCAGCGGGCAGAGTGCCGAAGCGATGAGGCAGTGTCAAGCATACCCCACGCCACGGTTGCCTGCAGACGCCTTCGGGTGGAAGAGCGGCCGGGAATTCTCAGCCCGGCCGCGATAGCCTGACGGGATCAACGGATTGTCTACATGCGTCCGCGCTTCTCGAAGTAGTCGTCGTATTTGTGGACGAAATCCTTCTGCACCAGCGGTGCGTGGCACGCGCGGCACTTGTTGAAGTCCTCGGCCAGGGACTTACCATCCGGGCCAAAGGCGGAATAGACCCAGGCGCCGTTCTTCTTGTCGTCCGGCACGTCCTGGCCCCAGCCCTCGCCCTTGCTCATGACAAAGATTTTTGCGAGCGCCCCTTTAACCAACTTTCCGTCCGGCCCGGTTTCGAGGGCGCCGTCTTTCTCCGCAGCCTTGTAGAGCTCCATGACCATCGTGGTGCCGTTGGCGAAGGGCTGGCCCTGCGAGGCTCTCGCGCCCGTGGTATTGATATACAGGTCGCGGACCTGCTTGGCCTCGGCTTTTTGCACGCCGGTCAGGAATGTGGGCCAGCTCTTGTAATCGGCGGGAAAGGCCAATTGACCGTCCTTCGGTTTGGCCATTTCGGAGGCCATCATGCCTCCGCATCCCACGATGGCAACGGCGAATGCCGACAGCAGTAGTCGTCTCATAAGAATCCTCCCTGGTTAAGTGGCCCGTAACCCTCTACCTTGGCTGACATGACGGACGAGTGCCTCGAGCAGAGGAATACGTTCGGGGGCAGACCTTCGCATCGAGTCATCATAGCGATCTACGGCCTTCTTGATAAATTGGATGCGTGACACTGGTCAGTGTTGGAATGCTTGTACCGTGCCACGATATGGTTTGGCCTGTCTGTAGATATTCGCAGGAAACCCAGCTAAAATGCGGTCTTATGAATGATCGTTTTCTCAAAGCCTGCCGCCGTGAGCCGGTGGACTGCACGCCGGTCTGGTTCATGCGGCAGGCCGGCCGCTACATGCAGGAGTATCAGGCGATTCGCGCCAAGCATTCCATTCTCGAGGTCTGCAAGACGCCCGAACTGGCTGCGCAGGTCACGCTGCAGCCGATTGATCGCTTTCCGCTCGACGCCGCGATTATTTTTGCCGATATTCTCCTGCCGCTGGAACCGATGGGGCTGTCGCTCACGTTTACGGAGGGCGAAGGGCCGGTCATCAAGAATCCCGTCCGCGATCGCGTGGCGGTGGAACGGCTCAAGGCGATTGACGGAGACGAGTTGCGCTATGTCGAAGAGGCGATCAGGCAGGCACGCAAGGCGCTCGCAGGGAAAGTTCCGCTGATCGGGTTCGCCGGCGCGCCGTTTACGCTGGCCAGCTATGCGATCGAAGGTGGCGGCTCGAAGAGTTTTCTCACAACCAAGCAATTCATGTATCGCGAGCCGGAAGCCTGGCACAAGCTCATGGACAAGCTGGCCCGCGTGGTGACCGGCTACCTGCGTCGCCAGATCAGCGCCGGCGCCCAGGCCGTGCAGTTGTTCGACAGTTGGGTCGGCTGCCTGTCGCCCGGCGACTATGCCGAATATGTATTGCCGCACGTACAGCTGATTTTCGAGGGGCTGAAGCGCGAAAATGTTCCGACAATTCACTTCGGCACCGGTACGGCGGGCTTGCTCACGCTCATGAAGGAAGCGGGCGGGACGGTGATCGGCGTGGACTGGCGCGTGCATTTGGACGAGGCCTGGGTCGAAGTCGGCCACAACGTCGCGGTGCAGGGCAATCTCGATCCGGTGGTATTATTTGCGCCGCTGCATGAAATCGAACGGCGGGTGGAGGATATTCTTCGCCGCGCCGCCGGACGGCCCGGCCACATTTTCAATCTTGGTCATGGAATCCTGCCGAACACACCGGTCGAGAGCGTGGCAGCCACCGCTGAACTCGTTCATAAATTGAGCCAAAGATGACGTTAACCGTTATTCGTTAACCGCAAGACTCGACTCGGACGTTTAACGGTTCACGTTTAACGAATAACGGGGGAAAGATGCCTGGACCGCAGAGACCGACGGCTATCTTATTGATGGCGGTGGGAGGGCCGGACAAGCTGGAGAATGTCGAGCCCTACCTGCTGGACGTGCGCGGGGGGCGTCCGACGCCGCCCGAATTGATTGAAGAGATCAAGGAACGCTATCGCGCCACCGGTGGCAGGACGCCGGTGCTCGGTATCATGCGTGAAATCGTCACGAAGCTGGAGCAGCGGCTCAATGGGCCGGGCGGTGAACACTACCGCGCGTATATCGGTTTCCGGCACTGGCATCCCTATATTAAGGACGTCTACGCGGAGCTGATGGACGAACAGCCTGAGCAGCTCATCGGTGTCTGCATGGCGCCGCAGTACTCCTCGATGAGCATCGGCGCCTACATCAAAAAGGTTGAAGAGGCGCGGGCGGCGGCGGGCGGAGACTTTCCGGTCAGCTACGTCCAAAGCTGGCACGAGCATCCGCGTTTGATCGCGGCGATTGCCGGCAATGTCACGGCGGCGCTCCAGAAGTTTCCGGCGGACATCCGTAGCCGCGTGCCGATCCTGTTCACGGCGCACAGCCTGCCGGAGCGCATTCTGCAGATGAAGGATCCCTATCCCGACCACGTCAAGGCGACGATGGATGCCGTATGCCGGCAGCTGGGTTCCGTCACGGCGCGGTTTGCCTATCAGAGCCAGGGGCGGTCCAATGAAAAGTGGCTGGGACCGACCGTCGAGGAGACGCTCGATGCCTTGCATCGGGACGGCCATACGCATGTGCTGATGGCGCCGATCGGGTTCCTCTCCGACCATTTGGAAGTGCTCTACGATATCGACATCGAATTGAAGCAGCGCGCGGCCAAACTGGGGATGCAGTTGGAACGGATCGCGATGCTGAACGCCACGCCGCCCTTGATCGACATTCTGGCGTCTGTGATCGAACAGCACGAGACATCATTAGTACGGTAAATCCTGTCGGTGGCAGCCCAACCCACACAACCAGCCAGGCACGTCGTCATCGTCGGCGGCGGCATCGCTGGCCTGACGGCGGCCTTCAGTCTCTACGAGCAGGCGGCGGGCGCGGGATTGCCGCTGACCTGCACGCTGATCGAAGCGGGCCGCGAGTGGGGCGGGAAGATCGTCACGCATCGCGCGGGCGATCTGACGATCGAGGCCGGCCCCGATTCGTTTCTCTCGCAAAAGCCCTGGGCGCTCGAGTTGTGCACGAAATTGGGGCTCTCCGGCCGGCTCATCAACACCAACGATCACCAGAAAAAAACCTTCGTCTATTCGCGCGGGCGCCTGCGCGAACTGCCGGAAGGGCTGGTCGTCATTGTGCCGACCAGGCTGGGTCCGTTTCTGAAAAGCGGGTTGATCTCCTGGCCCGGCATCGCGCGCATGGGGCTGGATCTGGCGCTGCCGGCCAAACGTGGTGGCGGCGACGAGTCGCTGGCCTCGTTTTTCTCCCGGCGGCTCGGACGCGAAGCCTTCGAGCGGGTGGTCGAGCCGTTGATGGCCGGCATCTATGCGGGCGACGCGGCGCAGATCAGCCTCCGCGCGACTTTTCCACGCTTTCTCGATTTGGAACAGAAACATGGCAGTTTGATCCGTGGCATGCTGGCCAGCCGGCCGGCGGGTGTGCCGTCTAATCGGACCATGTTCGTGACGCTGCAGGATGGATTGGTGGAATTGGTGCAGGCGCTGTTGGCAAAGCTGACGACGGCAGGCGCGAAACTCATGAGGCAGCAATCGGTCGCGGCCATGCGCGTGCGGCAAACCAACACGAATCATCCGATCGGGTGGACCTACGATCTGACGCTGGAGAACGGCGCGGTAATCTCCGCCGATGCGGTGGTGCTGGCGACGCCGGCATTTGTCTCCGCCGATCTGGTCCGGCCGCTCAGCCCGATCGCTGCGGAATTACTCGGCGCGATTCCCTACGCGTCGACCGCCACGGTGTCGATGGCCTACAAGGCCGGGACGCTCGGCGCCGAAGTCAGCGGGTTCGGGTTCGTGGTGCCTCGGGTAGAACGGCGCGATCTGTTGGCGGCGACCTGGACGTCCGTGAAGTGGCCTCACCGCGCGCCGGCCTCGCAGACGCTCGTGCGTTGCTATCTTGGCGGCGTGGGGCGGGAAGCTATTCTGCAGGAAGACGATGCCGCGCTGATCCGCCGCGTACGCGATGAGCTGCGGAGCATGACCGGCGTGACCGGCGAGCCGGTGTACGCCGAAGTGAACCGGTGGGACCGCGGCATGCCGCAATACACGCTCGGCCATCTGGACCGGCTGGAAACGATCCAACGGTCGCTCGACCGGTATCCCGGCCTCCTGCTGGCCGGGGCCGCGTATCGCGGGATCGGCATTCCGGACTGCATCAGGGATGGGACCGACGCGGCGAGCGGCGTCATTCGGTTGTTGACGCGTCACGCGTAACCCGGCACGCGATCAGGTTGCAGAACGTCGCTGGCCCAAATATAGTACCGGCAGCAACGAGGACGCACCAGACGGAGCCATGGCCAATCCCCTTACGATTCTTCATATCAGCGGTCCCTTCAGGGAACCACGTGAGCCGGCGTTCTCGTGGGATTTCGCGATCCAGCGGTCCACCTGGCCGATGCCCCACGCGGTGCGGGTCAAGGTCGCGGTCGCCGACGAACTCGACTATCTCAAGACAACAATTCTCGAATTGCAAGGCGGCAGCCCGGGGCAGCAGCTCTTGATCTCGCAATTGCTCACGAAACACATCGCGACGCACAAGTTGCAGATCGCGAATGAGGAAAATATGTTCAACGAACGGCTGGATATCCTGATTGAGCCGTTCACCGGTCCGTTGGCGCATCTGTTTGCGAGGTTGGAGACATGGATGCGCGACTCGAAGACCGCGTTACGACAGGAAATTCGAGAAAAAGTTCGTCTCTAGCCGCTCTGTTCCTGCTCCACAGAATCTGTGGATAACCCTGTTGGTAAATGCTCCCTGAACGCATGATTCCCGCGCCTAACGCGAGGCGTGACGACTTGCCTGCCTTTTAGTCATTGTGGTTCTCCAATGGGTTACCACAAGATATGGTGATTGTTACGTGGAGTACCTAAAAACGGCCCGGAACGGCCAAGGGCTGAGCATAGGCTGTGTACGGATTAGGCAAAAACCATGCGAGAGTTTTGGCGCAAGCAGAGCGAGGGAAAACGTTGGCAACACGAAGAAAATTTCTGCGATGAGCGTCAGAACAGCGCGCGATAGTGCCTGGAATGGATGCCGGACTCGTCCGCGAAGCCGAGTGATGCCTTATCGGGGTGTCCGGTGTCGTTCAAGTCGATCCGATAGTGTCCGCGCACCTGTTCCATGGCTGTTTCAAACGGAATCGCGCTCGGATAGAGTTCGCCGGGGGCGTGGGCGCCGCGCGAGAGCACGCCGATCGCGTCGGCCTTTGCAAACTTCCCGTCCGAAAAGATAAAAATATCCGCCACGGCGTGTTCGCCGAGTTTGTGCTTCGGCGTGGTGGGTGGGAGCAGTGTCGTCAGCCGGTTGGCCAGCCGGGCCTGCCGGAGCCGCTTCAGGAGACCGGCAATCTGGCTGTCGGTGGCCTGTTCGGGCACGAGCAGGCCGATCGCGTTGAATTCTTTGAGCGTGGTCTTGACGCGAAAGATGATCGGCGCCACGTCCGCTTCCTCTTCAATGAGGGCCTTCGAGGCCAGCTCGGGATTGACCGGCGCTTGGGTTTGCTTCCCCTTGGGCGTGGCCAGCCAGATCGCAAACCACAGGCCAAGAATGATGGAGAGCACGACGACCAGCGGATGCGCGCCCGCGCGTGCGCCCTCTTCGTAGGGGCCTTGCGTCGTTCCGGTCTCCGGTTTTTGTTCAGATTCCATCGGTGGTTATGCAGAATGCGGCGACAATTTTCGTTTGGCCTCTTCCCACAAGGAGTCCATCTCGGCCAACGTCATGGACTCGAGTGCCCGGCCCGCGCGCGCGGCTTCGGCTTCGATAAAATGGAACCGGTCGGCGAAGCGGTCCGTCGCCCGTCGCAGGGCATCCTCCGGATTGACCTTGAGGAACCGCGCCAGATTGACCAGCGAGAACAGGACGTCGCCCATCTCGTCTTCCAGGTGCCGCTGCGCGGCAGCCTGCTCGGTCTCGCCGGCTTGTTTTTCCCGCGTGCCGTAGGCGTCGGTCAGCTCTTCGATCTCTTCCGTGACCTTGTCCATCACCTGATGAACGCCCTCGCCGTTCTGCGGCCAGTCGAAGCCGACGCGGGAGGCGCGGGCCTGGGTTTGAAACGCGCGCAGCAGGGCAGGGAGCGTCTTGGGCACTCCGTCCAGCGCCGACTCGGAACGGCCGGTCTGCTGCCGTTCGGATTTTTTAATCTGCTCCCAGTTGGAATAGACCTGATCGGGCGTGAGCGCACCGTCGCCTTTCGGGCCGAAAACGTGCGGATGCCGTCGGACCAGTTTGTCTGCGAGCAGTTGCATCACCTCTTCCATGGAGAAGGCCTTGCGCTCGGCCGCGATCTGGGCATGAAAGAGAATTTGCAGCAAAAGATCGCCGAGCTCCTCGCGGAGCTTGGGTTCGTCCTGTTTGTCGATCGTTTCCAGGACTTCGTAGGTCTCTTCCAGGAGATAGGGTTTCAGCGATTCGTGCGTCTGTTTCCGATCCCAGGGGCAGCCGTCCGGTGCCCGGAGTTTCGCCATCAATTGTATGAGTTCATCGAACCGATCCGACATCTCAATCGCTCCTTCTATCGGGCAGCATTATACCCGTTCAAAGTGTCGCTTAGAAACGTACAAGATGCTGCCGCAATGAATTCGTCAGGTCATCTGGACAGCCGGACATATATGCGTGTGGTGTAGGGGAAGAGTGTGATGGGTGAGCGAAGCGCTTTGAGCTACCCCCGGTTCCGTGGACACCCGCGAAGGGGGACAGGGTTGTGGGCCTCGAACTGCACCGGGCTGACATAGCCCAACGTCTGATGCAGCCGCTGCCGATTATAGAACACTTCGATGAACTCGAACACCTCCGCGCGGGCCTCCTCCCGCGTGTGGTAATCCCGGTCATGGACCAACTCGTTCTTCAGCGTACTGAAGAAGCTCTCCACGACGGCATTGTCGTAGCAGTTGCCCTTGCGACTCATGCTGGCCACGAGGCCCTGCTGCGCCAGCAATTGCTGATACGCCCCGCTCGTATACAGCGCCCCTTGATCGGTGTGATGGATCACGCCGGGCGCGGGCTGCCGTCGGGCAATCGCCATCTGGAGGGCTGCCACGGCCACCTGTTTGTCGGGCGTCGCACTCATGGCCCAACCGATCACGCGCCGGGAGTACAGATCCAGGAGCACGGCCAGATACAGCCAGCCGGCGCGGGTGGCAATGGCCGTGAGATCCCCCGCCCAGAGCCGATTCGGGTCAGGTGCCGTGAAGACCCGGCACACATGGTTGGGCGCGGGCGGCGCGAAGTGATGCCGCTCCACCACCAGCCGGAATCGTCGAGTGCGCTGGGTGAGCAGCCCATGGACTCGGCGCAGCCGCGCCACGCGGTGCCGTCCACAGGCGATGCCCTCGGCCGTCAGCGCCCGCCAGAGCTTGACGGCTCCATAGCGCTCTTTGGTCTGGGCATGGAGCTGGCGGATCTGCTCCCCCAGGATCCGGTTCGCCTGGGCGCGCCGACTCTCCGGTCGTCGTCGCCAGCCGTAGTAGCCGCTGCGACTGACGCGGAGGACGGCGCAGAGGCAGACCAGCCGATGGAAGGGACGCTGCGTGTCGATGAACTGATATCTCACGGGGACTCCCGCGCAAAGAACGCCGCGGCTTTTTTTAAAATGTCACGCTCCTCTCGGAGCCGCGCATTTTCCCGCCGCAGCCGCGTCAGTTCATCCGCGCTCTGGGCACGGCCCCCCTTGCCGGGGAACGAGGCCTCGCCGTGGGTCTCCAGTTCATGCTGCCACTTGTAGAGATGGTTGCGTCGGAGGCCCAACTCGCGGGCCACGGCCGCTGCCGGACGGCCTGAACTCTTCCACAGTCGGATCGCGTCGAGCTTGAACTCTTTGGTGAATTGCGGTCGTGTCGCCATCGGACACCTCCTGGGGGCTATTGTCCCCTTTTTGAGGTGTCCACGAAAGTGGGGCTAGCTCA
>Ga0247727_10018613_pt1 | contig 10893 bp, 8 predicted proteins | sample WisWelCaveWW1625_FD_202498 | JGI IMG/M metagenome (GOLD analysis project Ga0247727, IMG submission 202498) | Biofilm microbial communities from Wishing Well Cave, Virginia, United States - WW16-25 | ecosystem: Environmental > Aquatic > Deep subsurface > Groundwater > Cave microbial mat | place...
TATCATTCCATCTTTTCCTTATTACATCAGCATCGTAGGAAGTCGGAGCAACGAAAAAATAGTTACCCAAACTCCAAAATTCATTTACAAAATTTGCTTTTTCTTTTATCAAATGACAAACTTTTTTCACATACTCCATCTGCACATCAGCACATCCATTCATCTGCACATCTTTCATAAATTCTATCGCCAACTCCCTGTCACTCCTCATTCTCAGATACTGCTGATTAAACCACTTTGTTTTTTCAAAATCAAACTTTGCCCCCGATTTACTCACACGGTCAAGCGAAAATTCCTGTATCAATTCTTCCATCTTAAAAATTTCTTTGTTACCGCTGGTATGCCAGCCCAGCAAGGCAAGCATATTGATAAATGCTTCCGAAAAATATCCTCTTTCTTCGTATCCTGATGAAACTTCTTTGGTAACAGGGTCTTCCCAATGCAGCGGAAACACAGGGAATCCTAATCTATCGCCATCTCTTTTGCTCAGTTTTCCGTTTCCATCGGGTCGCAATAAAAGTGGCAAATGTGCAAACTCCGGCATCACGCTTTCCCACCCAAGATAGCGATACAGCAAGAGATGTAGCGGTGCAGAGGGCAACCATTCTTCACCACGAATGACATGCGTAATCTTCATCAAATAATCATCCACCACATTCGCCAAATGATAAGTCGGCATCCCATCGCTCTTAAATAAAACTTTATCATCCATTTGGGAAGTATGCACCACCACCCATCCACGAATAATATCTTTCACCCGTATTTCCTCGTTTCTCGGAATTTTTATTCGTATCACATAATTTTCATTCGCATCCAATCTTTTCTTCACTTCATCTTCCGAAAGTGTGAGCGAATTTTTCATCGATTGCCTTGTGATAGCGTTGTATGCAGAAGTTCCGCCTGCTGCTTCCATTCGCTTTCGCATTGCTTCTAAATCTTCGGTAGAATCAAAAGCATAGTAAGCAAACCCGCTGCTGACGAGTTGTTCAGCGTATTGACGATACATTAATTTTCGTTCCGATTGGCGATAAGGAGCATAAATTCCATCTCCAAACCCAACTCCTTCATTTGGCTCAATGCCGCACCATTTCAGCGAATTGATGATGTATTGCTCTGCTCCTGGAACGAAACGATTTTGGTCGGTATCTTCAATTCTTAAAATAAAATCACCATTATGTTTTTTTGCAAAAAGATAATTGTAAAGTGCTGTGCGAACACCTCCTATATGCAGCGGTCCTGTTGGGCTGGGTGCAAAACGAACTCTGACTTTTCTGTTTTCCATAATTAATTAAAATAGAACGCTGATGACGCTGATTGGGTAGTGTCTCAAAAAAGTGTTATTAAAAAATGAATAATGAACAAGGATTAACGATTTTTGATTTTAGAAGTAGCACCTCAACCCTTTTTTTAACATCGTTATTCTTAAATCGTTAATCCTTGTTCTTAAATCAATCCCGATACATCGGGACACCCACTACCGCTGATTGCTTATGATTTTAAATGATTTTAAAAATCATATTTTATCTGTTTTTTCAGCGTCATCAGCGTTCTATATATTTATTCTATCACTATTTTTTCTGTATAAATATTTTCTTTGTTCTGAATTTTCAAAAGATAAATTCCTTTCGGAAGATTTAGGTTAATGAGTTGTTGAGTTGTTGAATTATTGATTTTTTCGGAATAGACAATTTGCCCAAGAATATTATAAATAACAATTTCGGATTTTGGATTTCCTGTTTCGGATGTTAGGGTTATTGTGAATTTTCCGTTGGTGGGGTTGGGGGAAATTTGAAATTGGGAATTTGAAATTGGAAATTGGTTGGCTATTCCTGAAGTAGAATTGTAAGTAGTTACACTTTCCGTAATCACATTGTGTCCTGAGTTGGGACCAATGTTTCCCGATTGAACAGTGCCATAATAAATAGGTCCAATCGTATATGGATATTCTGCTTTTTGTTTATCATCAATAGTTACAAAATAAGCGTAAATACCCGATGGATACTCAGGCGTAACACAAAAACGACCATTGTGCAAATCCAAATCTCCAAGCCCTGTGATGAATTCAAAATCCTCCACATAATATCCCAAAGGAAAACTCACAGAAACCGCAGGACCAGCAGAAGACGCAGTATTTCCGTTAGGTAAAATCTTTCGTTCAGTAATATTTCTTTTGCGATAAGATGTTTTCATTCGTTTTATGTTGCCAGTGCCGTCAGTGTTAGAAAAACTATATGCACCATAAATCGGAAAACCATCAAAAGCAAATCCGATAATGGGTGAATGATGAGTGCTGTCCTTATCATCATACAAACATGTGGGGTTCAAGTGATGGTGATATTCTCCATTTGGAGCAGGATGCCCTAAGCAATTGTCAAAAGATGGTCCTTCAACAACGATTGCATTTTGATTCCAAATACCTTGATTTTGGTAGGACATAGCATCTTTTGCATTGAAAACAGAAACGCCATTTGACCACACTCCAATATGCCCAAGCCCAACATTTACAAGCGTTCCAGTGTTTTGAGCAGGATTGAGAGTTATTTTATAAATAAAATTTTGATTTTTCGGAACATTAGGATTTCCGTTCCAAGGTCCGATAGTATAATCGGGAACACCGCTGCAACTCACATACACATTGTTCGCAGAATATTGAATTTGCTGCACATTAGAGGGAATATTTCCATAACCCGTTGCACCTGTTTGGTTGATTTTCCAACTCGTGATTGCAGGGTTGGTTTGTGCATTTACATTGGTAATAAAAGCACAAACAAAACTTGCGAGCAGTAAATTTTTTGTTGTCATAATTTTATAGTTTTTAAGGTTAATATTAATTTGTTCGTTAGAAAATCCAAAAGTAAACATAAATTGGAACGCTGATGAGGCAGAAAACAAAGATTAAAAATGATTTTTTATCTTACTTTGTCATAAACAATCAGCGTCATCTGCGTTCCATTACTCATTTTAAAAAATATAATCAGTAGAAAGAAAATTTGACTTTCTGCCTTCCAAAATTTCTGTTAATAAAATTTTATTCAATTCCGAATCCTTGCAGGCAACCAATGTGCGGATAGAAAACACCCGCAAAGCATCGGAAACACTGAGCGTTCCTTCTGCTGAATCTTTGCGTCCATTAAAAGGATAAACATCCGGTCCTCGCTGACACTGACTATTGATATTCACTCGGCACACCTGATTTACCAAGTGGTCTAACAATCCCGAAATCTGCTCGGTATCATTTCCAAAAATACTTACTTGCTGCCCGTAGTTGGAATCCACCATATATTGGATGGGTTCGGAAATATTTTGGAAAGATAAAATCGGAACAACGGGACCAAACTGTTCTTCATTATACACACGCATCGTAGCATTCACGGGGTAAAGCACCGCAGGATAAACAAAGCTTTTATTCATCACTCCACCATTTTTATTTAAAACTTTTGCACCTTTTTGAATAGCATCTGTAATCAAATCCTGCAAATATTGCGGCTTCTCTGGCTCAGGCAAAGGCGTTAGGAAAACATCTTTTTCCCAGGGCATTCCGATTTTTAGTTGTTCTAATTTTTCAATATACAAACGATTAAATTCATTCACGATTTTTTGATGAACAAAAATAATTTTAAGAGCCGTGCATCGCTGACCATTAAAGGACAAACTACCCAAAATACATTCGTTCACAGCCAACTGCAAATCTGCATCAGGCAACACAATGGCAGGATTTTTTGCTTCCAATCCCAACACTGAACGCAAACGGTTTGGACGAGGATGTAATTTCTTTAAAGTATTAGCCGATTTGCTTCCGCCAATAAATGCAAAAACATCTATCTTGCCCGTCTCCATTAGTTTTCCTGCGGTATCGCGTCCTCTTCCATAAATAATATTCATCACTCCTTTTGGGAAGCAATCTCTGAATGCTTCGAGCAACGGACTGATGAGCAAAACCCCGTGTTTAGAGGGTTTCAGGATAACTGAATTGCCCATTATCAAGGCAGGAATGAGCACCGAGAAAGTTTCGTTGAGCGGATAATTATAGGGTCCCATACATAACACAACGCCTAATGGACCTCTACGAATTTGAGCATAAATTCCGCCTGCTTTTTGCAAGCGGGAACTGTCTCTGTCAAGGGTTTTCAGGGCTTCTATCGTGTCAATAATATATTCCACAGTTCGGTCAAATTCTTTTTCGCTATCAGGAATATTTTTGCCGATTTCCCAAGACAAATAATTTACTACTTCGCTTCGCTTTTCTTTCATCCGCTTGACGAATTGGAGAATGTGTGCAATACGATTTTTAACTTTCATCGTTGCCCAAACGCCTCTTCCTAAATCGTAAGAATTCCGTGCAGCATCAAGGGTTTCCATCGTTGCTTTTTCATCCAACAAAGGGTGTGAACCCAAGCGAACCTGCCTCACCCCTTCCCTTTCCAAAGGAGAGGGCGAAAAAACAGGAGAAAAAACATCCTGCATTTTGCCTTCCCATTTTTTCAATTCTCCATTCACGAGATACGCTCTTTGTTCAATAGACATCGGTTCATTCTTAATCTCTTCCTTCGCAAGGAAAATGTTTTTTATGTCGTTTTCGGTGGTCATTTTAAAATACAGTTTAAAGTTCTTGGGTCTAATTGTTTTTTATGTATTTGCTTCCTTTTATTTCAGAGTTTTGGAGATAAGTGCTTGGGACAAAATAACCTCCTATTAATTAATTGCTCTTAATACATCCGCCAAAGGCGGATAAATAGGAATAACTCCGTATGAAATGCGGAGTATAATGTTAAATACTACAACTCTGAAAGAGTTGAACCCTTGCAGGGTTCGTAGAGAACAGAGTAGTTATGCAACCATCCGCCTGAGGCGGATGGTTATTCATATTTAATCCTTTCAGGATTTTTAGGAACTTATTTTGTCCTAGTCCCTAAATCCCCAAAGCACTAAATCCCACCGAAGAAATAGGACTGTTTTTTTAGTGGGATTTAGTGTTTTGGTGCATTGGTGGCATTTATTCATTAGACATCTTTCCAATTAAAACGAATAAAAACATAAGATTAAAATGTTCTGTAAGTTCTGTAGGGACGGTATGTTTAGAGGTGCCCATCAATGTTAAGTGTATGATTGTCAATAGCGAATGACCTATTGTCCTCGTTCAACGGATTAGTTGATGGAGTGATTGAATTTTTGAGTTTTTGCAATGACTTATTGTCAATAGCGAATGACCTATTGTCCTCGTTCAACGGATTAGTTGATGGAGTGATTGAATTTTTGAGTTTTTGCAATGACTTATTGTCAATGGCGAATGACCTATTGTCCTCGTTCAACGGATTATTGGGGTGTTGCAGGGGGTTTTTCATCTGTTCGGGAGCCGATTTGAATGATAATGCGGGCTTGTTGGTATTTGTTATAAAAATTGGGTTGTGTGGTTTGCAGGGTGTTAACCATTTTGTCTAATTGGTTATTAAGGTTGTTGTTGATGGTGTCTTTGAGAATTTCTTTTGCTTGTTTTTTGGCTTGCGAACTGGTGATGATGGCTTGCCGGGGGTCTTGCATAGCGGTTCGGTAGAGCGAGATGGCGGTTTTCAGGTTATCGAGGTCAGCGGCATTGTAGCCATAATCGGCTGCTTCTTTAAGGTGTTTTTCGCCTAATGTATGAATTTCGTGGGAGGCATCGTCTGCATCGTCTTTTCGGAGTTCGTTGTAGAATGCTTCGGGGTGGTTGGTTTTTTCGAAGAGTTCGTTTTTCTTGGTTACGGATGCGTAGGCGGCCAATGCGTTGGCAGATTTGAGGGTGAGCATGGTCATTGCTTTGCGGAGGAGTTTGGTGTCGATGGTAACGCCTTGGGTAGGGCTGGTGCCTATTTGGTTGAGGTTATCAACGAGTATTAATTTGGTTTCGATGGTTTGCAGGACGGGGTCCATAGCGGGAACGGTGTCGGTGATGGGTTTGTTTTTGCGGCAGAGTTGGACTGTCGTTTTTAACATAAGAGTGCGGCTGCTGTTGTATTTGTCCATTTTTTTTTGAATTATGAGTTATGGGTTATGGGGTTTTAAATTTCGGGGGCGAAAGTAATAATTATTTTGTGATTGCAAATTTATTTTAAAATAATATTTTATTTTATTCGTAAATAGTTTAAAGTTTAAATCTGTTGTCCTAATAACTAAACGATACGAATTTACGAATTAGCACATCAGCACATCATTTTGTTTCATCAGCACATCAAACCATCAGCACATCGAACAATCAGCACATCGAACAATCAGCACATCGAACAATCAGCACATCAGCACATCAAACCATCAGCACATCATTCTTTTATAATTTTCCGTGTTATTATTTCGTTTTCGGTTTGCAGATGTAAGATATAAATGCCGATGGGATGTGCTGATAAGTCAATTTGCTGATGTGCTGATTTTATTTCGGATTTGTAAATGGTTTGCCCTAACAGGTTCATTATTTTTATACTTGCCTTGCTCGCCTCCGACCTCTCACCTCTCATCTCTATATTGAATGTGCCGTTGGAGGGGTTGGGGTAGATTTTAAAGGTGGTGGTTTTTTCTTCTGTCTCCTGTATTCTGTCTTCTGTGTTTTGGTTTAGGGTGATGAGGGTGGTGTCGTTGGATTGTTCATTTTCTTTATTTGATGGTATTTCTTCATATTCCAAATCCCTTTTAGCAGCCACTTGGCTATTGCAAACATTAAGCGAAGGGTCAATATATGCTCGGAAGTTGCTGCCTTGCTTGGCGTGGAAACCGTGTTTTAAAATTATTTTTGTGCCTGCTCTCATTTTTACATTTGTGCCTGCCTCTACAGTGAATTTTTGGTCTGTTATAATAGGGTCAGCAAATGAAGATGCCGTATAGTTGGCATCTGTGATTTGTGCAGGAGCAACAGTAAGGTTGCCTTTGGCAAAAAAATCCTGATTATAAACAACTTTGCGATTATAGAGTATTAAATCATTGCATTCTTTTTCCCATTGGGCTTTGACGACTTCAGAAAGCCCATAATAACTTTGTCCTACATCTATTGCACTTCTATTGTTTTTAAATCTACAATCGTATAAATTCATAATAATACTGTAAACATCATAAGGCGGAGTAGCAGGGTTGAATTTATAAAAGTGCATCCACGCCAATGCTGCCTGTAGCATATTAGAATTGTTTAAACCATCATAATCGTGAACACCCTTATCATTTATTCTATATGCTATCACATCATCTCCATCAACCCCTCCGTGTATATTGGGGCAACTGCCGCTGTATTGACCAAACACATTTTCAGAAAAAGTATTGCTGTATCTTTCCATATCTGTGTCATCGAACAACATAACATCATTAGATTCTAATTTATTGTGAATAGCCATCGGAAATATAAGCGTTTGAATACCGTGGGCTAAGTCCTCATAGTCATCAGGTTTATCACCATGTCTTTCACCGCAGTGTTCTATTCTCCACCCAGCACTTTTCCATATATATGAATTATTGGAAGATAAGGTAACCGTAACCAAACGCGGGGCAGTACCACTCACTTTCCATTTACCATTTTTCTTTTGCTTGCATCCCTGATCTATAACAATTCCTTTATACGCTTTCGCTATTTCTGCTGCTTTATGCAGATAGTCGGTATTGGGGTCGGTAAGTCCAAGGTAGAATAATGCACAAGCAAATCCCGCCTGCTGATTTACTGATTGGGCTCTTGCTGTTTTAACTTTTGATAATTCGTATTCTGGGATATAGCACCTTGTATCGTCTGCCCAGTAACCTGCTTCGTATGTAAAATAATCCAAAGTTTCTTCTGTTCTTATCCGCAGCCATTCTGCGAATGCACCGTAGGTATTCCATTGATTTGAACCATAGAACCCAAAACTATTATAAAGGATAATATTTGGTGGCAAGGCAAGTGTATTTAATGCAGGTTCTTCCATTTTAACTAAATGCACAAAATGAGCGAAAGCCCAACAAATCAAACCATTGTGATACATATAATTTGAAAACGAATATTGTGAACCAACATCAATATCTGAGTCAGGTGCTCCTCTTTCTTCTTGCATACCTATGGCATGATGTATAAATCTAATAAGGTATGCTTTGTCTTTGGTGGTTTCATACATTTTGATGTATGATTCTAATACATAAGGCATCCTATCACCAAGATGATTTATGCTACTTGAATCGGTCCTTGTAGAATTTAAATAATGATATGTCGGATACCCAACTATTACCTTTTCGTGTGCATCAAATTGCTCTTTTATTTGATAAGTTGAAAAAGCATTTTGTGCAAATGAATTAACAACAATCAAATAGATTAGTATTATGGTAATTATAAATTTCATTGGAATTTGTTTTAATAATTTATATCAAATGTTTCAACTCGCCCACTACTGGGTCTATCTAATGCCGTATCTTGTTTTAGTGTTACATTATTTTTAGTAACCTCCCATCTTACAAAAATTGAATTAGCGTTAGTATTATGTGTGTCTATATCTATGTATTCATTCACACTTTTTCCTTTGTAACACTTATCGATATATTCAGCCGAAGCGGGAAAGACATTACTTATATGGACACAAATATTATCATTATCATCAAAAGGATTTTGATTTTTTATATGAAACCGTATTCCATACCCTTTAATACTACAAAACAAGTAGTTTTTTTTTACTTTGTTTATGTCGGTGGTTGAATAATAGTAATACCCTTTTGAAATAGTAAGTTTGTATTCTTTTTCTCTTGTTGCATGAAACTTAAAATGAAAACTACCATTGGCATCGGTTTGACCAATAATCACTGTTGTTGAATTTTGGTGATTATATTTTTCAGTTATTACAACACGAGCATCATCTATTGGTTGTAAAGTATAGTAATCTACCACGGTTCCATTTACTTTTGTGGCAATCCACTCTTGTGTAGTTTTTTTGCATCCTGCAAAAGCAAGTGCTGTAAAGAAAAGTAGGTATGTGATTATTTGTTTCATCGTTTTTTAAATTTCCTAAACTCTTTCCTCTTGCATACTTATGGCGTGATGTATAAATCTAATAAGGTATGCTTTGTCTTTGGTGGTTTCATACATTTTGATGTATGATTCTAATACATAAGGCATCCTATCACCAAGATTATCTCTACGATTTGCAGGAGTAGTTGTGGACGAATAATCCAAATAATGATATGGCGTTCCTACAATTTTTGTTTCAGTAGCATCATACTGTTCCTTAATAGGAAAATCTGCGTATTGAGCAAAAGCAATGTTAACTTGAATTAAAAAAATAATTACTATTACTGACAGAATATATGATTTCATTTTATTGTTCTTTAAAATTTATCTGCATTTATCAGGATTTTCACGCCATATATCCCTTGAAAAAGTATAGTTCGTTTTGATGTTTTTACTACAACTGTCCCCAACCCCCCATACAGGTATAGTAAAACAAATTCTATTTCCGTCATAATTATAATAGTCATAATCTGATGGATTAAAAGTTCCATAAAATTCATAAATTAACGAACCATCATTTTTGTTTATTAATTCAAGTATTTTCAACGACCCATATTGTCCATAGCAGCAAGATTTCCTTTTACATTTTTTAATTTTATCTTTTATCCATTGAGGAATATCCTTTGGGTGGTCCTTTTTGCAGGATGATAATCCTAATGCAAAAAAAATTAAAAGAGTTAAAAGTTTTTTTGTTTTCATTTGTTTTATTTTTTGCTTTTGAATGTGTAACCGCAACTTAAAACGGGTATGGGTGCAAACAAGATTATTATACCAGTAAATCCAACTCTAATAAACAATCCTCCATCGGGCTGTTGGTATCTGTATCCTATTCTTGGGTCAAAACTCCAATAGTTATCATAAATCATAAAAATATTTTTTTTATATTCTTCAAAAATGATGCTTGCACTAATGGATACTTCTATGTTATGCTTGTTTCCATATAAAAAACCTGTTTCTGCAGCATACATAAAAGCGTATGCGTAAATGTTAGTATATTGTCCATAAAAATGGGAATACCCAACAGGATAAATGGCAATACCAGCCCTGCCAAAAATTTTGAATAAATCTTTTTTAAAGATAATCCTATCGTAATTCAATGAATAAGGTAGTCCGCCCCATCCCCCAAGTAGCCCCCATGAATTACTTAAGAAATCAACATACATAGTGTTTTTTGCAAACTTTTTTGTGGTATCTCTCTCCACCACAACACTATCCTTGTTTTGTGCCAACACAGAGCAATAAGAAAAAACAAATAATATGAGTATTGTTTTTTTCATTTCTTTTTTTCTAATTTTTCTAATCGTTTTTCCAATTCTGCATTTTTCTTTTTTAGTTCTTCGTTTTGTTTATACAAATCAATAATATCCAAACTGTTTTCTTCGGTATTCAATGTTAGCCCTTTCATTGTCTCTGTTACTTTCAATCCGTTGCTAATGATTTCTTTTTCGGGCATAATTCCAACAAGGTGTTTATTCGCTTTGTAATATTTTTCCTTTTCTAAATAATTCATTCGTTGATAATTGGGTTCAAAAACACAATCGTACCAACTCGAAGCATCCACTTCTACTTCGGTTGCCCTTATTTTACCTGCAACAGCCAGTTTGTAATCACCTATGTTGGTTGTCCCAATTCCTACATTACCATCATTTCTCACAAAAAACAAAGAATTATTAGCACTGTTTGTAATATTCAGTGAGGATGCAGTATTATTTGATGTGCTACCTTTCACGGTAAGTTTTGAGCCAACAGAAGTTGTCCCAATACCTACATTTCCTGTTGTTCCTACACCGCTTGCAGCACTCACAAATAAAGTAGGTATGTCACTATTGAAACCAATCATTAAACTATTCTTTATATTATTTTTTAGTTGCTTATGGGTATTAGGGGATGTTTCTGCCCAACTGCCTACTGTTACA
>Ga0247727_10018614_pt1 | contig 10893 bp, 11 predicted proteins | sample WisWelCaveWW1625_FD_202498 | JGI IMG/M metagenome (GOLD analysis project Ga0247727, IMG submission 202498) | Biofilm microbial communities from Wishing Well Cave, Virginia, United States - WW16-25 | ecosystem: Environmental > Aquatic > Deep subsurface > Groundwater > Cave microbial mat | place...
CACGGATTTGGTCGACCTTCACTCGTCTCTGCATTGCGTCGAGAATACGCTGCGAGCCGCTTTCCGATCCGAACCAGATCCTGAATGATCCCAACTCAGCCATCTTGCGGAGGATATCTTCATTAAGCCTGTCTGCACGCGAGATGCACTCAAATGGGATTCGGATCCCCCTTCGCATCATCTCGTCATAGAACTTGTAGAACCAGCGGTGATTAATTGTGAAAACGTCATCGGCAAACCAAAGCATGTCAGGGCGGTATGTTGCGATCAACATTTCGATTTCGTCCACGACATGAGCCGGCGATCTCCGGCGGTGTGTGTCACCAAAGACGGACCGGCTGCACCAGGTACAGGTATAGGGACAACCTCGTGCGCAAATGAGCGACACTGACCCCATGTTGTGGTACGTTCGCCAGGTGTCGATGTATTTCCGGATGTCGATTGCTTCGCGGTCGGGATTAGGCATGGCATCAAGATCAGGAATGAGAGCCCGTTCAGGAGTCCGAACGATGTTTCCGTCGGATTCTCGGTAGATGATCCCGGGGATGTGAGCCATGCCAGTGGGACCGTGTGATTGTAGGTGGGGGATAAGCTCTTCGAGCGTCAATTCTCCTTCACCAATCACGCCAACATCTGCGCCATGAAGGATGAATTCCTCTCCGTAATAGGGGATCTCCGGGCCTCCGACAACCACTGTACATCCTCTCGACTTACAGTGCTGGATAAGTCGGAGAGCATTCAGCTTGGTCATCAAGTTGACGTAGATACCGACAATGGAGGGTCTCTCGGAATCAATGAATCGGCAGAAGGAATCTCTTGACTGAAAGGTGGAATCGAAGATGCGGACGGCATACCCCTTCGACTTGAGGTACGCCGAAATGTAGAGAATCCCGAGAGTCGGATACGGCTTCATGATCCGCTTCTCGGCTTCGTCTTCTTCCAGAAAATAAGCGTGTGTAAGTAAGATATCCAATGATTCTAACTCCCTTCCATCTCACTGGAAGTTGGCAGCGTATGTTCGATTCGTTCTCCCTCGATCAAGGAAAACGAACATCAGAAACAATTGACGAGTTCGAGATATTCCGAAGCAAGGACTGACGTCACGTGATGTGTGGTTGAACCGATTCCTTCCCGAGGCGCGCGAGGGCAGCGAGGCGAAGTTCATCCTTCGGAAGTGTCATGAGGTGGTAGAGACCGGCAGCAATGCTCCTTGTTGTTTTGCGATGGAGCGACCAGGGTCTTGCGATGGTCCTTTTCATTGCGTCGATACCTTGCCATATTCTGAATTTCTTGTGTGTTACCCGATGGAGAACGCGATAGAAATCCGGCTGATACGTTCCTGCAAACATCATGGCAAGATCCTGGCTGTCCACCCAGTTTTGCTTTTCCCCCAACTCCTTCTTGACATTCTCATAGAACTTCGTTCCCGGCAGCGGATAGGAAACCGAAACACCGATTTCATCGGGCTTGCAATCTTTGACCATACGAAGTGTGAGTTCGATATCGTCTCGCGTCTCTCCGGGATAGCCATACTGAAGGAAGAACCCAACGGTGATTCCAGCCGCCTTGAGCTTGAACGCCGCCTCATAGATCTGTTCAACCGTGGTTCCCTTTTCCATTGCGTCGAGGATCTTTTGTGAGCCGGATTCTGCGCCGACCCAGACGGTTGTGCAGCCGGCTCTGCGAAGGTTCTCGATTGCATTTTCCTTGAGGAGGAGGTCCACGCGTGCCAGACACTTGAAGGGAATCATCGCGTCGTTGTCTAAGACATGTTGGCTGAACTGTACAACCCAACCAGGTTTTAATCCGAAAATATCATCGCAGAACCAGATGTGATCCGGTCGGATGGTGTCCTTGAGAAGCTTCATTTCGGCGACGACGTTCTCAGGGGATCTGGAGTTATAGACTTGGCCATAGATCGGCTTCGCGCACCAGTTACAGTGATAGGGACAGCCGCGTGTTGTGACCATGTTTGTGGAAAAGTATGCGTGGCGTTCCTTCCAAATCCTGCGATATCGTTCCACATCGATGAGGTCGCGCGCAGGAAAGGGAAACATGTCGAGGTCGCGAACCATGGCCCTTTGAGGAGTTCTCCGGATCATGCCGTTTTCGATGTATGCAAGTCCGCTGACTGATTCCAGAGTCCCTTCTCCGCGCAACATGAAGTTAAGAGTCTGGACGAGGGTGATCTCACCTTCCCCGCAGATGACCGCATCGGCGTCGTGGGCAAAATAATTATCGAGATGGTCCACTGGGTCAGATCCATGAATAATCACCGCGCAGCCTTCTCTCTTGGCAATACGGGACATTGCAAAAGCCGCCTGTCGCATCCTTGTGAGGCACATTTTGGTAAGGTAATTAAAATCATCATCGTAGATGACAACGACCCTCGGCTTATGTTTTCGTATCTCAGGGATCAGACCGTTCTCCCCATCGGCCAACATGCTATCGAAGAGTGCAACTGAATAGCCGCTCCGGCGAGCAAAGCTTGCCGCGTAGAGCGTGCCCAAAGGAGGGTAGGGCATCATTGCTCTATGTTCCTTTGGATCAAACTGAAGGAAATAGGAATGAGTGAAGAGAATATCTACCATACGCCCTGTGTCATCTTTCCGACCCACCATTTGGGTACCCACTCAAAAATGGCTGAACGAGCCATGAAAGGGAGTGAAGTCTCATTCCACAACCCCATATTGCTGAAGCTTCTTACGGTAGAGATCCAGGATCTTGTCCTGAAAATTTCCGACATAGGCCCGCGATTCATATCGAGTCGAACGGAAGATCCGTCTGTGCGTGGCCTCATCATACTGTGCGTACCGCTTTATCCATATCTTTCTCATCTTTTTCAACAGATAATCATCGAGCCGGTCTGCTGGAAGCAGCCGGAATGCAGCTTCGAGAATTGGCTGGAGGAAGCTCCGGCGATCATTGGCCTTTGGCATCGATAAACGACTGATATCGAAGTTTGGGAAAAAAGCAGAAATCCAGGCATTCTGTTCAAGATAGCGATAGAACATCCGAGTGTTGAAGAGCGGCTTCAGGTGGGCGATCTCTGTCGCGAGGAAGACGTTCTTCTCATCGAGAGCCAGGTGATCCTCGGTCGCAAAGTAGTTCAAGCAGAAGTACTTCCTGCTGTTGAACAAGAAGATTTTCTTAAAGAGAATGAGAAGAGACCGTGCAATCCATAATCTCCGGGGAGATGTGATGACAAAGAAATCGACATCACTTCCCGGGCCAGTTGCGTTTTTTGAGAGGTCACCGGAGACGAAAACAGCGCGAACAAAAGGAAAGCGTTTGATGATATGGGCGGAGAGACGCGCCATCCTCCAGAGGCCATCTGCGTGTCGCTCCCTGTGTTGTCGTTCCTCTACAACTGTGGTCCCTCGTTCCCGCAGGAAGTAGTAGCCGTTCTCTTCTGCTACATCTCTTCCGGGCCCTTGCGACTTGAGCGCTTGACGAAACTCATCGTAGCTCAGTGAATCTACAGGAAGGAACGTATAAAGCTCCCCTTCCGACAGTGGATACCGCCAGATGTCGTAGTAGAGCAACGCCTTCAGGACTGCGTTCTGCAGTTGAGTTCTTTCACACTGATCGTTCACATCTGGAGTGTTGTTGTTTCCCTCGGGGCCAACACAATATGTGAAGAAACGGCCAGTTTCGCAAGAGATGGTCTTGTTCCTGCAAAACCATTTTCTTATATTGCCGTCCATCGTGTGATAAATTGAATATGAGTTCGAAAACCGTCCGGCTGTTCCAGTCAACAAGATTCAAGAAATTTCTTCTAATTTTGCTTCTATTTGCTACAGTCTTTCTTGTATTCGACCTGGTGATTATGCCTTGGTATGTCGACCACGGGGCGACGCAGCAGGTTCCTTCAGTAATAGGAATACGGGATGACGCGGCGTGGAAACTGCTTGATTCCGCAGGATTCGAGCCTGTCCGTGCTGAGACCAGGCCCGACCCCAAGGCACCTGCTGGAACCGTTGTCGCTCAGAATCCAGGTCCCGATGCACTCGTGAAACATGGAAGGCGGGTCTATCTTTCGATCAGCGGGGGCGAAATCATGGTGGAGGCACCAAAGCTGAGAGGCTTATCAAGCCGTGATGCGAGGTTTGCTCTCGAGCGCTCCGGATTACGCCTCGGTCCCATCACTTATGCTCCTTCCGACACCTACTTTCAGAATACGATCATGGATCAGTCCGTTCCTCCAGGTACAAAGGTGACAAAGGGAGAAGCAATCGGGATAACGATCAGCCGAGGTGGAGTGGCCAAGAGCAAAAGCGCGCCAGACCTAACAGGAAAAACTGTTTCCGAGGCTGAAAAAATCCTTGCAGCAGAAGGATTGAAAGTCGGTAAGATAACCTACCAGACCGGGTTCAACCTCATTCCGAACACAATTATTGATCAGTTCCCACGTCCGGGAGACCAAGTTCAACATGGAAGCGCACTCGATCTCTTCGTAGCAAAACTGACAGCAAACAAACAGGCGGAGGACTAGACGCTTCGCTATGGTGAAGATCGCCCCATCGCTGCTGTCAGCTGATTTTTCCGATCTGAAAAGGGAGATCGCCCTTGCGGAAGAGGGTGGGGCTGATTGGCTCCATCTCGATGTGATGGATGGACACTTCGTTCCGAATATCACGTTCGGCCCTCCGTTGCTCAAGAGTATCCGGAAGATAACCAGGCTTCCATTTGATACGCACCTGATGATTGAAGATCCGGACAAGTACATCGAGGCCTTTCGATCTGCTGGTGCTGATATTATTACTGTGCACTATGAAACCTGTCCGCATCTTCATCGAACCGTTCAGCGAATCAAGGAGCTAGGCGCAAAAGCCGGAGTTTCTCTCAATCCCGCTACCCCTGTGGGTGTCCTTGAGAATATCATTCAGCTTGTGGATCTCGTACTGATTATGTCGGTCAACCCAGGATTTGGCGGCCAAACGTATATCCCAACATCCAGTGACAAATTGAGACACGTCGCCGACCTTTTGGACGCAAAGGGATGCACTGCAGACCTTGAGGTTGACGGGGGGATCGATGATACAACTGCACCAGCAGCCGTTCGTGCTGGGGCAAACGTTCTGGTCGCGGGGAATTACGTGTTTAGTTCTCCCAACATACCTGCCGCTATTCGCACACTCCGCTCGAAGGCGACAAACAGCAAGTTAGACATCTGAAGCAGCGAGAAGGGCGAGACCGGTCCAAGAGGGCTTTTTTGGGGCGTTCTCCGGACGGTACCTTTATTCTGGTGCTGGCTCAGTGTCCTCCTTGATCCAGCACCGCTATTTTTTTCCTTGACAACCTTCCTGTTTTGCCTTATATTATAAGCCATATTTTCGCTCCTGCCTTAAGAAATTAGGCAATTGCAATTCTTTTGTTTCCCCCTATTGAACCATGCTCGACGATATCGATTTGAAAATCCTGGACATTCTCCAGCGCAAAGGACGCACAAAGCGGAACGACTTGGCCGATGCGGTCGGGCTTTCAGTCCCTTCGGTGAGCGATCGACTAAAGAAGCTCGAAGAGAACCACGTGATCATTGGCTACCACGCCCTCCTTGACCCGAAGAAATTGGGAAAAGATCTGACGGCATTTATCTTTGTCACCGTTGATTCGTCAAAGCATTATTCACAATTCCTTGAACATGCGAAAGCCCAGGACGAAATCCTGGAATGCCATGCCATTACCGGTGAGGGAAGCCATCTGCTGAAAGTCCGAACAAGCTCGACAACAGCGTTGGAAAAACTTCTTGCGAGGATTCAGGCGTGGCAGGGAGTGACGAGTACGCGCACTAACCTGGTGCTGTCCACAGCAAAGGAGACAACGCGCATCCGAATTGAGGCAGGGAAGTGACGCCAATTGATACTGGGGATACCGGTTTCATGCTCGTGTGCTCCGCTCTTGTCCTCTTCATGACACCGGGGTTGGCTCTCTTTTACGGGGGGCTCGTTCGAAGCCGAAATGTGATCAATACCATGATGATGAGCTTTATCGCCATGGGAGTTGTGGCAGTCGAATGGATCGGGTGCGGATATAGTTTGGCCTTCAAGCCGTCGAATGGACTGCTTGGTGCGCTCATTGGCGATTTGAGCTGGGCCGGACTTGCTGACGTCGGTTATGCTCCGAATGTTGACTACGCACCCACCATCCCTCATCAACTTTTCATGGCTTACCAGGGGATGTTTGCCATCATAACTCCCGCACTCATTTCGGGAGCTGTTGTCGAGCGGATGCGGTTCAAAGCTTACACGGTGTTCATGCTTCTCTGGTCGGTCATCTGCTACAATTCGATCGCGCACTGGGTGTGGGGAAGCGGTGGTTGGCTTCGCCAGCTTGGAGCGTTGGATTTCGCAGGGGGGACCGTTGTCCACATCAACGCTGGAGTTTCAGCCCTCGTCGTCACACTTATGCTCGGATCACGAAAGGGGTTCCCTCAGAGAGTCATGCCTCCCCACAATGTAACACTCGCCCTTCTGGGAGGAGGGATGCTCTGGTTCGGCTGGTTCGGGTTCAACGCTGGAAGTGCCCTCTCCTCCGGTGAGATTGCAACGGTGGCCTTTGTTGCCACGAATGCAGCGGCAGCATCGGCAATGCTCGGCTGGGTGCTGATCGAGTTTTTTGTGAAGGGAAAACCCACTGCCGTTGGGGCAATCACGGGAGCTATTGCGGGACTTGTGGCGATCACACCGGCGTGTGGGTTTGTTCGGCCACTTGGCGCCATCTGCATCGGCTTAGCCGTATCGGTCATATGTTTTTGGGCCCTCAATCAGCGGGTGAAGTGGGGACTCGACGATTCTCTGGATGCCTTCTCCGTTCATGGTGTCGGTGGTATCGTCGGCGCATTGATGACGGGTGTCTTTGCAACAACCGATGTGAACCCTGCTGGAAACAACGGGATTTTGTATGGAAATCCGGGGCTCCTTGCAACTCAAGGTGTCGGAGTTATTGCAACAATCCTCTTCGCAGGCGGAATAACGTTTCTCCTCGTCAAGGCTCTGAGTCTGTTTATGGAACTGCGGAGTTCCGACGAACAGCAGGAAGAAGGATTGGACCTGGTGGAGCACGGGGAAAAAGGATATCACGAATTATCATAAACCACACAACCAACACAAATCTAGGACAACAACATCCATGGCGGTGAAAAAAACCAACACCAATATTGCCAGGGTCATGAAGATGATCAAAGACCATGGCGTCAGGATGATCGACTTCAAATTCATGGACTTTCCCGGGCAATGGCAGCATTTCTCGGTACCGGTGAACCAGTTCAAGGAGTCTTCATTTGAGGAAGGATTCGGATTCGATGGCTCAAGCATCCGGGGATGGAAGGCAATCAACGAAAGCGACATGCTGATTATTCCGGACCCCAACACAGCCTTTATTGATCAATTCATAGAGGTGAAAACCCTCAGCCTGATCTGTGATGTGCATGATCCGATCACGAAGGAAAAATACGAGCGATGTCCACGAAACATTGCCCAGAAGGCAAATGCGTATCTCAAATCGACGGGGATTGCGGACACATCATATTTCGGTGCAGAAGCAGAGTTTTTCATTCTTGACGACGTTCGTTTCGACACCAACGAACATTGTAGTTACTACTACCTTGATTCCATCGAAGGGCGATGGAATGCAGGTCGTGACGAGATGCCAAACCTGGCCTATAAACCGCGGTACAAAGAAGGGTACTTTCCCGTACCGCCGACGGATCACTTCCAGGATCTTCGCAATGAAATGACCCAGAACCTCATCGCAGTGGGACTCGAGGTGGAAGCGCAACATCATGAGGTTGCAACGGGTGGTCAGGCCGAAATCGATCTTCGGTTTCTTCCATTGCTTGAGTCCGCGGACGCGATGCTCTTGTTCAAGTATATTCTCAAGAACACGGCAAAGATGAGGGGAAAGACAGTGACGTTCATGCCGAAACCCATCTACGGAGATAATGGGTCCGGCATGCATGTTCATCAAAGTCTCTGGAAGAACGGCAAACCGCTGTTCTACGGTAATGGCTATGCGAATCTCAGCGAAATGGCCCTCTACTATATCGGAGGACTCCTCAAACACGCTCCGGCACTGTGTGCCATTACGAATCCGACGACGAATTCATACAAGCGACTTGTTCCTGGATTCGAAGCGCCCGTCAACTTAGCTTACTCTCAACGGAATCGAAGTGCATCGGTGCGAATCCCAATGTATTCGGAAAACCCGAAAGCAAAACGGATTGAGTTCCGCTGTCCCGATCCTTCGTGCAATCCTTACCTTGCGTTCTCCGCTATGTTGCTCGCAGGTCTCGACGGGATCATGAACAAGATTGATCCGGGCGAGCCTCTTGACAAGGACATCTATGACCTTGAGCCGGAGGAGCTGAAGAATGTACCCAGCACGCCAGGGACTCTTGAAGAAGCCTTGCACGCGCTCGAACGTGATCACGATTTCTTGCTGCGTGGAGATGTCTTTACAGAAGATGTGATCGATACCTGGATAGCGTACAAAATGGACAAGGAAGTAAAGCCGATGGCGCTCAGACCGCATCCTTATGAATTCGGTCTGTACTACGACGTGTGAAGCGTTCACTTCTTACGACTCTACATCCCGCTGAAATGGAACTCGGCGGGATGTTCTGTGGTTGGCGGTGCAGTTGTTTTTGCAGAAGAGAATGGCTATTTTCGTCGCATGGAATTCACGGGTATCCGTTATGATACGAAGGCTCGAAGAGCAACCATCACACTCAATCGTCCGGAGAAGCGGAATGCATTAGATGATCGGATGATCCGCGAATTGACAGCAGCATTTGTGGCTGCAGGCAAAGACCAATCGGTCAAGACAGTGGTGCTTGATGCTAACGGACCAGCATTTTGTGCCGGCGCCGATCTCGAGTACCTGAACCGAATGGCTTCCTATGATCTTGAGGAAAACCGCGCCGATTCCGGCCGACTTGCAAACCTGTTCCGCATCATTTACGAGCTGAGGAAACCTGTGATCGCAGTCGTGAATGGGCCCGCTCTGGCTGGAGGATGTGGACTGGCTACTGTCTGTGATTTCATTCTTGCCTCGGAGGAAAAAGCCCGCTTCGGCTATACAGAGGTGCGAATAGGATTCATCCCTGCGATCGTCATGATCTTTCTTGTAAAAAGGGTCGGCGAGGGACGAGCTCGCGAAATGGTCCTTCAGGGAAGTATCCTCTCAGCCTCAGACGCTCACGACGCAGGGCTCGTCTCAAAAGTCGTTCCCGAAGCCCGTCTCCAACAAGCGGAAACCGATTTGGTGGAAGAGCTCTTTTCAGAAAACAGTTCTGTGGCCATGGGGCTCTGCAAGGAAATGCTTGCCAAAGTAGATGGGATGAATCTGATAGACTCACTCGATTTTGCTGCTAATATGAATGCTGCTGCTCGGATGACACCTGACTGCAAAGAAGGAGTCGCTTCCTTTCTCCGAAAGGAAAAACCGCGGTGGTAGACGCACCCGCTCACCTGCTTTCGCAAATCCGGAGTATCCCCAATTTTCCTAAACCAGGGATCGTCTTTCGTGATATTACAACCTTGCTGCAAAATGCGACTGCTTTCGGTGAAGTCGTTAATACCTTCTATGCACAGTACAAAGATCTCGGAATTAGCAAAGTTGTCAGTGTTGAGTCCCGGGGCTTTATTCTTGGCGCTCCTCTAGCTTACAAACTCAAAGCCGGGTTCGTCCCCATTAGAAAGCCCGGAAAGTTACCGGCTGAGACGATCCGACAGGAGTATACGCTTGAGTATGGAACGGATGCTATGGAAGTGCACAACGATGGTATCTTACGTGGAGAGAAGGTTTTGATTCATGATGATCTGTTGGCAACCGGAGGCACTGTGCTTGCCGCCTGCAAGCTTGTGGAACGCTTGGGAGGTGAAATCGCAGGGCTTTGTTTTCTGATTGAACTATCTTTCTTGAAGGGAAGGTCAAAGCTCACCCAGTACGATATTTTTTCGATCATTCAGTACGAAAACGAATAGATCGAAGGTCTCTCAGCTCCTTTCATGGGGATGAGGGTGGACGGAAAGCGTCGGGCCGTATTGGTTCAGGAGGTCCTGTGCTGCATCACGCGCTGCAAGAAGGTAGAGGGCTGAAATCTTGATTGACATGGCAATGTACTCCTCTCCACGGGTTAGATTCCAGAAAAACTGCCTGCCGAGCCTCCAAGGAGGCTCAAAACCAGAGTAGCCTTCCAGAGTGGTGCGGTACTCGAGGAAAGTGTTGGCCACAGTTGCTTCCCACTCCGCCTTTTGCAGTATGTTTGCTCCTTGTTCCTCGAGGTGTTGAAAGAATTCTGTTTTCATTCCTGCGATAATCTGTTGTGCAACCCGCTGTGGCGTCGAGCGCTCAATTGCAAGGGTTGCAGCGAACATGAGACCTACGATCACTTCCCCTGCGTAGCGTTCCCGAGCCTCATCGTGCTCAAGATCCAAACTGTGCAGCAGCCGTTCAAGAGAAAGTTCGCCGTCGGATTCGAGATGCTTTCTTAACATCTCGTAGAGCATTGCCCCAAGTTCGTCCGGTAGAAGGTGCTTCCGATGAAATAACATTGGTTATCCTCCTTCCGAAAATAACAAACAACTCCTTCACCTTCCAGTACACGAAGGTCAAGACCTTTGAAAAAGAGTGCTATTCATAAAAACATTCGTCGGACTGAATCCCTTCGTATTACCTTTTGTGTCCCTTCCTGCCTTAGTGCCCGCCCCCGCCAGACCGCATGTCGGGCTGGCGACCGCTTCGTTGTACGTTTTTGTCGTCAGGCGGCCGAGACCCCGTCCTTCGGACGAGCCGGCCTTCAATGACAACGCCTTGTGGCCGAGCCTCGGCACAAGCCGGGGCTCGTCCTCATTAGTAGTCGCTTATACTATTGTGGACGGCTCGTCTCAC
>Ga0247727_10018615_pt1 | contig 10893 bp, 6 predicted proteins | sample WisWelCaveWW1625_FD_202498 | JGI IMG/M metagenome (GOLD analysis project Ga0247727, IMG submission 202498) | Biofilm microbial communities from Wishing Well Cave, Virginia, United States - WW16-25 | ecosystem: Environmental > Aquatic > Deep subsurface > Groundwater > Cave microbial mat | place...
GGCATCTGCATAGAGGGTCGAGGCGAAGGCCAGCACGATTGCGGCCCAAATCGAATAAGTGGGCGCGCGGGTCTTGGGGTCAATATGGGCAAAGAAGTTGGAGGCTGGCAAGCCGCCATCGCGGGCAAAGGCGTACATCATCCGTGAAGTGGAGGTAAGACCCGCGAGCGCACAGATATAGTTCACCACGACAAAACCCACGGCCAGGATCAGGGCGAGCGCGTATGGCATCCCGGATGCGCTCCACACATAGAAGAACGAGTTAAAACCTGTTGCCGCGCCCTCCTCAATACTTGGCATCGTTAATACAAACGCCGCAACCATGACGAGACCAAATGTCCAGGAGTAGAACACGGAGGTCCACATGCCTTTGGGGACATTGACCTGCGCGTCATGGGTTTCTTCGGAGGTATGCCCGGAGGCGTCAAAGCCAGTGATGGTATACATCACATAAATCAATCCGAAGAAGAAGGCAAGTAAGAGGTTCGGAGTGACCGATGGGATTACTCCACCGCCCGCTTCGCCCGTGTAGTTCGTAAAGGTGAATAAACGGGAGAAATCGAGGGCGACTGGCGAGAAGGCAAACAAGGCAATGATAAAGATGATCGTCAGGACGAAAATCAAGTAGCCGCTCAGATCCGTCAATCTCGTCGTCAGTTTGATTCCGTAGTGATTGAACAAGGCTTGGGTGATGAGGGCGACAGCCACAAAGGCATGTTGATGCCAGATGCCCCAGGTTGAAGCATCCATCCCTAAAAACTGACCTCCAAGCACAGTATCCACCAGCAGTCCTTTAAAGAACACCACATACAAAAACACATCTACGGAGGATACGACGAAGACCAGACCGAGCAAATTGAACCAGGCCGTGATCCAGCCCCAGAATTTTCCGCCGAGGATCGAACCCCAGTGATATAAGCCGCCAGCCGTCGGATACGCGGACGCGATCTGCCCCATGCTGAAAGAAACGAGCAGGGCAAACAAGCCGCCTACGAACCAGCCAATGAAGGCCCCGCCCCCGCCTGTCGAATTGAAGGCCGCGGGGAAAGCGGATATGCCGCCAGCCAAAATACAGATAATAGAAAACGAAATTGCGAAATTGGAAAACCCGCTCATACGCCGGGCAAGTTCCTGGGCATAACCCATGTTATGCAAAACCTTCTTATCGTGTTCTTGTGTTTGTTGAGCCATTTTGGTCATCTCCTATTGAATTGAAAAGAATAAAATTGTGTGTGGTACTCTGATACTATAACCCGCCCGGTGAGAATCCGTGACGCGAATTCGGAGTTTTCTGCTCAGGGCTGATTGTTACCAATTTTTGGATCTTGTCATGTTATCAGGAGGGCTGTATCATATCTATTCAAGAGAGTGATTCTTTCAAACACAAAGGCCACAAATTGGACACGGAAAACGCGGAAAACACGGAAAAGAATACAAAGACTATCCGTGGCATCCGTGAAGCCCGTGTCCAAAAAATTCAATCAGAAGTTATTCCGAATTGACGTTAAATTTATTTTCAAGAGAGATTCTATGCCCCTCAACCTTACCCAAATCCGCAACCACTTTCCCGGCCTCCAACGGGCGAATGTACCCATTCGCGACGCCACCTTTTTCGACAACCCTGGCGGCACGCAGGTTGCCCAACAAACCGTTGACCGTATGACCCGCTACCTGATCGAATCCAATGCCAATCATGGCGGCGCGTTCGCCACCAGCCGCGCCTCGGACGCGGTGCTGGACGAAGCCCGGGCAGCGATGGCGGATTTTTACAACGCCACCCGCCCGGAGGAGATCGTCTTCGGCAACAACATGACGACGCTGACCCTGCACCTCAGCCGTTCACTTTCCCGCACCTGGAATCCGGGGGATGAGATTGTGGTGACGCGGCTCGATCACGATGCGAACATCACGCCCTGGGTGCTGGCCGCCCAAGACCGGGGCGTGACGGTGCGCTGGGTGGATTTTGACCCCGAAGATGGCACGCTTGATCTGGATTCGATGGCGCGGGCGTTGGAAAACAACCCCCGTCTGGTGGCGGTCGGGTACGCGTCCAACGCGTTGGGGACGATCAACCCGCTGGGGCAGATCATCCCGATGGCGCACGCGGTGGGCGCGCAGGTGTACGTGGATGCCGTTCAATACGCCGCGCATGGCCCGATTGACGTGCAGGCTTTAGGGTGTGACTTCCTCGTTTCATCTGCGTACAAATGGTTTGGCCCTCATGCCGGGATTTTGTACGGGCGGTATGACTTGCTGAACGAATTGACCGCCTACAAAGTCCGCCCGGCGACGAATGAACTGCCTGGCAAGTGGGAGACCGGGACGCAGAACCACGAGGGGATCGCAGGGGTGTTGGGGGCGATAGAATACCTGGAATGGGTGGGGAAAACGTTCGGGGCGAATATTTCCGACGGTGGGCTATCCCCGGCCCGGGCGTGGCACTTGAAACAGGCGATGACCGCGATCCAGGAATATGAATTCTCGATCAGCCACGCGGTGTTGGATGTGCTGGAAAACCTGCCCGGATGCCGGATTTACGGGCTGACCGACCGCAACCGGTTGGCAGAACGGGTGCCGACGTTCTCGTTCACGCTGGAAGTGCATCCCCGCGAAGTCGCGGAACGGCTGGCGGCAGAAAATATTTACGTCTGGGACGGGAATTATTACGCGCTCGCGGTGACGGAGCGGCTAGGGTTGGAAGGGAAAGGCGGGATGGTGCGCGTCGGGCCGGTGCATTACAACACGGTGGAAGAAGTAGCGAGGTTGGGAGAGGTGTTGAGAGGAATAGTGGAAAAATAAAGGACAAGAGCTATACGTATTGGAATAAGCTCTATCTATCCTCCCGAGCAAACCACCGCCGGATGAGTTCGACTTGAAAGCCATATCCTCCATCTCTCTGTTCAATTAACTCGCGTCGTTTAAGCAGACTTAACGTCTGGTTTATATTCTCGAAGTGAGGGAATTGTCGGTTGAGAGTTTCTCGGTTTATGAAGATTCTCTCACCCCTGGCGGCTAGAAAATTTAAAATAGCTAAACCTTGCTCGTCAATCTGATTACGTTCAATATCAGCAAAAAATAAGCTTCCTCTGGTTAACGCTTCAGTTGTTGCCATCTCAATATCATTCAAACGAGCCAATCTGCGAACGGAAGGATTTTGTTCATTTTTGAGAGTGACAATCTCAGCGCACAATAATTGAACCAAAAACGGATGACAACGAGTTAATTCAAGCACACGTTGAAGGGCATCCGGTTCATAGCTTAATGAAAAACCTTGAATGGGTTGTTCAATTAACTGGCGTGCCTCGCCCTCGTTTAAGTAACTAATATGGATAATCTGGGCATTGATCAGGTAACTTGCCCAGCGCTGGAATTCTTGTAGGGTGTGGGAACCTGCCAGTAAGACTTTGAAATGAGTACGATGTTGGATGATGTGGCGCAACATCCCCATAAGAATCGATTCTTGGAATCGCCCTTCGGAGATTGCATTGTCCAACGCTTCAAACTCGTCTAAAGCCAGCAAAATTGTGTTTCCGTTTTGTGTGTCTGCTGCTTGCTCAACTTCATCTAACCACTCATCAAAACGAGTGAAAGGATCAAGGGTCAATTCTTCTCGCGATAATTTGGGCAAAACCAGTCCCCTCTTTCTCGAAGCTGTGTCACTCATCCCACGCGCGATGTTATATAGTAATCCGGCATAATCGCTGGCAAAAGATACAGGCCCTTGTAAATCCACAAATAAAGGAATAATCGAGTTGGGTAGGAGGCGGCCAAGATTATTCAGAAGGGATGTTTTTCCCATGCGCCGTTGTCCGTACAGCAACAAGGGAGGATGACGTCGATCAAGAAGCAATCTCTCCAGGCGAGCGCTGATGTCTATACGTCCAACAAAAATTTCCTGCTGCTCAGTAAGGGGAACACTAATGATGTACGGATTATCTATTTCTTGTTGGATCTCCACTGTTTCGGTAAGGTGTTGGACATGATTAGAGACAAACTGACGCCAACGGGAAGCAATGGGGCGGAATCGGACCGCATATTTTTCCTGGCTTCTCGTCAATTCACGTAATAGATTATCTAAACGATCCTCCGTGGCAACTAACGTTAATCGCTGATTGAATGTGCTTCCTTGACTCAGTGCGACACGTATATCCTGGCCAATCCGAGCAAAACTGCGTAATAGAGCACTTGCGGCCCCTTCAAATTTTTCGGCGGCTAAATTTGTATAAGCATTTCCGATACCTTTTACATCTTCATAGCTTTCCAGCTGCCTGGCATCTAATTCAACCTGGGCTTCTCTGGCCGCCCAGCGCTGGCGGCTGGTGCTCAAGTATTCGATGGCCGTTTGTCCCTCTGCTGGGAACAGAGTCGTAAACAAAACAAGATGGTCGTCTAATCCTATCAGAGGCAACCGTTGATTTTCATCCCAAAAGGCCGGATGCCAACGCAGCCAGGAGGTGGAATTTCCACGCCTGCGTTCGTCTGCGCGATACAGAAAAGCGGTTGCAACAATCGAAAAAGGGTACATGAAGACGGGTCGCAGCCAGATGAAAGCAAAGCCTGAAACCATGATGACCAGATGAGTATTTACATTTGTCCCAAGAGAATAATATGGAATGAAGTACCCCAGGCCCACATAGGTTGCCAAACTGCCCAACCCTCCAGCAATCGCACCCGCTAGTGAATTTGCATTCCGTTCTGCAACAGAAGCAGGGATCACGTATAAAATGATAAAAGTACCTGACGCAACCGCGTTAATGAGCACAAGGAGTCTTTTGCCGGTTGGTTCTTGCCCAAACTCAAACCCGTAGATAAGCCGTGTAAAAATAAACCAAATCACGACCCCTAAAATAAAGCAAAAAACTACGCCGCGTCTCCAGCTGCGAGTACGCCAACTAACCGCCACACCCAATAATATGCCAAGAATGATCCCGACCAACGGAATCACTTCTGAACCATACGCGATGCCAAATTGACTGGTTAAGGTGGTGATGTAAAATAAACCTCCTAGAACGAGCAGCGAGATTCCGCTAACGAAGATCCCAATCACCACACTGCTAATTTGGCTGGGTAAGGGTAAATTGATCCCACGCGTGCCAATATTACCGGTCACGTATCCTGCCATGCCGGTGAGCACACCAAATATCCACCCGAAAGCTACTCCAAATACCGCATCAACCAGAATGACATCTTGGATACTCAAGAAAATAGCCATTGTGGCACCACTTATCAATGTGGTGGTGATTCCCACTGCCAGGTTGGTTGTAATGCCAAGAATCACCCCTAAAGCAAGCCCTGAGAGAATGCCGATGGTCGCTTCTTCAAAAGCAGCTCCCAATACCCATAACACGGGGCCGACCAGGAAGGCTAATGCCAAAGGATAGACAACATACCCTGTCAGAATTAACCGAGTTAAGCCTGGATTGCGCCATTGATCTATTTTTAATTCAGCCAAACAAAAATTGGGCAGCAAACGGGTATCCATACGGCTGACGTAATTGGCCCAGGCTGAAGGGTGAAAGAATAACCAGCCCAAGATTTGAAACGCCCCTAGAAAAAGGTTCGGGTTTAACTCAGGCGAGTCTGTATAAGCGTTCTGTGGAATCATAATGGAAGCCATGCAGATTTATTCCACAATTAAGGATTCGCCCAATTCAATTTGCAACTGGTTGATGGCTGCCTCTGTAGCTTCGGAAGCTGACATTTCTCCAAGTTCTACTTTAATCAAGTATTCTAAAAGAAGCTGTGTATAACTTGTGTAATTATCCTGACTGGGTTTATACCAGGCGTAATCGAGAAAATACATCGTTTCTGAGACAAACCGATCCTGGGTAAATGCAGGGTGGCTGAACTGAGTTTTCAAAACACCCAGGCTTGCGCTTTCCACGGCGTTGAGCGCGTTGATCTCTGGGGTGATGGTTTTTGCAAGAACCGCACAGGCAGCCTCTTGATTTTGTTGCCCAGACGCTTTTTCTGATGGAATGACATAATAATGTGCAAAGCTAAAATTGTTTCCTGGTTTGCCAGGCACAGCGGATGGAAAGAGTGCAAAGCCAAAATGTTCAAACAAATAGTCCTGACCTCCAAGCCCGTCTGCATAATCCAGCGCCCATATTATCCAATCGTGATTTTCCCCACCCCAAAATAATAACCGGTCATGGAAAGCAGTATCCCGAAGGAGTAGCCGTCCCATCCAATGATTCTGTTCTGACCCTGCCAAATTCTTATGCGTAATTTCTTCTGTGATCAACTGGCTTTTGAAGGAGTATGCATTCAATAACGCACCCCTCTGAATGATTAATTTATTTTGTTCTGGAAGATAAATTTTTCCGCCAAAGGCTGCATAATGGATAAGAAAATCCACATCTTTATTGGGGATAGGCCAATATCCGAAGCCAGGTTCAACGATCCCCTTTTCAACAGCCTGATTAATCGTCCCAACCATATCCTCCAGGGTGAATTCCCCTTTACGAATTTGCTCCGGCAGGGCAGCGATATTTTCTTCCGACCAGCCCAATTCTCGAAGTTTGGCCTTGTTGAAAAACAGAACATAGGATTCAATTTCAAAAGGGATTGCCCACACCTGGCCTTGATAGGTAACGAAAGGCCAAAGATCTTCTATGACTTCATCAAATTCAGGATATTGTTGGATACAAGTGTCTAAAGGGACAATGTACCCCTCATTAATCCACTTAATCAGCTTTTCTCGATTCGATGTGATATGTGCAATCTCAGGCCCGATACCCGCTTCTGCCGCAAGTTCAAATTGATCTTCATAGAAGCTATTCGTACTGGCATATTCTACGGCGTTGACGATGATCTCAAACTCTTCAACCAATTCGGCTGCCTTAACCGGGCCTTCAGTTTGCCAGTGTTCCCAGCGGGAGGCCGGAGCCCAGACCTCAATTTCGATCCTTGCTTCAGTGCTGGGTTTCGTCGGTTCTGGTTCAATCGTTTCTTCGCCCCAAAGTGAATCGACTTCAAGGATTGTGGAGCATGTGGCTAAAGACAGAGTTGTTGCGAACAGGAATGTGAAAATATACAAATTTCTGGGCTTATGCATAGCCTATACTTGTCAGGTGTGCGTCATTCGATTAGATATCGGTAAGGATCAATTCGCTTTAACCCTTCTTGCTTCCAGGCATCCTCCTCCTGGTCTTCATCAAAGGCTTCAAGCCGCGTTTGACAGAGGATTTGCAATAAGAGCGGCCACCCTGCACTTTGGGTAAGAATCCACTCTACTTCGGGCGGGGAAAAGGGTTTCGGAGAGATTGTAATTAATTCCAGCGCTTCGTCTTCCGTTAATGGGCCAAGTTCAATTGTTTGAAAACAGTTAAAAAAAGGCGAGGTTTTCCCATGATCTTGGGCCAGTTTAATGGGAGATTCCAAGGCGGACACAAGAAACGCGATCGGGCATTTTTCGTTGGATATAAGAGAACGCAGGCTATCCCAGAATAACTTATCCAATTCCGGAGATTTTAAGGCAGCTTCGATCTCATCCATCAAAATCACAGCAGGGGTTTGCAAATCAGAAACAATCACTTCCATAAAGTTTTCGAGTGTACATGCTGCAGGGATGGGGAGATGGAGGTTGATTAACAAATAACGAATCAGGTGATCCTGGTGGCACATCCGCGCGTCCTGGAAGTCCGCCAATACCCATTTGAAATGTTCGGGATGAGGCAGCCAATCGTTCCTCTGCCCGGAACGCAATTCCGCAAAAGCTGTTTGCGTGATATTTTTGACGTAATAAAGCAAAGAGGTTTTGCCCGCTCGTCTCTTCCCCATCACGGCAAAATGCTCCAATGGAAAGCGTTGCCAGCGGCTAAAAATGCGTTTTAATTCACGCGTGCGCCCGAAAAAATGTTTGGGATGGGTCACAGGTGGGCCGATGACGAAAGTGTTCAACGCTTGGGGGAATGGCTTTTCTTCGGGTAGCTTTTTGGGGGAAGTGGAAAACAAATCCTTAATCATGGCTTCTTGCGTTCCAAGACCTGCGCTCTCTAAAAACGCTCTCGTATCAGCGTAATCCAACCCGCCGCGTTGGACAAGCAGCGTAGTCAATTTCAAAACCTCCTCTACGCTGGCCGGAACATGCCCTTTCATCCAGTATTCGATACTGGAGCCACCCGTATCCCGCCCAAGCGCATATCCCAACTCGTCTTTTACAACGGCTTTGCTTTTCCGCTCGTTTGCAGAGATTACATCAATCGCTTTCTTGAGTAAGTCTCCAAACCTGGTTGGGTTCTTTGCCATATTATCACCTTCCTTCTCCGAAAATTCGGAGTCAAACTCCGAGATGGGCTCTCAACTCCTCGGAGTGGAGTCAAATTAGGATTAGCGTATCAAATTCTTTTGTCTCCGCGAGCATGGGAAACGCCGTGACCAACATATAGGAATGCCATGAGGTGTTCGTAATTATATTTCCTTTTGCCTTTCCTTGTTAGCAGAGCCAGGACAAATTCACGAAAGGAGAAAATCATGTCCCGCAAACAATTACTTTCCGTTTATTCATTCATTTTGACCGCTTGTATTGCCCTGATCTTGACGATGAGGGCCATCGGTCAAGAGGGAGCCCCAAGCGTGCCAGGAGCAGCCCTGACCACTGGTTTTACCTATCAGGGATACCTGGAAGAAAACGGCTCGTCGGTGGATGAGACTTGTGATTTCCAGTTCATTTTATGGGATTCGGAGGTGGGTGGTGCACAGGTGGGAGCAACACAAACGACCACGGGCGTCTCTGTAACAGATGGTCGTTTCACAGTTTCACTAAATGAGGCCAACGAATTTGGCGATACCGCTTTCACCGGGCAAGCTCGCTGGTTGGAAATTTGGGTGCGCTGTCCAGCGGGGAGCGGAAACTATACGCCTCTCAACCCACGCCAGGAACTTGCTTCGGCCCCTTATGCTCTCAGTTTAAGGCCAGGTGCAGTGATTAGTGGCACGGTGCCAACAGGGAGTAGTGGCATCCTGACCCTAAATAGCAACGATGTTGGCTTGCGGATCATTTCAATTGACGATTCTATTTCCGTGAGTTCAGGGGATAAAGCGATCTCCGTGTCCTCAGCAGGGGATGATGGATTCTATGTTAACTCTGCTGGCAATGATGGGATTCAAGTGGGTAATGCAGGTCAAGATGGCCTGGAAGCGAGCGTTTCAGGCCGGTATGGTGTCTTTATAGCAAACTCTGGAGATGACGGAGTCCGTATAAACAATGCAGGTGATAATGGGGTGGAAATTGGTACTACTGTTAGTGATGGAATATTTATTGATAACCCAGGAGATGATGCAATTGATATCAATAGCCCAGGCGGGGATGGAATATTCATCTGTAACACAGGAAACGTGTCAGGCTGTGCAGTCGATGCAGGTAATCATGGTATAGAAATTGGCAAAACAGATGATGACGCCATGCACATTATTTCTGCTGGCACAGACGGTACAGAGGTTGATTTGGCCATCGCCGGAGATGGCCTTCAAGTAGATGATTCAGGTTTCAATGGGGTTGAAATCAACGGAGTCGCTGACTGGGAAGGATATTTTTTTGGTGACATCAATGTCACAGGTAGTTGTACCGGTTGCTTACTGGCAACTTTCGCTTTGAACGTTGGGGATCGTCCACTGCAGCCTGGGGAACTTGTCGCTATCAGAGCGATCCAGGCTCCTAGTGGAACCATCGAAAACCTATCCGTTCAATTCGAGGTCGTTCCGGCAGGAACAGGAGAAACTGTTTTAGGGATTGTCGCAGGTCGGGCAGAGATGGTCGCGGATGACGATGACGCCGCGCGTATCCTGTTAGTCCCACGAGAGGGCCCTGCCGCAGTTGGAGAATATGCTCACATCGTAATTTATGGATTGGTTCAAGTACAAGTCACAGGGCCCATTGAACCTGGGCAAAAACTGACGGTTGCGAGCGATGGTGTGGCCCGTGCGCTCCAAACCGTTCTGGTGGAAGGTATCGAAATCGCTGAAAATACTCCAGTAATGGGCACGGCACTGGAAGGGCTGGTTGAAGGGGAAACCCGCCTGATTTGGGTGCTTGTCAATATTCAATAGCTGCCCAAACCGCCGTTCAGAGGCGTGGCACTTTCATTCCGTACCACGCCTCTGAAATCTTAGGTTGAACACTGAATCTTTTGTTCGGATATAGGAGAATTTGCCATGAAAAAGTTGATATGGTTCGTTTTGATCAGTCTGTTACTCCTTTCACTGGGATTTACAGCAACTGCAGGAGGGAATTTGGTTTTGGATTGGTGGACTGTGGACGGTGGCGGCGGGGTCAGCAGTGGCGGCGATTATACGATGGCAGGAACTATCGGTCAGGCGGATGCCGGAATGTTGGGAGGAGGAAATTACGCTCTTCAAGGCGGTTTCTGGGGTTTTGCCTCTACTGGAGGGACTATCTATTTGCCGATGATTCATCGCGGCCCCTGAAAGTCGTTCATAAATTTCTGGAAACATTCAAGGAGAAGAAGAAATGTTAAAAATAAATTCAAAAATAATCGCTTTGCTGATGTTGTTGTTCTTTTTGTTTATTGTTAATTCGCCCCTCGTTCAGGCCCAACAGGGCTTGATTCCTGTTACTGTCACAATCATACGTGTTATTGAGACTCAATGCGATGAAGATTTTGGAGAAAGTTGCCCTAATGATTTTTATTCAAAAGTAAATATCGCCAGTTTGGGCGAGGAAGAATCCGATATTGTCTATAATAACGCAGATTTTTCACCATTTTGGACATTTACTCGACTGGTTGATCCTTCATTAGGAACAATTCCTATTACTATTCGACTTAGGGATCAGGATGATTTAAGTGCAGATGATGATATTGACATAAGCGCTGGGGATGGAGGTGATCGTACCTTAAATTTGACTCTCGATTTGAATACTGGAAATTG
>Ga0247727_10018616_pt1 | contig 10892 bp, 9 predicted proteins | sample WisWelCaveWW1625_FD_202498 | JGI IMG/M metagenome (GOLD analysis project Ga0247727, IMG submission 202498) | Biofilm microbial communities from Wishing Well Cave, Virginia, United States - WW16-25 | ecosystem: Environmental > Aquatic > Deep subsurface > Groundwater > Cave microbial mat | place...
ACTTGCACCATTACAGACATACTCGGCAAACGCACCCGGGGCGACCCCGAACACCTCATCTCCTGGCTTAAACTCCGTGACATTGCTGCCAACGGCTTCAACCCGTCCCGCGACATCAACGCCGAGCTTCGGGTCTTTGGGTTTGAGAAGCCCACCCTCTATTAGGCGGATCAAGAGCGGTGGCATCGTGAAGCGCCGCCAGTCAAGCGCATTTGCGGAGGCCGCATGAACTTTCACAAGGACTTGATTCTCCCTGGGCGCAGGTTTTTCTACCTCTTTGAGCTGAAGCACTTCCGGTGGCCCGTATTTTGTGTAGACAATCGCTTTCATGAGTTCCTTCCAAGTTTGGTTCCACTAAGCGTAACCCTGCATGTCTCGCCGGGCGCTGACTCGAACGAAGTCTCTATCCCATCAGCATGGCTTACATCAGGCAGATTCAGCGGCACGCTTATGCCACTCTTCGACATTTACACCTTTGATCAACAACCACAGGAGTATCAGCAGTTCTCCCCAGCCCGTAAAGAAAATAATACTCACGTTGTAACCGAGAAATGCTGCAAAACTTTGGATGACATAGCCAAAACATCCAATCATCAACAAGACACCCAGAATCCTGGGAAGGAAACCCGACTTGAAGACCAGATAACCCATCGGAAACAGCCATAGGCCCCAGAATATCTGGGCAATATTAAGTCCCTGATTGTGCAGCCGAAGGAATAAGTACACCAGCGCTTGCAACTGCTCGGTTGTGAATACTTTCAAGTAGTCAGCGCCGCTCAAGAGTAGCAGGACAGCCAGATTGTTAAGCTCATTGAGCATCGCGATAGGGACAGCCGCCAGAGAGAATATGACCATCAGGGAAGCCATGTTCTTGTTAACCACTTTAAGCAATTGGTATAACGCTAGCACAAGAAATATTTGGCCTATGAAGGTGAATAGATTGAGCACGATGCCCAAACGGAACAGTGATTCAGAAGCCATGATATTAGCGGCCGTTGTGGCGGCATCTCCGCGCACAATAAAACGGGAGGGAAGATAAAGAAGGGTAAATGGAGCGAAAAGGTTCGCGAATAAATACAAGAACCCTGCGACTCTTGCACGAAAAAGTGGCGATGGTTCGGCGGTACGAGTTGTCATTTGAATGTCTCCTAAAGGGTATGATGGTTAACTTGATCTAGATGTTGGAAGGACAGTTCTAAGCAGCATGCCCTAACTTACTATTCGACATTTGACGCATTTGCCTGGCCGGGTTTAACACGATTAACCGAGAGCAATGGCGTTCCTAAATCACGCACTTTTTTTAGCAATCCATATAACGCGGCCTGATCAACCACCGGGCCGGTCAAAAGCGTATCGCCGTTGTCTTCCAGTGTGATGGTCAGGCCCCCAAACCAGTCTGTCCATTGGAGACCCAGATGTCCCTCGATCCTGATTTGATAAACCCTTGGTTCACTTGGATCAGTTTTTGGGTTGAGTTCATTTGACATTACCTTGTACTCGTTGTGGCCGATCATAACAGTCTGTGCCACTTGTTCAATGTACAAGTAATATATCTACTATACGGTATGAACGTATAGATACTAAAGTATTGTTTGGAGGTATTGTTGCGGGGTTACAGCAGGCCCAACTCGCGGGCACGCGCTATCGCTTCGGTGCGCCTTTGGACTTGTAGTTTGCCAAAGATTTTCTGATTGTGCCCTTTAACCGTATTCAAGGCGAGGAAAAGCCGCTCGCTAATCTCACGATTCGAGAGTCCTTGGGCAATGAGCCGTAGGACTTCTAACTCGCGTTCGCTCAATGGCTCGATAAGGGGCTGGGCCGATGGGGCAAGGGGCAGATAAGATTTATCTTCGCCTTTCTGCGCCTCAGCTTCAAACACAGCCAGCAACTTAGCTGTATAGTCGGGCATCATCCCCTGTGCTTCGGACAAGAGTTGAGCCATCGGAATACCTTCGTCAACAAAGAGCCGGATCAAGCCACTCGGCTCGGCCAGCGCCAGCGCGTCACCTAGCCGTTGCACAGCCTTGTCCTTTTCGCCATGCGCATGGTGAGCGACCGCCTGTAGAACCATCACCTTGAGCCGTTCATCCTCCCAACCTTTGGCCTCTACCTGCCGACGCCATGGCTCCAGCGCCGCCAGTGCGGCGGACGCGTCTCCCTGGGCCAGGTGTACCCGGGCCTGGCTGATGGGGAGTTCGTGCGTCTGAGCCAGATGAGCGGCGGCGGCCAGATTGCCCTGGCGAAGCAACGGCTCCTGCCGAAGCAGGACAAGCACTTGTGCGGCAGCAACTTCAGGGATGCGATACACAAAGTTTTGCTGGCGCGCGGACTGATTGGCCTGAGCTAAAATAGCGGCCGCGCCAGCCACATCTCCCCGGGCCAGTTTCAGGCGGGCAAGAAACACCTCACAGACAATGAATCGGTCAATAACTCTTTCATACTGCCGCGCTAGGTGGAGGCTCTGTCGCCCGTGCTGCTCAGCAACATCCAGGTCGTTCCATTCGTAGAGTACGCGGGCTAGGCCAAGATGTGCTTCATAGATAATCTGAAGCGGCTGATCACCTGCCAATTGCAGGACGCGCCGGTAGGTCTCGGCCGCTAGATAGAGCTGGTTGTCTGCTTCCTGTACGTTGCCCAGGCCGATGGTCGCCAATATGATGGTGAAGATAGCCCCGGAGGCCTGGCTGAGAGAGATGGCTTCAGTAAAAGCCCGGCGGGCTGCGGCATAGTCTCTCTGGTAGAGGTGGGCAACCCCCAGCGTCCAGTGAGCGTTAGCGCGGAGAGACAGGTTGTTGGGGGCAGATACTCCAGGGCGCGGCGCGACTCGGCAATCATGGTTTCTGCCTGGTACCGAGTGAGAGCCAACACTGCCCTGGCGGCGGCAATTCGTCCGATAAGGTATCGGGTCTTGTCGTCCGCCTCGGCGCCTTGCAGGGCGGCTTCAGCGGCGTTTAGTTTCTCCTCCACGCCGGTTGTTTGGCCAACCACCAGCATCAACGAGCCATACCTCCACCACAACGAGGGCCTGGCATTCAGCACGGTCGTCGGCAGCGACGCCAGCCAGTCCAGTATAGCTGTCACCGCGCCACGAAAATGCAGGGGAATCCCCTTTCCTTCAATCAGACGCTCGGTACGCTCAATATCGTTACTGGCAGCCGCATGGTGAAAGGCTTCAAGCTCAAGGCCATTGTCTTCGTACCATATGCTGGCACGGATGTGCAATTCGTTCACGCGGCTTTCGGCATCCCCTGTAGAAGAGGCGATGCTCTGGTGCAGTCGTTGTCTCAGCAAATCAGCAAAGAGATGGTGATAGCGGTACCAACGCCGCTCGTTGTCCAAGGGGACGATGAACAGGTTGGCGTGTTCGATATATTCTAGAGTTTCTTGCCCGGAAGCAGAGGGGTTGAGCAGAATGGCATCACACAGAGGGCCGCACATACGGTCGAGGATAGACGTGCGCAACAAAAAAGTCTGGACGCTTTCGGACTGCTGTTGCAGGACTTCTTCAACCAGATAGTCCATCACGAAATGGTGACTGCCGGTGAAAGATTTGATGAAGCTGGCGGCGTCTTTATGTCCCTGCATTGAAATCGCGGCCAATTGCAGGCCAGCAATCCAGCCTTCGGTGCGGGTTTCCAGTGCGGCGATGTCTTCTGCTGAAAGGTTTAGGTCCATCACCTGGTTGAGAAAATTGGCGGCTTCGGAGGGGGTAAAACGTAAGTCTGTGACGCGCAGTTCGGTCAATTGGTCGCGGGCGCGTAATCGGGCCAGGGGCAGATCTGGATCCTCACGGGTGGCGATGACCAGGTGCATCTGTGGCGGCAGGTGCTCGAGCAGAAAAGTGATGGCATTGTCAACCGGTTGGGCATCAATCACGTGGTAGTCGTCCAGGACGAGAACGAAATTGTCCGGGAGGGTGGTGATTTCATTGAGCAGGACCGTTAGAATCGATTCGATTGGCGGCGGCTGGGGGGCTTGAAGCACGCCCAACACCCCTGCTCCAATATTCGCCGCAATCGTCTGCAAAGCAGCGATGAGGTAAGCCAGAAAGCGTGCGGGGTCGTTATCCCCTTCGTCCAGCGACAGCCAGGCGACCGGTCGCTCGCAACCGGCGACCCATTCGCTGACCAGCGTGGTTTTACCAAAGCCGGCGGGGGCAGAGATGAGGGTTAGTTTGCGGTGCAGAGCTTCATTCAGCCGCTCGCTCAGGCGGGGGCGGAGGACAACTTTAGGCCGAGGCGGGGGGATATAAAGTTTAGTGGCTAAAATTGGCGTAGACATAGATCAATCAAAAATCACGCACCTCAAAATTGAAGAAGCGGCAAAACCTAACGTTCCGCTTCACCCACTGGGCCTGAGGGCCGCCGAGGGCGAGGCCGGAGCGTAGCAGGGGCCAGCGCGACAGGCGCACGAAAATGATGGTGCCAAGCGAACGGCTTGACCCGTGAGGCTCGACCTGGCGACTTGCCCGTCGTCCGCTGGCGATCGAGCCCCACGGCTAGAGAGAATTATCAATCAACTTAGCACACTTGGCGAGTCGCCGGGCGCGGTTCTCGCGAAGCGGGTGAGTAGCTTCATCATTCGGTGTTCGGCGCGAAGCGGCCAGCACACCCTGTCCGGCCCCTTAGGGCCGGGGGTGTCTAGGACTTCCATGCGACACCTGCACTTGCGCTGTCCCGAAGGGACAAGCACGGTGCAAGTGTGGCCAACCAGCGATTGGCGAGACAGCGGTAAGCATGGCTGTTAGAACGAGCGTGTTGCCGCACGCGGTGCCACGCGCAGCGCGTGTCGGCCCAACGCGATTGTGAGATGGACGCTTTCGCCCATTGCTGCGCGAACTGGCCGCTACGCGACTCATGATCACACGCTTGCGGGGCCCTGCCTATCTCAGTGGTTGGGAATTCCAGGGCATCAGACCCGCAGGTTATGAGCGCGACGAGGCTCCCACTTGGCAATGGGAGCTTGGCAGATAATTTGGTATCATGCACTTGTCATGACTATTGATCCCGCCTTCTACATTCGTAATATTCCTATCTACGGCCACGTTATCCTCTCGCCGATGGATGGCTTCTCCGACCTTCCGTTCCGGCTGATTTGCCGCGAACTCGGCAGTGCTATGTCGTACACCGAGTTTGTCAACGTGGATGAACTGGCGGCGACCAAGAAGCGCGACGCCAAGTGCTGGCGCAAGCTGGAGTTTGAGCCGACTATCGAACGGCCGATGACTTTTCAGATTTATGGCCATGAGGTTGAGCACATCGTCAACGTGGCGCGTCGCCTGCAAGACGCGGAGCCTGCGCCCGACATCATTGACATCAACATGGGCTGTTACGTAAAAAGCATCTCGGAGCGGGGGGCCGGCTCAGGGATGTTGCGTTGCCCGGATAAGATGGAATTGCTCTTCAAGCGGCTTTCCACGGAACTGCATGTGCCGGTGACAGGCAAAATCCGGTTAGGCTGGGATACCGACAATCGCAACCATGTTGAAAACGCCAAACGGCTGGAAGATAACGGCGCGAGCCTCGTGGCCGTGCATGGCCGCACTAAAGCACAAGGCTACACCGGCCAAGCGGATTGGGACGCAATTGCGGAAGTTAAGCAGGCCGTGGCGATCCCCGTCATCGGCAACGGCGATGTGAAAACCGTGGCCGACATCGCGCGTATCAAAGCGCATACGAGCTGCGATGGGGTGATGATTGGCCGGGCCGCCATCGGCAACCCATGGATTTTCGCGGGCAAGGATCGTGAGCAGGTGACGCTCGAAGAAAAGATCGCGCTCATGCGCCGCCATCTGGCGCTCAACCTGGATTTCTACGGCCCGCAAGCCGGGGTAATCCTCTTTCGCAAGCACGCGGCCAAATATATCCACGGCCTGCCCAATGAGGCGGAACTGCGCGTGCCCTTGTTGACGGCGGCGACAGTGGAGGAGTTTGATCAGGTGATTGAGGCGGCAATGGAAATTCAGGCCACTGAAAAACCGAAGGCTGGCGAACTTGTGTTAGAGAGATACGCTGCGTAAACTCGCGGCCGGAAGTATGCCCTTCCGGATCGTTTGCCGAGTTTGATCCTCAGAAACCAATCACAGGAGGCCATTCCGATGTCACCCCTAAGTTTTGCCCAAGACATCCGACCGCTCTTTCGGGACAAGGACGTGATAGAGATGAAGGATGTCGCCAACTTTGATCTTTCAAAGTACGACGATGTCCGCGCCCATGCGACTGACATCTACGAGCGCGTGTCCGACGGCTCGATGCCCTGTGATGGGGCCTGGTCGGCCGGGCAAATCGCTAAATTCAAGCAGTGGATGGATGAGGACATGGCGCCTTGACGTTGACCGGAATGACCTGGGCATGGCATCGCCCGCATTATAAGGTTGATCAAGTTCAAAATTACGAATCGTCAGCTATGAGTGCGGTTTGTGCTAAAGCCGCAGTTAGCGTAAATTAGGCGGCATTCGGGTTAATCCTGGTTCCCCAAACCATATGGACAAAGCTAATCGTAAGGCACGCAACGCGATTCGCGCAATTGATCTCTTCTGTGGAGCGGGCGGAAGCAGCTGGGGCGCTCGCAATGCAGGGGTTCAGATAATAGCTGGATTTGATATGTGGCGTTTAGCAGGAAAGGTCTATCAAGACAACTTTCCTGAAGCCAAGTTCTACAAACGCAAGCTAGAGTACAGTAGGCCATCGACACTAGCTGAAGAACTGGGGCGAGTGGATCTCATACTTGCGTCTCCCGAATGCACTAACCACAGCCCTGCCAAAGGAAGCCAGGAAAGGTCCGAGGCAAGCCGCAGGACTGCTTTTCAAGTTGTGCGGTTTGCGCGAGCGCTAAAGCCACGGTGGATTGTCATTGAAAATGTCATTAGCATGAAGAGATGGAAACAATACCCGGAATTCGTCCGACGGTTGAAGGGGCTGGGTTATTACATTCATGAACAAATACTTGATTCTGCGGATTTCGGCGTACCGCAGTCTCGCAGACGCCTATTCCTGCTGTGCTCACTTGATGGGCAACCCACTGAAGTGACCCCGCCGAGTGGTACTCGTAACAAGCCTGTTAGAGATGTTATCAACCTAAATGGGAAGTACAAATACTCGCTGTTGAAAACACCTGAGCGAGCCAAAGCCACATTGACACGAGCGGATCGGGCAATCCAGGAACTCGGGCCTAATGGGGAATTTCTGCTAGTCTATTATGGATCGGATGGTGCCGGGGGCTGGCAAAGACTTGATGTGCCACTTCGGACGATCACCACGCTTGACCGTTTTGCACTGGTCACGCCAGTCAAGGGTGGTCATCAAATGCGCATGCTTCAAGTACCCGAACTTCAGGCAGCGATGGGATTTCCATCAAGGTTCAAGATCAAACACGGCACGCGGCGAGAGAAAATTCACTTGCTTGGCAATGCGGTCTGTCCACCCGTTATCGAAGCTATTCTACGCTCATTGTTGCGGGAGAGGGCAGCATAATCAACAAGCCTCGGCCATCGGGCGTCTCGGAAATAGCCGTCACAGATGACGAAGAAAAGTAGGGCAGCCTCTCACTCTGATGCTATGCTGAACAGCGGGTTTGCCAGAAATGTCCGCTCTGCCCGAAGAAATCTAATTGAATGGGGAAGCATACATTTCCGGTCATTTCCGTGGAGGTTGAGCAAAGACCCGTACGCGATTCTGATAGCTGAAGTGATGTTGCATCGCACTCAAGCGCGTCAGGTAGTGCCAGTCTACCAGCAGTTTATTGAAAGATACCCCGATGTCGCAACGCTTTTCACAGCCAGCAAGGAAGAACTGCGCCAGATTCTCTATCCACTTGGCCTACACTGGCGTACTGAGCTTGTGCATGAAATGGCGTCTCAAGTGAAGCTTCGTTTCGAGTGTCACATTCCTCGCAAGAAAGTGGATTTGTTGTCGCTGCCGGGTGTTAGCGAGTACATTGCCTCCGCCGTTCGGTGTTTTGCCTGGAATGAGCCGGATGCCCTTATAGACACCAACACTGTGAGAGTAACAGGAAGAATGTTTGGATTGGAAGTGAAGGATTCATCCCGGCGGAATGGGCTTTTTCGCGAGTTGATTACTGCGCTCATGGATCCACGCGAACCTCGTGCCTACAACTACGCACTTCTAGACTTGGCAGATCAGGTATGTACGAAAAAACGCCCACCTGATTGCCCAAAGTGTCCCCTACAAAAACATTGTCTATACGGTCAATCTGGAATATCCAACGCCAGAATGCTATCAAATAGCAGGTTGCCCGATGGCTAAACAGATATCTCAACCTTCGGGCAGTCAGGCACTTCGCCCAAGAGCACGTATTCTGCGTACCCTCGGCGATGAGTTGATTAGTAGCGAGACGGTAGCTCTTATCGAGCTCGTGAAGAATTCTTACGATGCCAATGCAACGCGGATCTTGATCCGTTTTGAAGGGCCATTGGAAGAGAAACAAGGCCGCATAGACGTTGTTGATAACGGCCATGGAATGGCATTGGAAACTATACAGACAGCCTGGATGGAGCCGGCTACGCTGTTCAAAAGACAACGCAGATCGTATAGCGAAGGTGGAAGACGCCGCGTGTTGGGGGAAAAGGGAATTGGACGATTTGCGGCGTCGCGATTGGCGAGTTTTCTTGAGGTAGTTACGCGCCGCGTTGAAATGGATCACGAGGTACGAGTGCTCTTCGACTGGAGCCAGTTTGATGACGAAGACAAATACCTGGACGAAATTGAGGTGCTATGGGAGAAAGCTCAACCATCAGAAATCTGTCCGGGTGGCGCTATTGAAAGTTTATGGGAAGAAAACGATAGGCTGAAGCCAAAAGAGTTGTCGCATGGCACGATCCTTAGGATGCAGGACCTGCGTGCCAAATGGGATCAAGACCAACTTTACGAGTTGCGCACAGGCTTGTCGCGACTGATCTCGCCGGTCTTTAACCACGCAGAAAAGAAAGAAAGCGACGAATTTCAGATTCGACTACAAGTTCCTGAGCCATTCGAGCACCTATCCGGCATTGTTGAGCCGCCGGAAACATTGACTAATCCGCATCATGTCATTCGCGGAGATGTCAAGGCCAACGGTGAATACGAGTTGTCGCTAAAACTCAAGGGGCAAACTCGATGGAAATCTGTCAAGGGCCGGTACGTAACTTCTGATGGCCGGAAACCAGAGTGTGGGCCATTCCATATTGAACTTCGCGTCTGGGACCGTGACACGAGCGCGATGAAAGAGTTAGCTGAGGCGCATGATTCATCCATTCGGGATGTTCGCCGAGACCTCGATGCAGCAGCGGGCATCAATGTTTATCGTGACGGGTTTAGGGTATTGCCGTACGGCGAATCGCGCAATGACTGGTTGCGGCTTGACTTGCGACGTGTTCAAAATCCTACCCTTCGGCTGTCGAACAACCAAATAGTAGGTTATGTGCTTATCTCCGCCGATAAGAATCCCCAATTACGTGACCAGAGTAACCGCGAAGGTCTGATTGAGGGACCTGCTCTTAATGATCTACGTGAGTTAGTCAAGCAGATACTGAGTGAACTGGAAACTCGCCGATATGCAATTCGCCCGCGGCGTGATAAGTCAGCATCTCAGGCGGGCGGACTATTTACAGACTTTGATTTGCATCCGATCCGCGATCTGATCACGGAGCGACACCCTGAAGACAAAGAGCTACTAGCAGTAATTGGCGAGAAAGAGGAAGACTTAGAGCGGCGGGTCGAAGAGGTACAACAAGTGTTAGCTAGATACAGGCGTCTGGCTACGCTTGGACAGTTGATAGATACGATTTTACACGATGGTCGAACACCGCTTTCAAAGATCAACAAGGAAGCAAGCCTTGGTGAAAGGGATCTGGAACGTGCAAGCAAGGTGATAGAGACATTATTGGGAAAGCTGAGGCAGCGTTTTTCGTTGATAGTTTCTCAATCGGATGTGCTCGCAACTGTGTTTCGCAGGATCGAACCCTTTGGTGGACGCAAACGAGGCCGATCTGAAAAAGTGCATCTGGAAGATGTCATCAGGAATGCTTTTGCTGTTCTTGAAACTGATATCCAGCAAGTCGGTGCAAGTGTGAGTATGCCAGAGACGACAACAGAGGTGACTGTCGATCAGGCGGAAATTCAAGAAGTCATTATCAACCTTTTGCAGAACAGCCTTTACTGGCTCCTTCAAAAACCTCAGGGTGAAAGGAAGATTCACGTTCGAGTTGTGCGAAAAGATACCGGTGAGGTCGAGATACTGTTTGCTGACAGCGGCCCGGGTGTGGATGCCGAGTTTCGAGATCGCATCTTTGAGCCTTATTTCTCTACAAAGCCGAATGGAGTTGGGCTCGGACTGACAATAGTTGGTGATATTGTTGCAGATTACTATGATGGCACATTAGAGCTGTTGGACAAGGGGCCATTATCAGGGGCTACCTTCCGCATCACTTTGCGAAGGAGGGTGTAATATGCCTGACAGTACAAAGTGGCGGGTGCTTTTTGTTGATGACGAACCGGAAACCTGTCGCCAGGTGAAAGAATTCCTTGAAGGTGAAACCATTACTATAGGCGGTGAACCCCCCATTGTTGAAACTAGCACAGATTTCAACGAGGCCTTAACGCTTTTAGAGGCGAGGCGTTTTGATTTGGTGATCTTGGATGTCAGATTGGGATCACATTCTGTGACCGCCTCTGCGGATGAGATGGGAATAAAAACCCTGACTGCAATTCGGGAGAAAACCTTCATCCCAATTGTGTTTTACACAGGGTTGCCATATTTAGTGCGAGGCTTCGCGACGCCGCTAATCCGTGTGGTTGAGAAGACTGAGAAGTTTTCAAAACTACTTGAGGAAGTAGAGCACATATTTGCCACCCGGTTGCCTGCTCTGCACCGGGCGCTAATTCAACATGTGGAGA
>Ga0247727_10018617_pt1 | contig 10891 bp, 7 predicted proteins | sample WisWelCaveWW1625_FD_202498 | JGI IMG/M metagenome (GOLD analysis project Ga0247727, IMG submission 202498) | Biofilm microbial communities from Wishing Well Cave, Virginia, United States - WW16-25 | ecosystem: Environmental > Aquatic > Deep subsurface > Groundwater > Cave microbial mat | place...
GATGCGCGAGGCCACCATGCCCAGCACCAGATCGCGCTCGCGACACGGGCGTGACGCAAGGAGCGCCGGCACGCCCAGCCGGCGCATCGCAGTCAGTACGGCCTCGACATTGCCGTGGAGCAGCGAGGACGTGACGTCGAACAGGCTCTCGACGGGGGCCAGGGCGTCGCCGCTCAGGACGCGCCGGATCAACTCGACTTTTTCCATGGGCAACGACGACAGGTTGGTCGGCCGTTCATCGTCAAGACCCTGGCCCGCCTCAAGCACCCCTCGATCGCTGCGAGAAACACCAGGGAATTGACCGAAACGGGGGCTCGAATGCGCACGCCCTGACGAACCTCGAGGGAGCTTCGCGGCTGCTCGAGAGGGCCCTGCGGGTTCAGGAAGCCAAGCTCGACCCGAACAGCCCCTACGGTCTCGCGCTGACACTGCACGTTTTCGCCTGCGTGCGCCGTGATCAGGGTCAGCATCGCAAGGCCGAGCAGCTGTTCGAGCGGACGCTTTCGATCCGGGAGTCGACCCTTGGCGGCGATCACGCGCAGACGCAACAGACCCGGACCGAGTATGCCAAGTTGCTCCGGCGCCTGGGTCGCACCACCGATGCCGCGGCGATGGAGGCTCGTGCACGAGCGACCCCCGCCCCGAAGGTGCCGCCGTGATCGTTCTGGGTCGCGGGATCTACATGCCTCGGCCGGGGAATCCCGAGCGCGAGAGGCGAGCGACCAGATCGGCGAGGTACGTTCGCAGCTCGTCTGCTCGGACTCCGCCAGGAGGAGAAGCGTCGTCGCCGATCCGAATCTGGGACAGGACCCACGCGAGTTGGGCCGCCGTCAGACCGGCGTCCTTCGCCGACGCCGCGGAGAGCACGGCCTCGACCGAGAGGCCGATGCCTTCGAGCGCTCGCACGTCGACAAGGTCCCGGATCTCCGCGCGCGAGAGCAGCGCGCAGAGCTTGTTGGCCAGGATCTCGTCGGGCGGATCGACTCGGATCCGGCCCAGCAACGGCTTCTGCGCGTGCAGCTGGGGTGTCGGATCGTGCACCAGATCCACGACGACGCTCTCCGTGCCCCGCCGCACGAGAAGCCTGCGGAAGCTCGGCGACGTCCTCAAGGACTCGATCGTCGCCCCGAGAGCGCGGGCGATCTCCGCGGCGACCGCGGCACCCTCGACGGCGATATCTTCCGGTGTGAAGAGGTCGAGATCCTCGGTGGTTCGATGGCCGAGGTGGAACCCGGCGAGCGCGGCTCCACCCGTGAGGAAAAATCGGGACTCCCGCTGGAAGAACTCGTCCAGGAATGCGACCTGGAGCGCGCCGAGTCGGCTAGTCGGCAAGGAGGCCGTCCTCGCGCCATCGCCCGAGCAGGAACTCCCAGAATGCGCGGCGGCGCCCGAGGTGCAGCCTGACCTCCGGCCAAAGCCGCGCTACCTGGGACGGCGTCGTGAATCGCCACACGTCAGTGTCGCGGGCCTCGCGCAGGATCTTGCCCAGGAGGCGCACGCGCTCGGCATGCGACGCGCCCTGGAGCCGCGCTCGCAACTCGGCGACGGTCAAGGGTTCGTCCCACAGGAAGTACGGGATCGCCTGCGGATCGTCGAGATTGGAGGACAGTGCAACTGCCATCGGGACACCACTGGCGAGTCGGCCTCGCTCGATAGAGCGTACGGGCGACAGCCGAGAGGCGTCAAGGTCAAGGCACCATGAATCAGGACCCAGAGCAGCCCGGCCCCACGGCCGAGCCGACGGCGTCGGCGCAAGCGGGCCCACGCCTGCCCGACCGCATCGGCGACTTCCGCGTCGTGCGCCGGCTCGGAGCGGGCGGCATGGGCATCGTCTACGAGGCCGAGCAGCAGCACCCGCATCGCCCCGTGGCGTTGAAGGTGATCCGTGGCGGGGCCCACGTCGATGAACACCAAGTCAAGCTGTTCCAGCGCGAGGTGCAGACGCTGGCCAAGCTGCGCCACCCGGGCATCGCCACGATCTTCGACTCGGGCGTCACCGACGACGGCCAGCACTTCTTCGCCATGGAGTTGGTACGCGGCCAGACGCTGTCCGAGTACTTCCGTCAGCGCGACGACTCGGTGCGCGAGCGCCTGGCGGTGTTCTTGAAGGTCTGCCAGGCCGTGGCCTACGCCCACCAGCGCGGCGTGATCCACCGCGACCTCAAGCCGACCAACATCCTCGTCGAGCCTTCGCGTACCCCGTCGGGATCGGGCTCGCTTCCCGGAGTCGGGGCCGAGATCAAGGTGCTCGACTTCGGCCTGGCGCGTCTGGTCGACACCGAAGGCTCGCTGATCTCGATGCTCAGCGAGATGGGCACGATCCGTGGAACGCTGCCCTACATGAGCCCCGAGCAGGTGCTGGGCCACACGGACCAGATCGACGTGCGCACCGACGTCTATGCACTCGGCGTGATCCTGTACGAGCTGCTGACCGGGCGGCTGCCGTACGACCTGGCGCGGGCCGGGTTGCCCGAGGCGGCACGGATCATCACCGAGGAGCCGCCGGCGCCGCTATCTCGGAGCTTCAGCGGCACGCGGCGGCCCGGCGCGGACCTGGCGACGATCTTGTTCAAGGCGCTGGAGAAGGAGCGCGGGCGGCGCGATCGCCACCGCGTTCGTGACGCTCATCGCGTTCGCGGCGACGATGCCCATCCAGGCTGGTCGCATCGCGCGCGAGCGCGACCGCGCGAACCGCGAGGCCGCGGCCTCCGAGCAGGTTTCGAAGTTCCTCGAAGGGCTCTTCCGCGTCGCCGACCCGAGCGAGTCGCGCGGCAAAACGATCACGGCGCGCGAGATCCTGGACCACGGCGCGGAGCGGATCGAGTGGGAGCTGCGGGGGCAGCCGGCCACCCAGGCCCGGCTGATGGGCTCGATCGGCCGCGTCTACAACAGCCTGGGATTCTACGATCAGGCACAGGCGCTCCACGCGGCCGCGCTCGAGATCCGTAGGTCGGAGTTCGGCGAGGAGAGCCTCGACGACCTGGGCTGGGCACTGGACCATGCCGGGAGCCCCAAGGAGGCGCTTGCCCTCCATCGCGCGGCGCTCGCGATCTACGAGCCGAGGCTTCCCGCAAACGACGTGCGGATCGGCTGGAGCCATTACTACCTCGGCGTGAGCCTGCTCCGGCTGGGGGAGAGCCGGGGGGCGCAGGCCGCGATCGAGCGTGCGCTGGGCATCTTCGAGACCTCACTCGGGCCGGAGAGTCAGCCGGTGTCCTGGTGTTACAACGACCTCGGGCTCCTCCACGAGTCGCTCTTCGACTACGAGGCTGCGAGCCGCCACTACGAGAGTGCGCTGCGGCTCAAGGAACGGATCCTGCCGGCGGACGACCCTGACGTTGCCCTGACCAGGAACAACCTGGGTTATGTCTTGGCCAAGTCCGGCCGCTTCGGCGAAGCGCGGCTGACGCTCGACCGCGGCCTCGCGGACGCCGAGCGGATCCTGGGCCCGGACCATCCCGCAACTTCCTACGCGGTCTTCTCTCTTGGCGAGCTGGCCCGATTGCAAGGGGACCGCGAAAGTGCGGCGTCCTACTTGGAGCGCGCGCTGGCGATCCAGGAGCGCACGCTCGACGCGAACGACGCGGGCTTCCTCGTGTTCACGGTCCACGCGCTGGCCTGTGTCCGCCGCGACCAGGGACGCGACGCGGAGGCCGAGGCGCTCTTCCGGAGGGCGATGGCAGTGCGGGAGGGCGTGCTCGGCCGCGAGCATCACCAGACGCTCGAGACGGCAGCGGAGTACGCCACGCTCCTCCGTCGCACGGGCCGCACCATGGAGGCCGAGGCGCTCGAGGCGCGCGTGCGCGATGCGTCGCCGCCGCAGGTGTCGCCATGAACGGCGAGCGTCCGCGTGGGTCACACCGTGTACAGCTGAGCACGACCGGGCCGACGAGACGCTCCACGGCTACGCCGCGCTGCTCCGCAAGACGGGCCGGACGAACGTGGCGTAGCGGCAAGGCCCAGGCCCGGGCGATCCAGGGGCGGCTCGGCCAGACCCGCCACGCCCGACCGTGGTTCGCTTGTTCCTGACGGCACGGATCCTCGGCCGAAACAGGGGTACAATTCCGTCAACGTGATAACCGCGGGGGGAGGAGCACCGGAGAACGACCGGCCTGCGATCGCCATCCGTTTGGCCGCCGAACTGGCCCAGGCGCGGAGCGAGAGCGACGCGGCCGCGGCAACCGCACGGGCCGTGGGTCTGTGGGTCAGTGCCGATGCCGTACGGGTGTGGGTGTTCGACCGCACCCAGGGGTATCGCTTCGCCGGTGCATGGCCGGACAAGGGCGCGACGCCCGAGCGTCCCGCCCAGGACGTGGCGCGCGCGATCGCCTTCGGCGCCCCGTCCGTCGGCAAGGCGCGCTCACCGAATCGCTCCCGCCTGATCCTGCCCATGCTCGCCGGGCAGCGACCGATCGGCGCCGTCGAGGTGATCGAGCGCAAGCGCGAGGCCGGGCCATTCGGCGACGCCGACATCGAAGCGCTACGCGACCTCGTGGACGCGGCGGACGACGCCCTCGACGCGGTGCGCCGCACTGCCTTGCGGGAGTCCAAGCTCCTCGACGCGACGACGCGCCTGGCGCGCCTCTTCGACCTGGCCCGGTCGCTGGCCGGAACGCTCGACCGCGCCGAGCTCCCTGGGCTCATCGTGCAGCGCGTCCAGCACTCGTTCGAGACCGAGAACGCGTACCTGTGGCTCGTCGACGCAGCGAGCGAGAAACTGCGAATCGCGGCGGCGGTGGGCCCCGCAGCCGAGGCCGTGGCCGATTGGGAGAGCGGGCTCGACGAGGGCGCCGCCGGGGCCGCCGCGCAGTCGGGCGAGCCATTCCTCTATGGCGATCCCGAGGATCTGCCGGGCCTCGCGGAGCGGCCCGACGTCGTGGCCGGGCTCGAGATCCGCTCGGTCGCGGTCGCCCCGATCGTGGCCGACGGTGAGCTGCTCGGCGTGATCGAGGCGGTCAACGGGCAGGACGGCGAGCCGCTCGACGAGAGCGTGCGCGGCGTGCTGCGCGAGGTTGCCGAAGTTTCGGCGATCGCGCTCGTGAACGCGCGGCGCATCGACGCCGAGCGGCGGGCGTCGAGCCTCGGCGCGCTCGTCGAGACGGTCCAGGAGCTGACCTCGCACCTCGACCCGCGCAAGGTCACCTTCGCGCTCGTGCACAAGGCGGCCTCGGTCCTGAGCTACCGGCGCGCCGCGGTGGGCTTGTTGCGCGGAACCGGCGTCGAGATCGCGGCCGTCAGCGGCCAGACGTTCGTCGACGAGACCCAGCCGGAGATGAAGAAGCTCCGCGACATCCTGCAGTGGGCCGCGGGGCTCGACGAGGGAATCCTCGTCGTGCAGGAGGACGACGGGAGCATCGACACCGACCGCCCCGAGACGCGTGAAAAGTTCCGGGCATACTTCGAGGAGACCAAGAGCCGCAGTTTTCTGGCGCTTCCGCTCCACGACGACGAGGGGCGGCTCGGCGTGTTCACACTCGAGGCCGCGGAGCCCTACGCCTTCAGCGAGCGGGACATGGAGGTGGCGGGGCTCCTCGTCGCGCAGGCCACGGTCGCAATCCGAAACGCGACGCTGTACGAGCGCATTCCGATGCGCCGGATGTTCCAGCCTCTCGCGCAGCGCAAGGCGCGCTGGGAGCAAACCCCGTGGTGGAAGCGCGGGATGTGGCTCGGTGGGATCGCCGCGGCGATCGTGCTGCTGTTCGTCGTGCCCGTGCCGCTGCGCGTCGGCGGGAGCGCGCGGGTGTTGCCCGAGATGCGGCTGCCGGTGACCGCGGAAGTCGAGGGTCGCGTGGCTCGGGTGCTGGTGCGCGAGGGCGACAGCGTCGACGCGGGGGATATCGTGGCCCTGCTCGACGACGCGGACTATCGGGCGCGCCGCGAGGCGGCCGCAGCCGAGCACGCCGTGGCCTTGAGCGAGCTGCGTCGCCATCGGGCGGAGGGCGACGCGGCGGAGGCCGCCATCGACGCCGCACGCCTCGACGGACTCGCCGCCGAGCTCGATCTCCGGGACGAGCGGCTCACTCGCACGCGGCTGCGCAGCCCGGTCAGCGGAATCGTGGCCACGCCGCGGGTGGACGAGCGCACCGGAACGAAGCTCGAGCGCGGCGAGGTGTTCTGTGAGGTCGTGGACCCCGCCCGGCAGCTCGTCGAGGTGGCGGTGGCGGAAGTCGATGCCGGCCTGCTGCGCGAGGGCATCCCGGTCAAGGTGAAGCTGAACGCGTACCCCACCCGCTCGTTCCACGGCCGCGTCGTGCACGTCGGCGTTGCGGCGATCGAGGAGAACGGCGAGCGGGTGCTCCTCGCGCGCACTCGGCTCGAGAACGCGGGCGACCTGCTCCGGAGCGGGATGACCGGCGAGGCCAAGATCCGCACTCGCTCGGCGAGCGTCGCTCGCGTGCTGCTGCGCCGCCCGGCACGTTGGCTGTGGCGCCTTGCGTGGGGCTGGCTCCCTTGAGCGAGCACCCGCGGCTTCGGCCCGACCTGATCGTCCGCAAGCTGGGGACGGCCGAAGAGCCGTACATCATCGTCAAGGATCCTACGAACGGCGAGATGTTCAAGATGGAGGCCTGGGAGGACGACGTCCTTCCTCTGCTCGACGGCAGCCGGGATCTCGAGGGAATTGTGGGCGAGCTGGCCGAGCGACGCCCGGACCTCGAGGTGGACCTGCAGTACATGGCCGACTACGTCGAATCGCTCCGGCTGACCGGCCTCCTCGAGCGGACGGAGCAAGAGACGCATCTCGTGATGATGGACAAGCTGAAGACACTGCGCCGGCGCCGCGTCGGCAAGGCCGAGGTGATCTCCATCTTCCAGATCCAGTTCAAGCTGATCGATCCCGATTCCGTCATGACCCGCGTCCTGCCGTGGATCCGCTGGTGGTGGTCGCCCTGGTGCGTCTGGGCCTGGCTCGCGATCTTCGTCGTGATCGTCGGTTTCCTGCTGTACCACTGGAACCTGTACTGGGCCGGGTTCTTCCGGCTGATCGATCCGACGAAAAACACGTTCGCGGAGTGGCTGTGGCTGTTCTTGCTGGTCTTCGCGGTCGGCATCTGGCACGAGCTGGGACACGGCTTCACGGTCAAGCGCTTCGGCGGAGGAGTGCACGACATCGGGTTCATGTTCTTCTACTTCGAGCCAGCCTTCTACTGCGAGGTCGACGACTCGTATCTGTTCCCGAGCACTGCCCACCGCATCTGGTGCTCGCTGGGTGGTCTGTACTTCGAGCTGATGCTCTGCGCGCTCGCTGTCGGCTGTTGGCTGTTCACACCGGCGGAGTGGTGGGTTCACGGCGTCGCGCTCTCGCTCGTGTTCATCACCGGCCTGGGGGGATTGTTCAACCTCAATCCGCTGATCAAGCTCGACGGCTACTACGTCCTGATGGACCGGCTCGACGTGCCCGATCTGCGCGAGCAGAGCTTCGCGTTCCTCGGCAACTGGTTCAAGAAGCACATGCTCCGGCTGCAAGTTCCGCACACACGAATCTCGCGGTGGCGCAGGCGGGTCTACCTGGTCTATGGCGCCGCGGCCATCGCTTACACCAGTCTCGTGCTGCTGTTCATCTATGGGATGTTCCGCGGCTGGTTCATCGGGTGGTTCGGCCCGGGGGGCTACCTCGTCCTGTTCGCGATCATGGGGTACCTGTTCCGCCGCAAGCTGAAGGACGGCCTCGGTCTGATCCGTCACCTGTGGCTCGACAAGCGCGAGCTTCTGCGGGCGCCCCGGGGACGCTGGATCGCGGGGAGCGTGGGGGTGGGGCTCGTGGCCCTACTCACGATCCCCCGCTCGCCCACCCGGATCGAGGCCCGCTTCGTCGTTGAGCCCGGGATGCGCTCGATCGTCCGCGCGGCCGCGGATGCGATCGTGCGACAGGTGGACGTCGTCGAGGGTCAGGTTGTCGGCGTGGGGGATCGCCTCGCTACTCTCGACAGCTTCGAGCTTCGCGCGTCTCATCGGCGGGCGATCGCCGATCGCACGGTGGCCGAGCGGCGAGCCGCCGAGGCGTTCGACCGGGGAGACGCGGGCACGGGACGCGAGTGGCAAAACGTGGAGCGCGAAGCGAAGATCCGGGAGAGTACTCTCGAGACAAGAATCCAAGCGTTGGAGCTTCGCGCACCGATCGGCGGTGTGGTGGCGACGCCGCAGCTCGGCAACGCCGCCGGGCGGCACCTCGCCGAGGGCGAGACGTTCTGCGTGATCGACCAGCTCGAGGCCGTGGAGCTCGTCATCTCGGCTACCGAGAGCGACCTCGACGAGGTCGAGGTCGGTACCGCCGTGCGACTGCTCGCCGCTCCGTTTCCGTTACGAACGCTCCGGGCTTCGGTGCTGGCGCTGTCACCGATCGCCCAGCCGCCCACCGCGACCGAGGAGCAGGCTCTCGACCTGGTGCGCCGGGTCCACCTCCTCCGCATCCGCGTGCGCGTGGAGAACCCGGGCGCCCTCCTGCACCCCGGGATGTCGGGGCGTGTTCAACTCCTCGGACGTCCACGAAGCCTGCTCGGGAAAGTCTGGCGGGGCGCGGAGCGCTGGACCGCCCGCGTCGTGTGGTGAAAAGAAAAAGGCCGCGAGCGTCGAACACCCGCGGCCTCGACTCGTCGAACCGCGATCAGTCGACCTGGCCCACGATCGTCCGCGGCCTGGCACCCACGATCGTCTTCGGCCTGGCACCCACGACCACCTTCGGCCTGGCACCCACGACCGTCTTCGGCCTGGCACCCACGACCACCTTCGGCCTGAGTTCAGGCTTGATACGCCGCGGCGCGCTCTTGCTGGCCAAGATCGCCCGCGAGGTCACCGCGCCGGCTTGCGGCGTTATCGACTCGAACTTGACCTCGTTGTGGTCCGCGCCGGTCAAGCGCTTGAGTTCGTAGCGCTGCTTTGGCGTGAGAGTGATCGTGACGTTCTTCGGCTTTGCCATTCCCTTCTCCTTTTTCTGAGGATCGACCCCCAAGACACCTGCCGGCCTATCTTGCAAGTCGGCTGCCAGGGGGCGACGTCCGGGTTCGGCCGGGTTTCGTTCGTCGAGGACTCACGCTCGGTCGACTTTGTCACCCGGCGGTCGAGAAAACCGACCGCGCCGTCACAGGCCGTGCTTGCGCGTCAGATATTTCATCTGGCTCGCGTCGAGGCCGAGATCCCGCGCGGCGCGCGCCTTGACCCCCCCGGCACGACGAATGGCCTCGACCAGGACCTTGCGCTCGTAGACCTCGATCGCGGCCTTGAACCCCACCGTTTCGGGGCCGGGCTCTACCCCCTGGCCCGGGCGCGGGGCGACCCGGAGCACATCATCCAGGTTGATCGTCTCGCCGTCGGTCAGCACGGACAGCGTGTCCACGACGTTTCGCAGCTCGCGCACGTTGCCCGGCCAGGCGCGCGCCCGCAGGGCCTTGGCGGCCTCCTCCGACAGGCGCTTGGGCGCTGCGCCCCGTGCTTCGGCCGCGAGCTTCAGGAAGTGCTCGGCGAGCAGCGAGACGTCCTCGACGCGCTCGCGCAGGGGTGGAAGACGGATCGGGAACACGTGAATCCGGAAGTACAGGTCCTCGCGGAACTCGCCGCGGCGCACTCGGGCCTCGAGGTTCTCGTTGGTCGCAGCGACGAGACGCATGTCGACCGTGTGCGCCCGGTTCGAGCCGATCCGCTCGACGGTGCGCTGCTCGAGTACGCGCAGCAGCTTGCTCTGGGTCGCCGGCGCGAGGCAGCCGACCTCGTCGAGGAACAGCGTGCCGCCGGAGGCCGCCTCGAACCGCCCGATCCGAATCGTGCTCGCCCCGGTGAACGCCCCCTTCTCGTGGCCGAACAGTTCCGACTCGAGCAGGCTCTCGGGAAGGGCGGCGCAGTGCAGCGCCACGAACGGCCCGTCCCGCCGGCTGCTGTTGTAGTGGATCGCCCGCGCCACGAGCTCCTTGCCGGTTCCGCTCTCGCCCTCGAGGATCACCGTGACGGACGTGTCGGCCACGCGCTGGACGGCTGCCGTTACGGCGCGCATCGGCGCGCTGATCGCCACCACGCCGTCGAGATGAAAGCGATCGCGCAGCTCGTCGCGCAGCCGGCGGTTCTCGGCCTCGATCGCGCGGCGCTCGACCGCCCGGGCCAGGACGACCCGAAGCGCGTCGAGATCCAATGGTTTCTGGAAGAAGTCGTACGCGCCACGCTCGATCGCGCGGAGCGCCGCCTGGCGCTCGTCGAGCCCGGACATCACGACGGCCGTTGCGCCGGCGGCCCGCGCGGCTTCCAAGATGCGGAATCCCTCCTCCGGAGCGTTCTGCGGAGGCAAGCACAGGTCGAGTAGCACCAGGTCCGGCCGGACCCGCTCGAGAGCGTCGAGCGCCGCCTCGCGGTCACCCGCCGTCTCGATACCGTAGCTCGTCTGCAGCGCCCAGCGGAACTGCTCGGCAAGGCGCGGATCGTCCTCGACGAGCAGGAGCAGCGGCTTGTCCCGGTCCATTCTCACGCGTCGGAGACGGGGAAGTGAAACCGTACCCGCGTCCCCACCCCTTCCGTGGTGAGGATGCGCACCGAGCCGCCGTGCAGGACCGCGACCTGCCGGAAACTGTAGACGCCCAGGCCGAGGCCGTCCTCCTTGGTGCTGGCGAACGGCTTGAACAGCTTCTCCCGTAGGAACTGCTCGCTCATCCCCGGCCCGGTGTCGCCGACCTCCACCGTCACGCGTTTCTGCCCGCGCCGACTGGCGCATACCGTGGTGAGCCACAGCGTCCCCCGCCCTTCCATGGCCTCGAGCGCGTTCTCGATGGCGCAGGCGAACGCTCGCCGCAGCAGGAAGGAGTCGCCCCAGATGACCGGGACCTCGCGGTAGTACTCGAGCAGCTCGACGGCGCCGCTGAGGGCCGGACCCACGTCGTGCACCGCCTCGTGGAGCACATGGTTGAGGTCGACC
>Ga0247727_10018618_pt1 | contig 10891 bp, 8 predicted proteins | sample WisWelCaveWW1625_FD_202498 | JGI IMG/M metagenome (GOLD analysis project Ga0247727, IMG submission 202498) | Biofilm microbial communities from Wishing Well Cave, Virginia, United States - WW16-25 | ecosystem: Environmental > Aquatic > Deep subsurface > Groundwater > Cave microbial mat | place...
TTCCAGCAAATTTCTTTTGCAAAGCGAAACAATGTCTACCATGCACTTGAAATCGCCCGGGAGGCGCGGGGCATTTTGGGTGCAAACGGGATTCTCGATGAATACCCGGTTATGCGACACGCGGCAAACCTCGAATCGGTGATCACCTACGAAGGCACCCACGAGATGCACACGCTGATCGTAGGAGAAGATATTACGGGAATCCCGGCGTTCACATGAGAGTTCGAAAGTCATCCACCAATCACATAGCTTGAAATTCCAGAAACCACGATGGGCAGGACTATCAACGAAGGACTGACATTTGACGATGTACTTCTTGTCCCCGCGAAGTCCTTCGTTCTTCCTCGCGACGTCGATGTCCGTACCCGCCTTACTCGTACTATTCGCCTTAATATCCCGCTCATCAGTGCCGCAATGGATACGGTTACCGAATCGGAAATGGCGATTGCCATGGCACGTGAAGGGGGGATCGGAATTCTTCATAAGAATATGGAGAGCGCCCGGCAGGTTGAAGAAGTCGACAGGGTGAAACGCTCAGAAAGTGGAATGATTCTGGATCCAATTACGGTGAGGCCCGAGCAGAAGGTTGGTGATGCGTTGAAGCTGATGAACAAGTTCAAAATCTCCGGGATCCCCGTTGTGGACGGCGGCAGCAAGCTTCTGGGGATCATTACGAACCGTGACCTGAGGTTCGAACCCGATGATGATCTCCCCGTGTCCAAGATCATGACAAAGGACAACCTCGTTACGGCGCCGATGGGAACCACACTTGAACAGGCGGAGCGGATCCTTCAAAAGCACAAGATTGAGAAGCTCCCCGTTGTGAACAAAGCTGGAGTGCTTCACGGCCTGATCACGTTCAAGGATATTCAGAAGAAGAAGAAACATCCATTTGCCTCCAAGGATGCCCGGGGCCGACTTCGGGTTGGAGCTGCAGTGGGTGTGACGAGCGAGACGATGGACCGCGTGAACGCGCTTGTCCACGCTGGAGTGGATGTGGTTATCGTAGATACTGCACATGGACATTCCCGTGGAGTTCTGGAGATGGTGAAGATGCTGCGAAGGAAGTTCCCGGAACTCGAGCTGATAGCCGGCAACGTAGGCACGGCCGAAGCGACGAAGGACATCATCCGTGCCGGGGCCGATGCAGTGAAAGTTGGGATCGGTCCGGGATCGATTTGCACAACACGGGTGGTTGCAGGCGTGGGCGTTCCGCAGATTACGGCGATCATGGAGTGCGCAAAGGCTGCGGCACGCGCGAAGATTCCAATTATTGCTGATGGCGGGATCAAGCAAACGGGGGACATTGCAAAGGCTATCGCTGCGGGAGCAGATAGCGTCATGATTGGAAGCATGTTTGCCGGCGTGGAGGAAAGTCCCGGAGAGAAGGTTCTCTATGAAGGGCGGAGCTACAAACTCTACCGCGGCATGGGATCCATTGAGGCGATGAAAGCGGGGAGCAAAGACCGGTACTTCCAAGATGTAGAGGACGACGTGCAGAAGCTCGTGCCGGAGGGAATCGAGGGTCGCGTGCCATACAAAGGGCCTCTTGCTGAAACGGTGTATCAAATGGTGGGAGGATTGAGGGCGGCCATGGGGTATTGCGGTGCTCGAACTATAGAGGACCTGAAGACGCGGTCAAGGTTCGTTCGGATGACGGATGCCGGGTTGCGCGAAAGTCATCCTCATGATGTCACGATCACTAAAGAAGCTCCCAACTACCACCTGTGATATTCGCGCTGGATGACTGAGCAACGAATTGCCCGGCTCAGATCCCGGATGCGAAAACATCGGCTTGACGCGTTGATCGTCACCGCTCCTCACCATATCCGCTATCTCACGAATTTCACGGGGACGAATGCCCTATGTGTCATCCGGCGGCGAAGCGGTATTCTGTACACCGACACCCGATACGAGCGACAAGCCGCCGCCGAAGTGAGAGGTGTCAGCTGTAGTATTACAACATCAGATCTCGTTGAGACAGCGGCAAAGCGAGTTGCAGCATCGAGATGTTCTTGTCTCGGTTTCGAAGCAGGGTCGATCACATACGATCAGTACAAAACTCTCAGGAAGCATGCCCGCGGAGTCTTGTTGGTTCAAACCACCGGATTCATCGAGCATCTCACGCAGGTAAAAGAGGTACGTGAGATAGGCTTCATCAAAAGGGCTGTTTCCATCTCCGAGGAAATGTTTGAGAAAGTCCTCGATCAGATTCGTCCGGGAGTCCGTGAGTTAGATATCTCTGCAGAGATTTCCTATCTCCACAAGCGGCTTGGAGGTGACCGGGATGCGTTTGAGCCAATTGTTGCAAGCGGTCGAAGGAGTGCTCTCCCCCACGCGCGCGCAAGCCGAAAGCAGATCAGACGGGGAGACCTTGTCGTTCTTGATTTCGGTTGCTGTGTGGGCGGTTACCATTCAGATCTAACGCGAACTGTTGCTGTGGGCAAATCTTCGGAAGACGCACGTCGGATGCACGCTGCTGTTCTTCGAGCACAAACGAAAGCATTGGAAAGCACCCATTCTTGCATGCCGGCCAAGGAGCTCGACCAGATTGCGCGATCCGAAATTGCGGCGGCTGGATTTGGCAAGTACTTCCTTCATTCATTGGGTCATGGCTTGGGACTCCAGCTCCATGAGCCTCCAAAAATCTCTCCTTCGAGTCGGGAAGAGTTACAAGCCGGAAGCGTAGTGACAATCGAGCCAGGCGTTTATGTTCCAACGGTCGGCGGCGTTCGCATCGAAGATGATGTGCTGATTACCGATAGAGGGTGTGAGCTCTTAAGCCACATAGGCAGGGAATTACGAATTGTTTGAGGAAGTGAGTTGAGGCCCGAAACGCGAAGAGTCCTGGCGATTGCGTACTATTTTCCTCCAATGGGACTCAGCGGAGTCCAGAGGACGGTGAAATTTGTAAAGTACCTGCCGCAATACGGGTGGCATCCTACCGTGCTTACGGTCGAACCGCTTGGATACTTTGCAAAGGATGAAACCCTCCTTGATGAACTTGAGCCCTCCAACGTGAAGATCGTTCGGACGAAGGCTGCCGGTCCGGGCAAGTTCTTTGCCAGCAGCGAGATCGTGAAGCTTCCACGCGAATCGAGAAGAAAGCTCATGAGCCGCATCAGCGACGTGTTCTTTGTACCGGACAATAAGATTGGATGGAAGAAGGAGGCCGTTGCTACCGCGCTCAAGCTCCATGACCAAACCCCATTTGACCTGGTCTTTTCCACCGCGCCTCCGTTTACTGATTTCTTGGTCGGTGCAGAAATCAAACGCCGAATCAGCAGACCCCTTGTACTTGATTATCGGGATCCGTGGATTGACTATCCCTTTAAGTTCTATGCGACTCCGTTTCATAAGTGGTACACGAAATTCCTTGAGCGGGGAGCCTTGCGGGCGTCGAGCCACGTGATTACGACAAACCGTCGTGTGAAAGAGCTCCTGATTCGACGGTATCCGTTTCTCACGTACAACGATATTGATATTATTCCACAGGGCTTTGACCCCGATGATGTTGAGGCAGCACGCAGAAATGGTCTGCCCAGTCAACATCTGAAGAAGATTCCCGGAGTCATGCGGATTGCCTACTCGGGCATATTCTGGGAAGACCGGGTTCCGGATCACTTCCTACAAGCGTTACACGATCTTTTAGAGGAAAAGCCGAAATTGCGCGGGAGAATCGAAGCATGGTTCATCGGTAACTTTCGTGATGAAAACTTGAAGCTCGTGGAACACCTTGACCTGAGAGACTCGGTGAAGCTGTTTGGCTACTTGCCGCACCGTGAGTGCCTCCGATTCCTGATGGCATCCGACGTTCTCTGGGTCATCGTTGGTGATACCGTTGGATCTCCTGGAAAGACGTATGAGTATATCGGACTCGGGAAGCCAATCTTAGGACTCGTTCCTGATGGGTTCCTCAAGACCACAATCCTGGAGGCTGGCGGTGTGGTAACGCCTCCGAGAGATGTGAGTGCGATTAAGAATGCTCTCCTTGAGCTATACGCAAAATTTGAAGCCGGAGAACTCCACGGTCCCACACATGAGATTATGGAAAAATATGATCGCCGCACCCTCACGGGGTCGCTTGTGAAAATCTTTGAGTCATTGCTTGAGCCATAGGCCATGAAGGTCCTTGTTATCGGCTCGGGAGGGAGAGAGCATGCCCTTGTCTGGAAAATCAGTCAGAGCCCTGCCATAACAGAGCTGTTCTGCGCTCCCGGAAATCCTGGGATTGAAGCTCACGCGAGGTGTATTCAATTGAACGCGACCAGTCAGCAGGACCTTTTGAAGTTTGCCCGTTCGGAGAGGATTGACCTCACTGTTGTTGGACCCGAGCAACCCCTCGCGGAGGGAATTGTCGATCTGTTTGAGGAACATGGGATGAGCATCTTCGGGCCTACCAGACTGGCGGCGCAGCTTGAATGGAGCAAGGCGTTCGCAAAGGAGTTCATGAATCGACATCAGATTCCGACGGCTTCCTATCGAACGTTTGACCATAGCGACTTGGATGAAGTGAAACGATACATGGAGCGTGTCCGATATCCGATGGTTCTCAAGGCCGATGGCCTTGCGGCAGGCAAAGGTGTTGTGATATGCAATGCAATTGAGGAAGCTCGGACCGCCGTTCGTGAGATCATGCAGGATGGAATGTTTGGATCTGCAGGCAAGAAAGTTTTGATTGAAGAATTTCTCACAGGTGAAGAAGCTTCGGTGTTTGCGATCTGTGATGGGAAGGAATATGTGACAATGATTCCTGCACAAGATTACAAACGGGTCTTTGATGGTGATCGAGGGAAAAATACAGGTGGCATGGGTTCCTATGCGCCTGCTCCGGTTGTTACCGGTGGGATTCTCGATGCCGTACGGAAGCAAATAATAGAGCCCACCCTCCGCGGGATGCAGCAGGAAGGACGGCTGTACAAGGGGTGCTTGTATGTCGGCCTCATGATAACCGAAGAGGGACCAAAAGTCGTGGAATTCAACTCGCGGTTTGGCGACCCGGAGACGCAAGTGGTTCTCCCGTTATTCAATGGCGATTTTCTCGGGTTGTTGCATGCGGCATCAAGAGGTGAGATGGCCGAATGGAAGTCGCTATCAGCCGCAACATCATCAGGCGCGGCAGCGTGTGTCATACTGGCATCGAAAGGTTACCCGGATGCTTATTCGACGGGAAAAGAGATTAGGGGAATTGAGAAATTGTCTGAGGCTGAAGATGTCATGGTATTCCACGCGGGGACAAGCCGTGTCAATGCTACTCTTCGGACTGCCGGGGGAAGAGTCCTTGGAGTTACTGCTTTTGGGTCGGACTGGGGTATCGAGAGGGCTGTGAACAGAGCATACGAAGCGGTCCGAAACATTTCATTTGAGGGGATGCATTTCCGGAAGGATATAGGGCTTCGTGCGCTCAAGCGGCAGGAATTAGCGAGGTGTTGAAAAAGGATTCTCAATGAGAAGAATTGAACCGCCCATCACTTCTTACTTACCCATAGGAAAGTGACGAGGCCTCGTCTCTCAATAATGGCCGATCCATAGAGGGACGGGCCATCACGCCATGTCGCCAAGATGGTTATTGAAAATCGCTCAGCATCAGACCACTTCAAATTCCATTGGCGTTTTTGCGTCTTGGCGGTTTTCTTTTCTCAACACCTGTCCTGAAGGAGTTCCCTCTGGAACCGCCTGGACAAAAAAGAGCGCTGCTGTGGGTTTTCGCAGGTGCGTTTGCTCTGAGGCTTGTCGCGATTCCACTGTGCCACGGTTTGGGGTATACGGGAGATGAACGAGAGTACATTTACCTTGCACAACAGGTTTCGCAGAGTGGTGACTTTGTTGATTCAAACGGCGAGCGGTCAACCCGTTCGCCACTTTTCCCATTAATGCTCTCAGGGGTTTTTGCCGTTGCAGGGGAGGGATTGTTGCTCCCGCATCTTCTCAACTGTTTTTTCGGTGCCCTTGCCGTCGTCCTCGGTTATCTTCTTTGTCTCAGATTGGGCGGAGATTCCAGGACTGCGCTGGTCGCCGCGTTGGCAATGATGCTGTACCCCGGTCTGATCGTGTATTCGGCTTTGCTTCAAACGGAGTCCCTGTTCATTCTATTCTTTCTTGCTGTCTTTATTCTCAGTTCTCGACTGTTAGAGCAACATTCCAACATGACGAGTGTCATGCTTGGCTTGGTGAGTGGACTTGCCGCCTTGACTCGGGCGGTGTTCCTGGGTTTTCTTCCAGTTCTCCTTCTTTCTATTCTCTGGATTGGTAAGAAAAGGGATCAACGGATGCTTCGACCCGTCCTGATATCTCTTCTCACGTTTTGTATTGTTGTGCTGCCATGGACGATCCGGAATTTTCTTGTTCATGATACGGTCGTTCCGATTTCTACATGGGCCGGGAAGTCGCTCCTCATCGGTAACAATCCCTACGCAACGGGGACATGGAGTGTGAACCCCGGGTTTAACACATGGCTTGAAGAGCAGATGCATATGCGCGGAGTGGCAGATCCTTCGTTACTCAACGAGGTTCAAGTCAGCGAGCTCAGCGGAACCATCGCCTTTAATTATATTGCTTCTCATCCAATCCATGCGCTTGAGCTTGCCGTCAAAAAATTGCATATGTTCTGGATATATCCGGTTACACACTCGGACAGCTACGTTCCCTTGCAGGCGCTTGCCGTTTCTGCCGACTTCATCCTGCTGCTCGGGGTGGCATTGGGATTGGTAGCGTTCTCTCATGAGCGATTCAATCTTATCTTGATTCTAGGGGCGATTCTCGTCTTTTCTCTCACGCATATCGTTCTCCACGCTGAGGCGAGATACAGATTGCCGTTGGTCCCATTGTTGTGTATTTTTTTTGGGATCGGACTATCCTCTGTGCTGAGAAAAGAAGGTTTGGCAGGGATGCTTTCGAGAGGGAAGGCAAAGATCGTTTTCTCCGGAATGGTCTGTGTGCTTATGACTGTATATGGCTTTACGGGATGGCTTTTTCTCACAGGAAAGATCTAATAGGTTGAAAAATGCACTTGGTGTCGCGTCTCCGAAAGACCTTGAATAAAAAAACAGGCCGCACCTAACGGAGCTTCGATAGTTTCGTGTTGACATTCCTAAACTATAAAGAGATCGTCCCTCCGGGACTTTGTCAAGGAAGTTCTTGGACATGACACTGGACCGGACACACCAAATTCTCTCGGCGTCTCCGCGACTCCGCGGTTCTCTTCTATCATCAACATGCCAACAATAATGGGGCCCACGTGAATATTCTCGTTACAGGAGGCGCGGGTTTCATCGCGTCACATATTGTTGATGCCTACATCGTGGATGGTCACACTGTTTCCGTGGTTGACAATCTCTCCACCGGTGTAAGGTCGAATCTCAATCCGAAGGCACAGTTCTTTCAATGCGACATTCGTGATCGTGATGCGCTCGACGAGGTGTTCCAGGTGGGTCGATTTGCTGCCGTCAGTCATCATGCTGCACAGATCGATGTCCGGCGTTCCGTGGCCGATCCGGTGTTTGATGCATCGGTGAATATCCTCGGCTTCCTCAATCTGATGGAGTGCTGCGTAAAGTACGGTGTCTTGAAAGTTATTTTTGCATCGACGGGTGGTGCAATTTATGGAGAGCAAGACTCATTCCCAGCCGATGAGTCTCATGCAACCCGACCTCTTTCTCCTTATGGCATTACCAAACTTGCCTCGGAAAAATATCTTTTCTATTACTGGACCCTTCATGGAATCGAGTGTGTTTTGTTGCGATATGCCAATGTGTACGGGCCGCGACAGAACCCACATGGCGAGGCGGGTGTTGTTGCGATTTTTGCCACCAAGATGTTGAGGGGAGACCGGGCTGTGATCAATGGAGATGGAAAACAGACGCGGGACTACGTCTACGTTGGGGATGTCGTTCGTGCTAACCTGGCTGCCTTGCAATGCCGGGGATTCGAGGTGCTCAATGTCGGCACCGGCGTAGAAACTGACGTGAATGAAATCTTTCGTCTCATCAAACTGTACACGGGTTCGGACATCAAGACTGAACACGGCGAGGCAAAAAAGGGTGAGCAACTACGCAGTGTGCTCGATTCCAGCAAAATCTCAAGGTTGCTGGGTTGGCGCCCAACAGTCACTATTGAAGAGGGATTGGCAAGGACCGTTGCGGCCTTCAGGGATGAAGAACTAAAGCATGGCGCTATCGTCCACTCCTGATTTACAGAAGCTTTTTGCCGGCGACCGCGTATCGGTGGCCCACCTCATCTCGGCCGTTGAGAACGGGGCAGTCGGGTCGGAGGAGCTGCTGAAGCAGATCTTCTTCCGAACAGGGCGGAGCTATCGGATCGGAATTACGGGTCCTCCGGGGGCGGGGAAGAGCACGATCACCAACAGGCTGACTCGCTACTATCGCCAAAAGGGGCTCACGGTAGGAATCATCGCAGTAGACCCAACGAGTCCTTTCACGGGTGGAGCACTGCTTGGAGATCGCGTTCGCATGTCGGATGTGGAGATGGATGAGGGTGTCTTTATTCGAAGTATGGCATCAAGAGGAAGCCTGGGGGGACTGAGCAAGAAGACGATCGAAGCTGCTGATGTACTTGATGCCTCAGGGAAAGATATCGTAATCATGGAGACCGTCGGTGTTGGCCAGTCGGAGCTCGACATCGCCGGGGCAGCTGATACTACCGTGGTCGTCCTTGTCCCTGAATCCGGCGACTCCATTCAGGCGATGAAAGCCGGACTGATGGAAATCGCGGATTTTTTCGTCATGAATAAGAGCGATCGGGCAGGGGCAGACCAGGCGGTGATGTCGATTAAGATGATCCTTGGAATCCGCAAGAACAAGGCCTGGAACCCGGATGTTGTCAAAGCCGTGGCAAGTGAAGGGATTGGCACCGAGGAGATTGCAAGTATGATTGCAAACCATAGAACGTATCTCGAGAAAGATGGGGGCCTTGTTGCAAAGAGACGGCGTCGATTTGAGGATCGGGTTCGGGAGCTTGTGGCGGATACCCTGCATGTCGACTTCTGGACTGAAGAGCGCGTGGCTCTCCTTTCAGGAAAGATGGATATTCTAATGCAAAAGCAGTCAACTCCGTACGATGTTGCGCGGGAGCTTGTTTTGCATTTTCGGAATCAATAAATGAAACTGAACCGCCAAGACGCAGAGATGCCCGCCTGACCGATTTTAGTCCAAAACGATCGGTCGGGCAGGCCAAGAAAACTTGAACTGATTTGAACTAAGGACTAATTTCAACACTTGGCGACATGGCGTCATGGCGGTTCTTTTTTTCTTGGGAGCATAGCATGGAACAAGACGAAACAGTTCTCTCACCGGGATTAGCATTCGAGCTGACTGAAAGCCAGAAAGCCGTCCAGCAACTCGTGCGAGAATTTGCCGAGAAGGAGCTCCGACCCGTTGTCATGAAATATGACGAGTCGCAAGAGTTTCCTTATGGAATTGTCGAAAAGTTGTCGGCTCTTGGGTTTATGGGAATCTCCTGGCCGGAGGAATTGGAGGGTGCTGGACTCACCGATCTCGAAAGCATTGTCGTGATTGAGGAACTTGCTAAGGTCGACCCGTCCGTAGCGTTGACCGTGGCTTCACACAACGGTCTTTGCACTGCTCATATCATGCGGTTCGCAAATGAGGAACAGAAAAAGCGCTTTGTTCCCGACCTTGCTTCCGGAAGGAAGTTAGGTGCATGGGCTTTAACTGAACCGGGATCGGGAAGTGATGCGGGTGGGATGAGAACCCTCGCCCAACGAGAGGGAAGCGATTGGGTTCTGAATGGAAGCAAGACGTTTATCACTCAAGGCTCTGTAGGGTCAACCTATGTGGTTATGGCAAAGACCGATCGTCAAAAAGGGAAATCGAGCATCTCGACATTTGTCGTTGAAAAGGGGATGCGTGGTTTCACGGTCGGGAAAAAGGAAAACAAGCTGGGGATGCGCAGCAGCGACACGGCCACACTGATTTTTGAGAACGTTCGCGTGCCGGCTGAAAACCTCCTTGGCAACGTTGGCGAAGGGTTCAAACAAGCGCTGACAATCCTGGACGGAGGCCGGATCGGCATTGCCGCTCTTTCGGTAGGCATTGCTCAGGGGGCCCTCGATGCAAGCCTCAAGTATGCGAAGGAACGCGTGCAGTTTGACAATCCCCTTGCGGAGTATCAAGCTATCCAATGGAAATTCGCAGACATGGCAACCGAGACCTCTGCGGCTAGAATGCTGACCCAAAAAGCTGCGTGGATGAAGAGCAGAGGGATGGATGTTACGCTTGCCGCTGCTCAGGCCAAGTACTTTGCGAGCGAGGCTGCAGTTCGAGCCACAAATGAGGCGGTCCAGATTCATGGTGGGTATGGTTTCATCAAGGAATTTCCTGTTGAGAAGCTTTATCGTGACGTGAAGCTGATGACCATCGGCGAAGGAACGTCCGAAGTTCAAAAGATGGTGATTGCCCGTCACCTGCTTCAACAATAGCACTTCAATCATATGTCATTGATCGGCACAACGCTTCAGAGAACTTCAGCTATACAGAAGAACGAAGAGAACACAAAGGCTCTCCTGAAGCTTCTCCGAGCTCGAACGGATATTATCGCAGTCGGCGGCGGAAAGGATGCAATTGCAAAGCACCATAAGAGGGGGAAGATGACTGCGAGGGAACGGATTGCAAAGCTCATCGACCCCAACGGTTATTTTCTGGAGATAGGGTTATTCGCCGCGTTTGAAATGTACGATGAATTTGGAGGAGCCCCTTCATCGGGAACGGTGTTTGGAATAGGTCGGATTCACGGACGAGAAGTGGTCGTTGTTGCCAACGACGCGACAGTGAAAGCAGGCGCGTGGTTCCCAATCACGTGCAAGAAGAACCTGCGGGCCCAGGAGATTTCGATGGAGAACCGCCTTCCGATCGTT
>Ga0247727_10018619_pt1 | contig 10890 bp, 4 predicted proteins | sample WisWelCaveWW1625_FD_202498 | JGI IMG/M metagenome (GOLD analysis project Ga0247727, IMG submission 202498) | Biofilm microbial communities from Wishing Well Cave, Virginia, United States - WW16-25 | ecosystem: Environmental > Aquatic > Deep subsurface > Groundwater > Cave microbial mat | place...
CTCAGCAGTACAAAGGCTGTGAGACCGCCAAATAATAATGTCCGGTTTCGTTGTGGCCGGGCGCGCCCCGCATGTGTTTTCGAAATCCCGCCTTCCTGAGCTTTTTGCAGCGAGCGTAAATCCGCCAGTAGCTCCTCCGTTTTTTGATAACGCTCATCGAGATTTTTCACCAGCGCTTTCTGTATCATGTTCTGCAGGGCTTCGGGCAGGTCAGGACGCCAGTCACGCATTGGTTTAAGCGCTTCGTTGAGAATGGAGTAAATGATGGCCGATTCGTACTCGCCGCGGAAAGGCAACTGCCCGGTGAGCATCTGGTAAAGCACCACACCCAAAGTCCAGATGTCCGTGCGGTGGTCGACAATCTCCCCGCGCGCCTGCTCCGGCGACATATAAGCCGTCGTGCCCAACGTCGAACCGGCCTTCGTCAGCTCGATGCCTCCTACAAGTTTTGCCAAGCCGAAATCAAGAATCTTCACCAGACCATCGTTCGTCACAAAAATATTCGCTGGTTTGATGTCGCGATGCACAATACCTTTCTCATGCGCTTTCGCCAAGCCTTGTGCAATTTGTATGGCGATATCTATTGCGCTGTCCACCGCTAACTGTTCATTGCCTACTTTCTTTTTCAGCGTCTCGCCTTCATAGTAAGCCATGCAAATGAAAATCTGGCCGTCCTCAGTCTCATCGATTTCGTGGATAACGCAAATGTTGGGATGGTCGAGGGCCGAGGCCGCCTGCGCCTCGTGAACGAAGCGTTCTTTGGCCTCTTCGTCGCGGGTCAAATCTGGCGGCAGGAATTTCAGAGCGACGAGACGTTTGAGTTTCGTATCCTCGGCTTTGTAGACCACGCCCATGCCCCCGCCGCCAAGCTTGGCGAGGATTTTGTAGTGGGAAATTGTTTTGCCGATCATTCGTACCTCACAGGCATTTCGTATCAAAGTTTAAATTGTTCGCATGCAAAATCCCGTCAGCTTTATCATATTCATTTAAACAAATTCTCAATCATCACCAGCTTGCTCTGCGTGCGGTGGTCAACGTAAACGATCTCCTGACCATCGTAACTCACACTAAAGTCATCTTTTAAAAAGGGAAATGTCCCCGGCAGACGCGCCTGCTTGCCCTCGGGCAAAGATATTTTCCAGACCTCGCCAACCTCTCGCCTCACGTAGAAAAGAAACTTTCTGCCTGGCGCTAAACGAGCAGGATAACCGTCGCCAAGGATTTTCTTTGGCTGTCCCGTCGTGGGAGCGCGCCGGTCTTCCGTCGGAGAAATATACCAACCCTCCCGACCTTTATGTAAATCCCGCAACAGCACATGTTTTTCGCCAAAGATCGGAACGGCAAAAGTCGAGTCTTGGGAAAGCCGTTTCGGCGCTGTGCCATCGACAGAAAAAAGCCATGAATTGGAAGAAGTGTTGACGGTAAAACTTTTTGAATCAATCCATAACTGTGGAGAACCCTTGCCAAGCAATCTCGGGGTTCCTGGATTCGACGCTGCCATTAGATACACTCGATTAGAATCCGCTGGTTCTGAAATTGATCGCGCGCCGTACGCAATCCATTTTCCGTCCGGCGACCAAGTTGGAGAATCGGTGGTTTGATCACCCGTCGTCATTTGCTGGCGGTTGCTGCCATCGTGGTTCATCATATAAAGGTGCACCGTATGCGCAAATACATCGGAACCACCCGTACAAACGAGTAGGCGTTGCCCATCCGGCGAGAAGAAGGGCCTCCATGTTCGACGTTCATCAAAGGTAATTTGCCGCGCGGCGCTGCCGTTGAGATGAGCCAACCAGACGTGCCCGATCCGCTGTTGCTGCAGATACACCAATTTTTTTCCATCGGCGGAAATTTTCATTCCAATGTCGGGGCCGCTGCCTTTGGTGATTTGCACCGTTTGCCCACCGTTCACTGGCGCCATCCAGAGATTGATGTTGCCGCCCTTGTTGGAAGAATAAATAATCGCCTTGTTATTTGTCCAGCAGACTTCGTCGATGTTTTTCTTGTCGAAAGTTAATTGGCGCTCTTTGCCGGTTTTCAATTCGCGCACGATGACTTCGGGATGTCCGGCGGGAAATGTCCGGATCCACGCAACGGATTTTCCATCCGGCGACCATGATACGGAAACACGAGTATTATTAGCTGCGATAGTGCTATCCACAAACTCAGGACGATTATCCGTTCCGTCCGGCTGTACACTCCAAAACTCCAGCCTTCCGGATTTGCTAAATGTGAAGGCGTTAGGATGGCCCATGATGTAGCCTATGCGCTGCCCATCCGGTCGCCAACGCGATACAGCACCAAGTTGAACCACTACCTTGCTAGTTCCGCCGAGGGACGAAACGATGCGCAATTCTGATTTTCGCAATCGAAAGTTCCTTCGATCATATACAATATGAGAACCATCGGGCGAGACATCTGCGCCTTCAATCCAATCATCACTTGAATCAGCCGTAATCCGTCGCGGCTCGCCACCTGAGGCATTCATAAAATAGACCTCCCATTTGCCATTGGCATCGGCAGCGGGAAAAGCAAGCCAGTTGCCATCCGAAGATAATCCCGGATAACTAATTTGCGTGAAGGGGATTGGCAGCACTCGAAAGGTCCCGTTGGGGTTAAGCTCCGGCGCGCGCTTGGGCAGCAAGAGAAAAACACTGGCAATAATAGCAAGAACGCCAACCCCGGCAAGGCTCCACCACAACTTTTTCTTCGCGGAAATCGCGGCGCGGGATTCGGCAACTTTCATCTCCCCAACCGGCGGGCGCGCAATTCTCTCCGACGCTCGTTTCAATCGGCGCAAGTCAATCAGCATCTCGCTCACGGATTGATAGCGCTCCTCCGGCCTTTTCTCCAAGGCGCGGTTGAGCGCGTGCAGAAATTCCGACGATAGCTCCGGTCGATATTTCTGCACCGGCGCCGGTTCTTCGTTGATAATCGCATACATCATCGCGGCTTCATACTCGCCACCAAACGGCAAACGCCCGGTGAGCATTTCATAGAGCACCACACCAAAAGAAAAAATATCCGAGCGGGCATCGGCTTCACCGCCCTGCAATTGTTCCGGCGACATGTAAGCCACCGTGCCGGCAGTCGTGCCGGCCTTGGTGAGTCGCGATTGCCCAACAAGCTTGGCAAGGCCGAAATCGACAACCTTGACTTCACCACGATTCGTGATCATGAGGTTCGCCGGCTTAATATCGCGGTGCGTGATGCCGGCCTCGTGCGCCCGCGCCAATCCCTGCGCAATTTGAATGGCGAGGTCAATGGCGCTGTCCACTGGCAACTGACCACCGGCCACTTTCTTTTTCAGCGTTTCGCCTTCATAGTAGGCCATGCAAATGAAAATCTGGCCGTCCTCGGTTTCATCGATTTCGTGAATGACGCAAATGTTGGGATGATCGAGCGCCGAAGCTGCTTGTGCTTCGTGGACAAAGCGTTCTTTGGCCTCTTCATCGCGAGTCAAATCCGGCGGCAGGAACTTGAGAGCGACTGGACGTTTCAGCCTGAGGTCCTCGGCTTTGTAAACGACGCCCATGCCACCGCCGCCGAGTTTTTCGAGAATTTTGTAGTGGGAAATGGTTGTGCCAATCATGGCTACTTTCTCCTGGCAACTATTCTCATTGAAATTTAACCGAGCCAAGCGTCTCGTCCAGCCATTGATTGATGATCGGCGCTCGCAACTCTACGGGAGGGAGGTGTCCGCCGTCAACCAGCACGTACTTTTTGGGTTCACGTAGCAGGTTATAGAGGGGCAGCCCGCGCGTGAACCAGGGATGTTCTTCGTCATATTTTCCGTTCAACAGCAGCTTGGGCGGCTTGATATAGGGAGCGAAATTGATGTTGCTCGCTTCCGGTTGTGTTGGCTGCATCCTTTCGTCTATACCGCCGGCGAGCAATATGACCGATTTGTAGCGCGGCTCAACAGCAGCAAGACCAAGCCGAGAACCAGCACCCCAGCTCAGGCCGAGGTAGGCGAGTTTCTCGGTATCAATATCTTCGCGTGTCTTCAAATAATCGATCCCCAAGCTCAACTCAGTTGCGTGCAGCACTATTTCTTCCCGAAATTGCACCGACTTTGGCGCCGGAACGGCGCGATCCGCCCCCCATTCTCTTTCGATGGCGCCCTTTAGCACCACTGCCAACACAGCGCGACCGGATTTGATGTGCGGCGCCAACACCAATTCTGCCTGGTCCGACACGCGTGTGGAGTAGAAGACACTAACACCCGGCGCGTAGACGATACACTGAAATGGCCTGGCAGCTCGTTTTGGCAGGTAAAGATACGCCATAATACGATCCCCACCTACACCCACGAAAGCGATTTTCTCCCGAATCCAGTCCGCCGTGTCCTTTTCTTCGATCATCTTCGCGTCCAGTGGTCGTCTGTCATATTTGTAATGGCTCAAAAAGCTCTTAAAAGTTTGCTCATCTACCGGTGTATAGGAAGGAGTCAATTTTTCGAGATCGATTTGCATGGTGCCCTGGTCGTTGTTGCTGGTGTTACGGACACAACGGAACCCGAGCGAGTGCGAAGCATGAAAGCCATCAAATGCGCCGAACTGGGAAAACATGTATATCGGATCTTCCCAGGAGCCGCCAGTTGTGGCGTAGCCTCCGGTCATGGCATTTCGGCACCACTCTTTGACATTTCCCGCCATGTTGTAAGCGCCGTAAGGACTGATGCCAAACGCGAAATCCGATACCGGTTCCGTACCTCGGCCACGGAAATTGGCTCGAAACGCCTCCGTCCCTTCGTAACTGACCACCCCCCAAGGCATGACCACATGTGAGCGCGAGTAGGCCCATTTCTGGCTGCCTTTTCCCACTGAAAGACCGTCGGAAGGCTTTTGCCGGCAAATTCTGAATATGCTGCGGCCTCATACCACGTTATATCCTTGACTGGGTGGTTGTCTTTCCCTTCGGGAAATTCCTGATTCACCCAACTGCGCGGACCGGAAAGCCCCGCGCGATCGGTGAAGTGCCGCGTCGCTTCATCCCAGGAAATTTCTTCGCCTTCTTTTATGAATGCATGCTTCCAATATCTCTTACCCGAATAGCCTCCGGCCAGAATAAAGGTCTTGTATTGCGCGTTGCTCACCTCATATTTGTCGATGAAATATTCGTCCAATACAACTTCTGCTGTCGTCGGCGCACCGGCGCCGACCATTCGATACGGGCCTCCCGGAACGAATACCATGTTTTCTGGCGCCTCATCTTTTTTGAATAACCTGACATCGAGGTGAATTTCCGGCGCAACGCCTAAAGTGCTTTTCGTGCGATTCAATTCACTGGAAGCCATGCGCTCCACCGGCATGAAGCCTTGCTTTTCAATATCAATCTTGCAGTCGGCGCGGGGCAGGCGAAAGTTTTGAATCGGTGTCTGGCCAATGGGCTTCCGTTCCTGGAATTTCCCTTCATCGTGCGGAACATAGGGTGTGACGTAAGCGCTGGCGCCTTCAGGTTGTGTGATGACCGTGAGATGATTCGAGATTACCGGCATCAGGCGCGTTATCGTTGAATCGTTTTGAAGGCGTTTCTCTGCTTCACTCACCAACTGATAGGCCTCAAAATATTTGCCGCTTTGAGCCAGTTTTTCAATCTGCGGAAGAATCGCTTCGGCGCGCTGGCGTTTTACAAGGCGCTGATATGGCACGATCACGGCCGCCGCTAGAACAATCAAAATGGCCAGCGTTGTTATCGCAATGCGTGGCCTTTTCAATGTGAACCACAACGTCTTCAAGCTCATCCCTTTCGCACCAAAGTCCCTGACATTGCCACACAACATTTTGAGATGTTGTAAAACGTCCTCGATAGATTGAAAACGTTGCTGTCGATCTTTCTCCAAAGCACGCAGAACGATCTGTTCCAGCTCTTCTGGAATGTCCGGACGCAGCTCTTTAGGCGGCATTGGATTCTCGTTCAAAATCGAATAAATCATTGCGGCTTCATATTCACCCCGGAAGGGCAATTGGCCCGTGATCATCTCGTAGCATACGACTCCCCAAGCCCAGATGTCCGCGCGGTGATCGACTTCTTCGCCACGCGTTTGTTCGGGCGACATGTAGGCCACCGTGCCGACAGTCATGCCGGCTTTGGTGAGTCGCGATTGCCCAACAAGCTTGGCAAGGCCGAAATCGACAGCCTTGACTTCACCACGATTCGTGATCATGAGGTTCGCCGGCTTAATATCGCGGTGCGTGATGCCGGCCTCGTGCGCCCGCGCCAATCCCTGCGCAATTTGAATGGCGAGGTCAATGGCGCTGTCCACTGACAACTGACCACCGGCTACTTTCTTTTTCAGCGTTTCGCCTTCATAGTAAGCCATGCAAATAAAAATCTGGCCTTCCTCGGTCTCATCGATTTCGTGGATAACGCAAATGTTGGGATGGTCGAGAGCCGAGGCGGCCTGTGCCTCGTGGACGAAGCGCTCTTTGGCCTCCTCGTCGCGGGTCAAATCTGGCGGCAGGAATTTCAGAGCGACGAGACGTTTGAGTTTTGTATCCTCGGCTTTGTAGACCACACCCATGCCCCCGCCGCCGAGCTTTTCGATGATTTTGTAGTGAGAAATCGTTTGGCCGATCATTTTTCAATCCCAATTTTTTTCAATAATTCCTTATAACGCGGATCCGCTTGAACGACCTGACTCGGCGAATAAAAATTGAGAGAGCGGAGCAACGTATCACGCGCTTCCAAAACTCGATTAAACCAGTGGAACGCTTCATCCAGGTCTCCAAGTTCGCCGTAGATGAATGCGAAGCGTGTCGGCGTTACAGGTTGAGTCTGTGCAAGCTCGTGTAATTCCGTCAACAGAGCCTTCGCTTTTGCCCTCTCGCCAAGGGCGGCATAAATGCCAGCTTGTGCCGAGATCCGCTCCCAAGGAGACTGATGTTTACTCGCTGCAGCCAAAGCCTCAGTATGATTCTTCTTAGCCATATAGGCGTATATGAGATAATTTCGTGGCGATAGAAGGTCCGGATTCTCTGACAAAACCTGCTTGAGCAATGCAATCGTCTCGTCATACCTCTTCTGCGCAAGATAAATCTGCCCGTGGACATGTTTCATGATCAGCGAATAGGGATCGAGGCTTCGAGCTATCCGAATTTCCTCTTCAGCAAGGTTGTAGCGACGCGTTCGCAGATAAAGCTCAGATAGCCATTGGTGGGTGGTGCCGTCGTTTGGATTCAACCGAATCGCGGTTTTATATGACTCTTCCGCGCCGGCAAAATCCCAGCGATATTCGTGTTGGATCGCACCAAGTGCCGTGTATGCTTCGGCAAGTTCCGAATCCAGAGTAAGCGCTTTGCGGCAATAGCGTTCAGCCTTTGGATAAACGCTGTTCGGCAGCGCTAAAGAGTTACTCCCAATCACAATATAGGTTTGGGAAAGGCTCGCATATCCAAGCGCGTAGGTAGAATCGAGACGAATGGCCTGCTCGAAAAAGGTGATGGCCTTCTGCAAATCGACCAGAGTACGCCGGTTCCAATGAAATCTGCCTTGCAGATACAACTGATAGGCTTCGAGATTATCCGTGGGTTTCTTGGCGAGCAGCTTTTTTTCCGATGGCAACAACTTCGCCTGGAGCGATCTGGCGATGTGCTGCGCCACCTCGCTCTGCACCGCAAAGATGTCTTGCAGGTCGCGGTCATAGGACTCCGCCCAAAGATGCTCGTCGGTGCGCGCGTCAATGAGCTGACTCACGATGCGAACGCGATTGCCGGAACGACGAATGCTGCCTTCCAGAATGGTGGCAACGCTCAACTCCTCGCTGATTTCTCGCAGCCCTTTGTTGGTGTTTTTGTAGCGCATGCTCGAGGTTCGGGAAATCACGCGCAGGCCGCCGATTTTGGAAAGCTGAGTGATGATGTCTTCGGTGATGCCATCGCTGAAGTATTCGTTCTCTTCATCCTTGTTCATATTCGTGAACGGCAGCACGGCAACAGATTTTCTGTTCAAGTCTTCGGATTTTCGCGGCAGAAAAAAATAGAGCAGCACCAGCGCGAGAACAACCAGACCGGCGATACTGCCATACAACACTCGTCGAGAACGGAGAGGCTTCGCGGTTATGATTTGGCCGCGTTTGGTGGCCACGCTCTCCAGCGTCTTTAGAAGATTCTTTAGATCAACATACATCTCGTCGATGTGTTGGTAGCGCGTATCTGCTTTTTTCGCCAACGCCTTGTTCACGATGCGTTCCAACTCCATCGGCACGCCCGTGCGCAAAGCAGTCAGCGGCTCCGGCTCTTCATTCAAAATCGAATACATCATCGCCGACTCGTATTCGCCGCGGAACGGCAAGCGCCCGCTGATCATTTCATACAACACCACGCCGAGCGACCAAATATCGGTGCGATGATCCACCACTTCGCCGCGCGCCTGCTCCGGCGACATGTAAGCAGCAGTGCCCAATGTCATGCCTTCCTTCGTGAGCATCGTCCCGCCCCGCGCCAATTTCGCCAAGCCGAAATCCATGATCTTCACCTGATTTTTTTCAGTGATCATGATGTTGGCGCTTTTGATGTCGCGATGCGTGATGCCTTTCTCATGCGCGGCTTGCAAGCCATCCGCAATCTGCATGGCAAATTTAATCGCCTCTTCAATCTTCATCGGCCCAGCCTCGATCTTCTCCCGCAAACTCTGGCCTTCGATGAATTCCATCGCAATGAACATCTGCCCATCGACTTCATCAATCGCGTAGATGGTGCAAATGTTCGGATGATTGAGCGCCGCCGCAGCTTGCGCCTCGCGCAGGAAGCGGCCCTTTTCTTCGCCGCCGAGCGCGATGGCCGAAAGAAATTTCAGCGCGACGATGCGCTTGAGCTTCGCGTCCTCGGCTTTGTAGACGACACCCATGCCGCCTTCGCCGAGCTTGGAGAGGATTTTGTAGTGGGAAATTGTCTTTCCAATCATAGGCCAAACCTTTTGCGTTTCAGTTCCTTGCGGCAGCCTTGCGTTTGATCTCCTCAAACCAATTGAGAATCACGTGCAATTTTGTCGGCGGGGTCGAGTGCTCGCCTTTTTGAATCATCACAAATTGCTGGCCGTCGCGGGTGATGTCGAATTCAGTCCACCCTTCCCAAGATTGAACAAGAGAAGCGTTCTCAAACAGAAGCTTTGGCTTCTCGGCGGAGAAAGCCGGCTCCGTATGCACGGCAACAACCATCATCTTGTTGCCATTACGGTAGAAGAGCTCACGCCCGTTTGGCGCCCAGAGCGGACTCATTCCACCTGCGGTTGAAATCTGCCACCTTTTGCCAGGGCCAGGGAACGGCTGCACATAGACCTCATATCGGCCGGTCTCATCGGAGATATACGCGATCCATTTACCGTCCGGTAAAAACATTGGGTCATGTTCATTGAAACGCGTACCGATGAACAGCGATGGCGTCGGCTTCCCCTCTATTGGAAGAATCCAGATGTCCTCTCGGTTAGATGGGTGTGATTGGGTATAAGCCAGGAATCGACCGTCGGGAGACATCGAAGTAGGCCATCCACGTCCGGATAATCCACCCTCAGCTAAATGAATTTGCTCTGCCGGAGCGCTCCCGCCTGCCAATTGCCAGAAAAGCCCAGGTCGTCCAGGAATGGACTTGTTAAAAATGACCCGCTCACCATCGGGTGTCCAAACTGGCGACTGATTGTCCCACTCATCGGTCAGTCGCGTCAACGTCCCACGTTTTAATTCATAAAGCCAAATCTGCGCGGTACCTGCTTCAATATGAACAGCCAGCCGCTTGCCATCAGGAGCGAAACGAATCATACCAAAGATACGCGAGCTAAGTGGAAAAGGCCGAACCTCGCCTTTGCGATTGATCCATACCAGCTTGCTGTAGTAGAATTCGGGACCACCAGGTACGTAGATGAGCGTGCCGTCGCGGGAGAAGCTGAACTGTGCTTCCCCGTTCAGATCTGATGTCACCACGCCTTTAAGAACCTCGAAAGGCGATCCGGTCAGCTCCAGGCGCTTCAAATCAAATGGCGCCGCCATTAATACTCCTGCGCGTGCATAGACGATATGCCCAGTGGGCAGATAATAAGCATGGCTTCCCCCTTCTAACAAAGTTTTTCGCTGACCTGTTTTTAGAGAAACAATCTCAAGGCGCGCGTCATCAAAAGACTCAATGTGTGAGGTAGCGAGAGTAAATAATACTTCCTTGCCACCAGGAAGGAGGTGTGGAAAGGTATGGAAGTTTTCACCAACCTCCGGATCCAGAGTTGTGACCGCCTGGGATGTACCGCCAGCAGCCGAGACCCGAAATAGGCCCCTCCGGAAAGCAGCAAAAACGATCATATCATCAGAGCCCCAACTCGCTCCGCGGCTAGCTCGAGGGATGTCACAGATGGTTATTGACGCCCCGCCTTGCAGGGACACTTTTTCGAGCTTGCGGACCTCTAAGTCAAAATACCCGACCCAATTTCCGTCGGGAGAAAAGAATGGGCTTGAGGCGTTTTCAGTGCCTGGAATCGGCTTCGCTTCGAATTGATCGATCGCGCGCAGAAAAAGCTGGTCCACGCCATCACGATGAGCAACATAGACGAAACGACTACCGTCGGGGGAAATAGCTATGGAAGGGTCCCAAAGGATTTTCACCGGTGCATCAGGTGGCAGGTTTATCTCAAATCTTCCGTGTGAGCTTGCCGGCAAAAGGTTGGGCGGCTTTAACCTCCACACGGCGACACCGGCCACAAGAGCTCCAACCAATATGCCAATCAGACCCACGAAAATGAGCAAACGTCTTTGTAAAGAGCGTTGTACACTTGTTGGCATCGCCATTGTGGCTAAGAATCTCGACAGTGTGCCGGATTGGGTTTGAACCGCTTTTAAGTCCACCGGCAATTCGTCGGCGTGCTGATAGCGCTCCGCCGGATTTTTCGCCAGCGCTTTGGCAACAA
>Ga0247727_10018620_pt1 | contig 10890 bp, 11 predicted proteins | sample WisWelCaveWW1625_FD_202498 | JGI IMG/M metagenome (GOLD analysis project Ga0247727, IMG submission 202498) | Biofilm microbial communities from Wishing Well Cave, Virginia, United States - WW16-25 | ecosystem: Environmental > Aquatic > Deep subsurface > Groundwater > Cave microbial mat | place...
CGGGATGTAAAGGCCCCCTTCCCCCAAATTTTTTTAGAAAATTGCTCGGGGATTATACTGGCACATTGCTTATTATTATCCTGAAACCATTTTTTTATTTCTTTTACATTCTTTGTTGTAATGTCCCACTCACCGACTAATTCAATACCACTTACATCCGGAATGGAAACTGCTTGCTTAAACATGATTTCCTTGACGGGTTGATCTTTATATCCTGAGGGAAGGAACCGATCGCAGGTGTTCCCTAAATTCCCCAAGATTACCGAGTATTTGCGTTGCATAAAACCCCTCCTTAATTATAGTTTTGTTTTCTGTTTTACAATTTGCCGGGTAAATCTTGTGTATTAAAAGATTGAATTGTTAGATCGGAAAGAAAGAATTAAAACAAAGCCGAAATAAATTTTTCAGGATTAAAGTCCTCTAAATCATGGATCCCTTCCCCTGTTCCGATCATTTTCACCGGAATTTTATACTGCTCGCAAATTGAAAAGAGGATTCCTCCCTTGGCAGTCCCATCTAATTTTGTTAAGATAATGGCATCAATATTTAAAGCTTGATGAAACTGTATCACTTGTTGAATTCCATTTTGGCCTGTGGAAGCATCTAGAACCAGAATAATTTGCAAGTTTTGAGGAGGGACCTGTTTGAGAATCGATCGTTTAATTTTTTTTAATTCCTCCATAAGATTCGTCTTGTTATGTAACCTTCCTGCTGTATCGATTAAGAGAACGTCAATATTCCGAGCTTTGGCTGCGGTACAGGCATCAAAGGCGACTGCAGCGGGATCGGATCCGGGTGACTGTTTAATGATATCGGCATTGATGCGTTGTCCCCAGATTTCTATCTGTTCGATCGCTGCAGCACGAAAAGTATCAGCCGCAGCGATCAAAATTTTTTTTCCCTGATTGATGAGATACTGTCCGAGCTTACCAGCTGTGGATGTTTTTCCAACCCCATTGACTCCAACGAACATGATAATTTGAGGTTTGGCATTTGAAGAGGAACGCGGCGTTGCAGGAGCGGGAGAGAGGATTGCGACTAACTCTTTTCTAAATTCTTGGGATACCAAACTTTGGTGATTGTTCTTCAATTTTTCAATTATTTTTTCAGTTGCTTGAATGCCAACGTCAGCCTGTAACAGGATTTCTTCAATTCTCTGAAGTTGGTCCTGAGTTCGATTTGACGAATTTGTTAAAATAGATTCTATTTTTTTCAGAAAGGCAAATGAGTTTTGTGGAACTTGTCTTTCCGGCCGCCTCGTAATCGAAATCGGTGTCGGGATTGGAGAAGAAGCGGGCAGTGATAAATTTTTGATAATCCGTTTTTTCCTCAATCTTAAATATAGAAAACCTGAGACCAATGAAATCATCATAAGGACTAAGAGTAAGAGGGTTATCCCTTCGATCTGAACCAGAGCAATGGCCAAATTGAAGAAATAATTAGAAAATGACATAGGAGAAATCGGTTTTATCTAAGGAGAACGGAAGTATTTGATTCGTTAAGTGCTGTGCAGAATTTTAAAGATATCCTGTGCTTCTTTAACGGCATCATTCAGCTGGTCCCCTAATTCCTCAACTTTTTCTTCAGTTAATGAGAGGATCTCCATGACTCGGGGGCTGGTGGGCGGGGCGACCTCATTGTCCATGACATTAATTCCTAATCCATGACAAATAATGTCTGCCATATGGACGATATAAGTCATTTCAATGGAAATCGAGGCCTTTTCGGGGGCATGATGACAGGTAATCGGAACAAGAAGTTCTAATGGAAAGTTCCAACGCTTTAAAAGAAGTTCGCTGACTTCGGTGTGGTCAACCCCAATGATTTTTTTTTCTGCCTCAAACAAATGAGTTCGCGTTGAAATCGATTCATTAATGGCTTTGTCAAATTCAAAGTGAAGGAACTGTTCAAGAACGAGTTTGCCAATATCGTGCATCAATCCTGCGCAAAACGCTTCTTCGCTATCCACCATTTTATATTTGCGGATATGTTTTGCCAGAATTTTTGCGGCAAGACCACAACAGATGGCATGTTTCCAGAATTTTTCTCTTTGGAAAACGGGGGGTTGTTTCTGATCCGGAAATAATTTTACAACGACTGCGCTGAGGGCCAATGAGCGGATTACATTGAAACCCAATAGCACGATTGCATTATTAATTGAAGAAATTGAGTTTGGAATCCCGTAGAAAGCTGAATTGGCAAGACGTAAGAGCTTACTGGCAATGGCCATGTCACTTTCAATAATATGGGCAACCTCCGGCACGGAGGATTTGGGGTCTTTGATCTTATCCATCAACTGAGCGATCATCATTGGCAGGGACGGAAGCTGGACCAGATCTTTAACAATCTCTTGAATTTTTATTTTGGTCGAATTCGGTTCATCCATGGTTAATTTTTTGTTGTATGTTCTGTGATATAATTCTGAGCTTCTTGCAAATTGGCATATATCAAAAATGCTTTTGAGATACGAGTTATCTCAAAGGCTGATTGGACGGCTGGGGACAAATTGATAAGGATTAGTTTCCCTCCTAATGCAGAAATTTTTCTTTTTAAAGCTGCAATGACACTCAGGGCAAAACTATCTATTTTAGAAACTTTCCCCAAGTCTAATATAAGAAAGGGATTTTGAGCAAGGTATATTTTTTCGATCGAACGTTGAATATACTCCCGTGAATGGAGGTCCATTTCTCCTTCGATTTCAATTAATCCCGAATATTCCTGTTTGGGAGTGATTATTAACATTGTTTTGAAAAAATATAATGTTTTCAATTAAGTCAATTTTTTATTCGCGCACGTCTTTCTTCCTAAGATTATAATCCTACCTTCCTCAGTTCCTGATCTCAGAAGGTTATAAAAATGGTTTTGGCTCCAGATTATTTTGACTATCGGAACAAAATATTTTAAATTTAACTAACGATGAACATCATTGACTTTGTGATTATTTTAGTCATCATTATCAGTATCATTTTGGGCTACCGACATGGATTAATTCGGAGTTTGTTTTCAATCTTGGCGATTTTTGGTGGGTTTTTTATAGCCGGTCAGGTTACACGCATTTTTGGTATTTTCGGGGGGCATAATTATATAAAAATATTCTGTTTTTTGTTTCTGTTCGTAATCTTTTATTCCATTATTAATTATTTGGGAAGGTTCATTCGTTTTTTGAGTGGTTTTGTTATAAAAAATTTTGCCAATCGAAGCGGCGGCGTCCTATTCGGTTTGACTCGTGGAATTATCGTGATTGGAGTCGTGATTGTTGTTCTGATTGCCTATAAGCCAAAGTGGCAAATGATGAAGGGATCGGCGATTTCATCTATCATCGCTCAGGCCATGAAGGGGTCTGTATTCGCTCTGCCTCAAAAGCTCAAGTTGGAATATCAAGAAGGATTAAAGAAAATGAATCTTTAATCTCTTTGGCCATGACCTCTGATAAGTACTTCTGCATTTTGTCTCCCTAAATTATTTAAGTAAGAATTTCGAAATTGTTTCAATCGACTCTCCGTTGTATTGTTGTGACGTTTTAATACTGCATATAGTATAAAAAATTTGACAAGATTTTTTTCAGGAAATAATTTTTAGCCCCAAGATATTCCAAATATTTTTATTGATACAAGTTTTTAAAATTCATCCGGAGTATAATTATGGAGTTATTAAAAGAATTAAAGAAGATAGATAAGGAATATGAACAGCTGGAAAAGTTAGAAGCGAAACTTTTAAAGGAGAACCATGGTCGAGCAGTCGATGAGGTTATCAAAGTTCGAGAACAAAAGGCTAAATTATTTAATGAACGAACCAAATTGACGATGCAAATCGGGACAAAATACTTACAGGATTACGAAAAGAAGCGCCGTGGTGTGACAGGGAACTCGGATTCTATCGAGGATGATAACGAACTGATTATCAATAACTACTAGCTGTAAATTTATACTCTGAAGACCAACCGGATAAATTTGTTGGCATGTGAGAGAGAATATTTCCAAAGAGTAATTTGACGGAAGTAATTGCTGCATAGGAATGCTTCAACGATTAACGCTATAAACACCCCCCACATTAACGTCCTTCCAAATTCTCTTCCCAATCTGCTTTTTTGCAAAGTTATGCTCAGCGGGGCCGCCTGATCCAAGACGTATTCATTGGCTAGATTAAAAATTCGTTGAAGCGATTCATCCGAACGCGAAAAACGCTGAGATTCCTGCACATCCGGATTTACTGAAAATTGAAAATATTCTTCTTCATTTTTTAAGACTGAATAGACCCCGCTTATCTCTGTGTTTTTGTATTCTAAGTATAATTGATTATTACGCTCCGCAAGGGGAATTTGTATCTTTTCTCCGGATGGTGATTTTAGGACAAATGATGCCCGTAGATCTAAGTCATTGAGCAACAGGCTGAATTTTTCATTAACCAAATAGGTTCTCAATGATAAAGGATTTTGAGCGAGCACATTAATAGCGTGGTGGATGAGTGGCACGAACAACCCTTTTTTATATAAATCATTCCATGCCGGAAGGATAGCCGAGGTCAACACAAAACTGCGAGCACTGCTGTTTGCTAGTAGTAAAGGAGAGCCATCCAATAACTGTAAAATTGGATTTGTAGTGTTTAACAAGTACCGCTGAAAAATTTTTGGAGACTGGCTTGAATTCAATGATTGAAAATTAGAAAACAAATAGGGACTGTTCTGTACATGGTTAAACGTTAAGAAGCTAGATTCGCTTTTGGAAAATTGATCATGTTGGATTATCGTGGAAATTTGAAGCAGGGGAAGTAATTCATTATTGAAATACTTAATATCAATATGCGGGCCCAGAATAAGGAAGAGCCCTTTTTTTGCTTTTATAAAGTGTTGGAGTAAAGGACTCATAGAACTGGGGAGACGGGAAATATCATTCAGAATTAAGACATCATACCTTAATAAATTTTCTTTGGAAAGATCTGCGGTCAGGATGGATTTCAATCTGAATAAGGTGGGAGACTGGGGATCGGGACGGAGCGCTTTTTCCAAATAAGAGGGGCCCGTTATATTTTCAGAAACTAATAGAAGCTCTATTTTTTCCGGAAGATTTATAGAAAAGTATCGTTTGTTGTCAAGCTCCAAGTCGTCATCTTCCAATTCAATAAATCCATTATGAAACCCGGGTTTATTGAGAGAATAATGAAAGGAAAACGTTTTCTGCTCTCCCGGGTCTAAATTTATTTTTTGTTGTCCCTTTTTCGACTGGTCAATAAATAAATAGGCAGAAACGTCTTTTGATTTGGTGGACCCCTGATTTTTTATCAGGGCCGACAATTGCATCTCTTTATTCGATTCAAAGATTGGATCCGCAAAATCTATTTTTTCAATTGACAGATTGGCGATATCAGGAGAATTGATAGGAATCCAGTAGCGGCGGATGTTTAAAGTTTCGCACTGTTTGCTCAATGGGATAATCTCTTCTAGAGGTTCTTGGAAATCGGATAAGATGTAGATTTCTTTATTTGCGCTTTTTAATTTTTCTAAAATTTGAAGTGCCTCAGAAAAGGCTGTTGGCAGATTGGATCTTCCCTGAGAAAGAGAAATACTGGACAGATTTTCTTTGATCAGATTTAATTGTCCAGTTAAATCAGGATATAACGGATGACCGTCTTTTTCAAAAACGATAATGTTGGCCTGGCTTCCGGCGGGTAATTGGTCTAATATTTCATTGCATTTTATTTTGGCTTTTTCAAAGAGGGTCCAATCCTTCCATTGGACTCCCATACTATAAGAGTGATCGAGTAAAATAACAATATGGACAGGGGAAGCGGTCTGAAATTGTCCGGTGGATTTTTTAACCGAGGGTCGTGCAAAAATCAGTATGAGCAGGATCAGGATTAGGGTTCGCAGCAGCAATAGAAACCATTCCTGAATCTTAAATCTTGACATTCTCTGACGGGTAAGCGCGGCTAACCATTTAAGATCACTGAAGGGGATGAGGGTCAGTCTTTTCCGATGTAGTAAGTGAAGGATTACGGGAATTAATGCAGCAAAAAGGGCCCACAAAACTTTACTGTGAAGAAAAATTAAACTATTCATCACTAAATAAGATTAGTCAAGCAACTCTTTAACCAGTGAGAAGATAAATTTGCTGATTTGATCAGTCAAATTAAAATTTTGTGATCCGGTTTCAGAGACAACGTCTGGCTTACATCTGGAATTAGGATTTAGGTAGGATTTAGGGCGGGAGCATTATTGAGAGTTCGCGTCTTTTATGAATACCTGTGTGAGGTGTTCGGTAATATCATCAATAACTTCATTTTTATTGTAGAATCCATTCTTGACCTTTTTCTTTATATCTTCCAATTTTGAAGATAAGTCAGCTTTAATTTCAACCCGATCTGTCTTTTCTTCGACTAATTTAGATGAAGAGACTTTGGCATTGGGTGAATGAGTAAATGAATTACGGCCTGGATTTGGAAATTGCAGAGGATTTATATTCATTGTATTATCAATGGGTTATGTACATGTTGGTTGTTTTGTAATATCTCTGTTCTTAATATCGGCATTTTATTATAGAAGTTTAATATTATTTATTCTAATCGTTAAAAATTAAAGGTATTTAATAGAGGGGACGATATTTATTAAAACGTTCTTATCCAGCGAGGGAAATCTATATGCTAATTTTCAGACCGTACAGATAATCCCATGGCGATCACTCCTTTTCAAGCAGGGCAGGCTTATCTTGGCGTAAGTCAAATTCAGGCTTCTCCCTTAAGTCTTCTTGACAAAGGGGGGGCGAACAATCCGCAGGAAAATGGAAGAGTCAAGCGAAGTAAAACGGTATCCTCTCTCAGTGACTCAATAATAAATTCAGAGACGGCGAGCCAAAACCATTATTATATTGAGGTCGGAGACCAACGGGTATTTCGTGAGTTAAAGGTAATTGATTATTCCAACCGGGATGGAGATCGCGTGCATGTTTCAAAAGAAAAGATCTTTCTGTTTGAGAACTATTCTCGCTTTCAATCTAAAGTTCACACACGACAAACTAATTTTCTTTAAGTTTCCGAACGATATGGGTAGCCTGGATGTGTTGAGTCGTTTCTAAAATATCGGCAATGGCCAGGTGATCGGACTTAATTTGCTTTATTTTTATTTTTCCAATTTTCTGATAATTTTCGGTAGCGGTCACTGAATCAGATAAATGTTCAGAATCCGAATTTATCATTACGACTTCAAATTCCTCCCCTGACAATAAACCGTCTTTGGATCCAAGGTTCAAGTAGACCTCGTTATTTTCAACTAGTAAAATTTTCCCCTGTAATAATTTTCCCGAAGTCATCGGTAAGGAGTCGGGGGGAGAAGATGTTTTGCCCATCGTACAGAGAGAATCCAAAATTGGTAATAATTGTTTATGGATTTCCATCAGGGCTTTTCCGATGATTGTTTGTTGAAAGGATGGGGATTGAAAACTGATCTTTTCCAATTCCCGAAAACCTCGATCTGGTCCGCCGGGCCCCCCCAGTAAGGTCAAACCTAAATCGCGGTCGATAATTTTGGCTCTTAGTACGAATTCATGCATAAAAGAGTGAGTATCTTTTTTAAAGATCTTAATGTTAATTTTGGTTTCCATTGAATAAGACTGATAACCACCTACCATCGGTGTAATAACCCCGAAACGGGAAATTCCGAAAGAGCGGATGTCGCCTAATAACAGATACTGAGCAGGAAGGATTTCAGCCAATTCCTGGAGAAGATCAAGATCATTAAATTCATAAGAAAAAATCCTTTTTTCTTTAAGAAAATATTCTGAATCTGAAAAAGGGAGGATGGAACAATGGGAGGAAGATTTTGCACTTTGAAGCGAAAGAAACTCTGGAATATCTTTTTTAATATTCCAGACCCCCTTAAATTTTTCACTGTCATAAAATGGAAGAAAGGCAAATTGGGAGCCGTTAATCTGTTCGAGAGGCCAGAAGATAAGGATTAGTATGAAAAGAATCGAAGCGTTGAATACGCTTGGTTTAAATTTCATTGATCGTTAGTGGTTTGTAACCTTTATATTGATCCTGAATGTAATTGAAAACAATAATTTCTGTTTTTTGATCTTTTTGAATATTGATAATAAGACGGTCTGAAAATAATCGAGACATGTGGATACCGCGACCGCTTTCATCTAAGATTCCTTCGGCATTAATATGGCGGTCAATTTTATATAAGATCGTTTCTTTACGTAATTTTCCACCATTGTCAATTATAGATACGCCATATTTTTCTTCATCACTGGCGCAAGTGATTTCCACATATTCATTGGGTTGCAGGTTAACATTGGCAAATTCTTTATATTTTTCTTTTCCCTCCTTCGTTTGAGGTCCATGATAGATCGCATTTGTCATAATTTCGTCGAGGACTAATTTCAGATCCTTGACTGTCCCATATCGATCTTCAAATAGTTTTACAATTTCTTCGCGAATCAATTTCGCTTCACTCGACTTTTTAACAAGGTAATGTTTTAGGATATTCCTCCCGGTGCTTAAATGACGCTCAATACCAAAAATTTTTTTGTCAAAAAGAGATTGGATGAGGGTTTTTAGTTCTGTAAAATTAAAAGGGGTCGTTTTCGAGAGGATGTTCGTAATATTATGTTTTTTCGCCATGCGGATATAATCATCGACATTGTAAGCGGTTATCAGAATATTGATGGTCTGAGGATAACGGGTGCGGATAATATTGATTAGTTCGTATCCTTTGATTCCGGGCATATTGATATCTGTAATGACTAAATCGACCGGCTTTTTCTGTAGTAGACTAAGAGCGGATTCTCCGCTTTCTGCTGTATAAATTTTGTATAAATCTTCTAAGTGGTCCAATAACATGTTGCGGATTACTTCTTCATCATCTACGACAAGAATAGATTTCATGAGTTCCTTTCAGTATTGTTTCTGATTAAAAGTTTAACCGTAAAGGTTGTTAATCCATTTGCGCATGCGGCGGCAATTTCTCCATCATGTTCGGATATTATTTTATGACAAATACTTAAACCCAAGCCCGTTCCCTGTCCGGGGCCCTTTGTTGTAAAGAAGGGATCAAAAATCAGTGGAACCAATTCTTTCTTAATTCCGATACCATTATCGGTAATTTGTATTATTGCGTGATTAATCGACCGATTCGTCTGAATCACCAGTTTCTTTATGTGATTTTTTTCTCGAAAGGTTTTTTCTTCCATGGCCTGAAAGGCATTGGTCAGCAAATTAATCAGGACTTGTTCTATTTTGCTGGGATCGCATTCGACCAGGGGAAGTTGGGCGTCTAATCCTATCGATTTATCCATAGTTTTAAAGCCTTTTAGATGCAGAGATTCCACCGTTCTTGCAATTAAGGCATTTAGATCCGTTTTGGTGCGGGTATTCGATTTAAAACGAGAAAGATCAAGAAGATCTTTCATGATTACAGTTGCCTTAGCCGCAGATGAGAGCATCACTTTCAGACGTTCCTGGCCTTTTTGGTTGAGACCATACTTTTCTGGCATGCTGAGCATATTGCTGGCATTCCCGCTGATGCCGGATAAGGGGTTATTCATTTCGTGGGCAATTCCGGCGACCATCGTTCCAATCGATGCCAATTTGGCCGTTCGGAATAGCTGGGCATCGATCTGTTTCCGCTCAGAAATATCACGAATATATTCGATCACATAAATTACCTCGCCATTCTGAATAATGGGGAAGGAATTGATGCTATAATAAAAGATTTTTCCATTCTTGTTGATTTCTATTTCATAGCTCTCATAAAATTTTTTTGTTTTCATCGTTCTGGCAACTGGACAATTGGGACATTTTTCATTTTTTCCAGTCAATTGGATGTGGCAACGACTACTCAATAAACTTTTAATATCTGCATTGACCATGCGAGCATAACCCCGATTCACTCTAACAATATTGAAATTCCGATCAAGGACACAAATTCCATCCGTGATCGCGTCAAAGGTGGCTTCTAAATGTTTTTTGCTGGATAATACTTTTTGATGGAGAGCGGCTAGTTCAGCTTGTTTTAAGATTAAGGCATTCCGTTCTTTCTTTAAAGAAAGGGAGATTACGTTTAACTTGTTTTTAGTTGAAAAAAGATTGCTTTTTTGGGAACGAATATTTTTGAGCAGATTTTGCATCCGTAAACGAAGACGTGCATTGACGAGCTTGATGCGAGAGTCCGTTTGAGAGGACGCGTTTTTAGATTTATACGCTTTGTTAGTCATCTTTCGCTCTTTCTGCGATTGGATCGTTTTCTATAATCATCGTAATACAGCTTCCGCTTCGGTTAAACTTTACATCGGTACAATAATTTCGTATAATGAAGAGACCCCGTCCGTGACTTTTGGAAATATTTTCAGGACGAGAAGGATCGGGAAGATTTTTAAAATCAAAACCTTCACCTTCATCCTGAACGGCGATGATGATTTTTTCGCTATTCAACTGGTAAACGACTTTGATTTTTTTTGTTTCGTCACTATTGTTTCCATGCTTGATCGCATTAATAAAACTTTCAAACAAAATTACTTTCAGACGTTTGATAACCTTTTCGCTCCAGCTATAATTTTTTATTTGCTCCAAAATTCTTAAAATGTTACGGGTCATTTCATTAAAATTGCTGAATTCGGAGTACTCCGCAGATTCCAGACTGTCAATGTGCTCATAGATGTCGTTTTGGCGGGGCTGTCCATTTCCCAAGATTTCAACAAGCATGATGGTTATATCATCCTGCTGCGCTTTTTTTCCCAGAAATTTGTTGATCTCCGCCTGCAGATGCGGAAGAATCGATTCGCTTTTTTCTTGAACCAGACTCTGAAAGAAATTCTTTAAGCGATGGCGGCCGTAAATTTTATTTTCAGGGTTAAAGTTTTCATATAAGCCGTCAGTATAAAGAAGAAGTTTGTCTCC
>Ga0247727_10018621_pt1 | contig 10890 bp, 10 predicted proteins | sample WisWelCaveWW1625_FD_202498 | JGI IMG/M metagenome (GOLD analysis project Ga0247727, IMG submission 202498) | Biofilm microbial communities from Wishing Well Cave, Virginia, United States - WW16-25 | ecosystem: Environmental > Aquatic > Deep subsurface > Groundwater > Cave microbial mat | place...
GGTAATAATAAAGCGCATTGGTTGAAAGTCCGTTGAGGCGAATCAGCGCCGTGAAATCGTTGGCTGTGTTGACGAGTTGCGGGCTGCCGAAAATACTTGTTGAAAAATTTTTATCCGGCGAAAGCTGAATATTGACATTGGCGACGGTGTCTACTCGCATGTAGAACCGCGCCGAGGCCGAAGTCACGCCGCCCACAATCGGGCCGTGAGTGAGTTTTTGGGCCCCGATCGGGTGAACAAAGAACAAAGCGGCCGCCCAAATTGTAAAGCCGACGGATTTATCTATGTCATTCAGGATGAATCTTTTTGCAATGTAAGACATTCGTAGGAAGAAAAAAGATTTCTCCGAAATGACATTTGGGTTGTGATTCTCTTTTCTTTGCAAAGTTTGTCTTGAAGTTTTCATCGAGGTCCTTTTAAAATTATTATCGATAATCCCGTTGCAAAAGCTCGCGAATCCTTTCGGCTTTGTTGCGGCCGATGCCGGGCACTTCCATCAAGTCCGCCGGCGCCGCATTAAAAACCGCCTGCAAGCTGCCGAATTGTTTTAACAAAACCCGCGCCAGACGCGGCCCGATGCCGGGAATCGTTTCAAGAACATATCGCTGCGTGATCGCCGGTGAGGGAGAGCGGCGTTTGGCGTGCAGAGAAAACTCCGGCGTCGTTTGCCGATGCACCAGTTCCGTCATTGCCAACAACACCTCAACGGTTTCAGCGGCATTTTCGGTGTGCAGAATCGGAATCCGGTTGAGCACGGAAACGTAAAGCAGGGCGCCGCGAAAAGCGCCGGGGTGAATCTCTCGGGTTGAGGCATGGCTTTTCTCCAACAATAAAATCGGCGAACGGAAATGCATGCGCAAAGCGCCAACCTGCGCAAAAAGACGTTTATCAAAAATCGATTGAATGAAATCCGCCGTGGTTTTGCGCTCGACGGCGATTTTCGGCGTCAGCAGATAATCACCGATTTCCAAACGCTTGAGCCGCACTTCCAAGCCTTTTTCACTCAGCGCCCGAGGAATGCCGGAGGCGCGCTCACACAGGTCGGCGATAATCGTCATTTTGATTTCCTGAAAATTTCGTCAATCTTATTGTTGTTTGACAAGTCGTAAAAATTTTTCCGGCGTGATGATTGTTACCCCAGGATATGTTTTTGGGAAATGTTTAATGTTACTTCTTTCGAATACGAGGCAATCGAAGGATGCGCCAAATTTCGGAAAAAATAAAAGGCGAAAGGTAAAGCTTATGGCCTTTCGCCTGCCGCACCACTTCCGAACTCTCACCACGAGGCGTCAAAAACGCGCTAATCAAAATATTCGTATCCAAAACAACGGTAAGCATGGCAAGATTTATTTACGCCCGCGACGAACTCCTCGAATTGCGGCATCGACGTCGGCTTCCACTTCTGCCGCTGAGAAACGGGTATTACGGGCATGCACGGAATTCATGACTTTAAACAAATTTTGCCATGCTTTTTCTTTATCTCGTTTCCACTCATCTATTTCTGCCAGCGGCAGTAAAATTGCCAACGGTTCACCCTTGTCTTTGACGATATAGTGATTGCCATTTTTCTTGACGCGGTTAAGCATCTGGCGGATACGAATGGTATTCGCCAATTCCGTCACGTCTAAATCTTTCTCCCGTACCATTGGAAAGTCACCGTAATAAACTTTGTTAAGTGTTATGAATGCAACACCAACCCACTCTGAAAAGTATGATAAAGTTGATAGAGAGTCAAGCAATTTTTTACCAACATACGGCAAAGCAGCCACACTGTGGCGTACATTCACACCAAAAAAATAATTTAAAAAATAAACGTCGAACACAATTCGATAAAAATTAACCATGCGTTCCACCTATACTTTATGAAAGCCGAGTGGCATAGCAATTGAGTTCACAATGGCCAAAACCAACTCGAGAATTGGTAAAACAAAAATTTTAACTTTTTCTTAACTTAACAATGTTAACACCATGGAGATTATTATGAAGATGAACAAGAAAAGCTATTGGTTTGTGGTGATGATGATCATCGCAGCCGTCGCGCTGATAAGCTGCGACAAAAACCCGACGAGTCCGGCATCCTCAACCACGAACGATCCATTCGCCAAAACGGCGACGAGCAGCGGCATGGAAGTTTTTCGCAGCGTTCAAACTTTCGAGCAGATTGAGAAGGCGATAGCCGGACCCGAAGCGCTCGGTGCCATCAAAGTTCCGGCCGTCGGCAGTCTTCAAAGCAGCGGCGCCAATTTCAAGCAAGCGCTGCGGCCTTTCCATCAGCAGATTCAAACGCTGGCACAACAAGTTCGCCACTTGAACAAAGCGCTTGGTGATACGACCTTGCTCGATCGCCGCTGGACTGATCCACAAACCGGCATCAATTATCATTTGTGGATCATTTACAATACGGGAAGCGGCAAAGCCACCGTCTATATTGTAGCGACGAATCATCCGAATAGCAGCCCCATCAAACGCGACTCGTCCCGCCTCGTCGTCAATGTGAATTACACGCTCGCCGATACGACCGACGATGTGGTCGAGCTTTTGGAAAATGCAAAAGATTATCGTTCCGGCTATCGCTTGCGCTACGAAGAAGGGCGAATCATTCCGGACAAGTATCAGGCCGGCACCCAGCCGACAGGCGGTGTGATCGAAGGGAAGAGTCTGTATGCTTCCGGGCAGGATACTTCCGAAGTACAACAGCGTCTGGAATATCACGCCTCGACCAGCCCGTTTGGCAGCTTTACGAAACTCGTGATTTTCCGCGATGGCACGCGGCACAGCGAAGATATTACTTTCCGCAACACCAGTGTGATTTTCAATATCGTCTATCGCGACGGCACGCGCGAGCAGGGCCAATTCAACGTGCCGGATGAAAATCATCTTACGTTCGAGAAAACCGTGACCTATCCGGCCGGTTCCGATCCGCGCTCGATTTTTGAGAAGGGGAATTTTTCGCGCACGAGCGATTCATCCGGTGAAGTAAATTTCACGCGCGAGGAGTTTTTCGCTGACGGCTCGTCCAAACGGCGCAACATCACGATCAAGTTGTCGCAGCAAAACGGCTTTGGCCGTCTCGAAGTCACCGAAACCAACAGCGACGGCACCGGCGGCAGTTGGACGTTGCAGGATGGTCCCACCAAAGCCGATTTGAAAGGCAACTGGACCAATGAGCAAAAGCAATACATTTTGTTCAATGGCGCCTTCTATAAAGACGGCAGCGGTGATTTGCACATTGAAGTGTATGCTTCCAAAGAAGCGTATGATCGCGGCGAGCCGCCGATTTTCAAAGCCGATCTGCACTTCCGTCCTGACGGCTCGGGCAGCGGCACGATTACGAGCAAAGAGGGAATTTCACAATTCTCATTCAACCCGAATGGGACGCCACGAAGTTAAACTGAGCTTTTCCTCTCGCAGGGCCTGCGCGGCAATTGCCGACAGGCCCAAATTTTTCCGCTCCGTTGCAACTCACTGTGTCATTTTCTTCAAGCTGCGTTCTATCGCAGCGACTTTTTTATTATCGGAAATGTGTTTTTTCAAAACCGCCACAGTTTTGTTAACCAACTGATCGCGGCTTATCTCAGTCTGATCGCGGCGCAGGCCTTCGCCGATGTAAAGCTTCAGCAAGGATTGATACCCTAATTCCTTTTGCGCTGCGATCAATTTCAGTTGTTCAAGAGTGTCTTCCGGAACGCGGATCGAGACCATTTTGGAAGGGCGGCGATTTAAAACAAGATTAAGTTTCTTCATAGAGTTCTTTCTCATGGCTTGTGGCTTTACGTGCTGAAATTATTCTTGTAAATACACCCCGCTCAACATAAACGACAAATATCAATCTTCTTTTTAGAGAAAACCCGAGCATAAATTCACGATACTCATTTTCGCTCGAAGCTTCTCCTCCCTGACGAAATGGATCAAAAAAGACTTCACAGGCTTCTTCAAAAGTGACGCCGTGTTTTCGCTTGTTGGATTTGGCCTTATTTTCATCCCAAGTGAAACACTCGTCGTTGAGAAAATAGATTCTATCCATTGGATAAAGATAAGAAAACGTATTTACAATGTCAATACAAATTTATAAACTCGCCAAAACGGAATAATGGACTTATAATACCGGCAAAAATTCATTTGCACCCTTGCAAATTTTTTCTATTTTATAACCAGCATGAAAATTCTCATTCTAAAAAAATTCAGCTTACTATTTATTCTTTTTATTTTTTTCTTGGCGCGATTGGCTTCCGCGCAGGCACTCATCATCGAGCGGATCAATATTGTCGGCGCGCGCAAAACCAAACCGTACGTCTTTCAGCGCTATTTGAGCTTTCATGAAGGGGAGGCGATCACACCCGAGCTCATCGAGAGCAATCAACAAACTCTCCTTTCCACCAATTTTTTCAAACAAGTCGAGTTCAGCACCGCGCCGGGCAGCGAAAAGGGAAAAGTGATCGTCATCATCGAAGTACGGGAACATTCCGCGCCGACGTTGGAATTTGCCGGCGGATACAGCGAGTTGGACGGCTGGTATGTCTCTCCTATCGGCGTGCGTTACGACAATCTTTTCGGCACCGGCCACTTTCTCGGCCTGCGCGTGATTATCGGCGACCGTGTCGGCGGCTTCAATTTTCGCTTTCAGCAGCCGGAGATTTTTAAACGCAGTGTAAATCTGCAAATCGATTTCGACGTGCTTGGCCGCGATCTCATTCATTATTTCGATAATCGCCAAGCGATTCAACGAATCGCCGCCGCCAATTTGCGTTTAACGTTTAGCGGGGCGCGCGGCCTCGCCAAATATTTCGCCGCCGGTTTCCAATCCGGCGCCGTCGAGCCTGACAGCACCGCCAAGCTCACTGCCAAGGACAGCACGATAACCGCTTTTCCGCCGATTATCGCCGAACAACTCGGTAAAAATGAAATCGGCATGGTTTGGCTGCGCTTGCAAACCGATACGCGCGACAATGTTTTCTTTCCGCGCCGAGGAGTTTGGGGCGCGCTCTCGGTTGAAAGGGCGAATCAGAATTTTGGCGAAGCGAAGCGCTTCACGCGCACGACTTTTGACGGCCGCTTGTATCAAAGTATCGGCGCGAGCGTGTTGGCTATTCGTTTGAAAACGGGCGCGGCCTCGAAAGCGACGCCGTACTATGAACGATTTTATCTCGGCGGCGCGTATTCATTGCGCGGTTTTGCCGAACGCAGCTTGACGCCGGTCGGATATGGAACGAGACTTTTTCTCGGCAGTCTCGAATGGCGAATTCCGCTTGAAAGCCGCGACCGCCAAAAACCTCGGCTTGTCGGCGCGATCTTTTTTGACGCCGGCAGCCTCGGCACGCCGGAAACTGAACGCAGGGATGATAAAATTTTTACCACATTCGGCTTCGGTGTGCGTTGGAAAGTGCCGGTCGTCGGTTTGCTGCGCTTTGATTTCGCTTATCCAAATGACCGGCCTGATAATTTCAGATTTCATCTCGCCATCGGACATCCATTTTGAGGAAACATGCGCCGCCTGAGCAATGCAAAAATTTTCTTTCTTCTACTGTTTGCCGCGCCAACATTGGCGCAAACGCCGCGCATCGTTTCGCTCGTCGCCAAACCCGATTCGAATCTCGCGGTGGCGGTGCAGCTCGCCGATATTTTTTCACCGAAAATTACCGGCACGATTCGCAGCGGCCTGCCGGCGGTGATTCGTTTCGATTTTCGCTTGATCGAAGAGCCGGAGCGCGAGATCCGGCAGATCGCGCGTTCCATGCATATTCTCTATGATTTGTGGAACGAACGCTACAAACTGGGCTTCAACGGGCGCGAGCAATTCGTCGCCGGCTTTGCGGAGATGCAAAAGATTTGCGAAAATATCGAGGAATCAAATTTATTGCCGCTGCGCCGGCTATCGGCGCAAAAAAGTTATCGCTTGCGTTTGCAAGTGGCCGTCATCCCGATCAGCACGAAGCAGAATCAACAATTGCAGGATTGGCTTGAAGCCTCTGATGCGACGGAAGAGTCGTCGCCCGGCGAAGATCGCTCGGCCGGATTCCGTTTTAATATCAGCAAATTTCTCTCATTCTTTTTGGGAAAAAAAGATCGGCCGGTCGGCACGTCGGAATGGGTGACGTCGCCGCCGTTTCGTTTGGAACAATAATGAAAAGCTTGCGCTCAAAATTCATCGTCATTTTTTTGCTGGTGACTTTCCTGCCTGTCCTGCCGTTGGTTTATCTCGCGGAATTTTTTTTGAAAAAAACCATGAGCCTCACTTTGCAAAGGCCGATGGCAGAGGGATTGAGCAGCGCTTTGGAATTGGTCAGCGCGCAAATGAATACGGAGCTGCGCAAGCTGGCGGCGCGTTTGCATTGGGTGAAAAGCCTCAATCAAAATTCGCCTGCGGCAAATTGGAATTGGGGAATTCAAAATCCCATTCGCTTCATCAGCCCGGAAGACTCGGTGCAATTGGCGCTCATCGATGCGGGCGGCGTTATCTTGAAAAGCTGGCCGGAAACTTCAAAAATTAATTTTGAAAAATCCGTTTTGCAAAATGGCTTGCCGGCCGATTCGCTGGTCAATGCCGGCGCCGATAGCTCGGCCGTGCGATTGGCGCTGCGGCTTTCAAATGACATGCGGCCGGCCGTCTGGTTGATGGGTGAAAAAGTGATTTCAGAAAAGATGCAACAACGCTTCAAAGCAGTGATCTCGGCGGCGCAAATGCGTGAATATCTCGATTTGAAAGAAACCGAATTGCGCGAGAGCCTGCTGCTGTCGTTTCTGATTTTATATGCGCCCATGCTGCTCATTAGTCTCGCCGCCGGTTGGTATTTGGCGCGCCGCATCACCGCGCCGCTCGCCGAGCTTTCAACCGGCGTTCAACAATTGGCCGCGGGAAAATGGCAGCATCGCGTCGCGATTCGCTCGCAGGATGAAATCGGGCGAGTCGGCCGCGCCTTCAATCAAATGGTGGAAAATCTGCGCCGGCAGCAGGAGCAGGTCATCGGCCTCGAAAAAATGGCGGCATGGCGCGAGATTGCGCGCGTGCTGGCGCATGAAATCAAAAATCCGCTGACGCCGATGCAATTGATGGTGCGGCAAATTCAAGATGAATACAAAGGCGAGGATGAAACGTATCGCCAAACGCTGGCGGAGGGATGCCGCATTATTGATGAAGAAATCGAACAACTGCGGCAGCTCGTGCGCGAGTTTTCCGATTTCGCGCGCATGCCGGAATTGCATTTGGCGCCGGGACAATTCAACGAATTGGCGGCCGAAGTGGCGCGTTTATATTCGCAGCGTCCAATCGAATTGCAATTGGCTTCTAATCTTCCAGCATTGCATTTTGATTGGGAGGCGATGCGCCGCGTTTTGATCAATCTCATCGAAAATGCCATGCAGGCTTCGGCGACGGCGCGAATTACTTTGCGAACATTTTACGATGCCGGCGAGAATCAAATCGGTTTTGCCGTTGAAGATACCGGACCCGGGATTCCGCCGGAAAACCTGGCGCGCATTTTTGAGCCGTATTTTTCGACCAAAAAATCCGGCGTCGGTTTGGGACTGGCGATTGTGAAACGCATTATTGAAGAACACGGCGGGGCGATTGCGGTTAGTAGCGAAGTCGGACGCGGGAGTAGTTTTGTTTGTAAATTTTCTTTGTTGAGAAACACTAAATCTTCGTGATGATTCAAACAAGACAATGTCATTCCGCAGGAATCTTTTTGCAATCCAAGCTCAGTGCTTGAACCAAAAAAGATTCTTCCAGAATGACATGGTGAAGGTCTGATAGCAAACTAAAAAATTTATGCCAAAAGCGAAAATTCTAATTGTCGACGACGAGCGCAATATCCGGCGCTCGGTGGAGATGATTTTGAAAGGCGCCGGCTACGAGATTGATGAGGCCGCCGCTGCGAGCGAAGCCGCCAACAAACTTGCCGCGCAAGCGTTCGATTTAATGCTGCTCGACATTGCGATGCCGGGTGAAATGGACGGTTTGCAATTTCTACAAACCTTGAAGCAATTTCCTAATCGGCCAACCGTTATTATTGTCTCCGGGCATGCGACGATTCAAAATGCCGTGACGGCAACTCGCGAAGGCGCGCATGATTTTATCGAAAAGCCGATCTCGAAAGACAAGCTGCTGCTGGCGGTGAAAAATGCGCTGGCGCAGCGACAGCTTACTGAAGAAAATGCGCGGTTGCGGCGGGAAGTGAGCGGTCAGTTTGCCATGATCGGCAACAGCGAGGCGCTGCAAAAAGTTCGCGAGCAAATTTCTCGCGTCGCGCCAACACATTCGCGCGTGCTCATTCTCGGCGATAGCGGAACTGGAAAAGAGTTGGTGGCGCGCGCCATTCACGATGCCAGCGAGCGCGCGCAACAAGCATTCATCAAAGTCAATTGCGCCGCCATTCCGGAAGATTTGATCGAGAGTGAGTTGTTCGGTCACGAGAAAGGTGCGTTCACCGGCGCGAGTACGACACGTGATGGCAAATTCCTGCTCGCGGACAATGGCACGCTTTTTCTTGATGAAATCGGCGACATGAGTCTGCGCGTGCAAGCCAAAGTTTTGCGCGTTTTGCAGGAGGGGGAATTCGAGCGCGTCGGTGGAACCCAAACGTTGCGCGTCGATGTTCGCATTATTGCCGCCACCAATAAAAATCTGGAAGAAGAAGCGCGGCGCGGCCGGTTTCGCGAAGATTTATGGTTTCGGCTGAATGTCGTTCCGATTTTCATGCCCCCATTGCGGGCTCGCCAAGAGGATATTCCCGAGCTGGTGCAACATTTCATTGCACATTATTGCCGGGAAAACGGCTTTCGTCTCAAAACGATTGCGCCGGAGGCGATGTCACGCTTGCAAAATTATGATTGGCCGGGGAATATTCGTGAATTGCGTAACACCATCGAGCGGCTGGTGATCATGACGCCGGCGGATGCGATTAGCGCCGCGGATTTGCCGCTCTCGCTGCAAGTTCCACAACCGGTGATCAATCGCTCATTTCAACCGGGTCAATCGCTGCGGGAAGTGCGCGATCAAGTGGAACGCGATTACATTCTCGCCTGTTTGGAAGCGACCGGCGGCAACATCACGCAAGCCGCGCAGATTCTCGGCATCGAGCGCAGCAATTTGCACAAAAAGATGCGGGCATTGGGAGTGCAACAAAATTCTCCTTGACAAAGTTCATATTTTGGGCTATCATGGACGCATCACGGGTTTCTTCGTTCACGCCAGTTTGCGAAAAGATGCGAAAACTTTTGATCATTATGGCAGCAAAGTACGTGCGACGAATAAAAAAAGCGACTGGCAAGGAATAAAAATTGATGATGGCTTCAAAGCTTGAAAGAGCAAAAAGCAAGTTCGTAGAAGGAACAAAATCTGTATTGAAAGTCGGACAAAAAGATCGTGGTCAATGGCAAACGATGCGCTAACATTTGCTCGAGCGGATGGCGCGAAGTACGCGTTTCGGCGCGTGGAAATCGGCGACGACATTACAGCCGTGCCGTCCTGGAGCGTTGGCAAAGTGAACCAGGCTTATTTGAATTTTAATTTCAATCCACGCGGCATCATTTGGCGCAGCTTGTTGAGCTATGAAATTCGTCATGTCAATTCCGCCTTCGGCAGCGACGCCACTTTCACGCGCTTGCAGGGAGCTTTGCGTTTCTGGATTCCCAATCAGCGCGGGGATGGTTTTTATTTTCGTCTTTTTCACGGTACATTTTTGCAGCAAGGCGATGATAAACCGCTTCAATATCTCTTCTCTGCTTTTGACGCGAATCCGGTCGAGCAATTTGAGACTTTTTATTTGCGCAGCCGCGGCGCGTTGCCGGCGGAAGCGCATTACCACCGTCCCGGCGGCGGCAACTTGCGCGGTTATTTCGATCAGCCGGAGCGCGCCGGCAAAAGCCTGCTCGCGGCGAATCTCGAATTGCGAAAATCGCTGCGCTTGCCGATCCTCGGCCGCCTGCTCGCGCCGGTGCTCGGCAATTCGACGCTTGCTGCCTTTTTCGACACAGGACGGTTCAAGGATCTGAGCGACAAATCCCGGCAACTTTCGGATGCCGGTGTTGGAATCACATTCAACAAAATCGTGCCGGATGCGTGGTACTCATTTATTATCGGGACGAATTACACTATCCGTTTGGATTTTCCATTGTGGGTGAGCCGGCCGCGCGCGAACCAGGACAAGCTTGAATTTCGCTACGTGTTGAGCTTTCAACCAGCCCTTTAGTTTGATCGCAATTTATAAGAGGGCCGGTTCGAGAAAGAACCGGCCTTTTTGTTTTTAAGCCAAAAAAAATTGTTCGGAAAATCAGCTTGACTTTCCACAACGCTTTGTATATATTGTTGCCGTCAAGGCCATCCATTCCAGTTTATTTTTGCATTCCGCCCTATTGCTCTTCTTGACCTCGACTCTCGGATTTGCGTTTGGGATGGCGAAAATAAATTCCCACCTTGCCACGAATTGAGTTCGCGACAACCATTCAAAGGAGGTTTTATGAAAAATGTGACGCTCATTTTGCTCATGGTGGTCACCGTCTCGTACACGGCCTTTGCACAACAGCGGTATGAGAAACCACCAAAAGGAATCCTGGAGGTATTGCATGCGCCGTTGCCGCCCACGCCCTTCTTGAGTCCCTTGCGCGATATGATCATATTGGCCCAGCCGGTGGGTTATCCTCCCATTTCGGACCTCGCCGAGCCTATGCTTCGTCTGGCCGGCGTGCGCATCAACCCACGCACCAATGCCGAGCGCAGTTTTCCCTCCTACTGGATTGGCATGACTTTAAAAAAACTTTCCGACGGCGCCGAAACACCGATCGCTTTGCCCGCCGGTGTCCGCCTCGGGCGTCCACAATGGAACGCCAATGGGACCATGTTTGCCTTTACGAACGAGACCATGAATGGCGTCGATCTCTGGGTGGCGGAGGTTG
>Ga0247727_10018622_pt1 | contig 10889 bp, 9 predicted proteins | sample WisWelCaveWW1625_FD_202498 | JGI IMG/M metagenome (GOLD analysis project Ga0247727, IMG submission 202498) | Biofilm microbial communities from Wishing Well Cave, Virginia, United States - WW16-25 | ecosystem: Environmental > Aquatic > Deep subsurface > Groundwater > Cave microbial mat | place...
AACTAAAAAATCTGAAAAGTTGGAGCGGCGATAAAATTACTCAAAACCCCCATAAATAAAGAGTGAAATGCTATTTGAGAAAAAAATGTTTGCTTTTTTTGCACAAATTTGACTCGTAAGAGGCCTATTTGTCCGGTGACCGCTGAACCAAATCCGTCAGGAATCGATACGCCCTCGCGCCGAGCGCGATGCGGATAAAAAGCAGAAAATAAATGCCGGCGAGAAAGTAGCCATATTTCCAATTTAAAATCTTCTGCATCTGTGAGGGAATCGCTTCGGCGCAATTTCCCAACTGGCAGATTTTGAAACTCGTGAAGCTGCCGGCGGCTTTGGCCGAGAGCGTATCGCCGCGCACTTTCAGCCCGATGAGACGCAAGCTATCCGCTTTAAAACTGAGTGTGCTTTGGCCGGGTATGCCGTGGCTCGTGGTGTCGTCTGCAGTGCGAAATTTATACGCGCCGTCCAGCAAAGCCGGCACGTCGTCTCTCTTCTCCGGATCAAAACGAACTGCTTGCAGATCGTGAATATCCAGCTCGGTGAAAAGATTTTGATTGGCAATATTCTCGTTGGCGAAACGCAGCTTCAACTGATCCTGCCGATTGGCCAAATTGAGATTGAACGACGAAAGGGTGGTCACAAATTTTTTATCGGACAAATCGGTGGCGAGCTGCGAGTTTTCCGGAGCGGAGAGCGGATATACGGCGCACGCGGCAGTTTCGATTTGGAACGTATCCGGCAAACTGATCTCGGCAAAAACACCCCAAGTCGAATCTGTTTCGGAATCCGGCTGGAATTGAAACGCCGGCGCCAATTTGCTCCCGGTGATCGTGAGCTGGGTGAAGCCACGATATCGCAACGAAACCACTGAAAACAGGCCTTTGACGGCGCTTAGGGTAACATCGGCTTGATCATTTCCGTGTGCATCGACTTGATAAAGCGAAGTGGTTTCGGCATTTTCCAGTTTCGCTTTAAACGCGAAGGGTTTGAAGGCATAAGCTTGCACCGATCGCGTGTCCAGAGTTTTGCCCTCGAGCATCGTCACGCCAGAGTTTTGTATTCCCCCGGGCTCCTGATAGCTCAAATCGAGCTTGAGATCGGTGGCCGCGAGCCGAAGCTCGATTGGCTGCGCGGGCCTTTGGTTGTGAAGATAAAACGGCACGGCAAGCATAATGACCGCCGACAGCACGCGCCCGGCGAGCGCAATTTTCTTGCCTTTGGGAGTGGAGAAAAAACCTGAAGAGGTTTCTTCGTTCTGTTTGCGTTCGACATCGAAGATGTGACCATCCGGCGCGCGCATGTAGAGCACCGGCGTGCCCCATTCCATATTATTGTCGCCTTGGCCGGAGATCGCTTTGCGCGCTTCGGCGACCGCTGCATCCACGGGATATTGATCCGCCAATGCACTATAAAATTGATGCGCGAAGGTGAGCGCTGCTTCGTCCGACACTTCGAACTGCATGGCGATGACCGCCGGAATACCCTGTTGCACGAGACTCTGCGCTGTGCCGGCAAAAGGATCGGCGCGAGAGCTGCGCGCGCCCTCACAAGCGTTCAGAATGGCCAACCGGAGCGGCTTGTGATCACGCAGCAACATTCCTAAATCCTGGCCACTCACCGGCCGGCCGCGCTCATCTTCGTCCTCGAATATCAACATGCCGTCGTTCTTCGCCGCGTCGAAGCCGCCGTGGCCGATGAAATGAAAAATGTGAAATTGTTCCTGGCGCAAGCGCTGTTGCAAAACAGGAAGTGTGGCTTCGTCCATTCGCTCCAACGACACGAGCCGGCGACGCTTTAAATCTCTCAAGGCTTTATTCAATTGGTGCCATTCTCTCTCCACGTCGAGTTGGGGATGGTTAATCGGACTCGAGATCATCACCAAAATTTTGAGAGGCGGTTGCACGGCCAGCGGCTCGATGAGTTGCAGCAAATCCAGATAGCGCAGGATGGGAGTTTCCGCGGAGAGCGCGCAGAAACGCTTGAGCGAGATGTCGTAGAGATACTCCCATGATAGCTCGGCAAGCTCCGGCACTTCGGCAAGACGGAGGCGAAGGCGCAAGCCTTTTTCTTGACGCCCGGCCTCGTCCAAGCTGCGGCGCCAGCATTCTTGCACTTTGCCGGCGAATACGGCTTCAAACAAGCGGCTGCCGAAATTTTTGGCGGTATCCGCCTTCAGCGCGCGCTTCGCCGGTGCAGATTTTAAGTGACGCCCGTCCTGGCGCGCACTGCCGAATAGCACGAGAAAATCGGCAATTTCCTGCGGCGAAAAGGGCAAGCTGAAATCGACGGTTGCCTGGCCGGCGGGTGCATTCACCACGCGGGCGCGATAGTGGTCCGGCGTGCGTTCGATGAGCAGATCGAAATCGAGATAGGTCATTTGCCTATTGGGAAAAGTAGATATAAAAGTCGTGCCGGCGTTTTGATTTATTATCAGCCGATCCGGTTTTTTCGAGCGCAATCAACGTGAAATTTTTCTGCTTGGCAAACTTCACGTCCAGCGGCCAGGTGAATAATTTTAGCTCATATCTTTTTGCGCTGACGTTCGGCCAGGTGTAAATCGGTTGGTCGGCATCGCCGGCCAGGAGCATTAAGTCAAAAGTCATGTCTTTGTCCGGCATGAGGGCAAATTCAAAAATGAGCTTGCCTGCTGCTTTATCGGGCGGGCGAAAGTAAATCGGGAAATAGGCCTCGCGATTTTCGATCTTTGCTTGGGCCAGCGCTTCGAGCTGGTTCTCTGGCAGCTTGATCGCATTCAAAATTTTCGCCGGCCATTTGAAGCTATGGCGGCCGCTTTTGCCAAATTTTTTGGAATCCGGATCCATGTAGTAAAGTTTGCCCAGCTCAAAAACCGACACGATGATGCCGCTGACCGCCGGCGCAGAAAAGAAAATGGCAGCGGAATCACGCGATCCCGGCGTGTTTTGTTGGCGCCACTTGTCGTCGCAGACAATCAGAGAGGCCAGCTTCAAATTGTCGGAAACCTTATGCTCCAACCTTGATTTGACGCCCTCCCAGCGATTGCCATCGCGGAGTTTATAGTGCAGCTCTCGGCGGGAAAGCTGTTGATTCGGCTGGGCGAAAATCGGAAGTGTACACAGGATGAAAAGCGCCGAAACACTGGCGCATATCAAGAGATAATTACCGCCTTTGGAATAGGAGATGGACATGGTTTTTCTCCGCGATCAAGAGATTCGAGTTCAAAACGGAAATGCGAAACCGGCCGGAGCAATAAAAAATCCAGCTTATGATGGTGAACATTTTTTTACCAACTTGATAGAAGAATTCGGCAATTTTGCCGAGAAAATCTACACAGCGAAATTGTTAATCATCAAAAGATACAAAAGCAAGCGGTGTGACGGTCCCAGTTACGTAATACGGAAAGAATTTACAAAAAAACAACGTGGATTGCCAGTATTTTTTAATCTAATTTTTTAATCCAACCGCACCAAATCCCCCCGAATCTTCTCATACCAATCCCGAATGAATTGCTTCACATTGGCCGCGTGTTGCGAAAGCGGAGTGCCGGCAGCGGTGAGCAAGCGGTCCGCAGCATACGCCGGAGCGATTTTCGCCGCCGTGACATCGATGAGAGAATCAAGACGGGCGACGGTTAATTTCTCGTCCATCAATTCGAGCAAGATTTGGCGATAGCGCTGGCGATAGGCCGGCACTTGCAATAATTTTTCGCTCAGCTCGTTGGCGCCCTCGATGCGGCTGCGCGGATGCAGTTCCAAAAGATTGTCCACATCCCATGGAATGATTTGGAACTTCGCAGTATTGGGGTCAAGGTGCAAACGAAAATTGTTGAAATAGCCGTCCCAATTGTGCAACAGCACCGAAACCGCCAGATAGCGCAAATAATTTTCCACGTCGAGCAGCGGCTCGAGGCGCGCCGGCAAATTTTCCGGCGTCGACGCATCGAGCGTTCTAATCAGATGCCCCAAATCGCCAAAAAATTCCGGCCGCTCGCCTGTGCTCTCAAATCCCAAACGAACATCGTAGCCGCCGGCAAAAGATAAATGCGCCCCAATTTTTTGGCCATTAAAAGCTTCATACAATGATCCCAACCGGTGGTTGCGAATTTTAAAAAAATCCGCGTCGATTGGCTCGATGAGATAATACAGGCCTTGATATTCACCGTTCACATAAACAACCGCCGGCTCGGCTTCCGGCGCCAGCAACCCGGCTTGTCGAAACGCCCGGAAACCAATGGTGGAGTTGAGCTTGGTGGGATCGCCGTTTTGCGCGCTGAGCACGTATTCGCGATGCTCGCGAAATTTTTGGCCGTCTGCAAACGCGAAGGTGTAAGATTTTTTCAACTGGCCGAGTGAAGTTTGGCCGGAATAGCGCACCAAAACTTTGCGGTCGCGCCCGTCGATCTCGAGACGCGCCGGCACCTCGTGCCGGACAAAAACATTGCTATTGAGTATGCCGAGATATTCGCTGGTGATCTTGAACTCGGCTTTGGCCAACCCAAAACTCTTCGGCTCCTCCGGCGCGACGATCTTGCCGCAACCGGCAACAAAGATGGCGACGCAAAAAAAGGCAGGCAAAATTATTTTACGCATAATTCGTTTTAAATTTGGCAACGAAAAGGGAATGCCCGTAGCGGAATTGCAACGAAAAAAGCACTATTGATTTGGCAACGAAAAGAGAACTGCAACAAAAAAAGCTTTTATTGTAGAAGGGTTTCGCCTTTTGCCTTTTGCCTCTTGCTCTTTGCTTTTTCACCATGTGAGTTGCGCCTGCAAGATGACGTTGCTGCCGGCAGAGCTGCGTTCGTTGGAAATCGTGGAAGTTCTGGTGAGCAGCAATTCGCCGTTGAGAGCGATGCGCAGCTCGGGGGCAAGATAAAAGTTCATGCCGGCGAGAAGCTCGAGCGTATTCAAGTCGAACGCGTCGATGTTCGGCGTCCACACGCTGGCGACGACGAGCGGCTCGAACGCTTTGAGCCCCGATTTTCCTTTTGTTTTTTCAGAAGGAGAGTCGGGGCGCGAGGTTTTGAAGCGGTGGCCGTAGAGAAATTTGCCGCCGAAAAAGTAAACATTCTCACCACCCAGGCGTTTTTCGAACTCGGATTGAAACGGCTCCTGGCCAATCATCGTCTCGAGTTCAACGTGGTGCGCTTCGGTATCGCGCAACAGCTCTGCGCCGAAGCCCCACACGGTTTGCGAGCCGCCGTCGATTTTGTCGAGCTGCAGCAGGCCGCTGGCGCCCAACGCGAATGAGCCAAGCGTCCTCAGCCGCGTCCAATGGCCGATAAGAGTCGTGTTGTGATCTTCACTATAGCCGAGATTGAACGAGATTCCGGTGCGCCGGTCGGCGGGCCTGGCGTTGCGATAATAACGAAAATTGACGTCGCGGCCGACGAAGCCGAACGGCTCCAGACGCCGGTAAATCAGCGTGCGTTCCGCAGTGAGCAAATGCTCTTTGGATTTTTGAAACTCGAGGCCGAAGCGTTTTTTGCCGTGGCCGAAATCGAGCCCCTTGGCTTTGCCGAGATCGGCGCTTAGAATTGCCTCGCGCAGCTCCATCGTGTGCGCGTCGGATTCGCCGCGCACGTCGATCTGCGCTTCCAAATCACCGCTGACTTTGACATTGAATTGAACCTTGGCTTGATAAAACGACTCGCGAAATCTGTCGTTATAAACATAATCCGTGCCCACGCGCACCCAGCCGGAAATTGCCGTCTTGGCCTGGCTGCGAGCCGGTGGGGCATAGCTCATCAGAAGCAGGAGAGCAGCAGAAATAATTGTGGTAAAGCGTCGAAGCATCGGCATCACACAGTTTTCTATTTAAGGTGGGTTCAATGTTGCGCCAAACGGTTTTGATGTTCCATCAATTTAAGTTTCGAATTGGCGAAAAGCAAGCGTTGTTTTAAAGACGAAACAAACCTGTTGCCCCTCGGCACAATTTTTCTTATCTTAGTATTGCTTGACCAGATCAGATCAGTTATGGCTTATAACTTCAATTGAGCAGCCGATGGCATCAATGTACCTCGTGCAGTGGCTGGTCGTGGCGGCGTATGGCCTGGCGTTGGCCTATTACGTGCGCGCCTTTCGTCTCGGCCGGCCCGCGGAAAGCGGGCGCGCCGGAAAATTGATGGGCCTCGCCGTCGCGCTGCACCTGCTTTATTTGATTCATCTCACGGCGTTCGTGCGCCATCTGCCGGTGACCGACGTATTCGAGACGATAACCACGTGCGTGTGGCTGTTTGGCGCGGTCTATCTGATCATCGAGTGGCGTTGGCGGGAACACTCGCTGGGCTTGTTCATCCTGCCGGTGATCATCGTTCTGCAAATTATTTCGAACTTGTTTCTTGATTTCAGCCACGAGCTGCCCGCCATTTTGCACGACGTCGTCTTCGAGGTCCACGTGCTGATGATCTTGCTGTCCTATGCGGCGTTCGCCATCTCCTTTATTGCGAGCCTGCTTTACCTGCTGCTGTCGCGCGACCTCGAAAGAAAAAGCCTCGGCCTCTTTTACCGGCGTCTGCCTTCGCTTGCTTTTTTTGACTCGCTCAGCAACTTTTCCGTCAACGTCGGTTTGATTTTTCTCACGCTCGGCGTCGGCTTGGGAATTTATATCGGAGTCAAAGTCCCCGAGCCGTTCTTCAACTCGTTGGATCCCAAATTTCTTGCCGTTGGATTGACGTGGCTGATCTACGCTGTACATTTGATCTTTCGGCGCTCCGTTGGCTGGCAGGGAAAAAGAGCCGCCGTCGTCTCCGTGCTCGGCTTCGGGTGGGTGCTCTTTTCATTTCTCGTCGTTTCATTGGTGTTTTCGAAAGTTCATCAGTTTCAATGAGCGTTTGTAGTGACGCCTTCTCCGCCCCGCATTCAAAAGCAAATAAGGAAGCGGAGCGGGGTAGGCGTGAACCGTTGGCATTGGCACAAAGCTGCGGGATAATTGAAGCATTTTCTCAATTCCGACGCCAGACGCCTGAAGGCGAGACTACGAACTTAATTTTCATAATTGAAGATGTCCATGTGGGTTTACCACGCCCGTCTCGACGCCATTAGCGCCGATCAAACGGTGCGGCAAAATCTTGAGAGATTCGACGGTGAGCCGTCAAGTTGGGAAGAAGCGTTTATCGCAACGCTTCAGCGACTAACGTCAGTCGACCCCACGATTCCGCTCGACCAGTCGATCCAACAGGTGTTGCAAGATTTTGCCAGCCAAGCTAAAGCGCGGCAGGAACGCAGCGCCGATGAATGTCTTTTAGTTATTGGTCCGCGCTATGCCGAGCTTTATCTGGCCAACGAATCGCGCGAGAATGCGGCGGTAAACGGGCGAATCACCCCTTCCACGCCCGAACCTTGTTTCACCATTCTTTCCGATCACGACGCCGTCAGCCAATTTTTTCGTTCGGCTTTGGGATGGATGCCGGATGGTGAGCGCGATCGCAGCCATCTCGAAGCGTTTCGTCGCGGCCACGCTCTCGCTTCGGAGCGGGGCATAACCGGCATCGCACTCAATCGGCTCTTTCAACGCGCGCTATGGCTGTTCGAGAAGGTTCGGATGGAGACGGATTTTTTTCGCAGCTCGATGACGCTCGACGATGTTCTCATCGAAGTGGCCGGCAAGATTTTTGGCGGACTGAAAGCGCGCTCGGCCTGGCTCGTCGGCGGCAGCGAGGAAATCCCGCGTATCGCTGCAGCGCTGCAACAGGCTGGAATCGGCGCTCTCTATTTTTCGCCGCTCGAGCCAACCGCTTCTTCGTTGAAACCTCGCGGCGGGGCTATTGCGAAGCCGCACGAGATCGAGCAGCTTCCATTTATTGATTTGTTGTTGCTAGGCGATGGCGGTGACAAAAGCCTGGCCGAACGCCATTTTTTGCAAAAGTTGATGGCGGCGCGCCATCATGCGCCGTTGTTGTTGGCCGATCTGTCCACCGCCGCGATGGCCGGTGGGACGATGGAGAAGATGAACAATCTTTTCTTTTTCCGCCGCCGCGATCTTCAGAGTCTGGTCGAGCAAAATGTGCAAGTCCGCCGTCAAGTCGAAGCCGAAGTTGTCGCGTGGATTCGCGAGGAAGTCAAGCAGTTTTATCAGTGGCTGCGCTCCGAAGACCGCTTTCACTTTGGCTCGATGGTGGGCCGCAGCCGGCAGATGCAGGGCGTCTTCGAGCTGATTGCTCGCATCGCACAAACCGACATTACCGTGCTCATCGAAGGCGAAAGCGGCACCGGCAAGGAATTGGTGGCGCGCGCCATTCATCAGGCGAGCAGCCGTGCGCGCCGGCCGTTCATTGCGGTCAATTGCGGCGCGCTGCCGGAGAACCTTTTGGAGAGCGAGCTTTTCGGCCACGTGCGCGGTGCATTTACCGGCGCCGTGAGCAACAAGCGCGGCCTATTCGAAGAGGCTAACGGCGGCACGATTTTTCTCGATGAGATCGGTGAAATGTCGCCCGCCTTGCAGGTGAAATTGCTGCGCTTTTTGCAGGACGGCGAGATCAAGCGGGTGGGCGGCAACGAAGTGCTCAAGCTCGACTTGCGCGTGATTGCCGCCACCAACCGCCGTTTGCAGCAGATGGTAAACGATGGGCAATTTCGCAGCGATCTTTATTATCGGTTAAATGTGATCGGCATCAACTTGCCGCCGCTGCGCGAGCGCCCGGAAGACGTTGAATTTCTTGCCGGCCATTTTCTCCGGAAGTTTGCCCAACGCCTGCGCAAGCCGGTGTCCGAAATTTCTGGTGAGGCCATGCAGCGGCTGCGCGAATATTACTGGCCGGGCAACGTGCGCGAGCTGGAAAATGTTTTGGAGCGTGCCGTGGCGCTCTCCGGTGACAATAAATTGGACACCCTCGATTTGCCGGCGTCCGTTCGGGATGCCTCGCATTCAACACTTGTCCCGGCGCGTTTGTCTTTAAAGGAGGTGGAGCGACGGCACATCATCGAAACCGTTCACGCTTGCAATGACAATTACGACGAGGCGGCGCGCCTGCTCGGCATCGGCCGCACGACGCTGTGGCGAAAGTTGAAAGAATACGGCAGCGAGAATGGCAAACCGGCCTGAGAACCGTTGTACCCTCGTCGGGTTGTTGATTCTGCGGGCATTACCTAATTTTCCCAAAATAATTTTTAAATTTCGCTTGACAAGAGCGGAGCATTTTCGTATCTTGAAATCGGACTAAAAGAGTCGGATATAAGAACAAAACGTATGCTGAGATTATCTCGCAAGGCCGAGTACGGCATTATCGCTCTGAAATACATGTTGAGCCGCCCTGCCGGCCAAACGTGCAGCGCCCGCGAAATTGCGGAGCGCTACAATATTCCGGTCGAGCTGATGGCCAAAGTGCTGCAGAAATTGGCCAAAGACGGTATGCTGCAAAGCGCCCAGGGCGTTTACGGCGGCTACGTGTTGGCTCTGCCGCCCTCGCGCATCAGTGTCGCCGACATCGTTGAAAGCATCGACGGCCCGATTGGAATTGTTGAGTGTGTCACGAGTGAAGAAGAGTGTAAATGCGTTCAATATACGACCGGTGTTTGCAATATCAGCGATCCGTTCATGCGCATTCAAGGAAAGTTCAAAAATTTTCTCAGCGGCATTTCTTTGGTTGATTTGAATTGACAAAACCCGAACTTTTTGCTCATCATAAACTTTTTCAGGAGATTTCCCATGGTTACGATCACTCCGAAAGCAGCGGCAGAAATTCAGAAGATCATCGCGCAAGAGAACAGCGGCGACTTGGCGCTGCGCGTCGGCGTTCAAGGCGGCGGCTGTTCGGGCTTGAGCTACTTCCTCACGTTGGACAAAGACCCGCGCCCGGATGACAAAGTCTTGGAAGCGAGCGGCGTGAAAGTGTTATTGGATTCGAAGAGCGTGCTTTATTTGGAAGGAACGGAGATCGATTTCACCGACGGCTTGCAAGGCTCCGGCTTCACCTTCAGAAATCCGAACGCGCAACGCACCTGTGGCTGCGGTAATTCGTTCCAGGCATAGCGGGGGGCAAAGAGCAAACGGCAAAAAGCAAACGGTCCCGACTTCCTTTTAAAAATTTGAAATGAAAATCGGGGCAACTTGTTTGGTAATGAATGATTTTGTTATGATCAAAGCTACAGCCAACTACCGCCACAGCAAACAGCGCGCCCGCATTCTCGATCTTTTGCACCACACCAAAAGCCATCCGACCGCGATCATGATTTTCGAGGAATTGCGGCGTGAAATTCCCTCGCTCAGCCTGGGCAACGTTTATCGCAATTTGAACATTCTCGTGGCGCAGGGCTTGATCCGCGAGCTGAAAATGGGCAGCACCTACGATCGCTATGATGGCACCGTGTCGCCGCACTATCATTTTATCTGCGAGCGCTGCGGCGAGATTTCCGATCTCGACATGTCGCACGACGAGACGCTGAACAATAAAGTTCGCGCCTTGACCAACGGACAGGTGAATTATCATCGCCTGGAATTTTACGGCGCGTGCGCCAAGTGTTTGCCGATGCAACAAGAACCTGCTTCACGTAGAGGAGCAAAGTTAATCTGATGAGTACCGAACTAACCACGATCGAACGGCTCACGAAGAGCGAGTACAAATACGGCTTTACCACCGATATCGCCACCGACGTCGCTCCCAAAGGCTTGAATGAAGACATCGTTCGTTTGATCTCTTCGAAAAAGAACGAGCCGGAGTTTATGCTGGCATGGCGGCTGAAGGCTTTTCGTTATTGGCAGAAAATGACGGAACCGAAATGGCCGAATGTGCATTATCCGCCGATCGATTATCAGAACACGATTTATTACGCGGCGCCGAAATCCAGCAAAAAGCTCGACAGCCTCGATGAAGTGGATCCCAAGCTGCGAGCGACTTTTGAAAAATTAGGCATTTCGCTGGATGAGCAAAAGCGCCTTTCCGGTGTGGCGGTTGATGCGGTGATGGATAGTGTTTC
>Ga0247727_10018623_pt1 | contig 10889 bp, 7 predicted proteins | sample WisWelCaveWW1625_FD_202498 | JGI IMG/M metagenome (GOLD analysis project Ga0247727, IMG submission 202498) | Biofilm microbial communities from Wishing Well Cave, Virginia, United States - WW16-25 | ecosystem: Environmental > Aquatic > Deep subsurface > Groundwater > Cave microbial mat | place...
TCCCCGTACGGCCGTTTGGAGGTCAGGGCGTCGTAGGTGTCGGCGACGGCGATGATGCGGGAGCCGATGGGAATTGCCTCGCCCCTCAAGTTTTTCGGATAGCCGGTGCCGTTGAAGTTTTCGTGGCTGTGCGTGACGATCTGGATCACGGCCTCATTCTCGTAGCCCATTTTCTTGATGACGCGTACGCTTTCCGCCGTGTGCGTCTTGATGAGATCGAGCTCGGTGCCGCTGAGGCTGCCCCCCCGGTTCAGAATGGAGGGCGGCACGATTTCCTTCCCGATGTCGGCCAGAAAGCCGGCCAGCAGCAGATCCTTCTTGTCCTTTTCCGGCAGGCCGAGCGCCTGCCCAATGGCATAGGCCAACAGGGCGACGATCTTGGAATGGCCGACGCTGCCGTCCATCGCTTCGATGGGAAGGACGACATCGGTCGGGATCTTGATCTGATCGGCAGCCGCCTGAAATTCGTCGTAGAATTTCTGGGGAATTTTGCCGCGATCCTGGAGCGGATCCTTGAGGCCGATGACTTCGTAGGCCTCCACCCGCTGGCGCTTGCCCTTGACGGTGAGTTTGTCGGACTCGTGCATTTTGAGCCCCGCCTCGGCGTAGGCCATCTTGGCGTCCGCGTTGTTCTTGTCCAATTCCAGCGCCTGCTCGAAGAATTGCAACGCTTCCGACGGTTCCTGGAGTTCCAGGTGGATGCGCCCGATCTGGAGGTAGAGGTCGGCTTGCCGGGGAGCCGCCGCCAGTTGCTCGTGGAGGGCTTCCAGTTGCTTCTCTTTTTTCGGGTCGATCTCGTCCTTGGTTGAGACGTCCCGTTTTTTGCGCGCGTCGATCACGTGGCTGACGCTGTCGAAGGTCTGCCGGTCGATCAACACCCGGCCGGGAGGGCAGGCCCGTTCGAGCCGCGCCGCGATATTGACCACGTCGCCGATGGCCGTGAAGGTCTGACGCTTCAACCCGATGAGCCCGGTGATCGTCGTCCCGGAGCTGACGCCGATGCGCATCTTCCAGGGGTAGTCGCCGGGCTGCGCCATTTTTTCCTGGGCCTTGACGGCGGCCAGGACGGCCAGCAGCGCATGGGTGTCGTATTCCAGCGGCGCGCCGAATTCGCACATGATGCCGTCGCCCATGTATTTGTCGATGTGGCCGCGATAGTTGAGGAGGATCGGCTCCATGTCGCCGATGTACCGGTTGAGATCCTTGATGACGACCTCGGGGGGCTTTTCCTCCGAATAGGTCGAGAACCCCACGAGGTCGGAAAAAAAGACGCTCAGGTTGCGCTTTTCGTTGCGCAGGCGGCCCTCGATCAGGAGGTTGACGACGGACGCGTCCATCGTGGAGTACAGCGCTTCCTCGACCTTGCTCTTGAGCGATTCGACGGCGCGCTTGGAATTCTCCAGTTCGTCGGAACGGTCCTTGAGCGTGGTATTGGCTTTGGCCAGCGCGTCCTGTTGGCCTTGCAAGCTGCGGTTCATCGCGACCAGGTTCGTGCTGGATTCGCTCAGCGTGAGGTTGGCCTGATGGAGTTCGGCTTGCTGATGCTGGAGATCGACGTTGAGCAGGCGCGTGGCCTGGATTTCCTGCCCCAGCCTTTCTTGTAGCTGCCCGACCGACGCCCCGGCCAGGATTAGGAACCCGCCCCAGGTCATGATCGTGAGATAGAGGTCCATCTCGGTCTTGGTTTCGAGAAACTCTTGCGGGAACATCGCGACGTAGATGCCGACCACCAGGATGCAGAAAAACGACCCCAGCACGGCCATCCGTTTGCCGAGGAAATACCCCATCAGGATGACGGAAAGAAAATAAAAGTTGAGGAACGCCAGCTTGTGCGGCAGGAATACGAGGATGGCGGTGGTGACGATCAGAATCGTGGTAACGAATAAAAACTCGAAGTGGGTGGCCAGAAACGCCTTGAGTGTTTCCATGGAGATTCCGGGGTCAGAAGCGGATGGTGGTCTATGTTTGTTATCGCGCCTAGGCAGAATACCTGCGCGTTCCCTCGGTGTCAATCAATGCCGGGGTTCCCGGCGTCCCTCTGACAAAGGGGCTCTCATCGGCGGATTCGACTCAGAAAACGAGCGATGTGCGGGGCGAGAATCGCCGCAGGCGGAGGGCGTTTCCGACGACGCTCACGGACGAGAGGGCCATGGCTGCCGCAGCCCAGATGGGGTTGAGCACGCCCAGCGCCGCCGCAGGAATCAGCAGCACATTATAGAAGAAGGCGGCCGCCAGGTTCTGTTTGATATTCCTGGTCGTGGCGCGTGAGAGGGCGATGGCGGTGACGATGCCGCGCGGATCGCCGGTGATCAAGGTCAGGTCGGCGGCCTCCATGGCCACGTCGGTGCCGGTGCCGATCGCGATGCCGACGTCCGCCTGGGCCAGCGCCGGCGCATCATTGATGCCGTCGCCGACCATCGCCACGATCTTGCCGGTGTCTTGAAGTTGCTTGATCTCCCGTGCTTTTTGATCGGGCAGGACTTCGGCCAGGACGCGGGTGACACCTAATTGCCCGGCGATGGCCTGGGCCGTGCGCTGGTGGTCCCCTGTCAGAAGGATGACTTCCAGCCCCAGGCGCTGAAGCGCCGCGACGGTTTCGCGCGCATGCTCCTTGAGCGTATCGGCGACGGCGATGACGCCGACGACTTCCATGGTGTCGGGCGTCCGCGTCTGCCGGCCCGTTGTCCGGACGGCCACATACATCGGAGTGACGCCGGCCGCTGCCAGATGTTCGGCCGCCTGCTGTGCCTGGGACGGCACGGAAATATTCTCGATTTCCATCAGGCGGAGGTTGCCGAGCAACACCAGTTGAGGGTTCGGTGGTCCGGCGACCGTGGCGCGGATGCCGTGCCCCGGCACGGCGGTGAAGGCCTGCAGTGCGCGGAGCGTGAGCCCCTGTTCCCTGGCGTGGCGGACGATGACCGCTCCCACCGGATGTTCCGAATCCTGCTCGGCCGAAGCGGCAATGGCGATGACCTGTTCGGCGGTCCATCCTTCGGCAAACGGCAGGATGGCGCCCACCGACGGTTCGCCGCGCGTGATCGTGCCGGTCTTATCCAGCACGACCGTGGTGAGCTGGTGCGCGCGTTCTAGGGCGTCGCCGCCCCGGATCAACACGCCATGCTCCGCGCCCTTGCCGATGCCGACCATGATGGAGGTGGGCGTGGCCAACCCCAGCGCGCAGGGGCAGGCAACGATAAGCACGGCGACGGCGTTGATCAGCGCATACGTGAAGGCCGGCGCCGGGCCCAGGGTCAGCCACAATAGGAATGTGGCTCCCGCGATGCCCAGGACCGCCGGCACGAACCAGGCGGCAATCCGGTCGGCCAACTTGGCGAGCGGCGGTTTGGCCGCCTGTGCCTCCTCGACGATTCGGATGATCCGGGCCAGCGCCGTCTCGCGGCCGACTTTGGTGGCTTCGACCCGCAGACTGCCCACGCGGTTCAGCGTTGCGCCGATCACCGGATCGCCGGGCTGCTTGTCCACCGGCAGGCTTTCGCCCGTGATCATGGATTCGTCGACGGCCGAGGCGCCCTGGCGGACGATGCCGTCCACGGGAATTTTTTCTCCAGGCCGCACGATCACGAGATCGCCGACTCTGACGTCTCCGACCGACACATCCAGCTCGCGTCCGTTGCGGATGACCCGCGCTCGCCTGGGTTGCAAACCCGCCAGTTTTCTGATCGCGCCCGAAGCCCGTCCCTTGGCCCGCGCTTCCAACAGACGTCCGAACAAAATCAGCGTGATGATGGAGGCCGAGGTATCGAAATAGACCGCGGGCATCTGACCGGTCGCGGCGAAGAAGTCCGGCGCCAGGATGGCGGCCACGCTGTAGAGGTAGGCCGCCGAGGTACCCACGGCAATCAGGGTATTCATGTCCGTGGAGCCGTGCCGGGCGACCGCGATTGCTCCTTTATAGAAGCGCCAGCCGGCCCAGAACTGAATGGGGGTGGCGAGGAGCAGCTGAGCCCAAAGCGATGCCGCCTGCGAGATCGCGATGTCCAGATGCTCGGCCATGCCCAGAACCATGACGGGCAGGGTCAGGGCAGCGGCGCCAAGAAATTGCAGGAGCAGGGTGCGGGCTGTGTCTTCGCGTTCGACGGGCGCACCCGCTTTCTTCGCAGCCGGCATCAGCGGCGTGTAGCCGAGCGAGCGGATCGTGTCTTCGATGGCCCCGGGATTCGTGGCGGCAGGCTGGTAGTCCACGGTGGCTTGTTCAGTTGCCAGGTTGACCGATGCCCGCAGTACGCCGGGCACGGCCTGGAGCCCCTGTTCGATCCTGGCGACACACGAGGCGCAGGACATGCCTTCGATGGGGATAACCAAGTGCTGAGGACTGAGGGCTGAGGACTGAGGGCGAAGAGTCGGGATTTGCGTCTCAGTCCTCAGTCCTCGTTGCTCAGTCCTTTGGGGAAGCCCCAGCGTCACTATCTGTACCGTTGGCTTGGCCATTCCCTGCGGTCCCGCCTGCAAAATCTTTCCAGGATCGGCTTCGAAACGCCGCTTGCATCCCGGCGCGCAGAAGTAATAGGTCGTGCCGTGATAGACCGCTGTTGCGGCAGCCGTGTTTTCTTCAACTGTCATTCCGCAAACAGGATCAATGGCCATTGCTGACTCCAAAAAAGAAAGGACTGAGGACTGAGTGCTGAGGACTGAGCGTAAACCCTTCCTCTCAGTCCTCAGTCCTCGTTACTCAGTCCTGACGTGTGACGCTATCGTACCAGATAAGTCAACGGGGGAGGAAATCAGATGCGGATGCACATGCGGCGCTTTACGAGGCTGAAGAATGCTTTCTCAAAGAAGGTCGAAAACCTGAAACACGCCGTCGCCCTGCATTTCATGCACTACAATTTCGTGAAGGTGCATCAGACCTTGCGGGTGACTCCCGCGATGCAGGCAGGGATTGCCGATCATGTGTGGACGGTGGAGGAAATTGCGGGATTACTTGGCTGATTCGCTACTATCTTTTTTATCTATACTATACGTGCCATATCCCAAACTATATCCCTCTCCGCACTGGTAGTGGTGGACTGCCTTGGGCGAATCGCCGCACAGCGGGATCGGGTCGTCGCCCGCTGCTTTCGTAGGCGACAACGTGAAAGTGCAAGCCCGCACTGTCCCCAAGGCCAATACGATCCCCAACACTGCCCCAGCCCGTCCTATGGATTGCATGATGCACATAGCCGTCCCTCCTTGTGAATTGTTCTGGGCCACGCTACGACAGTCTCGCACAGGCGGGTAGATGGGGGCAGTCTGACAGAACTGATAGGAAGGGTCAATTCAACCGACCCACTACCGGAAATCAACCTGGGGGCGGCTCGGAGTCGGAAATGCCCTTCTGTTTGATGAGGCGGGCGAGGTAGGTTCGCTGGAGCTTGAGCCGCTCGGCGGCCTTGGTCTGGTTGCCCTCGGCGCGCTCCAGCGCGAGGCGGATGATGGCGATGCTGTGCTCCTCCATCGAATCGTGGTAGGGGAGGTCGAGATAGGGGAGGGCAGCTCCCGCGCCGGTCGGAGAGTCCCAGGGTGAGAGGGCCAGGAGGTCGGGCGTGATGACGTCGTGCTCGCTCAGCACCACGGCGCGGGCGATGGCGTTGTCCAACTCGCGGACGTTGCCGGGCCAGGGATAGCGCTGGATGGCGGCCAGGGCGTCGGGCGCCAGCCGCATGGGGGCCTTTTTGATTTCGCGGGCGTGGCGGTCGAGGAAGAATCCGGCCAGGCGGGGGAGATCCTCGGCGCGGTCGCGCAGCGGCGGCAGCGTCAGGGAGACGACATTGAGGCGGAAAAAGAGATCCTCGCGGAAGCGCCCGTCCTTCACGGCGCGTTTCAAATCCTTGTTCGTCGCGGCGATGACACGCAGGTTCACTTTGACGGTGCGGGCGCCGCCGACGCGCTGGAATTCGTGGTCCTGCAGCACGCGCAGCAGCTTCGCCTGCAGGGGCACCGGCATGTCGCCGATCTCGTCCAGAAACATTGTGCCGCCGTCGGCCAGCTCGACCTTGCCTTTTTGCAGCCGGTCGGCGCCGGTGAAGGCGCCCTTCTCGTGGCCGAACAGTTCGTTCTCGAGCAGCGTTTCCGTCAACGCCACGCAGTTGATCACGACGAACGGCATGTCGCGGCGCGCGCTCCATTGGTGCATGGAGCGCGCGAAGAGCTCCTTGCCGGTGCCGCTCTCGCCCAGCAGCAACACGCCCGCGTCCGACCTGGCCGCCCGCTTTGCCAGTTCGATCACGGATGTCATCGCCGGACTCTGGCCAACGATGGTCGCGTACCGGCTTTCGACTTCGGTCCGCAGGCATTCCACCTGCCGCGCCAGCGAGGCGCGCTCCAGAGCCTTGGTGATGACGATCGCCAAATGATCCACGTCGAAGGGTTTGGTCAGGAAGTCGTGCGCGCCCTGTTTCATCGCCTGCACGGCGGCGGTGATGGTGCCGTGCGCGGTCATGACGATGACCGGCATCTCGTGGCCGGTTGGCCGGCTCCGAGCCAGGCGTTTGAGCACGTCCAATCCCGACAGCCGGGGCATTTCCAGATCGAGCAGCATGAGATGCGGCGTTTCCTGCTCGATCAGTTCGAGCGCGCGGAGTCCGTCACCGGCACAGACCGTGCTGTAGCCGAGCGCTTCCAGGCGGTCCCGGAGGACGGTGACGATATCGGTATCGTCGTCCACGACAAGAATCTTGGCTTTGGCGATCGGTCTGTCCATCGAAGTGCTTCTCGAATAAGGAGTCCTAAGAGCGGCGAGTATAGCCGAGGCAGAGCCGGTGTGGCGAGGGGAAAAAACGAGTGGAGCGTCAGCGAGGAATCCAGCCTGCGCGACTCGCGAGACTTGGAAGAACGCGCGATTTGCAGGGATGGCTTTTGCGCGTCGCGCTTTTCCCGCCTGTCACGCCAGTCTCGCGGAGCGCATGGCTTAGTCTTCCATCACGTTCATCACGAGACCGGTCAGCGGTTTGGGAAAAAAGTATGTGGACTTGTGCGGCATGCGTTCGCCGGCTGCGGCGACGGCCCGGACTTCGCTCACCTTGGTCGGGTTCAGCAGCAGTGAGGCGGTCGCCTTGCCCAGGGCCACCAGGTCGAGCGCTTCCTGATCGTCTTTCGTATAGATCAGCGCGTGCAGGTCGGATTCCTTCGGGCAGAGCGTGTTCATGACCAGGGTTTGCAGAAGCGACACGTCCAGTTTGTCCCGCTCCGAGGCGTTCGCCGCCTGCCGGTGGCCGGGCTTGACCGACAGCAGCAGGGGCGACGCCGCGCCGTGGAGCGCCATGCCGAACACCGGTGCAGCCTGCCCGCGGTCGCGCAGCGTGTGGAGAAATTGTTTCGAGGGAATTTCCTCGATGTCACAGGTTTTGCCAAGCAGTCGTGTGATGTCGGGGAGCGGCGGCACCGGCGTGGTGAGCACGCGGTGTGTCGGCAGAACGGTCAACCCGGGATCTTCCAGGCTGGCGAAGAGCATCAGCACGGCGTCATAGGGCTGGAGGCCCGCCGCCGCCGCGCGTGCGCGGCAGGATTTCCGATAGTTGAGCGCGGTTTCGTACCGGTGGTGACCGTCCGCGATGAAGAGCGGCGTGGATGTCATGAAGGCGACGATCTCCTTCAGCACCGACGGGTCCGTGATGGCCCAGAGGCGCTGGCGGAAGCCTTCGTCGTCCGTGAACTCGAAACGCGGCTTGCCGGCGTTGACGGATTTGTCGAGCAGCTGGATGACGGCGCCCTTCGGATCGGAAAACAACGAGAAGATCGCGCTGAAATTGGCTCCGCAGGCTTGCAATAGATTCAACCGGTCCGTTTTGGCGGCGGCCCGCGTGTTCTCGTGCGGATAGATCTTGCCGGTGCCGAACTCCTCCAATTCGACGGTCGAGAAAAACCCCTTGAGCGTCTTCGGCGGCGCGCCTGCGGCGTCCAGCGGCGACCGGTATTCGATCATATAGGGATAGATGCCCGGCTCGCGTTCCCGTTGCAGCACGCCACCGGCCATCCAGTCCTTGAGCAGGGCCGCGGCGCGCGTGTAGCGGTTCTGTCCCGGACCATCCTGTGGTTCGTCCAGGCCCAGTTCAAGCCGGATGATGTTGTGCGGGTGGCGGGCGTGCAGCGCCTTCTGAAACGCCGCATCGATCACGTCATAGGGCGGCGCAACCACGCGGCTCACGTCGGGGGTTTTCGCCGGATTGTAGAGTATGCCGCGGAAGGGGATCAGATTGGCCATTGCAACTCCGTTATTCGTTAAACGTTAACCGTTAATCGTGAGAATTCCCGTCCACTCTTGCGATTCACGTTGAACGGTTCACGATTAACGATATCGCATGACTTCAAACCGAAACAATTCGACCTGCTCATGCGGGCCGATGCCAGCCTTCTGCCGCGCCGTCGTGATCTGTTCCTGGACAGAGTCGATGTACTCGATGTCCGGCAGCAACACGCCGTGCCGCGTCCCGGCCCGCACGATCACGCCGTACCGACGGTGATCGAGGTGCGTGTCGTCGGCGACCGGCTCCGGTTCGGAGAGCACGTCCACGGTGATCGCCAGTTCGGCCAGTTCTGCGGCATCGACCGGATCGAAGCGGGGATCGCGCGTCGCCGCTGCGACGGCGTTTTCAATGATTTCCACCGCCAGGGTTTCCCGCGTCGGTTCGGTCGTTCCGATGCAGCCGCGCAATTGTCCGCGCGCCTTCAGACAGATGAATGCGCCGGCCCGGCGGGCTGCTTGCGGGTGTCGTTCAAAAAGATCGGGCGTGGGCGCGATGATCCGCCGGTCCCGGACAAAGGCCTCCACGGCCTCGGCGGCCAGTCTGACCAACGGGTGGGTGTCGTGCGGGAGTGGCATGCCGGCGTTGTGACACTCTGATGGTGAAAGCAGGTCGAGCACGGTGGGCGTCGGCGTCGGTTACCGGTCGCGATTGACCATATAGTCGGCGACGATGACCAGCGCGCGCTTGGCCGGCGAGTCCTCGAACAGGGCCAGGCTCCGGGTCGCCGCCGCGACGTAGGCTTGCGCCCGGTCCATGGCATAGGCAATGGATCCGTACTCCTGCATCAGCGCAATGATCCGCTGCAGGTCGGTCTCCGACAGCGTCCGGGTTTCCAGCCGGTCCTTGATCATCTGCCGGTCGGGCTCCGGGCACTGCTGCAACAGATGGAGCAGCGGGAGCGTGATCTTGCCCTCCCGCAGGTCCTGTCCCAGCGTCTTGCCGAGCGACACGCCGTTGGCCGTGTAATCGAGCGTGTCGTCCGCCATTTGAAAGGCGATGCCGATGTATTCGCCGAACCGGAACAGCGCCGTCTGCTGCTCGTCGGAGGCGCGGCCGGTGATGGCGCCGATGCGGCACGACGACGCGATCAGGCTCGCTGTTTTGTGTTCCACGATCCGGATGTAGTCGTCCTCGGTCATGGCGATGCTGCCGTGGTGATAGAGCTGCAGGACTTCGCCTTCGGCCATCTTCCGGCAGGCTTCCGCCAACGTTTCGTTGATCGCCTGATTCTTGAAGGTGACGATCTGGCGCATGGCGTGCGAATAGAGATAGTCGCCCACGAGGATGCTGATTTGATTGCTCCAGACCTTGCGGGCGGTCTGCCGGCCGCGACGCAGCTCGGCGTCGTCCACGACATCATCGTGCAGCAGCGTCGCGGTGTGAATGAATTCGACGAGGCTGCCGAGACTTTGCGGGTCGGATGAGGTGTTGCCGCACAGCCGGGCCGAGAGCAGCAACAGGAGCGGGCGGATACGCTTGCCGCCGCTGCTGAGGATGTGGGCGGCGACGGTGTTGACGAGCGTGACGGAGGAGTCGAGGTTTTTCCGGATGTGATCGTCGACGTCGTCGAGTTCCGTGCGGTAGGCGTCCCACACGTCGGCCATCGTGTGCAGTGTCGAAGTCGCGCGATCCTGTGACATGCGGGCGAGTCTAGGGAAGCACCCTGTTGTTGTCAAGCATCGAAAAGGAGGCATTTCGCGTTCGGAATTGCGCAGTTCGGATGAGTTCTTGTCTTGACAGATTTGCACGGCGTCCGGTAAATTTAGAGACAATCACACGCGGGCACACGCGGGTTCTCACGTCTGAAAATGAACATTCCAGGGCTGCCTCCCAAACAGGGCCTCTACGATCCGGCGCACGAGAAAGACGGCTGCGGGATCGGTTTTGTCGTCAACATCAAGGGCGGCAAATCCCACAGCATCGTCCAAAAAGGACTGCAAGTCCTGGAGAACCTGGCGCACCGCGGAGCGCAGGGCTGCGATCCCTGCACCGGCGACGGCGCCGGCATCCTGTTGCAAGTCCCGCACGAGTTCTTGAAGCGCGCGGCTGTGGATGTCCGTGTCGCGCTGCCCAATGCGGGCGAGTACGGCGTCGGCATGGTCTTCCTGCCGCCGGATGCCGCGTCCCGCAAGCAGTGCGAAACGTTGTTCGAAAAGATCGTGGCCGAGGAAGGCGCGCGGCTGCTGGGCTGGCGCGACGTGCCGGTCAAGAGCGACGCCATCGGCCAGCAGGCGCGCAGCACCGAGCCGGCCATCCGGCAGATGTTCATCGCGCGCGACATCCTGAACGAAGCGCAGTTCGAGCGGAAGCTCTACATCATCCGCAAGCGCGTCGAGAAGGCCGTGCGCGAATCGGCGATCGAGGGGCGCGATTATTTTTACGTGTCCAGTCTCTCCGCCAACACGATCGTCTATAAAGGACTGCTGCTGCCGAATCAGATGGCGGCCTATTATCAGGACCTTCAAGATTCCAGCGTGACCAGCGCGCTCGCGCTGGTGCATTCGCGGTTCAGCACGAACACGTTCCCGACCTGGCCGCTGGCGCATCCGTACCGCTACATCTGCCACAACGGCGAGATCAACACGCTCAAGGGCAACGTGAACTGGATGAAGGCGCGCCAGGGCCGCCTGGAATCGGAGTTGT